>ERZ772807.1604-NODE-1604-length-12399-cov-2.711601_pt1 | contig 12399 bp, 4 predicted proteins | sample MGYA00511472_ERZ772807 | MGnify/ENA primary metagenome ERZ772807 (study PRJEB29015, sample SAMEA2737947) | human oral metagenome | biome: human oral; feature: human-associated habitat; material: dental | place: China | collected 2039 ...
AGCTCTTTGACGATTTTGGCCTGGCGAATTGCCGAGCCCGAAACGAAGATATTCGCCGAAGCCCCGTAGCTCTGGGACTCTTTCTTGACGTCTTGCGCCAGCTCACGCACATCGGTATCGCGGTCGTACGCATGTTTGGCGGCAACCTGCGGAATCTTCACCTCAGTATCCTTGGGTGCTATCACAATGCTCTGGGTACTCGGCTGCGAAGCCTGCACATACGCCTGCGAAAGCTGCTCGGGGGTGGGGGCCAGGCTCCAGACTCCGCGCCCGGTATCTACGCTGTCGTAGACCTCAATCACCGGGATGCTGCTCTCACGTGCCGCGTTCGTCGCACCCTTAATATGCTCACCCGAGGAAGAAATAATAATCCCCTGAACGCCCTCAGATTTGAGTTTTTCGACGGCATCACGAGCCCCGTCAGGGGTTCCCTTATCGTTAGCGACCGTCAGCTGAACGGGGGTTTTACCAAGATCCAGACGATGCGCGGCCACCGCAGCACCCTGGGCAGGGAGCACCCATTCGGAGCCTTCCGCATCCTCGCCGTAGGTCATAATAATCCCGATCTTGGCGTCGCGATTATTGTTGTTCGGCAGCGTAATTTCCTGCGGAACAACGGGGGCTATCGCCTCGGTATCGCCGGGTGCGCGCAGGGGCCGAATATCCGGTCGCAGCAGATGAGCTGCCACCACGATAACCAACAACAAGACCCCCAGAAGGGCACCCCAGCCAATGATGGTCAGGGGTACCCTTCGGGAGGTTTGTTCTTCCTCAAGCTGAGGCTCTGGGGTCACGCTACATGTCCCCAATGTGGAAGGTGTAAACCACCTTCACTTCGGCCTTACCACCGTCAGGCAGGTGGAAGGAGGGCAGGGACTTGAGCTTCTCCAAGGACGCCTTGAACTGTGCCTGCCGCAGCTGCACGGCCGCAATATCCTCGGCACGAACGCTGGTGTACCCCTGCGCGTTCTGCGAGGCAAGCGCCAGCTGGAAGTCGGCGGCACCAGCTTTCGCGGCGTTCGTCTTCAACGCACCCAGCAGACCCGAACCATCGACTCGGCTATCGCCCAGGTCAAGGATAACCTTGTTGAGGTCGTCGGCAAGAAGCACGGATGCACCCGCCAGGTCGCGGCTGGCGTTTCCGGTGCGCGCATCCAGCTGCTCCAGGGAGCTCTGGGTGACCCCATCCAAGGATGCCTTGAGGTTCTCAACCTTACCGGCAATGTCACGGCGCTGCGCTTCCAGAGAGTTACCGGCATCACGCACGATTACATTCGAGGCTTCCGCCAGACCGTAGATCGAGCTGGTGAAGGAATTCTGAATGGAATCGGCACCTGCCGAACCCTGAGCCGATACCTGGCGAATCTCCTGGGAAATCAGGTTGTTGATGTTCTTGCTGGTTTCGTCAGCAGAGTCCTTGAATGCGTTCTTGAGAGCTTCCGAAAGTTCGGAGTGCTGGCTGGAAAGTTCATCCAGATTCTTACCCAGTTCGTCGGATGCGCTAGTCAGCGCCTTGAGCTTTTCATCCAGGGAGTTCGGGTCGTTCTGACGATCATCACGATCACGGTTCTGGTCGTCACCTTCGCCCGCATACGCCTTCTCAACCGAGCTGAGCGCGGAATCCAGGGAGTTCACCTGGTCGGAGAATCCCTTTGCGTTCTGCGCCAGAGGGGTGGTCGGGTTCTGCAGGTCGGTTTCCTTGATAACCTCGTCCCAAGCGCGTGCCTGGTTGTTCAGGCGCTCATCCATAGCCTGCCCGTAACCTTCGGGTGCCTGGAGCTTGTCGGCAGCAAATCGATGCGCTGCCGGGACTACGGGGGTGCCGCCCTGGTTAGCGTTGTTCCCGTTTTGGTTATTGTTCGGGGTGTTCTGATCGCCTTGGTTCTGGTTATTCTGATCGCGCTGCGGGGTTCTCGGGGTCTCACCGCAAGGCGTAGAAGTCAGGTAGGAGCGCAGGCGGTCTACTTCCTCTTGCGAGAGCTTGCCGCCGTTTTCTACCGAAAGCTTGCAGAGTTCGTTAGCGATATCTTCGTTCTGCTGGTCTATAGAGTTCGAGTTTCCGCTCACGTCGTTGCGCGCCGCCACGGCCTTACTGTGCAGGCTGTTGAGCGCCTTGGTGAGCTCATCCGAGGTTTTCTTGAGCTCATCTACCGACCGGCGGCTAGACTTGAGCGATTCCGTGACGTCACCGTTCTGCTGGTGGTCTCGAATGGCTTTCTTGCCTTCATCGCTCTGCAGGTACTTCGTCAGGTTGTCTACCTCGCCGCGCAGGGCGCGGTAGTTCTTGTTGGCACCCTTGAGGTACTCGGGCTGCAGCTCGTTCACAAGCTTCTCACCATTAGCGACGAGGCCAATCAGGCTTGCCTGCGAGGTGACCGAAGCACCGTACAGGGAGCAGGTGACCGAAGAGCCGTCACGGCAGACCTCGGGGCTGGGGTTGTCCGGCCCGATGGTCTGGCGCAGCGAGTCCGCGAGGGCATGCTGGCAGTCGCCACTGGCATCGGCATAGTTGTTGAGAATCTGGGAAAGCTGCACGAGGTTGCCGTATACGCTCGATCCGCCTCCGGCTGCACCGCGATCGACGGTGCATGACCCGTTTTGATGCGAAACCGAGACATTCGGAACCTGCGAGGTATCACCCAGCAGGGTATCCATCGTGTTCACGGTGCTTTCCAGCTGGCTGATGAGCTGGTTCTTGTTGCCGTCGGCAGTCTTAGCAAGGTCATCCTTGAGGGACTGAATCTGCCCGTCAAGCTCCGCCATACGTTTGGTCAGGCTCTCGCTGTTAGCCTGGAGGTTTTTCGCGGCATCCTGACCCAGGGTGTCCGAGGTGTTGTCCAGGCTGGAGCGCAGTTCGTTCACCTGCGAGCTGGCGCTGGTAATCGTCGAATCGACGTTGTTCACCAAGTCGATAGTGCGCTGAAGCATCGCAACCTGGTTGGCGTCGTTCTTATTGAAGCTGTTGTTGAGCACGCTCTCACCCGAAAGGTCAGAGGCAAACCCCGGCTGAACCGCAATATCGAAATCAGGTGCCTTGAAGTCCTGCACATTCACCTTCAGCGTGAACGATGTGCTTGCCCCGGAGGTCGGAGGCGCCAGGATCGCACCCCACTGCACGTTCGCCTTGCCGTCCCCGGTCGTGCTAATCACGCCGTTGGTTGCGCTGTCGTCCGTCTTATCGCCGGAGGTAATGATCTGGTTGGATTTCACGTTATCGAGCGAAACCGACCCTGCCACCGTAAACGGAACACCGACAAGCGCCTGGTTGGTGCGTTTGGTGCCGCCCGCATCGTAGCTTACCTCTTGGGACTTGAGCGTAAGGTTTTCGACGGTGACCTTAATAGTCAGCTCGCCGGAGTAACCATTCAGGTCTTTCAGGTTTGTACCGGTGCCTTTGGAGCTCTGGTACTGGGTGCTGACGCGCACCGGGACGTCGTTAATAACGTCCTTGACCTTGAAGTTGATGGTCTTGCTGGAGCTCTTGTGCTCTTGTTCATTGACATAGATATTGTTGGTGTCAATAGCAGAAACGTTACCGTTGCTCGCAAGTTTAAGATTCACGTTCTGCAGCACGTGCGTGGGGTTTTGCACCTGCTGTTCGCTCTGCTGGGTCGTCTGCCCGGGCGAGGTAGGATCACTATTCTGCTGGTCTGACGAGGAGCATGCCGCAAGGAGCAAACTGCCAATGACCCCGATGGTTAAAGGCACCCGCACACAGCGGCTCTTCCACGTCAGCCGTGATTCTGACGCGTCGAAGCGTGTAGACATATGGCACTCCGGAAGGTGGCTGATTTTATGGACAGTAATGTTGCATCGTATGTGTGTGGCGTTGAGTAAACCGTTCGAGGCAACTTAAAGGTATTCTACCGCGCCATGAGTAGAATGTGCGGGAAATATGCCAATCTTAACGCTCTGTCGCACGATCAACAGATGTTCAATTACCGTGATGTAATACTGAAAGCGTTACTTTGCAGATTTGTGAAGTTACCCACCTGAACGTTGAGCTTGCACTGGGGAGCAACCGATAGGGCCGTCACATTTTTCTGATCCGCTGAAATCGACAGGTGACCGGAGCATCCGTCTGTGAAGGCGATATCACCCGTGTCCGGTGCCAGTGAGGTAATGGCCTGAGAGGGTGTGCCGGTCTGCGGCAGCTTCATGAGCGGGTTCAGGTCATCCTTGCCGCTGGGCCACACCGGCAGCAGGGTAACCGGTACCGCCGATTGGTTAACCACGCGGTTGGGCACCTGCACCTCAATCTTCTGGATGCGCTGAATGGGGTATGAAGCCGACTTCACGTCCGGGTCGCTAATGGCGGTCTGGGTCTTCTTGGTGATCTCGCCCAGCCATTTTTCGAGGCTCTTCTGATCGGGAATATCGATATCGACCTTAGCGGTCATGGTCACGGCAGAGTTCGCCGGAATCTTAAGGTTACTCACATTCCAGGCGCATTTCGTATCCAGCCCGGTAATGGCGGCCTGGTTTTTGCGGATCTCCTCGGCCTCACTCGCCTGGTTCCATGTGGTTTGCGGGCAGGAATCGGTGCTCAGCCCGGGAATGACCTGCAGAATATCGCCGTGCAGCCCGGATTTTTGCGTCGAGTACTCAAATTTCACGGTTGCCGTATGAGACGACGGGTCATAGTCGGCCTCAAGACGGGTGCCTAAGCCGCTCGGCAGGGGCGAATTCGTGCCTGAGGATGCGGTCCAATGCTCTTTTGGCCCCTCTTGCTTCTTCTCACCGGAACTGTTGATAAAGACGAAAACGCACGCGCAGATAAGCGCCAAAATACCTAATATCGACCCCCATACGAGCGGGCGTTTGAGCTGTGAGGCAACCGTTCTCGGCTGCTCATTCTCAAATTCTTCGTCGATTTCTTCCTCTTCGACAACCGGCGCCTCGGTCACCGGGCGGATAATCGTCTGATGCGAGGCTTCACCCAATTCGGGTACTTGGGTGCTGTAGTTATCCTGCGCGGCTTGAGCGGGTGCCTGCTCGCCGCCGCGAATAACCGTGCGCTGACGACCACCGGTGCTCTGGTTTTCTGAGGCACGTTCCTCATACTCGAACCGGTCAGCATCCTGGTATTTCTTGCGCAGAGCCCGAACCTGCGCCACAGCCTGCGCGGCCTGCGGGCGGTTCTTGGGCGATAGGCTCATAAGATTCTCAAGGACGGTGCGCACATCCTCGGGAAGGTGATCGCTGATCTGAACGGCAGAATCCGCATCCACCAGCGGAACGGCGCCGACCAGAAGCTCGTGCAGCATAACACCGGCGGAATAAATATCGGCTGAGGAATCCGAGCTTCCATAGGCTTTACGCTCGGGCGACATATAGGCGGGTGTACCGTAAAAACCCTGGCTCTCCGTCTGCCCCATGAGCGTGGCGATACCGAAGTCGGCAACCCGCACCTGCTCCACGAGGGCATCACCGTAATGCCCCGATAAAAGCACGTTATCGGGCTTAATATCTAGGTGCAGAACCCCGGAACGATGCGCGTATTCCAGCGCCAAAAGCACGCGCTCAACAATGCCGAAGGCCTCGCCGGGCAGCAGATTCTTCTGCTTCTGCAAAAACTCGCGCACACTTCCGCCATGCTGGTATTCCATGACGATCGCCAGGTTATCGCCCTCGACCACCATGTCTTCGATCGGCACGATGTACTGGTGGTGCAGCTGCGAAAGCACGGTGCGTTCGCGCACAAACCGCTCAAGAAATTCGCTGTCTTTGTGGTACTCGGGCTTGAGGAATTTAGCAGCATACAGCGCCCATGAGCCTTTACGTGAGACCGCCCAGACGGTGCCGACCGTGCCGGAACCTACCGCACGAATGAGCGTGAAGGCGGATCCTAGCGGCGCTCCTTCGCGCATGCCGGTTATTGCATCGTCCACGGTTGCTCCTCACGCTCTAGTGCTCGGGTAGGTCTCACGGCTATACCTAGTGTAACCGGCGCATCCGCAAGATTCAGCCTTTTGCTCACGGTCAGCGGGGATTTTAAGGGGGTATAAAACGGATGGCGATCCCGGTGCTCTACCCGCCAAAACCCCTGCTCAACACGCTCTTAAACGGTTATGACCTCACCGTTTTCGCAAAAACGGTGAGGTCATAAGGCGTGATGCATGTTCGGTGTCTTACGCCGCGGCTACTTTTGCCGACGACGGATCACCAAAACGGCACCAGTACCCAGAAGCGCAACGCCCGCGATTACCACGGGAATCACGGCAAATCCGGTATGCGCCAGCGCGTTCGAGCCCGCGGATGCACCGCCTGCAGACCCTTGAACCACGCCGGATGCGCCCGAACCTGAACCGCTCGATACGCCGTTCCCTGACGATCCGGTGACCGTGCCGTTCTCTGTAGTTGTACCAGCCTGGGTACCCGCCCTCTGAGCTGTTCCCGGGTTCGCCGCTTGCTCAGAACCTTGCGGGTTCGTGCCTTCTGTACCGTTCTGCGGGGCTGCCGAGGCATCCTGCGGTTCGGTCGGGTTGTGCGGATGCGCCGCATCCGCCGGGGCATTGGGAACGCGCACGGTGCCCTGAGGGGTGCCCACCCGTGCCGAGGAGTCTTGCCCGGCATTCTGGTCTGAGGATGAACCGCCGTTTGCGCCCTTGCCCGGCTCTGGCGCTGCGGTGAAGGAGCATGCGTTGCTTGCCTCATTCCCGACGGCGACGGCAAGCTGCTGGACTTTACTTGTGATCTCAGTACCGTCTTTGAGTTTTGCGGTGTACTGAACGTCAAATATGTAATGCCCAGGCTCGGTAAATACCCAGTTGGCGTGCGCGTGGGTTGCGTAGTCGATCGATATACTATGTTGATTTTTGGTCGAATCCAGCAGAACCTCGGGGCCGGTCAGCGATTCGGTGAAGACGCCGAATCGCGCGCCCTTCGGCATGCTGCGGGGCACAACGTGCAGGGTTACGCCGCCGTCGAGTCTGCTGTAGTCCACATCCTGGGTGCTGTACCCGGGCCAGGGCAGCCCGCGCATCTGGGTTTGCGGAAGCCCGTAAAACGCGGTTCCGACCGGTCCAATAAAGTCGAGTTTGGGCGAGTTCATGTGCTTGTTGCGGCTGCGGCGGGCACGATCACTAACGGTCCACACCACGGTATCCAGCGGGCGCACCACCGAGTCCGCATCGATGAGTCCGCTATCGTCTTTGAGCCCCAGTTCCAGCCGGTTATCACGCAGTTGTGCTTGAAGATCTAGGTGTCCGTCGCCGATTTTATAACGACCGTCGATCTTCCCCGCCTCGCAGGTTGGCATGGGGTCGGGCGCCTTCGGTGCGGGGTTTTGCGTGCGTTGTGTATCCCCATCTCGCGAAGGAGTCGGGTTTGCGCTCGGCCGCTCGGGAGCCGCCGGGGCGGGGGATGCGCTGGGCGGCGCATCGTTGGGGTCGGGACCGCTCGGGTCAGCGGAGGGAGTTGGCTGGGGTTCCGGGGTGTGCGAGTCGCCCGGCTGGGGGTTTGCGGCGGGCGCATCCGCACCCAGCGTTCCCGTGGCGCTGTAATTGCCGCCGCGCTGATAATTTTGGGTGAGTTTCACCTGTGAAGTGCGGGCATTCATATCGGGATGCGGCAGCACTTTCACGATAAGCTCGCTGTTCTCAAAGTAGCTGTCTTCCCGGTAGGTGAAGCGCGCTACCCCGTTGTCGATCGTGGTTTCTATATCGAATTTGGGGTATTCGTAGTCGTTGGGGGCGTAGAATCCGCCCCGGATAAACCCGCGAACGTTAGGGTCGGCGAAGGTTACCTCAAGCGTGCGGTATCCTTCCCGTGTGGAGGGCACGGTACGTACGGTGTAGTCGCCGCTGGCGGGGGTGTATTGAGCGGTGGGAAGCACGGTATTGCGCTCATCGGGTTCTTCAACGGGCCAGTCTCCGGTGCCGTCATCGCTGTATACGCTCTCGGCATGCCCGGGTTCATAGGCGAGTTTATGCGAAATCCAGCGCGCGCCCTCGTTCCCGCTTGGGGTGAAGACAGCCTGCAGATGCGAGGATTCGCCGCCCATCATTTCGCTCCAGGTGGCGGTGCCGTTCTTTACCTCAAGGTCGGTGAGGAAATACCCGTTGTTGTACAGGGTCAGCGTTCCGCTGAGGTTTTTATCGGCTGCGGTGAAGGTGATGTCGCTGAGTTTATCGTCGGCATCCTTGTTCTTCGCGGGGTCGGGATCGAGCTTGTGGGGTGCCACGGAAAGCACGTATTTGGCTAAGTCCAGGTTCCCGACGGGTGCAGCATTGTAGCGGTCAATGGTTGGTACCGCGTTCGGGGTTCCGTCACCGAGAATGGGCTTACGCCCACCCACCTGCCACACAAGTTTTTGCGGCGGGGACTGAATGATCGATCCGTCCGTGCCGCGCGCTACCGTGCGATAGGTCACCACATAACGCCCGGGTCGCGTGAAGGTCGTGGTGTTATGCGTGTGGCTTCCTTTGCTGAGCAGCCAGGAGTGCCACCCGGTACTCGTGCTCGATAGGATGCGGTTTACGTCCGCAGGTCCTTCATCGGGGTTGTAGCGAAAAAGCTCCATGCGGCCGGGGCCTTCGACCGAGAGAATATCGGTCGCATAAATGCCGTCACGGAATTTTTCAGTAGGGATTTTGACGGATGAACCCAGCCCCGCCCAGATGGGATCGTGATTGCCCCAGGTCAGGGTGGGCGCCATGTAGAGAGTCTGCCCGGGTTCGCCCAGAAAACGCAGATTGGGTGAATCAGTGAGGGTCAGAGTGTATTGGGATGCACCGTTGCGACCATCCCACCCCTTCCCCACCCAGTTGACGGTCTTATCGAGGTCGTAGAGATCGGCACCGGTCTTATAGGGGTTTGCTTCGTTTTTGAGTGCGAAACCGCCGTTTTCCCAGTAGGTTTTCGGGGCATCAACATGGCCCTGAGTAGTAATAATGCGCCCGTCGTCGGGTCCCGCATGCGCGGGGAGCATAGGCGATGCGCCAGCGAGAGCCAGCAGAGCTACTGCGGAAATACGAGCAAGGGATGCACTCAGCGCACGACGATGTGTGTATTTCGTGTACATGACAACCTTTCTCATTTTGCATACACAGCCTATCACTAATTGAGAATAATTGTCATAATCAAAATAGATATGTATAGTGATTCTCATAATCACACGCACCGATGCGTCGTGACCTCACACACCACACCGTCGTTGGAGGAAAACTATGCGCAGATCCGCCCCGCAAACCCCGCCGCGAGAACAACGCAGCCGCAAAACATTTACCATCATCGGAACCACCGCCCTGGGATGCACACTAGCCCTCTCCCCCGCCCTGCCCGCATTCAACACGGCACCGGCGGCGCTCGCACACGAAGAACACGGCGCAGGTGCAGCACAGGCAGAACCACGCAGTTACACCGGGAATTACATTGTGCGCGGTGTGCATACCGAACTGCTCAACGCAGAGCTTCACAACGGAAAACTCGCCCTAAACTCCAAGGCCGAAACGCAGGATGGTGAAGGCCTTTTCAACCCCTCCACCACTGTTTTCAACCTACCCGCCAACGATCAGTCCCAAACCCGCGTAGCCGCCGGATATGATTTCATCGCCCCCGAAGGCACCCCCATCTGGTACATCTCGCAGAAGCATACCGATGGGCTTCTCTACCCCGGCTTTAGTGCCGAAAACATTCCGCAGGGCGCTCTGAAAAACAATAAAATCACGGTTGATCTCATCAAAAGCGAGGTTCCCGAAGGCGCACGCGCCGAGGTTTTTCAGGAGAATCTGTCCGGGGCATCACGCATGTTCAGCACGGCGGATCGGTTAGCACCCTACGAGCTTGAGGCGGGTTCTCATGTACATGCCGCATGGGCGTTTACCTCCGCCGGAACCTACCGGTTCACCTTCCGTACGAGCGCCGAGCTCGCGGACGGCACGCAGGTTCACGCGGAGGATACCTACACCGTTGTGGTGGGCGAAGTTCCGCAGGATATTTTCGAGCAGGGGCATCGGGAACAAAACCCGCAGGGCTCCGCCGAATCAGCTGCCGCTCCGCCGCAGCGTGAGGAGGGCGGTGAGCAGGCGCATCGGGATGCTGCCCCGAATGAGCGCTCATCAGCGGGAGATCACGGCGCAGGTAGTTCTCACGCGCAGCATCAGGTGATCGGGCCCGCGCATCAGGAGTCGTCGAGTGTGGAAGCCGCCCCGGCTCAGCCTGATTCTTCAGCGGATGCGGCACCCAACCCCCAGATTGCAACGGGTGATGCCCCCGCGCCCGATGCGCCCGCCCCGGCACCGCAGCAAGCCGATCAGAATGCCGGCACACCTAACCGCACGGTTAACGGGTCAAATGCCCAGAATGTTACCGCGCCGACCGTCCGGGGTGCGGGTTCTGGCGGTTCAGGGGCTTCGGGCAATACCGCGCCGTCTTCGGGTTCTCGCGGCGGGTCTTATCCCGGAACCGAATCCGAGAAGTGCATTCCGACCGAGGTTGTCGTTAAGGATTCCGTGCAGTCACGAAGCACCCAAAGCCCGGCAAATATTCCCGGCACTCTGCCGATGGTAACGACTGCGGATCATGCCGCGGCGGATCGCGCTACCGAGGGGCATTTTGACGTTGGTCCGGTCTTGAACGGTTCCACACTGAGTTCTGCCGTCAAAGATGATCGGTTCAGCCCACCTAAACATGTGTCACCCGGCTCTTTAGAGTTCGTCCTCGGCGATGCTGCGAAGCTGAAATTCCCGGCGGGCATGGAAGATATTGCCCCCGCGGGAAGTACCGTGCACATGATTGGTGCTACCCAGCAGGCGGGCGTGCCGTGGCTGGGGTGGAGTACCCAGGATCCCGAACTTCTCAAACAGGCCGATGGACCGGTCACCATGAGCTTGAAGGGATTCGACGGCCCCGGCTCAATGTCGGTATTCCTCTCGGGCAATTTCGGATCCGCCGGTCAGAAAGTCTTCGATTCTCATGGCGGCTCATTTCAGGTTCCACTGAATACGCACCAACACAGCAACTGGGTGTTTACCGCTGAGGGCCGCTACCGGGTGACGATCGGTTGGCAGGTGCATCTGAAGAACGGGCAGACCGTCGAGAGCACATCGACCCTGAACTTTACGGTGGGCAATGCCGATAATCCGGCGAACCCCGCACCCGCCCAGCATGAGAAGAACGCGCCTGAGAACGCCGAAAACTCGACCACTCATAAACCTGCCGAACAGCAATCCCAGCGGGGCACCGTGGATGCGGCCAACGGTATTGTCACGAAGCCGGACGGCACGAAGGTACGCATTGTCGGCAAGACCGCCTCGGGCAAGGACTGCGCCCTCACCAACCAGGAGCTTAAGGATGCGCAGCAGGCCGCTGCCGCCGGGAAGCTCGCCAACACCGGGGCAGGGTTTAATCCGTTTATGGTCAGCACCTCTGTGCTTGCCGTCGCGCTGGGAGGCATGATCGTATACACCGTGCGCCGCCGCAAACGTCATGAGCTCTAGAGGTTCACGCCGTCAGTCTTGCACACCGCAGCGCTCACTCGAACTTCCGCTCAGCCGCCGCGCTTTCCTGGGTTTTCTGCCTGTCTGCGCGGCGTTAAGCGCCTGCACCGCACAGAATACGTCCTCAGGTTTTGATGCCGACGGACGTCTTCAGGTGGTGGCGACAACCCCGATTTTGGCGGATGTGGCGCGTGCTGTTGGCGGCGAGCGTGCTCGGGTACACGCTCTCATTCCCAATGGTGCAGACCCGCATTCCTATGAGCCGAGCCTGCGGGATGTGCGCGATGTCGCCTACGCACGGCTGGCGTTCACCAACGGTCTGCTGCTGGAACAGCGCAAAATGGTGGCGATGGTGAGCTCTAACCTGCCGCAGGGTTCGGCGCAGGTGGCGGTTGCCGAGAGGATTGAGCAGTACGGCGGCAAGCTTGAACCCGTGGTGGAGGATGCCTCGCTGGATTCTATCTGGTTGGGGCTGCGCGTTGAGGGCGCCGAGTCTTCGAGCGCATCCGCCAGCCATTCCGCTGAGTCGCCCTCAGATTCGGATGCTTCGGTCGCGTTTTCGGTTACCCGTGTGAAGGGTCCCGGGCAGGTTGCGGCGTTTATTACACAGACCTTCGGCGCGGTCGAGATGATGTGCGATTCTCAGGCGCGCGGCACGCAGGAATCCACACAGGATGGTGTGAGGGTGCGCACCGGCGATATGGGGTCGCTGGAGCTTCCGCTGCAGGCGCATACGCATCTTTCGTGGGCTTTTGCGGATGCCGGTGTGTACGAACTTGATGTTCTGGCAACGCCCCGCAACGCGCCCGAGGGGGTGCGGCAGGCGCAGGGAACACTGCACGTTGTGGTGGGTGAGGACCCTGCCGAGGCTGCCTCTCGTCTGGGCACAAATACGACCGTTTTAGCCTCTGGACATGCGGATATAGCCGTTCAGGCATATACGGGGCGGCTTGTGGTT
>ERZ772807.1605-NODE-1605-length-12397-cov-2.986874_pt1 | contig 12397 bp, 12 predicted proteins | sample MGYA00511472_ERZ772807 | MGnify/ENA primary metagenome ERZ772807 (study PRJEB29015, sample SAMEA2737947) | human oral metagenome | biome: human oral; feature: human-associated habitat; material: dental | place: China | collected 2039 ...
TTATTGAAAAATTAATTTGTTTAAGCCCGGCTCAGATGAATATGAGCAATTTAAGCGTATCAAAGACATTCCAGCTAAAATAATAATAGCCGCGCACGGTAATTGCAGGGGATATTATCAATAAAGATATTGTTAGCATGCAAACGCTGGTAGAAATTATTCATGAGCACGCAAAGGATTGGCCAGCCAATATCACAGGCATCGATATACGCGCGTGTGGTGCTGGATATGGAGATGAGTCTATTGCCAAGAGGCTTTCAACCCAGCCTGTATTTGTTGATTTCATTGTTCGAGGTCCTGAGGCGACGATTACTCCAGACGGAACAACATGGTATGAAATCGCACATTTTGTTCTTTATCCTCGTGGCGAGAAATATATGCGGAGCTTCAGAAATGGCAAGAAGATATAGATTGCATCTATTCCAATTTTGCTCAAGCGTAATCGCAACGATATTTTATTGCCTTGCCGTCGCCTTTTTTGCTTCTCCTGGCTTATATTTCTTTATTATAATAGCCCAAAAATTTTTCATTTTTTCTGCCAAGTATTTCTATCGCACGAAAAACATCATTTTTGTAAGCTCTGCAATTGTCTGCCAAATTTAAATTATTTATATTTTCGATAATTATTCTCAGTGCTTCTTTGTCTTTTTCAATCATAACAGCTCTTTTAGCTCCACGGCTAAGTGCTTCAATCGCAATATTTCCAGTTCCCGAATATAAATCCAAAAATCTTGCATTTTCAATTTGTTCGCCAAGTATGCTAAATATCGCTTCTTTAATTCTTTCTAAAGTCGGTCTCGTATCTCTTCCTTCCCTTGAGTAAATTTTTCTGTTTTTTAATTTTCCAGCAACAATTCTCATTTTTCTCCTTTCATCAATTAATTAATAAAAATATATGACCATTTTATCGTCCAAATTTACACTTCCCGCAAGAAGTTCAAAATGTTCCTTGTTTTTATTTGTACTTATATTTTTAAATTCATAGCCTTTGTAATCTATACTTTTTATTTTTTTTAATGATTTATTGTAAATATTTACATAAAAAATTTCCACTTTATTTTTATTTAAAAAATTGTTCACTAAATCAAAACTGTATGTAAAATTTTTTGTCCGCAAGAAATCTGTGTTTTTTAAATCATAAGAAAGATAAAGTTTCCCTTCTTTATTTGGTTCTATAGTTTTTGAAATTGCAAACCATTCTCTTTGAATGTCTTCTCCATTTTGATTTTTGTAAATATTTTCGTCAAATTTTATAACCGCTCTCAAATTTTGAGATTTTTTGTAATCAGAGAAAAATTTTATATTGTTAATATATTTTCCACGATTATTCGTATTTTTATTGCTAAAATCTTCTTTTTCAACTTTTTCTATATTTGAATCCAGCCAAAAAAGAAAAGTTGATTTTACATTATAATTTCCAACATTCTCAAAAGTGTAAAAACTTTCAACTTTTATAGTGTTATCTTTTTCAATTGTAATATTAAGATCTTCTCTTTTAATTGCAAGTGGCTCTTGCCGCACAATTTTCACATTTCCAACTGCCAAAAATTTACTATTTTGAGCAAATGTTATGACGCTAAATAAAAAAAATGTTGTTAAAATTAATATTTTTTTAAACATATTTACCTTTCTAAATTTATTTATTTAATTAATTATATAAAAACTATCATAGACTAAAGTAAATGTCAAGATATAACTAAATTTTTCTAAATATTTTATTTATACAGATTTTCAATATATTCACTTTTTTTCCCATTTTTATCATAAACAAAAATTGGCATTTCAATCAAAAGTCCGCTATTTGCATCTTTAATCGCCTCAATCATGCAAATTTTAGCATTTTCATTCCATTTAGTATAACAGTTTTTCATTCTCTTTGGCTCTAAATTATATTTTTTTAGTAATTCCAAAATTTCAATTAGCCGCTCACTCCGAAAAACTATCGAAAAACTTCCCATATTTTTTAATAAATATGCTGAAATTTTTATAATTTCTTCAATCGTCAAATTCATATTATGTCTAGCACAAGCCAATTGCTTCAAGTCATTAATCTGAGAAAAATCTCCCTTAAATTCAAAATATGGTGGATTTGTGACAATTGTGTCAAACTGCGCTTCTGAAAAAGTTTTTTTATAATTTTTAATATCTTCGTTCACAATCGAAATTTGTTCATAAAAACCATTGTTTTTAACATTTTCTTTCGCAATTTCAGCCATTATTTCCAAAATTTCAATTCCAGTAATTTTTGCTTTACTTCGTTTTGCCAAAAGAATTGAAATAATTCCACAGCCAGTTCCAATATCAAGAATTTTTTTTGTCTTTCTGTTGATTTTCACAAAATCAGAAATTAGTACAGAATCTAAAGTGAAATTTTGAAAATCGTTTCTTTGAATAATTTTCAAATCTTTAATCGGTGTTGTCGTTTTCTCTCCATTTTTTTTCATGATTTTTTATAAAATTTTTTGCCTTTCTCATTTTTTAAACTTTTTTTCAAATTTTTTCAATTTCTTTTTTTTCAGAAAAATAAAAACTCTTTCTTTAATTATTATTCTTTAATAATCGAAAAAATGCAAGAAAGAGTTTTTAAGTTTAAAAAATTACAGAGAGTTTTTTCTAACCATTATATTTTCTGCATCTTCCACATTTAAAATTTTTTCATCTCCGTCAACTAACATCGTAATTAAAAATTTGTCGATATTTATGATTTTTATAAGAGATTTTATCAAAACTCCCTTTTCATTCAAATATTTTCTTATTGCAACACTTCCTTTGATGGAAGAAACTTGAACGGTGTCGCCTTCTTCAAAAGTTAAAATTGATTCAGGTTGAATATCTTTTTTCACTGCTTCCAAATTGTTTACAATAGTTTCAAAAGTTGTGATAAAAGCCTTTAATTCTTCTTTTGGAATATTTTCTGTAATTTTTTCTAAAATTGTTGAATGAAAATTCCCGTGATAATTTAACGCCATTTCCCCTTTTTTAGAAAGTTTTACAAAAACTTTTCTTCTGTCTTCGTCGGAACGAATTCGCTCAATAAATTGCTTCTCATTTAGTTTATTTATGGCAATTGATGCAGTTCCCATTGTAATTCCAAGTTTTTCAGCCAGTTCGTTCATTGTGATTTTATCTTGTCCGATGGCTTCAATTACATGTATTTCAGTAGTCGTGAGACATTTTATAACTTGATTTAAATTAATTTCTTCAATTTTATAATATGTTTTATAAAATTGATCCAATAAATTTTCTATTTTATTATACATTTATTTTTCCCTCTCTTTAAAATTTTAATGAGTTAATTTTATTTTTATAATTTCCGCTAAATATGTAAGAACCTGCAACTAATATATTTGCTCCAGCTTGGACTGCCAGTTTTCCAGTTTTGTCATTTATTCCGCCATCCACTTGAATGTCAATTTCTGGTGCTAAATTTCTTAGCTCTTTTATTTTAGGAAGCATTTCAGGAATAAATCTTTGCCCGCCAAAACCAGGATTTACCGTCATAATTAAAACCATGTCAATATTGTCTAAATCATATTTTATAAAATCCAGCGGAGTCGATGGATTAAGAGCAACTCCAACTTTTTTTCCAAAAGATTTTACCAGTTGAATGGTTCTGTTCAAATGTTTCGTGCTTTCTGCGTGAACAGTTATGATGTCCGCACAGTCTTTAAATAGATGAATCAGACAGTCGGGATTTTCAACCATCAAATGAACATCAAAAACAAGTTTTGTGTGTGGTCTTATCGCTTCTAAAATTGGAGAGCCGAAACTGATATTTGGCACAAAATTTCCGTCCATTACATCAAGATGAAGAAAATCCGCTCCAAATTTTTCGACTTCTTGAATTTCTTTTTTTAAATTGCTAAAATCTGCTGCTAGTAGAGAAGGCGCAACGATTATTTCTTTTCCCATCAAAATTTCCTCTTTTCTTTTTAAATTTATTTGATTTTTATATTTTTTAGTGAATAAAGATAAAAGTCATATCGTTTCTTATGAATTTTATGATTTTGAACATTTTCTTTAATCGCGCAATTAGGTTCATTTGTGTGAATGCAGTCACGAAATTTACAATTTTTCAAAAATTCCAAAAATTCTGGAAAAAGCAGCTCTAGTTCCTTTTTGCTTTTCAATCTTGGAAAATCAAGCGTAGAAAATCCTGGCGTATCAATTATATAAGAGTGCTCATCCGTCATAAAAAATCTACTCTCTGTAGTCGTGTGTCGTCCTCTTTTTGTCTTTTGACTGACATCACTTGTGGCAAGTAGCTCTTCTCCCATTAAAGAGTTAATAAGTGAAGATTTTCCTGCGCCAGATGGTCCTGAAATTACGATGGATTTCCTCTTTATATAATCTTTTAATTCTTTTATTCCAAAATTTCCTTTTATAGAAATTGGAAAAACACGGACTGTGTTTCCAAAAATTTTTAGAAACTCTTCTAAAAATTGGTTTAATTCATCTTTAGAAACAAGGTCAATCTTTGATAAAATCAAAATGCACGGAATATTTTGATAATTTGAATTTAATAGCATTTTTTGAAAATTAGTAAAATCAAATTTAGGATTTTCAATTGCAAATAGAATTCCAATGAAATCTATATTTGAGAGAAGTGGTCTGTGTAAATAATTTTTTCTCTTAAAAATTTTAGTTATAACTTTTTCATCTTCGTCAAATTCGACCACATCTCCAATAATACAGTTTAGTTTACTGTTTTTCATTTTTAAGCTGCCTCTCAATTTGCACTCAAAAATATTTTCTTCGCTTAAATTTTTGGCGTTTTCTTTTACGACATAATAAAAACCTTTAATTTTTCTAATAACTTTTCCTTTAATTTTTTCTTTTATGATTTAGTCCCCTTTCTTTTTTATTCTCCACTGTCATCTTCCGATTGCTGACTATCTGAATTATTTCCTTGTGATGGATTATCTCCGCTGTTTCCGCCATTTCCACTATTTGTCGGATTATTTGTGCTGTTATTATTTCCAGAATTACTGTTATCAATTTTATTAATTGTGTCATCAATTGCTTTTTCTATTCCGTTTTTATTAATGTCATTTTTTGATCTATTTATTATTTCTTCAGTTGTTTGCCGTCTTCTAGCCCGGGAAGCTGTATTTATGACAACTGATACATTTTGTCCCCGCTGAATTCTAGCTCCTGCTGCAGGATTTGTAGAAATAATAGTATTTAGCGGTAAAGTCTGATCGCTTGTGTAAGATACATTTTGAATATTTATCCCAACTTGTTTTGCAAGTTCTCTTGCATCATTTAAATCGAGTCCAACTATATTTGGCATAACAGACGGATCTATCATCTGCTGTGAAGATACAAGTATTGAAATTTTTTGATTAATTTCAAGTTTTGTTCCAGGTTTTGGATAAACTCCTAAAATTGTGTTATATTTTTGGTTTGAAGGATAATAATCAATTGTTTCAATTTGAATATTTTGTCCTTTTAACTTTGATCTAGCTTCTAAAAGTTCGAGTCCAATTATATTTGGGACAACTTGATTTTGACCGTTGTTTACCCAAATCTTTATAACTCTATTTACTTTAACTTTTTTCCCAGGTCGTGGATCCTGATTGTGAACCACATTTAGTGGTACTTTTTCGGTTTTTGAATGAATGACTTTAACTTTCAGTCCAGCTTCCTTTAAATATTTTATCGCTTCTTTTTCATTTAAGTTCATAACATTTGGAATAACGGTCATGCGAGTGTTAAAAAAATGTCTATCGAATACACCTCGTCCAAAAATTCCTAGTGTCACTAAACAAATCATCACAATAACAAATCTTATTATTTTACCGGGATTTAATTTTTTTGTTGTTGACATCACACACCTCATATTTTTATAGATTTTATTTTAATAAATTACTCATTTATATAATATCACAATTAATAAATAAATACAATTTTTAAATGAAAGATTGTAAACTAAAAAATCAACTCTGAAATTATAACTTTTAAAATAAAGAAAATATGGTATAATTATGATTAAGATAATAAAAAAAAATAAATAAAATTTAAAAAATAAAAAAAAGGAGGATTTTATGAAAAAAATAATGATGTCTTTACTTATTTTAAGCAGCTTTAATTTGTTTTCAGCGAATGAAAATCTCATAAGAAAAATAAGCGTGACTGGAAATTCTGAAAAAGAAGTTATGCCAGATGTTGCGGTTATAAATTTTTTGATTTCAGAAAAAGATAAAGATTTGAATGTGGCGACTAAAAAGACAAAAGATGCGCTGGAAAATTTTAAAAAAGAACTTGGCACTAGAAAAATTCAAACGGGAGAAATTGAGACAGTTTCATTTTACGACACAAAAAAGACGGAGTATGAAGAAGATGTAAAGCCAAAAAATTTAAAAAATCAAAAACAAAAAAGTGAAATAAAAATGCCAGTTTCTTATACCGCTGAAATTGAGATTTTGATAAAAAATATTGATTTTAATAGATTAAGTGGATTAATTGGCGTAGACGGGGACAAAAATTTTAGTAAAATTGAAAAAAATTTTTTACAAAATTCTTATTCTGTAAGTTTAAAAGAAACAGATAAAACTGTAGATGCAGCATTAAATAAATTATTTGTCAAAGTAAACGATGTAAAAGAAAAATTGCAAAATTTGAGTGAAACTAAAAACGATGTCGTCTTTGGCGGATATAAAATTACTGAAAATTTTACAAATGACAGCAAAACTTCTGTTGACATGTATTATGTAAATCATAATTTAAAATTGACAGTAAAAAATTTAAAAAATTTGAATACGATAATTTCTATTGCTGCGGACAATGATATTAATATAAATGGCTCAATTCAATTTGACTTGTCAAATAAAGATGAAATTGAGCGGCAGATGTATAAACAGGCATTTAATGAAGCTGAGAAGAAGGCTAAAAGCATTTTGAAGTCAAGTGTGCTAAAACTTGGAAAGCCAATTATAGTCAGCGAAGATTTGGATTTTCAGCAAAAAATGATAGATAAAATTGACAGTCAATGGGAAGTGAAAGCAGTAACAAACACAGCAGAACTTTCAGCGCCAGTAGCAGAGAGTTATCTTGAAGATCGTGTCAACTATTACAGTACATCAAAAAGGACAGTAAATACAAAAGTTGATTACACTCCAAAACCACTAAAATTAGAGCAAAATGTGTCTGTGATGTATGAGATAAAATGATTTTTATAAAAGAAGAAAGAAAAAAATAAAAAGCCAATAGAAAAGTAATCAATGGATAAAATTGTAAAGTCTTTAAAGGAGATATAAACATGAAAAAAATATTAGTGGCACTTTTTGCATTATTAAGTCTAAATATTTTTTCTGCAAATGAAGATAATGTAAAAAAAATAAGCGTGACGGGAAATGCACAAAGAGAAATCATGCCAGATATGGCAACATTGAGTTTTCAAATTAAGGATAAGGACAAAAGTTTGAGTGCGGCATCTTCAAAAGTGAAACAAAAATTAGAAAAATTTAAGAAAGATTTGAGAACAAAAAATTTAGTGTCTGGCGATGTTGAAACAGTTTCTATTTCAGATAGAAAAATTAAAGATAAAAATTATTCAGACAATAAAAATGTGTCTTCATATTCTGGTCAAATGAGTGTTTTCGTAAAAAATGTAGATTTTGAAAAGCTGGGAGAACTCATTGAACTAAATAACGGAGATAAATTTCAAAGCGTGAAAAAGGACGAGAAAGAAAATGTTTACGAAATTAAGTTAAAAGAAAGCGATAAGACATTAAATGGCACTTTGAATAAATTATTTTCAAAACTGGATATTTTGAGAAATAAACTAAAAGCAATAAATGCAACAAAAAATAATGTTTTTTTTGGAGATTATGAAATTAAAGAAAATGCCGAAAATTATAAAGAAACGGAAGTTTATGAAGTAATTCAAAATTTAAAAGTTACAACAAAAAATTTAAAAGATTTGAATACGATAATAACTTTGGCAGATACCGATGGCCTTAATATAGCAGGTTCGATAAAATTTGACTTGTCCAACAGAAATGAAATCGAGTCGCAAATGTACAGTGATGCCTATAATGAAGCAAGACAAAAGGCGGAAAGTATATTAAAGTCGAGTAGTTTAAAAGTTGGAGATGTAATTGTCGTAAGTGAGGATGTGGACTTTCAGCAAAAAATGATAGACAGGATTGACAGCCAATGGGAAGTGAAAACACAAGCTGCTGATTTAACAGAAGAAAGAAATTCTTCAGGAATGCAGATAAGAGGTGGATATGATTTTAATAGAGGCTATAAAGTTGGTAAAACAAGAGTTGACTACACTCCAAAACCTTTAAAAATAGAGCAAAATATATCTGTGATGTATGAGATGCAAAAAAAATAAATGAAAGGAGATAAAATTATTTAAATAATAATTTTAAAATAAAAAAATGAAAAAAATAATGACATTTTTATTTATGATGACTTGTGTTTTGACATTTTCTGATGTCATTTCTGGAAAAAGAATACAAGTTAGAGGAATTGCGAAAAAAGAAATATTTCCAAATTTAGCAAAAGTGCAGCTTACAATAAAAACCCAAGATGAAAATTTGGATAAGGCGAGTCGGGAAAATTCACAAAGACTTGAAAAATTTAAAAGTTTACTGAGTAAATCTGGTGGAAAATATGAAAAGATAGATTCAGTTTCTTATTTTACTGATAAATCTTACGATTGGGAATATGAAACAGTCAACAAAGGAGCAAAGGAATACGAAACAGTTCTGACCATTGAAGCAAATAAAATTGAGTTAAATAGTTTAAAAGACTTTTTGCAGATTTTATCAAATGAAAAAATTTATAAAGTGGAAATAAATTCACAAGGAATAAATACTTTCGAGATAAAAGCAAGGGATAAAACTGCTAAAGTTGCTTACCAGAAAGCGATTGATAAATTTAATGATTTGCAAAAAAAACTTGGCACAAAAGGACTTGGAAATATTATAAAAATTGCTGGATTTAAAAATGACGAAGTCAGTCTTGAAAAAAGAGAAAGTGTAAAAAAAGAAGTTAACACAGTTACTCACAATGTGGAAGTTACAACTAGAGATATGAAAAGTCTGGGAAATATAATAAGCGTTGCATATGCAGTTGGAATTGGAACAAACGGATATATTGAGTATGATATTGACAACAAGCAGAAATTGGAAGATGAACTATATGAAAGCGCTTACAAGGAAGCGTTAAAAAAAGCGCAAGTTATTTTGGGAAAAACTAATTTGAACTTAAAAAATCCTGTTACAATAACTGACAAGTCAAATGGTATAATCCGAGCATATTCTGACTACGATTACAGCTACAATTTATATGCTTCAACTGATTCAAAAATTTTAGAAAAAAGCGACAAAGAGCTAATGGACAAAGTTTTGGAGAAAAATGTTGTGATAAATCCATCGAAACTTAATATTTCAAAAGAAGTTTACATTGAATTTGAAATGAATTAATTTTTTTAAAGGGAATGAAAAAAAATTCCCTTTTTTTGTGGTATAATTATATTATAATGAAATAATTAAATTTTAAAAATAAAAAATAAAAATAGGGAGAGTGAAATTAATGGAAAAAAATTTTGAGCAAAAATGGTGGCATAAATCAGTAGTTTACCAAATTTACCCAAAAAGTTTTAATGACACGACTGGAAGTGGACAAGGAGATATAAAAGGAATTACAGAAAAATTAGATTATTTAAAAAAATTAGGAGTGGAAGTGCTGTGGCTAACACCAATGTATAAATCTCCACAAAATGATAACGGTTACGACATAAGCGACTATTACAGCATAGATGAGAGCTATGGGACAATGGAAAATTTTGAAGAAATGTTAAAAGAAGCTCACAAAAGGGATATAAAAATAGTGATGGACATTGTCGTAAACCATTCTTCAACTGAAAATGAGTGGTTTAAAAAATCTGAAGCAGGTGACCCTGAATACAAGGATTTCTATATTTGGAAAGATGCAGTGGATGGAAAAGAACCGACAAACTGGCAGTCAAAATTTGGTGGGAACGCTTGGAAGTGGAGTGAAAAAAGGAAACAGTATTATTTGCACTTATTTGATGTAACTCAGGCTGATTTGAACTGGGAAAATGAAAATATGAGAAAAAAAGTTTATGAAATGATAAAATATTGGCTTAACAAAGGAGTTGACGGATTTAGATTTGACGTGATTAACTTAATTTCAAAAGACCAGAGATTTTTAAACGACGATGGAAGTGATACAAGATTTGTGCCTGATGGGAGAAGATTTTATACAGATGGGCCTAGAATTCACGAATATTTGAAGGAAATTCACAAAGAGGCATTTGGAGAAAGCGATTTACTGACTGTTGGAGAAATGTCATCAACGAGTCTTGAAAATTGTATAAGATATTCAAATCCACAAGAAAAAGAACTTTCAATGGCTTTTTCATTTCATCATTTAAAAGTGGATTATCCAAATGGAGAAAAATGGGTAAAAGCACCATTTGATTTTGTTGAACTAAAAAAAATACTTTCAAAATGGCAGATTGGAATGTATGAAGGAAATGGATGGAATGCAACTTTCTGGACTAATCACGATCAGCCAAGAGCTTTATCAAGATTTGGAGATGACAAAAACTTTCATGAAAAGTCAGGAAAAATGCTTGCAACTGTGCTTCACGGACTTCAAGGAACTCCATATGTTTATCAAGGGGAAGAATTTGGAATGACAAATCCATATTTTGATAAAATTGAAAAATATCAAGATGTAGAATCTAAAAATATGTATAAAATATTGAGAGATAAAGGACTTTCTGAAGAGGAAGTGCTTGATATTTTGATGCAAAAATCAAGAGACAACTCAAGAACGCCAGTTCAGTGGGATGATACAAAAAATGCTGGATTTACAAGTGGAACTCCGTGGATTGGAATTCCAGAAAATTATAAAAAAATAAATGCCGAAAATGCACTGAAAGATAATAATTCAATATTTTATCATTACCAAAACTTAATTCAGTTAAGACGAACAGAAGAGCTTTTGATCACCGGAAGATATGAAGATATTGATTTAGAAAATAAAAAAGTTTATGCTTATAAAAGAGTTGGAAAAAATGAAGAATTAATCGTAATTTCTAACTTCTATGGTGAAGTTACGGAATTTGATGTAAAAAAATTGAATTTGGAAAAAGCCTTTATCTTGCTTTCAAATTATGTTCAAAGTCCTGAAATAAAAGAAGATAAAATTATTTTAAAACCTTATGAATCAATAATTTTTAAAAAAACAAAATAAATTTAAAATTGTTTAAATATAAAAAAATTAGAAATCTTGTTGACTTTTAAGAAAAACAAGGTATACTTTTATAGTGGGAAAAAATTGGAGAAAATATTTATTAGATTATAAGGAGGAAAAATGGCTAAAGAAGTAGTTGAAGCCGTCGGTGGAAGAGAGAAAATATCCGTTCATTTGCTCATTGTGCGACAAGGCTTAGAATAATGGTAAATGACGAAAATAAAATAGATAAAGAAAAAGTCGATAATATTGAAAAGGTAAAAGGAACAATGTTTACTTCAGGACAGTACCAAATTATTTTTGGAACTGGAACGGTAAATAAAGTTTTCGAAGCTGTTCAAGGACTTGGAGGAGTCAGCGAAACATCTGTTTCAGATATGAAGAAAGAAGCGGCTCAGCAAGGTAGCATAATTCAAAGAATTTCAAGAACATTCGGAGATATATTTGTACCAATTATTCCAGTTTTGGTTGCAACTGGTCTATTTATGGGACTTCGTGGACTACTTACAAATGAAAATTTATTGAAATTATTGGGAACGACACCAGATAGCATAAATCCAAATTTTTTATTGTATACACAAGTATTGACTGATACAGCATTTGTAATATTACCAGCATTAGTTGCTTGGTCTGCATTTAAAGTTTTTGGAGGATCGCCTGTATTAGGAATCGTTTTAGGTTCAATGTTAATAAGCACTTCGTTGCCAAATGCATATCAAGTGGCATCAGGAGATGCACATCCAATAATGTTCTTTAAATTTATCCCAGTAGTTGGATATCAAGGAACAGTTTTACCAGCTTTATTCGTTGGAATGATTGGAGCAAAATTAGAACAAAGATTGAGAAAAGTTGTACCAGATGCATTAGATTTACTGCTTACACCATTTTTAGTATTTTTAATAATGAGCACATTGGGATTATTTATAATAGGACCAGTATTCCATTCACTAGAAACTTATATTTTAAAAGGAACAGAATGGATTTTGGCACTTCCTTTTGGACTTGCAGGAATCGTAATTGGAGGACTTCAGCAATTAATAGTTGTTACAGGAGTTCACCATGTATTTAATTTCTTGGAAATTCAGTTACTTGCAAAAGATGGATTTAATAAGTTTAATCTATTGTTATCAGCAGCAGTAAGTTTTATATTGACCTA
>ERZ772807.1609-NODE-1609-length-12386-cov-2.737734_pt1 | contig 12386 bp, 10 predicted proteins | sample MGYA00511472_ERZ772807 | MGnify/ENA primary metagenome ERZ772807 (study PRJEB29015, sample SAMEA2737947) | human oral metagenome | biome: human oral; feature: human-associated habitat; material: dental | place: China | collected 2039 ...
ACAGCTCACGACGCTGAACATCTTTATCTAGTGAAATCAAATATTTATTCATAATCATCTCAGTTAAAATCTATTTTCCGTTTGATTGTGTTAAGGGGAAATAGTTGCATAAAAGATTGCTGATTATACTAAAGAAATCTATAATCCCACACCTATTTTACGGCAAAAACACAAGTTCGATTTTCCCGATGTCCAACAAAACCATTGCTAAAAACACTCTCTTTCTTTATATCCGCATGTTGTTCAATATGGGCGCGATGCTGTATATCTCGCGCGTGGTGTTGCGCGTATTGGGCGTGGAAGATTTCGGGATCTACAACATTGTCATGGGCGTAGTGATTTTGTTCTCTTTCTTTAATGGCACCATGACCGCCACCACACAACGTTTCATTAACGTCGAAAAAGCCTCAAACGACAGCAAGCGTATTAATAAAGTCTTTAACATCAGTATTCTCAATCACTTATTGATTATGTTGGTTGTCGTAATCTTGGCGGAAACTGTTGGGCTATGGTTCCTTAACCATAAATTAATTATTCCTGCCGCACGTATGCAAGCGGCCAATATTGTTTATCAAGTCGCCTTGGTGATTGCCTTGATTGAAATTATCAAAGTGCCTTTTAACGCCATGATTGTTGCCCATGAACGCATGTCTTTTTACGCCTGGCTGGGATTGGCAGAAACCGCCTTTAAACTGACCGCTATCTTTATTTTGATGCATATCGAACACTACGACAAACTGATTTCTTATAGCCTCTTGTTGTTGTGCGTCAGCCTATTGGTGTTTACCCTTTATTTTCGTTTCACACGCAAAGCGTTCTACACGGAAACCCGTTTCCATTTTGAGAAAGATTTACATACCACCAAAGAAATGATGAGTTTTTCCGGCTGGATGCTGGTGGGACAACTCGCTTATGTAGGTTCAACGCAAGGGCTGAATATGGTGACCAACCTGTTCTTCGGCGTTGCCGCAAATGCGGCGGTCGGCATTGCGACACAAGTGGATACCGCCGTGTATAGTTTTGTGAACAACTTCCAAGTGGCGTTTAACCCGCAACTGGTACAATCCTATGCGGCAAAAGACTATGAGCGAAATAAAAAGTTGATCTTGGGTACCTCAAAATATTCTTTCTACTTAATTGCGATTTTATCCGCGCCGGTGTTGTATTTCAGTCATACCTTACTGACCCTCTGGTTGGGCGATAACGTACCGATGTACACAGATAAGCTGGTACAAGCCACACTCGTTTGCTCCCTCATCAGTGCTATGGCAGGATCATTCTGGATGACGGCGTTAGCCATAGGTTCTAAAACCATTAAACAATACAACGTTATCTTGGCGATTATCGATCTTTGCACGGTGCCGCTTGCCTATTATCTGTTTACCTTAGGCTACAATCCAGTCTATGCCTTTATCGGTAAATTCTGCACCGCACTTTTCATGCAGCTTTATCGTCTCTACTTTATTAACAAAAGAATTAAATTTAATCGCAAAGAATTTGTCTCATACTTAACAAATATCAGCCTGGTTTTTGCCTTATTATTGGGCTTAATTTATTTCTCAGATACTCAACGCACTTATTCATTCTTTGAGTTCGTGGGAGAAGCTATCCTGCTTGAAGTTGTGTTAATTTCAGTGATTCTCGTAATGGGACTCAACAAAACTGAAAAAGACTTTTTATTTAGCTATTTAAGAAAAAGAGTGAAAAGATGAATCAACAACTCATTGATTTAAAAAACAAGTTAGCCCCGATTGCAGATTTAATTAAAGATAAAAACGATGTTTTTTATCTTGATTATCCATTACATTTAAACGTGGGCGATTTATTGATTTATCACGGAACAGAACAGTTTTTTACGGATCATCATATTCATGTGGCCTTAAAACGCAGTGAATTCGATATGGACATCGAAGAACTGAAACAGAAAATTACACCAAACACCACCATTTTATTACACGGCGGTGGTAATTTCGGCGATCTTTATCCACAGCACCAAAATTTACGGGAAACCATTATACGGACGTTCCCGAATAATCGGGTGATTGTGTTACCACAAACCCTTTTCTATAAAAACCAAGAAACGCTGGAAAAATCCGCCGCACTTTTCATGCAGCATCAAGATTGTCATTTGCTGGCTCGTGATGAAAGAACGGCAAATGCCTTTAAACAGTTTTCACCAAATGTGTATTTATCACCAGACATGGCACATGAACTGTACGGCACGTTACCGACAAAAAACACTCAAACCGGACAATCGCTATATTTCTTACGCAAAGACATTGAAGCCAGCGATATCGAAAAAAGTATTACGGCAAAATTGCCTGCCGGCAGCCATATCAAAGATTGGGATGACATTTTATCCGGTCAGGATGACTTCGTCTTGGCAGTAAGCTGGCGTTTAGCAAAATTTGCCAATCGGCACGATATCAGTTGGTTAAAAGATCTTGTTCATCAATACTGGAAAAACTATACCTTACGCATTGTGCAACGGGTAGCGAAAAACTTCCTAAGTTATGACAACATCACCACGACCCGTCTGCACGGACATATTTTTTCCTGTTTATTGGAAATTCCAAATGTGGTTTGTGATAACTCTTACGGCAAAAACACCGGCTACGCCAATTTGTGGACAAAAGAGCTGGATTTTGTCGAGTTTTATACTCAACAAAAATAAGATGTTGTACATTGATTAATGGAATGAAGTCATGTTTGAACTTAAAAAACTCATCACCGCCATGATGCTACCGCCATTTAATATTTTGATTTTATGGCTATTTTCGCTTTTATTTTCATTCTTTAAATGCAAAACATTAAGCCGACTTTGTGCATTTTTCGGCATTGTACTGCTCTATCTTGTCAGCATTCCCTATACGGCACAAACCTTAAAAGACAGCTTAGTCACTGAAGATCGTTTAACCTTAAACGATTATAAACAGGCTCAAGCCATCGTTTTATTGGGTGGTGGCGTGCGTGATAGCAAAGAACTCTACGCACCGCTTGCGTCTTCTGCCACACAACTAGAACGTTTGCGCTACGCCGCTTATTTGCAAAAAGAAACGCAGCTGCCCTTGTTGATTAGCGGTGTCAGCCCGACCGGTGCCTCAGAAGGCAAAGTTTCTGCCCAAGAATTGCAGACGTTCTTTAATGTGCCGACGAAATGGCTAGAAGAAAAATCTTTAACCACCAAAGAAAATGCCTTATACACCCGTCAATTACTAGAAAAAGAAGGCATCCATAAAATCATTCTGGTGACCAATGAATGGCATATGCAACGGGCAAAACTCTTGTTTCAACAGCAAGGCTTTGATGTCTTGCCGGCAAGCGTAGGCGAAGGCATTACTCCGGACTCTTACGGATTAAACATGATGCACTTTGTGCCTCAAGCCGGTGCGATGGCAAAAAATATGCAATTACTGAAAGAGTGGATCGGTTATTGGAAAGAAAAATAATCTCATTTTCGACCGCACTTTGATTTGCCGAATACGCTCAAACAGGGCGTATTTTTTTATCCCTTTCTTTTGATTTTCGATCCATATCGCAAAATATGACACACCGCATCGCACTACGCTTATTGCTGCGGTAACGTTCTTTTTATTTAATGGAACCTGCTATGCGCCAAATTATCCTCTTTTTCAGCCTCTTCTTTTTTCACCTCATTTGTTACGCGAACAAACCTGACTTCATGCTTTTAGAAACATACAAAAACCAAAATGTGACAGGCTGGGTGATGAGCGAAAAATTGGATGGTGTTCGTGGCTATTGGGACGGCAAACAATTTTTTACTCGAGGCGGAATAACACTATCGCCACCAAAGGATTTTTTAGCGGAATTCCCGCCCTTTGCCATTGATGGCGAATTATTTAGCCAACGTGATCAATTTGCAGAAGTTTCCTCGATTGTTCGTTCTCAACAAGATAAAGGTTGGCATAAGCTAAAACTTCATGTGTTTGATGTGCCTGATGCCGAAGGCAATTTATTTGAACGCTTAGCGCAATTAAAAGCCTATTTGGCACAACACCCAAGGGCGCCCATCGAAATCATCGAACAAATTCCTATTGAAAACTCACAACACATCTATCAATTTTTACAACAAGTGGAACAACAAAAAGGGGAAGGCATCGTGATTCGTAACCCCAATGCGCCTTACGAAAGAAAACGCAGCGCACAAATTCTCAAATTGAAGACCGCACTTGATGAAGAATGCACGGTGATTGCCCACCATACAGGCAAAGGGCAATTTGAAAATATCATGGGATCGATTACCTGCGAGAATCACCGTGGTCAATTTAAAATTGGTTCCGGATTCAAGTTGGAGGATAGAACGAATCCACCGCCTATCGGCTCACAAATCAGCTATAAATATCGTGGCTTAACAAACAAAGGCAAACCAAGATTTGCGACCTTTTGGCGACGTGTAGGTCTTTCCGATGAAAAACACCGCGCAGAGTAAGGCATCATAACAATCCGCGTCTTTTGACTTCCAACAGTTAAAATGGCATCATGCCAGCCTTATTTTAACGACAAGATCAGTAAGCTGCCTATGCACTATCAAGACAAAAGCCTCAATGCCCTTAAACTCGGTCAACAAACAAAATATGCAGAAAAATACGACCGCACTTTATTACAACCGGTTCCACGCCGATTAAATCGCGATCAACTCAACATCACCGCCACGCAACCTTTTACGAACGGTGCGGATATTTGGACGGCATACGAAATTTCATGGCTCAACCCGAAAGGCGTGCCGCAAGTGGCGATTGCGGATGTCAGCATCGATTTTCGCAGTGAAAATTTGATCGAATCCAAAAGTTTCAAACTCTATTTAAACAGCTTTAACCAAACAACATTCGCCGATTTCGCCGACGTCCAACAAACGTTACAGCGTGATCTGCAAGATTGTGCCCAAGGCGAAGTCAACGTGCGGTTAAATTCGCTGGCGGATTACACAGCGCAACCGATTGTCGCCTTGTCGGGTGATTGCATTGATGCACAGGACATCGAGGTTCGGGATTATGCTTTTAATGCCGCCTTACTGAATCATTGCACCGGTGATCATCTGGTCGAAGAAACGTTAGTCAGCCACTTGCTCAAATCTAACTGCCTCATCACGCAACAACCGGACTGGGGCAGCCTGCAAATTCATTATGTCGGCAAGCAAATTAACCGCGAACAATTATTGCGCTACATCATTTCTTTCCGTCAACATAACGAATTCCACGAGCAATGTGTCGAGCGTATTTTCTGCGACCTTATGCAATACGCCAAACCGGAAAAACTCACCGTTTACGCCCGTTATACCCGCCGTGGCGGTTTGGACATTAACCCTTATCGCTCCAACTTTGAGCCACTGCCACAAAATGTAAGATTGGCAAGACAATAATCAATCCATTTTGAAAACGCACCGCACTTTTGAATATCTTGCTCAAAGTGCGGTCTTCTTTTTACCTATGTATTGCCAGTAATCTTCTCTTTTTACGCCAATAATTCCGCTTTATGAGCGATGATAAATGACAACTGCAGAACAGAGTTTTTAAGACGACTACTCTCTAAAGCACATAATCTCTAAACCACATAAATGAGTTGAATCGGCTATATTGGCTGGAGATAAGTTACCACCTTAATTCGATAGCCTATTATAACTATTGATTAATTGCACACCCATTAATATAAACTTATAATCTTAAGAATTTTAATTCTACATTTATATCGAGGTTTTACATGAACTTTAAAAACACAACCATTGCTGCAGCAATTTTATTCTCACTTACCGCTTGCGGAAGCGGTGGTAATAATACCGATACAACACCAAACAAACCGAATATTCAAAACGAACAATCGCAGAAAAAAGTAGCTGATGCGCAAAAGGCCGAAGAAGCACGCAAAGCCAAAGAAGCCGCAGCACAGAAAGCGGAAGAAGCGCGCAAAGCAAAAGAAGAGGCAGAACAAAAAGCGGAAGAGGCCCGCAAAGCTAAAAAAGCGGCTGAACAGAAAGCTGAAGACACTCGTAAAGCGAATGAAGCAGCACAAAAAGCTGAAGATGCCCGTAAAGCTAAAGAAGCGGCTGAACAGAAAGCTGAAGAAGCCCGCAAAGCCAAAGAAGCTGCTGAAAAAGCCGAGGCAGATCGCCAAGCCAAAGAAGCCGCTGAAAAAGCCGAGACAGAGCGTAAAGCCAAAGAAGCCGCTGAAAAACTAGAACAAGAAATTAATCAGCTAAAAGGCATTTCTGCCGATGTATATCCGGAAGGCAGCATTATGCGCGAGGATACGGATCATATTACCACCCCAACGGATGAACAGACGCAGAAACACTTTCATCGTCACATGGTTTACAACCAAAAATACTCTGTCATTCTTGCCGATTATGAAATTGAACAAACTTATAATAACAATACAGGATCTCTTGTATATCCTGAGTTTTCCAACTCAAAAATTGAGACAAGAGGGCTAAAAACTGAATCGGCAAATCTTCCCCAAGAAGGCTCTGCAACCTACTCAGGGAAAGCTTTTGATGGAACATTTTATCACCCGGCTCAAGAACCGACTACCCCACCTACACAGGTTGATGAGCACCTAGGTAACCTTTCCTACACCGTCAACTTTACGAACAAAACAGGTTCAGGAAAGATTACCGGTTTCGGACCTGATGTTGAATTAAAAGAAGGTAAGATTTCAGGCACAGGAATTTCAGCTGATGCTCAACATGGTAGAGCGCCAGGTAAGTACTCTTTAGATTTCTTCGGTAAGAATGCGGAAGAAATTGGCGGTAAAGTCACTTTAGGGGGGGATTACTTTGGCTTCGGTGGAACTCGCGGTGAAATCCAAAAATAAACTTCCCCTTTAATGTAAAAATGCCGTTTGAACCTCGGTTTAAACGGCATTACTTTCTAATCGACTATGAAAAAACTTCCCTATTTTATCATTCTACTTCCCTTAGCCACTCAAGCTGAAATACTTCGCATGCCACAACCTATTTTCTTTGAAAATAACAACGTTCTAAAGAATGAAGAACCGCAATTAAAAACGCAACCAAAAGATACCGCACTTTCGGCACCAGTGACATTCAATCAAGATGACAGCGCCCAAACTAAGCTAGAAAAACTGATCAATTATAGTGTAGTAAAACAACAATGGGGAATATTGAAACAAACGTTGCCGCTTTATCAATCGCAACCTCAACACGATGTCACGCTATATCGTTATGCCCTAGGCGCAATGTTGCGGGCAGAGCGTGACTACAACGGTGCAATTGCGCTTTATCAAAAAATCCTTCAAGACAAACCGGAACTGGCTTATCCACGTTTTGATTTGGGCATAATGTTGTTTGAAAATAAACAATATCGCCAAGCTAAAGCAGAACTTGAGCGTGCTACACCGGCATTATCCCCAGCCATGCAACAATTTACTCAGCGTTACTTGGAGGCAATGAAGGAACGCCAAGGCTGGAAAGCGGATGTAGAATGGCAATATACCCAAACCGACAACGTGAATAACGCCTCATCCCAACAAGATATTTTGTTAGGTAAATTGCGCTTTAAAAAAGACAAAGACTCTTTACCCCAAAAAGCACATGGTTTTCGTTATGGGCTGGGTTTAAGCCGTGAAATCAATGTCGCCGGTAATCATTTTGTGACATTAAACGGTCGTTTTGGCGGCGTGCATTACTGGGATAATCAGGATTATAGCGAAAAATCACTTTACGCCGCATTGGGCTATCGTCATCGTTCCGCCTTACAATCTTTAGGATTGACGCCGTTTTTTGAGCAAAATTGGTTAGGTGCACCACGCTATAGCCAAAATTATGGCATTACCGCAGATTTACGCCGTGAATTAACCGCACTTTGGTCGTTCTCCGGCACGCTTTCCCACACACAAAAACGCTATGCGGATGCCAATGTTGCACGCCGTCATAACGGCTATATTAACGGTGCAACGCTCTCATTAAGTTATCAGGCAAAACCGAATTGGTTACTTTTCGGCGGTGTGGAAGGCAGCCTAGATCGCAGTAAAGACAAAGCGGAATCCTCGCTTCGTCGTGGTGTTAATCTCGGCACCGTCTGGCAAATCAAGGATTTCGCAACACGCTTAAGCATTCGGTATGTCAAACGTGACTTTCGGGCAAAAAACTTCTATTTTCCAACAAAAAAACGACAAGACAAGGAATATGATTTTAACGCCAGCCTATGGCATAACAAACTGCAATGGAAAGGTTTTATGCCTAAATTAAATTATCGTTACCGCAAAATTGACAGTAATATCCCGGAATTTTATTCACGCACCAGCGGAGAGTGGTTTGTATCTGTCGAACGTAATTTCTAAAGGAAGTTACCCAAAATAAAATAGAAAAAATGACCGCACTTTGATTTTCGCCTTCAAAGTGCGGTCTCTTTTCAAAGAGTTTCTCTTTAGTCCACTTTGTCCATCTATCAAATCAATTTTTCTTACCTTTCCTCATCACCACCAAAATGTGATCTATCTCGCAGTTTCAAGTCTTGTCTTGTGTTCAAATTGAACAACAGTCCTCTTTTACGGACAAATGTTAAAGACCTGACGATAAAAAATCAGGTATCACTTTGATTCACAATGTAGAAAAAAGGAGAAAACAGATGGCAAAAGATCTTAATGTCTTTGACAAACACTACGGTTTATTGATCAATGGCGAATGGACGGATGGCTCAGAAGGCAACACCTTAACAGCCCATAATCCGGCAAACGGTGAAGCATTAGCCACTTTTATTGACGCCACCGATGCGGATGTGGACGCTGCCGTAAATGCCGCCAAAGAAGCCTTTAAAACCTGGAAAAATACCAGTGCGACAGAACGTGCCACGATTTTAAATAAAATCGCAGACATTATTGACGAAAATACCGAGTTATTTGCCTTGCAAGAAACGCTGGATAACGGTAAGCCGATTCGCGAAACGCGCGCTGCAGATATTCCGTTGGCATCCGATCATTTCCGCTATTTTGCCAGTGTGATTCGTTCTGAAGAAGGCGTTGCCAACCAACTAGATAACGAAGACTTGTCGTTGATTTTACGCGAGCCGATTGGCGTTGTTGGTCAAATTATTCCGTGGAACTTCCCGTTCTTAATGGCCGCATGGAAAATTGCGCCGGCATTGGCGGCAGGTTGTACCGTTGTGATTCACCCATCATCCTCTACATCATTGAGTCTGCTTTCCTTGGCGCAAAAGATTAATCATTTGTTGCCGAAAGGCGTTTTTAATGTCATTACCGGCAAGGGTTCCAAATCCGGCGAATATATGCTGCGTCATCCTGGATTCAGCAAACTGGCGTTCACCGGTTCCACCGAAATCGGTCGAAAAATTGGTATGGCTGCCGCTGAAATGTTGATTCCATCCACCTTGGAATTAGGTGGCAAATCCGCCAATATTTTCTTTGACGATATGCCATTTGATAAAGCATTAGAAGGCGCACAAAAAGGGATTCTCTTCAACCAAGGGCAAGTGTGTTGTGCCGGTTCGCGAATCTTCGTACAAGAAAGCATTTACGATAAATTCATCGCGGCATTAAAAGAAGAATTTAAGAAAGTTAAAGTTGGCTTGCCTTGGGAAGATGACACGCAAATGGGTGCACAAGTCAACGGAAATCAGATTAAAGTGATCAGTAAATACGTGGATATAGCCAAAGAAGAAGGTTGCCAAATCATCCTTGGTGGGGGCAAATCAACCGATCCGGCATTGGCTCGCGGCGAATTTTTCCAACCGACTTTAATTTTGGCGCAGGACAACAAAAAACGCGTGGCACAAGAAGAAATTTTTGGGCCGGTTGCCGTGGTGATCAAGTTTAAAGATGAAGCAGATGTGATCCAAATGGCAAATGACAGCGATTATGGCCTGGGCGGCGCAGTGTGGACGTATAACATTAACCGTGCGCTACGGGTTGCACGCGCACTTGAAACCGGTCGTGTTTGGGTGAACTGCTATAACCGTTTACCGGCCGGCGCACCATTCGGCGGTTATAAAACCTCCGGTATTGGCCGTGAAACCCATAAAATGATGCTTGCCGCTTATACACAGGTGAAAAATATCTTTATCAGCACTCGTGAAGAACGCGAAGGCATGTATTAATCTTTTCACTTTCAGCCTAAAAACAAACCGCACTTTGATGTTATCCCTTCAAAGTGCGGTTCATTTTTAATGTGTTTTTACTTTTCGTCAAAATCACCAGTCAACAATACAATTTCCTGTTTTAATGCATACGGCATATGCCGTGGTCCGCGTACCGCAGTGACACCGAATTGCGCCATTTTCGCGCAGGAAATAAGACGCTTATCGTATTCTTTCAGACAACGAATTTTCATCACCCGTTTCACCTGTAAATCATCCGTTCGTTTTTGGTGATATGGAATGTTTACCTCCAACACCACACATTTGTAACGAATGGCTCCCGTAGGTTCAGTGACGTACATATACACAATATCATCTACCGCAATATTGTTACTTTGCTTCCAGTAAATTTCTCCACCTTCGCGCAAATCTTTCTCCACATCGTAATATTTCGGATTTGCCGGCACGATCCATTCCGTATAACGGGCGATCCCCAGCTGTTTTTTTACTTGTCGGGTAGCGGTGAGATCAAAACTGGCATTTAATAAAAACAGTACGGTATCTTTCTCAACAGAGCCGTCTAGCAACACCGTCAACCAGTGATTTTTGTTCATGTGATACGCTGGTAGAAAACCTGCTTGCGGCAAAAATAGGCTCAGCATTTCAGGGGAACATTTCACGTTCATCACAGGCAATTTTCCTGTGCCATTTAGCCCTAATGACGATTTTTCGACATTCATCACAATGGCATACCATTTGCGATTATCGCCATGACGCAATACGGCATAATCTGGATGGGTCTTCCACAAATATTCCGGCTGAGTGCCATATTGGGTGAAGACATACTCGAAAACTTGTTGGGTTAGCTCAGCCATTCCATGTTCCTCTTATTACTTTGATAACATCATTTTACGCCAACTTAGCTCTCAAAATAAAAGATATTAATTTCCACATCACTATTATGCCTTTTAGTTCAACAGGCATATTATATTCCTTGAGAAAGGACTCCATCGTATCACTCATTATCTGGTTTGGTGTCGGTGGTTTATGGATGAAGCTATTAGGTTGGTGGTAAAGCTGCATTGCGCTTTAGAACTTACCTAAAATTCTTATAAAAAAATGACCGCACTTTATTTTCTTAACCTAAAGTGCGGTCACTTTTTTCAGTATTTTTAAATTAATCTGCGAGAAATAATGGCCCCATCGGCATTTTCGGTAACGCAAATCGGTCGGGATAAAGCACATTGACCAAATATAACCCCTCCGGTTTAGCCGTTGGTGCAGCAAGGGTACGATCTTGCTGAGCCAACAACCAAGCTAACCATTCCACCGGTTGATTGCCACACCCCACCTCTATTAAGCTGCCAACAATATTACGCACCATGTGATGTACAAAGGCGTTTGCTTGAATATCCACAACGATATATTGCCCCAGACGGCTCACGTTTAAATGATGTACATTGCGCCACGGCGTGTTGGATTGGCATTGAGCGGCGCGGAAAGAACTAAAATCATTTTCTCCGAGCAATGCTTGCCCTGCTTGGTGCATTAATTGATGATCGAGTTCCAAATGACAATGCGTCACGCCTTGCGGCAAAATGGCTGAACGCAGTTTATTACAATATAAAATGTAACGATAACGACGGGCAGTGGCACTAAAACGGGCATGAAAATCATCATCAACCACTTTCGCCCATCGCACGGCAATATCATCAGGCAAATTGGCGTTGACACCAAAACTCCAGGCTTTCTCAGGGCGATTGGCAGTCGTTTCAAAGTGAATCACCTGCCCTGTGGCATGTACACCGGAATCGGTACGACCTGCACAGAAAATACTAATATCTTCATTGGCAACGGTGGAAATCGCCCGCTCCAGTTCAGCCTGTACGCTGGCCACTTTGTCTTGTTTCTGCCAACCGAAATACTGTTTTCCTTCGTATTCCACACCTAATGCAATTTTCATGTTCTACTCTGATTTTACTTAAAACAGCGTGCATTATAACAAGGCTTGGCGGATCTCAAAAACATTCTAAAAACCCACCGCACTTTTGCTGAATTTCACACATAAAAAAAGCAGAGATTGCTCTCTGCTTTTTGCAAAAACGTATAAAAATTAACGTTTGGAGTATTGTGGACGACGACGTGCTTTGTGTAAACCCACTTTTTTACGTTCAACGCGACGTGCGTCACGAGTAACGAAGCCTGCTGCACGAAGTGCTGGGCGTAAGGTTTCATCGTATTCCATCAATGCACGGGTAATACCATGACGGATTGCACCCGCTTGACCAGAAATACCACCACCTTTAACAGTGATGTATA
>ERZ772807.1611-NODE-1611-length-12376-cov-4.529908_pt1 | contig 12376 bp, 10 predicted proteins | sample MGYA00511472_ERZ772807 | MGnify/ENA primary metagenome ERZ772807 (study PRJEB29015, sample SAMEA2737947) | human oral metagenome | biome: human oral; feature: human-associated habitat; material: dental | place: China | collected 2039 ...
GTGCGACGCAATAGCGCAATAAATAATCAGCAATGCACAAAGCATCGCTACCGTACGATTTATCTTTTAAGCGCTCAAATTTTGATAAAATTCGGCTCAGCGAAATCGGCAGATAAAAGTCCAAGATAAAGGAGAAAAAATGGCGATAGACGGAGTAAAAATCATCGACAGCGACGACGGATACGATATCTATTTGACTATCACCGAGCGATACAAGGACGGCGAAAATGTTGAAACGATACTGCAAGATGTTTTGGCGCAGGCGGAGAATTTCTGCACTGATGAGCTTTATAGCGAGATTTATTGGACGGCTCTGGCGTATTCGCTTTGGAAGATCGGATTTTTAAATGATGAAATCCGCGAAAAAGCCCTTGCTATCATAAAAGGCGGCGCAAGCGGGATGTGGAATAAGGTCTTTGACGGATCTCTAAAGAGCCGCCAAAAAGCGCTTGACAAATTGGCGCTTCAGCTAAAAAGCGAAAACCCAAGACCGCTTAAACGGCCCAAAATTTCGAAGCAAAAAACGCCGTATTTTGAGGAGGGCGACGTTTTGTCTATCTGGATGCAGCAGGGATACGGCGTTTGCTTTGTCTCAGCAGTATATCAAAGGAAGCTCGAGTATCATCTGGCCTGCACCAGACTGCTGCAAAAAGAGCCGCCCGGAATGGATGATTTTTTAAAAAGCAAGATCGCAGGCTCGAAAAACGGCGGGTTTCTTAGAGCGGACCGCTGGTTTAATCATAAGGATTTAAAGGAACTGCTGCCTTATCTAAAAAAGATTGGAAAGGTAAAATTTGCCCCGTTTAAATTGGGCGAATTATCTCCCGCGAAAGAATTGGAAGATTTTTATAAAAAAATCACCGCAGATCCCAAAGTATGGGGCTTTAGACTAGTTGATACAGCCCGTTTCGTAGAAGCGGTGATCGAGGATGTGGATAGATAAAAGCGCCGTGCGGTAAATTTTAAAATTTAACCGCAAGGTGTGACATCAAAAAGACGCGGCGCCGAATTTGATATAATCTCTAAAATTTAAACGCTTAAAAGGAGCGAGCCGTGAGCGAAAAATTTCAAGCCGAGATGAAAGAGCTAGACGAAAAATTCGCCGCAATACCGGAGAATTTAAAGAAGCGATACGATAAACACAGACTAATTAGGTGCTCTAGTATGGTATTTTTAGCGCTTTTGTTCGGCATTGCATCGGTAGCTTCGCGACTTATTTCTTACGTGGATATTCAGATGCCCGAGCTTCTTTTGTTTTGTATGGCGGTCATTTTATCCATTTGCTTGACGACATTTTGTTTAAAGTGCTATAAGACAAAAAAATACAGCAACTTTTTCATAAAAAATCAAGATGCCAGTTTAATGATTTTTACTTTTGAGAATACGGCTAGCTTAGTCTTGGTTTTATTTCCCACTTTGCTATTTCTATCTTCGGCAATGGGAGGTTCGCGAGATGAGTTAAGCGACGCCGGCACTTTATACGGAGTCTTTATAGCTCCGATTTGCATATTAGTTTTTCTTTTATGCTATTTTTATAATAAAGGCTCATATACTCCAAGGATCCATATCTGCGGCTCTCAAACGAAGCTTGATTTGTCGGTGCGAGAAGCCGAATTTAAAGAGGACGAACTAAACGAGAAATTTGCCAATATTCCAAAAAATTTAAAAAGGCGATATGACATACATAGATTGATTAGGCGTGCGAGCGCAATATTTTTGGCGTTTTTATTTATCATTGTCACATTTGCGAGCGCTATTGCTACATTGCGCAGCGTTGTTATTGTTTTAGTAATGTTATTTTCGTCCATTCTATTAACTATAGGTTATTTAAAAAGTAATTCTATGAAAGAATATAGCAAGCTTTTCATAAAAAATCAGCGAATTTCTTTAGTGGTTTTTACTATTGAAAATTTAGCTAGCGCGGCTTTGATTTTGTATCCGCTAGCGCTCATAATAGTGGCATTGATCGCTAAAAATGATGAGAGGATAATAGACTTGCTTTTAAGTGGCTCGAATATATCGTCTGTTTGCTTGATCGTTTTCGCAGCGTGCTATTTTTTCAGCCGAAGCACATATATTCCAAAAAACGATAAATTCTGCTAAATTTAAACGGGATGAGAGCTCGCGAATATTCTTGCTGATGAATTTTGCGGTGCCCGCGGCGTTTTTATTCGCGTGGCTTCGGACGGAAAAAATTGCTTAGAATTTTACGGATGTTTACGTAAGAAATTGGGCGAAATTCCGCTTTGGCGCGGAATTTAAGCATAGCGCGCAGACGCGTAAAGATGGCTGTAAATATGGACGCACGGAAAAGCAATAAAGGTGCGCAAAAGATGCAAAGATGGGCACGGAGCGCGTTGCGGAATAGAGGCGCGAGCTGCTGTGAATTTCACATTGCGTTACGCGCATGAATTTCACGCTCTGCCAGGTGGAATTTCACGCGCAAATTTCGCGACGAAATTTCAGGGCGTTTCGAGTCTCGCGATTTACAGCTTCCTAAGTTTTGCGATCTCATCGCGCAGCGCGGCGGCCTTTTCAAACTCCAGCGCGGCCGCGGCGTCGAGCATCTGCTTGCGAAGCTCCTTTACGATCTTGGCGCGCTCGGCGGCAGGCATCTTCTCTAAATTGGCACCCTTTCTTAAAATTTCGGTGCCGTCCTCGATCTTTAGGCTCTCCTCGATATTGCGGCTTGCAGAATGTGGGGTTATGCCGTGAGCGCGGTTGTATTCATCTTGAAATTTGCGGCGCTTTTGGGTGATGTCGATCGCCTCTTGCATCGAAGCGGTGATCTTTTTGCAAAACATCACGACCTGCCCGTGCACGTTTCGCGCGGCTCGCCCCATCGTCTGAATGAGGCTCGTGCGCGAACGCAAAAAGCCCTCCTTATCGGCATCCATGATCGCTATTAGGCTTACTTCGGGCAGATCGAGCCCCTCGCGGAGCAAATTTATACCGATTAGCATATCGTATTCGCCGCTGCGTAGGCCGCGGATGAGCTCGTTGCGCTCGATCGCATCGATGTCCGAGTGCATATATTTGACCTTAAGCCCAAGCTCCAGATAGTATTTGCTCAGCTCCTCCGCCATCTTTTTGGTTAGCACGGTCACTAAGATCCGCTCGCCGCGCGCGATGACCTCCTTTGCCATATCGTGTAAAATTTCGACCTGGTTGTCGCTGTCTTTTAAGATAATCTGCGGATCGAGTAGTCCCGTCGGGCGCAGTATCTGCTCATATACGGCTCCGCGGCTAAGCTGCAGCTCGTAATCATTGGGCGTTGCGGAGACGAATAGAAATTTAGCTTTTTTGTTGATAAACTCATCAAACATCAGCGGGCGGTTATCAAGTGCTGACGGCAGGCGGAAGCCGTATTCTACGAGCGTTTCTTTACGGCTGCGGTCTCCTGCGAACATACCGCGAAACTGCGGCAAGCTCACGTGGCTTTCATCGACGATGACGAGATAGTCCTTGCCCTTGCTCTCGTAGTAATCAAAGAGCGAATAGGGCGTCTCGCCCGGTTTTTGACCGGTCAAATAGCGCGCGTAGTTTTCGATCCCCTTGCACATTCCCGTAGCGCCCAGCATCTCAAGATCAAACTCCACTCGCCCTTTCAGCCGCTGCGCCTCGACGAGCTTGCCCGCGTCCTCGAAAAATTTTAGCCTCTGCTCAAGCTCCTCCTCGATCCCTTTGATCGTTGATTTCAGGCGCTGCTCGCCCACGATGAACTGGCTCGTCGGGTAGAGAATAAATTTTTTGACGCTCTGCGTCTTTTTGTTTTCGAGCACGTCCAGATGATACATCGCCTCTATCTCGTCGCCGAAAAACTCGACCCTAAATGCCTCGTCGTTAAAATACGCGGGGTAGATGTCGATCACGTCGCCGTTTACGCGAAAATTCCCGCGATCAAAAAAATCGTCGTTGCGCTTGTAACCCATATCGACGAGCTTACGAAGCAAAAATTTAGTGCTAAATTTTGATCCAATCTCAAAAAACAGCACCATGCCTTTGTATTCGGCGGGATCGCCCAGGCCGTAGTTTGCCGAAACCGACGCCACGGTGATGACGTCGTCGAAGCTTAGCAAGCTCGCAGTGGCGCTTAGTCGCAATCGCTCGAGCTCTTGGTTTACGTCGCTGTCCTTTTCGATGAAAAGATCCTGCCTAGGGATGTAGGCCTCGGGCTGATAATAATCGTAGTAGCTGATGAAATACTCGACGTGGTTTTGCGGGAAAAAGCCCTTAAATTCGCTATAAAGCTGCGCTGCGAGAGATTTATTATGCGTCATTACGAGCGCGGGAATTCCGAGGCGCTTGATGATATTTGCCATAGTAAAAGTCTTACCCGAGCCTGTAACGCCGAGAAGGGTTTGGTATTTGTTGCCGCTTTGAAAGCCCGCGACGATGCCTTCGATCGCTTTTTCTTGATCCTCGCTCGGGGAGAATTTGCTCTCGATTTTAAAATTTTGCAAAATTTTTCCTTTTTTAAAGCCAAAATTGGGTAATATTTTCATTTAAATTATATCAGAAAAGGCGAAATAATGGAATCAATCTTTGACGAAGAGAAAAAGGTCGAGGGCTTAAGCAATAAAGTAGCTGAGCTGATTAGACGATACACCGAGGCTAGAGACGAAAACGAAAAGCTACGTACCGAGCTAGCGACGGTCAAGGCGCAAAACGAGGCTTTGGGAATGCAGCTTGGCACGCTTGAAAACGATCTGGCGTATCGCAAGATGAGTGATGAGGATCTAAGCAAGCAGATCGACGATATTTTGGCGGGCGACAATTTAGGCGAGAAATGAAAGAAATTTCAGTTCAGCTGACGAGTAAGTCTTTGACGAAAAAATACGCGATAAGCCTGGATGATGACTTTGCAAAGGTCTTCGGCAGGGACTGGCGGATTTTAACTCGTGGCAGCGATCATCTGGATGCGGGCGAACTACTTGAAGCCTATATCCAAAAAAGCTATGAAAATTTTATGCTTAATAAAAAAATAGATGCCTTGGTAAAGGACATCGACGAAGGAGTAAAATGATGAAAATGAGAAAAGGTGCGGCAGTAGGCGGCGGCGTAAGCGGGATAATATTTTTAGCTATTATAATCTTCGTGATAGTAAAAATAATATATCCTAAATTAAGCGGTGCTAAGGATGAGGTTTTAGTAAAAGCTTATGCAGTCGAGCTTGAAGGAGTATTTAAGGATATACAACGCGACTACTTAAATCAAGGAAATTTTCGCGAGCTAAAGAGCATGACGGGCTCCAGACAGTTTAGTGATAGCGATCTAGAAAAAACCGTCACTTTAAATCAATCCTTTGATTACGGAGTAGGACCGAAACTCAAAAACGATATGATCTTTTGCGCGACGATCACCTTGCGTCAAGATAGTGATGGCTATTTCTTCACAACCGAAAACATCAACCGCAACAGGGAGCGCTGCGAAGCATTTCATAAAGATACGACTTATATGAAGCTAAACGGCTTTAGGATAGGCAAATAATTTTTAAAATTTAATCGCGCTACTGCTATGGATTCATAAAGCGTACGTGTAGCATGAGCGCGATAGTGCTAGTGAAGTGCGTAGCCGTGCGTCGGCTCGCACCTCGTGCCAAAAACATGCTAAGTCTCAAGAATTCATCTTTATAGGTATTTTTTTAAAATTTAGCTTTAAAATCGGCATTTTTGCATTCGTATTGATAGCTTATTAGCTAGATTTTAATCATATTTTAATTTGCAATTTATATCGGTCATGATTTATGCTATTGCGGTTAAATTTATGAGATGGGCGCTTTGAAGCTATGCCCCTCGCGTGACGCGATGTGAGCTGGGATTTACGAAAAGTGCCTTATAAAACAAGCGTATTAAAGCAAAAATATCAAGATTATCTTAAATTTATGAAATTCGCACTCCACAAGCGCGCAGAATTTCATCGGCTCGGGTTTGGGCGTGAGTTTTAAAATCTCTCATAGAATTTTATCGCCGATTCTCAACCGCCAATTTGATCCAACTACGCAAATAATCTAGCTGCTGCGGCGTATGGAACCAATGCTCGCCGTTTTTCATAACGCTTAAGTCGCAGTCGAACTTCTGCGCAAAATTTTTGACGATGTAAAGAGGCGTCATATCGTCGTTTTCTGCGTATAGAATTCTACTGGGCGTTTCCCATTTTGTGATCGGATTGTTCAAAACAAAACTCCAATATTCCCAAAAAAGCGGTTGCCAGACAGGGGTCAAAATCATCCGCTCTTGCTTCAATCGCTCCTCGCTAACGCCAGCTTGGCACATTATATTAGAAATAACGTATTTCATATCAAGTATCGGCGAGACGAAGAGGCAGTCGCTAAGCTTTTCGTCGCGGAAGCTTTGCAGGCCGAGCCATGCCCCTAGGCTAACGGCAAACAGCGCGACCTCGTCCCAGCGCTTCTTTGCATACGATAAAATTTCGCGAAATTCCAAAATAGCGCGCCGCGGATCGCAAGAAGCGGGCTCGTGCCGCCTCTGTCCGTGCCCGGGCAGGTCAAAGCTAATTACCTGCCAGCCTTGCTCACAAACGACGGAAGCCAAGAGCTTCGCATCATCTTTGCTTCCGCCTTGCCCGTGAGCGTAGATATAAACCTTTTTCGAGCGGCTCCCCCAAACGGCGGCGGGAACGCCACGTATCTCAATCGCGCTCTTTTGCATTTTTCGTTCCTTTAATTTTTTGCGCCGATACCCGCATTTTACGGCAATGCTACAAGCAAAACTATAAATATCGCTGAAATTAATAGTACGCCCTGCTAGACTGCCTGCGGTTAGCGATAAATTTTAAAATTTTACGCGTGAGCTGCGCCTGCCGCTTTGTTTTAAAATTTAGCCGCACGAAATTTCAGGCGGCATAATTTTGATTCTTGCAGCGCAATTAAATTTTTATGTCGTAGAATTCTGCAAGCTGCGAAATTTAAAATTTAAGACCACGCAAATTTTATCGCCGCCTCGTGCAAAATTTTAATTTTACGTTTGCTTTATTTGCAGGCTGCGCGAATAAATACCGCTAAATTTTAATTTCAAGCGGGCTCTCGCCTCAGAAGTTAAAATTTGCGCTAATTAATAAGCCGCGCTCAAGATGCGGTTTTTAAAATTTCGGTGCTTGATAGCGCCCGCAATCGCGCTGTATTCTCAGCAATCCACCAAAAAAGCTTAAAAAACCAATCCCGCGGCGCCGAGCTTGACCCCTAAAGAGATAACTATCAAAACCCCGAGCCCCGCAAAAAAGCCCGCCAGCACGTCATCCAGCATCACGCCGAGAGCGCCCGGCACGTCGCGATCCACGCGCCCGATGATCGAGGGCTTGCGGATGTCAAACGCCCTGAAAAATAGCAGCGCCAAAATCATCGCGACGATCGATATCCTGCTGCTCTCAAAGCCCGCGATCAGCTCCCGCAGCGGCAGCGAAAAGATCTCGCCCGCGGGCGCGGCGACGCACATTGCGATCCACACCCCCACGACTTCGTCGATGACGATCTCGCTGCCATCGTGCGCGCCTATCCGCCTTTCGTAATCGCTTACGATCTTAAGCGAGACGAAAAAGACGAGAGCGGCGCACAAAAACAGCGTCACCTCGCCCGCTAGCATCAAGATCGCAAGACCTACTATCCAGCCGGCGATGCTGCCCCAGGTGCCGGGCGCGGGTTTTAGTAGCCCTGCGCCGAAAAATGTAACGAAAATTTTATCCATAATCGTCCTTTTAAATTTTGCTTTTTAAAATTTTACCGCTTATTTTAATTAGAGCATTCGCTCACGCGCAAAAATTTTAAATTTCGTTCGTGCATGTAAAATTTAAATTTCGCCTGCCCGCACGAAATTAATTCTACTCACTCGCCACAAAAATTTTGCTCGCTAACGCAGGAATTTTAAAATTCTACTCATTTGCGTAAAAATTTTAAAATTTTACTCGCTCCACGCGGAGTTTTCAAACCCGTCCGCAAACGCACGGCATTTTGCGCGAGTGGCAGTCGTTGTGCCTCGCCCAAATTTATGCACTGCGACTTACTGCGAGCATCTGGCTAAATTTAAACTCGCTTGCCGAAAGCTTAAATTTTAGATCCGCCGCACTGCTAATTTACGCATATGCCGCGCCTTAAAATTTTAAATCCGCTTCGCCGCACGATTTTATTGCGTCGTTATAAATTTGCTACGAAGCCAAGACTTTAAAATTTAAAGCTCGTTTTACCGCACCGCTTGTTTTAAAAATTTAGCTTCGTTGCGCCACAAAATTTTACGCCAAATCTGCGTCCGCCGCTCTTTATGCTATAAAATTCCGCGCAGTTTATACTTTTCGCACTATGAAATTTTGCATTTGCCTTGCTACTGTAAATTCTAACGTCGCGAAATTTTACTCTTTGCCTAGATGCCGCAAATTCCACGTCATTTTTGCGTTGCGCCCTCAAACGTTACGTCTTTAGCGCGCTGGTTTGATACAGCTGCATAAGCTGCTCGTAAAACTCGCTCTCGCCGTGGCTCTGCAAGATCCCGCTGTTTGGAAAAAGCTCGTCGTAGAGCTTTTGCAGATCCGAAAATCGCGCAGGAAAAAGCTCGCTTAAAATCATCGCCGAGATCTCTTTACGCATAAAAATCGCGGGCGGCAAAATCCCCGCGCGCAGCAGTGCTTTTAGATTTTGCGTGCGGTAATGCACGTGATGATGAGCGCCGTGAGGGCAGTTTTTGGTGCTTACGAGCACCTTGCACTTCTCGCAATAGACGTATTCTGGCATAAGCAAAATCTCTATTTCGCCACGTTTTTGATACTCGTCCAGCACCGAATGCACGCCGCCGCCTTCGAAAAACAGCTCCATATTTGCGTGATTTTGCCCAAAAATTATTTTGTTTATACCTAAATTTTTTGCGATTGCGCACTGCAGTGCGGGCTTGTCGTCAAAAATCGCAAGCGAGCCCAGATCGATCATCATGGCGCGTTGCGCGACCAAAAAATTTTGCAGCAAATAGCTTAGCGTTTTTTTGCGTAGCTCGTAGGGCAGGGCATCCGTGCTATTCGTGCCGGTTAAAAAAATCACCACGAAATCCGCCTTATCGATCATATGCCTAATCAGCCGCTCATGCACGCGGTGGATCGGATCGGCGCAGGTAAAAAACGCTGAAATTTTAGGCGCGGCAAGCGAGCTTGCGACTTTTTTTATGCGCGCGATTTGCTCTGCAAGACCATTTTTTAGCAGCGTGATGCGCCCCTGCACCGCAGTTTGCTCTGCGTATGCGTTTTGAAACACCGAGTCTGCGACCTCGCTTGCGCTTGGGGCATAAACGTCGCTAACGTCTATGCGCGCGACAAGCTCACAATAGGCGGGATTTGCAGCGGAATTTTTGATGAAATTTTCGGTGGAATTTGAGATAAAATTTCCCGCCGAATTTGCTACGGATTTTGCATCTGTGCTGCAAACGCGATTGAGTGCGGAATTTTCGGCAAAGCTCTGCGCGGAATTTACTGCAGAATTTTCACTGGAGCTTTTCGCCAAATCCAAAGCGGCGTTGTTTGCAGATTTTACATCCGTGCTGCTAGTAAAAGTTCGATCATAGCTCGCAGTAAGGCTTTCTATATGGTCTAAGCCCTCGCTTGTGGCGTTTATAGCGCTTTGCGTACTTGCAGTGCGCGCGAGATCCGTGCCGCTTTTCGCAAAGCTCTGCTCGTTTTGCGCCACAGCAGAAACTCCATCCTGCAAGTTGCGTGATTCTTTAGCTAGCAAATACGCACCACTTTCGCCGCTAAGCGAATTTTTGGCGCATTCGGCTATGCCGTCCTTGCTAAGATAAAGCTCCAAAATATCGCCCTTTTTTGCGTCCGCGCAGGAAAAAACGAAATTTATGCCGCATACGCTTAGCTTGCTTGGGCGCAGTAGCTCGCAGCTCTTGCCGAAAGCGCCGTTTGCGAGTAGGCTCAAGACGTTTAGGTCGGAGCGCGAGATCACTATCTTGCGGATTTGCGTTGCGCTATTATTTGCGCCTTTGCTCTCGCTTCCAGCTTGCTCTGCCTTTAAATTCCATGCCGCACCCTTAGCTTGCATCTCATCTTTTCTAGCATCGCCCGCCCTTGGCGCTTCTAAATTCCGCACCGTTTTTAAATCGCGCTTTGCTTTTGAATTTTGTCTTGCTTTTGAGCTCTGCGATGCTTTTAAATTTTGCTTCGCCTTTAAATTTAGCGCCGCATCGCTCGAAGCTCTTGCGGCGTTTAGAGCTTTTGTGTCGCTTGAAATCCTTTCGCTTTCAAGCGGTCTTATTTCGTGCAAATTGCCGGTATCGCGTGAAATTTCTGTCCCGTCTGCGATCCGTACCGGATGCGCGCGGCTATTTTTTTCTTGCGATGCCATATTTTTTCCTTTTCTCCCAAAGCGATTTTCGCGAAATCCCAAGTGCCGCTGCCAGATCGGAGTCGAAATACTCGTCTTGGTGCGCTACGATCGTGAGCTTTACGTATTCTTCGATGCTTAAAATTTCACTGCGTTCTTTGCTGCTGCCAAGCGTAATTTCGTCGCTAAAGCCCTTTTGCGCGCCGATGGATCCGGCGATTACGCGCATGGATTTGGTTTTGCTTATAAATTTTTCCTTCTGCGCGCCGCTTAGGCTATCAAAATCTGGTGCGTAAAAAATCTCCGCGCCGCGTTCTAGCGGCTCAGGGCTTTGCGCGGATAGAATTTTAAGGCGCGATTTTAGCGCAAGCGCGATCTTAAATACCGCCGCAGCTCGCGCTGCCGCATCGCCGCGCAAAAGAAGCGGGAATTTTATCTGCACTAAACGCGCGGGCGGTATTTCGCACGAAAGAGAGATCTCTTTAAGCAACGCTTCGTAGGCTTCGTTTTGCGATTTTAGCGAGCGAAACTGCGCGTAGTGCTCGATCTTTTTGATGAGCTCCTCTATCATAAAAGGCTTTTGGATATAATCCGTAGCGCCCGCTTTTACGGGGTTTAGCACCGTTTCGCTATCGACGTAAGCGACCATCAAAATTATGATCGAGCGCCTAAATTTCTCGATCAGCGGATAAAAGCTCGCGCCGCTCCAGCTCGTAGAAAGCAGTACCGCCCCAAACTCCTCCGCAAGAGCTGCCGCGGCTGCCAAACTCGCCGCGTTAGTGCATTCGTGCCCCAGTGCACCCAGCTTGTTTGCGATACTTTGAGCAAGATAGCTTTCGCTCTCGATTATTAAAATTTTCATACGTCCTGCGCCTTTGCTGCGTGCTTTTGCCAGTCGTAAAATTTTAAGCTTACCGCAGCCTGCGCGGCGATGCCTTCGCTTCTGCCCGTAAATCCGAGCCCTTCGGTCGTGGTTGCCTTGACATTGACGCGGGCGCAGTTTAAAATTTTGCTTAAAACCTCTTGCATCTGCGCTTTGTAGGCTCCGATCTTCGGGCGCTGCGCGATGATCGTAATATCGGCATTTACGAGCTCATAGCCGTAGCCTCTGACGCGCCGCATTACCTTTCGTAACAACTCCTTGCTGTCCGCGCCTTTAAATTTGACGTCGCTGTCTGGGAAGAGCTCGCCGATGTCGCCCAGCATCGCCGCACCGCAAATAGCGTCTATTAGGGCGTGGATCGCTACGTCGCCGTCGCTGTGCGCGATCAGCGCGAACTCGCACGGGATCTGCACGCCACCGAGCACGATGCCCGCGCCTTTTTCAAGCGCGTGCACGTCAAAGCCCGTACCGCAGAATATATCGCGCGAGCAGGGTTTTAAATTTAGCGCCGCCAGATCGCTTGCGCGCGTGATCTTAAGCGCGCCCGCTTCGCCTTTTATAAACTCTAACCGTCCGCCCGCGCTGCGGACCGCCGCGCTGTCGTCGGTAAAAATTTCGCTTCCTTCAAGCGCCTTTTTAAGTAGCGCCGTGCGCGAAAGCTGCGGCGTTTGGATGAGGCGCAACTCCTCCCTCTTAACTACGTCCTCGCCGAGGTAGGTCGTGTCGTTTACGCCAAGATAGGGGCTGATGCAGTCTGCGCCTCCTAAATTTCGTATCAGCGAGGATATCAGCCCTGGCGAAATTTGCGCGCGAGCTACGTCGCTTACGAGCACGAGCTCGCTATCTACGAGTTTCAGAGCATTTTTTAGCGAGCTTTGGCGATTTGCGCCGCCGGGGGAGAAGTGAAATTTTAAATTTGAAGAGCCGCATTCATCTGCGCCGCATCCGACTTGAGCTTTAAAATTTTCCGCGCCCCGCGGCTTGCTTGCGTCGTTTAGATCATCTGCGCCGCATCCGATCCCGCCCTGCTCGCTTTGAAATTTATACTCGCTCGTGCCGCACTCTGCGCTTTTGCCGCGCGCCGAGGCCAGGCTGCACGCATAGAGGCGCTCGCAATAGCTCACGTCCTCCTCGTTCACGGCGATTATGATTTTTTTAAATGGGTGCGC
>ERZ772807.1616-NODE-1616-length-12365-cov-9.960114_pt1 | contig 12365 bp, 10 predicted proteins | sample MGYA00511472_ERZ772807 | MGnify/ENA primary metagenome ERZ772807 (study PRJEB29015, sample SAMEA2737947) | human oral metagenome | biome: human oral; feature: human-associated habitat; material: dental | place: China | collected 2039 ...
TTGTGTACAGCATTCTGGGCAAGGACATCAGCGGCGCGCTGCAAGGCGTGGGGCTGGACCCGCAGGTGGGGTTTCTGCACGCCGACCGGCCAGGGCGTGACAGTTTGGCGCAGGATATTTTGGAAGAGTTCCGCGCGTGGTGGGCAGACAGGTTGGTGTTGTCGCTGATTAACCGCGGGCAAATCAAACCACAGGATTTCGTTATCGAGGCAAGCGGCGCAGTGAGCTTGAAAGCGGAGGCGCGTAAGCTCTTGTTCCAAGCTTTGCAGGCGAAAAAGCAGGAGAAAATCGTCCATCCGTTTTTAGGCGAGGAAGTGGAAATCGGGCTGCTGCCGTATATTCAGGCCATGCTGTTGGCGCGCCATTTACGCGGAGATTTGGCGGAATACCCGCCGTTTTTGATGAGATAAACCATGTTAATGCTGATTACTTATGATATTTCTTTTGACGATCCAAACGGGCAAGCGCGATTGCGTCGTATCGCAAAACATTGCTTAGATTACGGCGTGCGTGCGCAATATTCGGTATTTGAATGTGATGTCACGCCTGACCAATGGGTTATGTTGAAAAACAAACTGCTGGAAACCTACGACCCCACATGTGACAGCCTGCGTTTTTACCATTTGGGCAGTAAGTGGCGTAATAAAGTGGAGCATCATGGGGCAAAACCGGCAGTAGATGTATTTAAAGACGTGCTTGTCATTTAGTTCGCTAACCTGTTGTTCTCATTAAAACCCTGATGGGATAGCGATCTTTATTTTCTTTAACAATTTGGATGAATTAATCTATTTGTATAACGGCGATGCGGCCGTTATACTTACCAAACTCCTTATCATAAAGTCAGTTAGCGAAATACAGTGTTTAATTAGCTGATTTTTCTTACTTTTTTATGTAGGGAGCAGCCGCCTTCGGGCGGCTGTGTGTTGAAACTTCTTCTGACGGTAAATCCATCGGGATTTTGCACCAGCAGCCGCCTTCGGGCGGCTGTGTGTTGAAACCGTACAATAACGGAATAGGTCTCCCTTGTGGAGTGCAGCCGCCTTCGGGCGGCTGTGTGTTGAAACATAGATAGTTTTGTCTCGGTTAATGCCAGTGAATTGCAGCCGCCTTCGGGCGGCTGTGTGTTGAAACAAGACAAGAGCCGATTAGCAGGAAAGGAATTAAGGCAGCCGCCTTCGGGCGGCTGTGTGTTGAAACTGTGGGTGGGTGTACGGTTTCGGCTGATACCCCGCAGCCGCCTTCGGGCGGCTGTGTGTTGAAACATTTTTAAACCGTTGGCCCTTTGTTTGATAAAGACGCAGCCGCCTTCGGGCGGCTGTGTGTTGAAACTTTAATAATTGGAACAATATCGCTAAGAATAGGTGCAGCCGCCTTCGGGCGGCTGTGTGTTGAAACAACCGAAGTGATGTGGTTGGCAGGTCAATGGCAGCAGCCGCCTTCGGGCGGCTGTGTGTTGAAACTGGCAGAATACGGTAATACCCTGCCGCAAGGTTGTAGGCAGCCGCCTTCGGGCGGCTGTGTGTTGAAACACCGGTAATTAATAAATCAAGGTAAAATTTTTCCAGCAGCCGCCTTCGGGCGGCTGTGTGTTGAAACTAGATATTTTTTACCACCAAAAGAAATGGTAACAGGCAGCCGCCTTCGGGCGGCTGTGTGTTGAAACAAGATATTTTGATTCATAATGGGTTTACAATACGCAGCCGCCTTCGGGCGGCTGTGTGTTGAAACTGCAATTATTAACAAAATTATGGCTTGACAAATAGGCAGCCGCCTTCGGGCGGCTGTGTGTTGAAACATGTTATAATCACTTTAAATATTACACCACGGAGACGCAGCCGCCTTCGGGCGGCTGTGTGTTGAAACACTCAATCCAATCTGGCGGTGCGGTGAATGTATTGCAGCCGCCTTCGGGCGGCTGTGTGTTGAAACAAAAATAGCTTGTTTATCATCAAGGCTTTTTAATTGCGCAGCCGCCTTCGGGCGGCTGTGTGTTGAAACAGTAATGGTGTATTAGGTGTTGAAAAGCAAAATAGCAGCCGCCTTCGGGCGGCTGTGTGTTGAAACATTTGTTAAAGTGGATGATGTACCAGAAAAATCACGCAGCCGCCTTCGGGCGGCTGTGTGTTGAAACAACAAGAAACAATTTAAATAACTTTACCCGACCTGCAGCCGCCTTCGGGCGGCTGTGTGTTGAAACATAGAAGATTTGATCTGCTTCTTTCCTAGTTGTAGCAGCCGCCTTCGGGCGGCTGTGTGTTGAAACTAAAAATATTGTTAGGACTTTGAAATTCATTGCATGCAGCCGCCTTCGGGCGGCTGTGTGTTGAAACCATCATATAACCATACGCACAACATTGAGCATAATGCAGCCGCCTTCGGGCGGCTGTGTGTTGAAACAGCTTGTCGGTCAAGATGATGCAATTGAAAAGCGACAGCCGCCTTCGGGCGGCTGTGTGTTGAAACTTACAAAACAAAGAAGATTTACACGGCATTAACTGCAGCCGCCTTCGGGCGGCTGTGTGTTGAAACATCTCCATGTGTTTTAAATTCAAATAAGATTTCTGCAGCCGCCTTCGGGCGGCTGTGTGTTGAAACGCCGCCTCAAATGCTTTTGCTCAAGACATTCAGCCGCAGCCGCCTTCGGGCGGCTGTGTGTTGAAACTTTTTTAAAGTGCAAATATCGACCGCTCTTATCAAGCAGCCGCCTTCGGGCGGCTGTGTGTTGAAACAGCATGCCGATGAAGTGGCGGAAGTGGTGATTTAGCAGCCGCCTTCGGGCGGCTGTGTGTTGAAACAGTTTATGCCTGAAAAGCAAATTGAAATCGCAACGGCAGCCGCCTTCGGGCGGCTGTGTGTTGAAACAACCTTTACGGCGCGGACGCAAAAATTCTAATCTGCAGCCGCCTTCGGGCGGCTGTGTGTTGAAACAGCATCCCGGTCATCGTATCGCCTGATTTAGATAGCAGCCGCCTTCGGGCGGCTGTGTGTTGAAACTTAGTCAGCCCAGTTATGTTAGTCGTAGGTGCCGGCAGCCGCCTTCGGGCGGCTGTGTGTTGAAACCTGCTTATGTCTGATATATCTTTAACGCTTTACGATGAGCAGCCGCCTTCGGGCGGCTGTGTGTTGAAACCTTAATTAACTGTTGATAATATTCTTGAGCAGCATGCAGCCGCCTTCGGGCGGCTGTGTGTTGAAACGGCAGAGCGACAGTTTTAAGCATGCTAACGCGTCGCAGCCGCCTTCGGGCGGCTGTGTGTTGAAACCGGCAGTTACACGCGCTTGTTGGTTGGCGACCAATAGCAGCCGCCTTCGGGCGGCTGTGTGTTGAAACAGCAATATCTGCTTTAAGTGTATCAATCTTCGGTAGCAGCCGCCTTCGGGCGGCTGTGTGTTGAAACGTGGTTTAATCGGTAAACGGGTATCCACGATGTGCAGCCGCCTTCGGGCGGCTGTGTGTTGAAACTGCAACAAGTACGGGAATAGGTTAAAGCCAATAATGCAGCCGCCTTCGGGCGGCTGTGTGTTGAAACGATAGTCCTCCCTCAAATAAAGTCCACCCATCAGGCAGCCGCCTTCGGGCGGCTGTGTGTTGAAACAACTGGTGCTATTATACTACAAAATCACAAATAAGCAGCCGCCTTCGCGCGGCTGCATGTTGAAAAATAAGCACCGAAGGGAACAACGTTAGTTAATAAGGAAAGAACATGGGCGTTAAACGCATTGTGGCCAATATCAACGTAACCCAACCCGTCGCAGCAAAGGCTTTCTACCATGACTTGCTTGGACTGGAATTGCTGATGGATCATGGTTGGATACAGACCTACGGGCAGGATACAACCATGTCTGTGCAGGTTAGTTTTGCCAGTGAAGGCGGTTCTGGCATGCCTGTGCCTGATTTGTCTATTGAGGTGGATAATCTGGACGAATTATTAGAGCGGATGCAGCATGCTGGTTTCACGCCTGAATATGGGCCGACTACTGAACCTTGGGGCGTGCGCCGCTTTTTTGTGCGCGATCCGTTTGGGCGATTAGTGAATATTTTGCAGCATGAATAAGCCAACCGCGTGCGTGGCTATGCCACACACCCTACCAATGCGGGCGACGCAAACCTTAAGATTGCGGTGTAGGGTGTGTGCGGTACGCACGCACGCGGTTTTTATTGCTACCGAATGATTCCAAACCATGCCGTAATCCAGTCGGTAGTAAACGCAGCTTGGTTCATAACCCAACAAAACTTTATATTACCTATAATATCAAAGCCGCCTGAAAAATAATTTTCAGACGACCTCTGTATCAAAAGCAGCCTGCACTTTCAAAAATCGAAGTGCAGGCTGCTTTTCATAATAATTAGAAAAAAACACGCAATATTTTTATACTGTACATCATGTGGCAAGCCGTACCTGCCCCCCTGCCAACTTATTGACTGAACGAACAGGAATAACATGCAGAGCCTCCCTTCAGAAAAACCGATAGTCGGTTATTCGCATCCGTGGCAATACTTTCTGCTGGTGTACGCTTTGAGCGCACCGTTTTGGCTGCTGTCTTTGTTTCTCAAACACAGTCCTCTGCCTGATAATCTGCCGCTGACCGACATCGGCGCGGCACTCACCCCGACGGTTGCCGCCGCGTTGTTGCGTTACCGCGAGGGCGGAATGGCGGCGGTGCGCAGCCTGTTTGGGCGTGTGTTTGATTACGGGCGGATAAAGCATTCTGCCTATTTTTGGACGGCAATACTGATTTTTCCCCTGCTTTATCTGCTGACTTATGTCGCGATACGCCAAACAGGACAAATCATACCCGCCTTATCCGTATCGTTTGCGCCGCTTGCCGGTGCGTTCGTCATGTTCTTTATCGCGGCAGTTGCTGAGGAATTGGGCTATGCCGCCTACGCTACGGAAAGTCTGCAACGGCGTTTTACCCCGCTCGTTACGGCACTGATTATCGGGGTGCCGTGGGCATTGTGGCATTTGCCGTCCATGATTGCCGTGGGGCAGTCTGCCGAACTGATCGCATGGGGGCTGGCAGGGACGGTTGCTGTGAGGATTATCTATGTATGGCTGTATAACGGCAGTGGCGGTTCGGTATTTGTATTGATTGTGTGCCACACGGTTGCCAATACCGCGCGCACGGGTTTTCCGGGCGGACGGACGGTATATGAAAACGGCAGCGGTATGATTCCATACGGAATTATCATCATCGCGGCGGTAATTGTGATGGGTTTTTGGTGTAAGGCGATGTGTTCATTTCATGGCAAGCAAACGTAGTTTGGGTCATGTACCCAACGGAACTAAATATCAAAGGTCGTCTGAAATCTATTTTCAGACGACCTCTCTCTATCGAAAGCAGCCTGCACTTTCAAAAATTGAAGTAGTAGGTCGGGCATTCATGCCCGACTTTTTGCAAATACGATTTGTCGGGCATGAATGCCCGACCTACAAATCCAAGTTTTCCAACTAATCGTCAGTTTTAAATCTTTGTAAGACCGTCTGAAAACCCCAAACCTCGTTTTCAGGCGACCTTTTTCCGCTAAAATCCCCCATACCGTCCAACCCGAAACAAAGGAGAACCATCATGCAAGTTACCACCTCCGCCATCACCAACGGCGAATTTGCCGACCGATACGGCAAGCGCGGCAGCCAATTCAGCGAAAATGGCATGCCCACGTTTTCCATCCCCTTTGAAATCAGCAGCGCGCCCGAGAGGGTACACAGTCTTTTGCCGTGGTGCTGGAAGACGACCTTTCACACTTTCCTATCCTGTTTCGCCAACAGGCTGCGTTGTTCCAAATACCACACCAAGGCGGTGGCGGCACTGGCGAGCGAGATGATTAACGCTGCCCAAAAGCCGTAGATGCCCATGCGGGCGGCGTGGGCAAGGATGTAGCCCAGCACCAGCCCCAAGCACCAAAAGGCGATGGCGTGGATAATCATCGGCACGCGGGTGATTTTGTAGCCGCGCAGGGCGTAGGAGGCGATACATTGTGTGAAATCAAACACTTGAAATATGCCGACAAAAATAATCAGGCTGCTGGCCAGGGCGAGCACGGTGGCATCTTGGGTGTAGATTTTTGCCACAGGCAGCCTGAAAATCAGCAGGGCGATTAAGGTGCACGCGCCCAAAATCCAGCCGCACACGATGGCAACGCCTGAAATATAGCGGGCGCGGGCAAATTGTTTGCGTCCGATGGCGTAGCCGATGCGCACGGTGGCGGCGGAGCCGATGGCTTGCGGTATCATGTAAATCACGCTGCTGACGCTTAACACGATTTGCTGCGCGGCAACGTGGGTTTCGCCCAAGTCGGCAATCAGCCAAACGATGAAGCTAAACAAGCTGGCTTCTAGAAAGTAGGACAGCCCAATCGCCCAGCCCAGTTGGGCGATGTTTTTTTGCGTTTGCCAGCGGGGCGGGGAGAAGCGTTGGGTGAAGCCGAAGCGGCGCAGGTCGCGGCTTTTGGCGATGTAAACGGCGAGGGCGAGGGTGGCGAACCAAAACACGATGGTGGTGGCCACGCCTGCGCCCACGCCGCCGAGCGCGGGGATAGGCAGTTGGGCGAGCCATGCCACAATGGATGGGGCAGCCTGAAAACGCTCGGCGAGGCGGGCGATGTCTGTTGCGCCGAAAATAAAGAGGTAATTCAAAGGGATGTTGAGTAGCAACGCTGCCCAGTTAATCCACATAATCGGCTGGGGCTTGTTGAGGCTGGATGCGTAGGCGTGCAGGGCGCGGTATATCAGCGCGGCGGGCAGCCCGAGCGCAACGATGCCGAGGTATTGGGCGAACATGGTTTTGATGTGCGCGCTCATGTCCAGATAGTTTTGCAACGGGCGAATCAGGGCGAACAGCATCGCCATGCCGAGGATGCCCAGCAGCAGCCCAAACCACACGCCTTGCCGCCCTGTTTCGCCCACTTCGTGCGTTTTGCCTGCGCCGTGTTGCTGCGCGATGATGGGGTTGAGCGCCGCCATAATGCCCATAAAGGTGATGAACAGGGTGGAGAACACGGAGCTGCCCAGCGCCACGGCGGTGAGGTCGTCTTTGCCTGCCGCGCCCGACATGGCGGTGTCGGCCACGCCGATGGCGACGGTGGCGATTTGCCCGAGCATCATGGGGATGGCGAGCGCGAGCAGTTGGCAGGTTTCGTGTTTAAATTCGGCGGGGGAATAGCGGGTGAGGTCAAAAAGCATGGCGGTTTGGGTTGATGGGATGGTTTGGGCTACGCGGAATGATGTTTTCAGGCTGCCTTCTAGCATGGTTTAGAGGCAGCCTGAAATGGGGTTGGGGGGTGTGAACAAGGTTGAAACCTTTGCAAAACCTGCAACCGATGGAGCGTCGGCGGCTCGCTGATATTTTGGTAAACCAATAATGCTCTGTTTAAATAAGCCATTTGGCGGCGAGCCGCCGCCGTTCCATTTTAGTTTTCAGGCTGCCTTTGCTGTTGGTGATAGGCAGCCTGAAAACGTTTTAACTGCGGGAGCAATCACTCGTTTAATTGTTGCACGCGCAGCAAGATATTGGCGGCTTCTTCGGCGTTTTTGCCTGTGGCTTTGATTTTCTTCTCGCTGTCGGCGAGCACTTTGCCTGTGCGACTGATGATTTTGAATTTTACTTTTTGGCTGTCGTCGTAGCTGCCTGAGCCGTCAAAGGCGAGCTTGCCGTTGTCGTGATAAAGCTGGATGCGCAATGTATTGCCGATGTCTTCGGTTTTGAGCGCGAGTTTGCCGTTTTCGTAGCGTCCCGATGCGATGCTTTTGTGGTTTTTGATGTCTTGAAACTCTTTCACTTCGCCCTCGGGCGTGTACCAAACCATGCGCCCATCAGCGGCGGAAAAGGCATCAAAGTTTTTCAGGTCTTTATCATCGGGGATGACAACGGGGTCAATTTGCTTGGTTTTGCTGTCTTGGTAGAAGTCTTGCACCACGGCTTTGCCCTCGGCGGTGCGCCCCAGCAGCATACGATAAAAACCGCCTGCGCTAGCTTGCGGGGCTTCGTTGCCCTCGGCATCGTAGTAGGCGAGGGTGCGGGTTTCGGCTTTGGCAACGAGGTTGGCAGTGGCGGCTTCGGATTGGCTTGCGACTTCGGCGGCTGCGGTGGGGATGGTGGCTGTGCTGGCTTGCGGCGCGGCTTGAGCGGCGAATGCGGCGGCGAGCAGGGCGGTAATCAGCAGTTTTTTCATGGTGGGATTCCTTTTGGGGTGGGTGGGCAGCCTGAAATGGGCTGGGGGATCGGGTGGATGGTGTGATTGAGGCAGCCTGAAAATGGGGTAATGGCGTGATACGGCGAAAACTTATTTTCAGGCTGCCTCAAATGTTGCCGCAGCAATATGATTCACAGCTTACAACGCTGCCAGCACCGCATCGCCCATTTCGCTGCACGATACGCGCTTCATGCCTTCTTCAAAAATATCGCCGGTGCGATAGCCTTGTTGCAACACGCGCTGCACGGCGTTTTCCACTTGCGCGGCGCGGGCTTCATCGTTCAGGCTGTAACGCAGCAGCATGGCAAGCGACAAAATGGTTGCCAGCGGATTGGCTTTGTTTTGCCCTGCGATGTCGGGCGCGGAGCCGTGCGAGGGTTCATACAGCCCTTTGCCGTTTTCGTCCAGCGAGGCGGAGGGCAGCATGCCGATGGAGCCTGTGAGCATGGAGGCTTGGTCGCTCAAAATATCGCCGAAAATATTGCCTGTGGCGATGACATCAAACTGCTTGGGCGCGCGCACAAGCTGCATGGCGGCGTTGTCCACATACATATGCGATAGCGCGACATCGGGGTATTGCGGGGCGATTTGGTCAAAGATTTCACGCCACAGCTCGGTGGTTTCCAGCACGTTGGCTTTGCCCACGGAGCACACTTTTTTATTGCGCTTTTGGGCAGCCTGAAAAGCAACGTGGGCGATACGGCGGATTTCGCTTTCGCTGTATCGCATGGTGTTGAAGCCTTCGCGTTCGCCGTTTTCCAGCGTGCGGATGCCGCGCGGTTCACCGAAGTAGATGTCGCCTGTGAGCTCGCGCACGATGAGAATATTCAAGCCTGCCACGACTTCGGGTTTGAGCGTGGAGGCATTGGCGAGTTCGGGATACAGGATGGCGGGGCGCAGGTTGGCGAACAGGTTGAGATTTTTGCGGATGGCGAGCAAGCCGCGCTCGGGGCGCAAGGGGCGGTCTAGCTTGTCGTATTGCGGCGAGCCGACTGCGCCGAGCAGCACGGCATCGGCGGCGCGGCAGAGATTTTGCGTGAACTCGGGGTAGGGTGCGCCGTATTGGTCGTAGGCTTCGCCGCCGAGCGGGGCGTATTGGTATTGCGCGTCCAGCCCTTGCTCGATGAGTTTGTCTAACACGCGCACGGCTTGGGCGATGATTTCGGGGCCGATGCCGTCGCCGCGCAGGATGGCGATTTTTGCTGTCATGTGGGTGTCCTTTTTGGGTGGATGATGGAAACGATGGGGTGGAATTGTAGCGGATTTTGCTTTGGTGTTTTGGTTTAAAACGGTTGTGGTGGGGGGAAAAGTGGGTTGGTTATGTTTTGTGGTAGCCTGAAAGGGGATGCTGCGGATGGCAACAAGGCGTTTGTTTGTTTTCAGGCTGCCTAAATGGAGCGTTGGCGATTCGCTGATGCGTTGGCAATTGCGTTCGTGTTTGCAGCAACAGCCTTTTGGCGACGAGCTGTTGTCGCTCCATATGCCAAGCGAAAGGCAGCTTGAAAAGCAATTTGGTTCAACAGGCAAACTGTGTTCGGTGTGATACAAATAATTTTCAGGCTGCCTATCGTTGCGCTAATGTGTTTCGCCCCACTCTTCGCGCAGCTGTTGGGCAGCCTGAAAATAATCGTGCAGTTCTTGTGCGTTGCGGTTTTTCAGGCTGCGTTCTAGTTTTTCTAACTGCTGTTTTTGTTCGCCGATGAGCTGCAACAGGCTGTCGCGGTTGGCAAGGGCGATGTCGCGCCACATTTCGGGGCTGCTGGCGGCGATGCGGGTGAAATCGCGAAAGCCGCTGCCTGCGAAGTTGAGGTAGTGCGCGCCTTGCGGGTGGTCTAGCATTTGGTGCACATAGGCAAAGGCGAGCAGGTGGGGGAAGTGCGACACGGCGGCGAAGATGCGGTCGTGTTCGGCGGCGGTCATTTGGTGGACTTGCGCGCCGATGCTTTGCCACAGCGCGGCGACGGTGTTCAGGCTGCCGCTGTCTTGTTGTTCGTGCGGGCAGAGAATGAGCTTTTTGCCTTGGTATAGCCCGAACCGCGCCGCCAGCGCGCCGCTGCGGTCTGAGCCGGCGATGGGATGGCCGGCGACGCAGCGGGGGTAGTGCTGCGGCAGGTGCTGGGCAAAGGCGGAGAGAGCGGATTGCTTGGTGCTGCCCACGTCGCTGACGATGGTGTGGGCGGATAACAGCGGGGCGAGGGCTTGGCAGATGGCGGGCAGCGCGGCAACGGGAGTAGCGATGAGCACCAAATCGCTGTTGCGGACGGCTTGCGGGGTGATTTGGCTGGCGGCGGTGTCTATCACACGGCGTTCGAGGGCGCGTTCCAGATTGGCGGGGCGGGTGTCAATGCCGATAACGGTGCGGACAAGGCGTTGGCGTTTCAAATCCAGCACAAACGAGCCGCCGATTAGGCCTACGCCGATTAGGGTTATTTGGTTGAGTGTCATGGTGGGCAGCCTGAAAAAGGATGGGGCGGATGCGAAGCTGCCGTTGCTTCTGCCAAGCGGCATTTCAAACGAAAAACCTGCGTTATAGTTGATTCAATGATACGGCGTTGCCGCTTGGTCTCATTTTTATTTAACCAACCATAAAACACAGGCTTGGGCAAACGAATCAATATCGGGCGACAAAATCGGCAAAGCCGTTGATAAAGTCTTGCAGCATTTGCCGCACGGATTCTTGCACCAATTCGCCTTGCTCGTTAAACACGCCGCTCAATACGCCTGCCACGCAGGCGTTTTGCGAAAACGCGGGCATATTGACGAACTTGCTTGCCGCAATCAAGCGCAATTGGTCGGCGGCGCGTATGCCGCCTGCCATGCCTGCGCCCACGGCGACGATGCCTAAGGGTTTGCCCGTCCATTGGCTTTGACCCACCGGGCGCGAGGCGATGTCGATGGCGTTTTTGAGCATGGCGGACGGTGCGCCGTTGTGCTCGGGCGACACCCACAATACGCCGTCGGCGGCGGCAACGGCTTGGCGCAACCGGGCATAGGCGGCGGGGCTGTCGGCATCGTAATCGCGGTCGTATAACGGCAGGGCGCTGATGTCGGACACGTTGAGCGCGAGCGAGGCGGGCGCGATGCGCTGCAAGTGGCGCACGGTGGCGTGGCTGAATGAGTTTCGGCTGGCGCTGCCGATGAGCACGAGAATGTTTTTTGACATGGCGGTTTCCTTTCAAAATGGTTTTCAGGCAGCCTGAAAACGGCTTGCAAGGGCGGGATTATACTGTTTCAGGCTGCCTTGGGCGGGGTGTTTGCGGCAGCCTGAAACCTTTATGCACCGCGTAACCCAATGGCGCGGCAACGGCGCGTTGCCAAGATAACGGATTGAACAGGCTGCGCGGGCTGCCGACGCGCCGTTGCCTACTTCGCCGCCACGCTTTTCATCCAGGCGAACAGTTCGTCCAAATCGTAATCGCCGCTGTGTGGCACCCCCCACGGCAGGGCGTAGTCCACGTTTTTGCCGCTGTTTTTCAGTTTGAGCGATAAGAGTAAGCCGATTGCTAGCGAGGTGTCGCGGTCGTTTTCGCCCACGCGGATGCGGTAGTGCTGCGTAGGGCTGGTGTAGTTCATGGCATTCATCAGCTTGACGGTGTGCGCATCGGCTTTCAGGCTGCCTGAAACGGTGCTGTTTTTGAAGCTGAATTCGGTGAAGTGTTTTTTGGCGGTTTTCTCATCGCCGAAAAGCTGGTTTTCGCCGGTGGACAAATCTACGCCGTCAAACGCGGGTGCGGTTTTTTGTCGTCCAACAAATTGGGCGTAGGCGGCAAAGTCGGCGGCGATGGCTTTGCCGTTTTGGATGGTGAGCCATATTTGGTCGGATAAATCTTTGCCATTGTCTAATGCTTTTTGCGCCGATTGCAGCAGCATGGTTTCCATTTGGGTTTTGAATGTGCCGTTGCCGTTGACATCCAAAGTCATCGGCGTGCCTTGCGCGTTTTTGAGTTTCAGGCTGTTTACATAGGCGGGAAACAGGGCTTTCAGGCTGCCTGAAAGCTGGATTTGCGCGGGCGTTTGCGTGCCTTTTACCAGCTTGCGTTCCACCTTGTAGTCCAGCATGGAGATGTCTATTTTTTGGTAGTCGTTTACGCCGTTGAACTGCCATTCGTAGGCGGCATCGGCGTGTTCTAGGTTGGTGATGGGGCAATAGGCGGACACGGCGAAAATGGTG
>ERZ772807.1618-NODE-1618-length-12359-cov-9.126544_pt1 | contig 12359 bp, 15 predicted proteins | sample MGYA00511472_ERZ772807 | MGnify/ENA primary metagenome ERZ772807 (study PRJEB29015, sample SAMEA2737947) | human oral metagenome | biome: human oral; feature: human-associated habitat; material: dental | place: China | collected 2039 ...
TTTCTATGTCACAACCTTGCAGGAATAAAGGGAAAGTGAAAATAGTTGTCTTTTTGCTTGTTTATTCTCATAAAAATACGTACCTTTGCTTGTCAGTTGGCAGTTGACACTTAACACTTAACACTTAACATATTCGCTCATGCGAGTTTACCTAAAAAAGTTACCTAAATAAAAAAATAATAATGGACGTACAAAAGATTATGGCCTCATTGGAGGCAAAGCACCCAGGAGAAAAAGAGTACTTACAAGCAGTACATGAAGTGTTGGAATCAGTACACGATGTGTACAACCAGCACCCAGAATTTGCTAAGGCAAAAATTATCGAACGTATTGTAGAACCTGATCGCATCCATACCTTCCGTGTGGATTGGGTAGATGACAAAGGAGAGGTACAATCCAACCTTGGCTACCGTGTGCAGTTCAATGCTGCCATAGGTCCTTACAAAGGAGGTATCCGCTTCCACAAGGCAGTGAATCCTTCTATGCTTAAGTTCTTAGGCTTCGAACAAACCTTCAAGAATGCGCTTACTACCCTACCTATGGGAGGTGCTAAGGGAGGATCAGACTTCGATCCTACTGGCAAGTCCGATGCGGAAATCATGCGCTTTTGCCAGGCCTTCATGCTCGAATTGTGGAAATACATAGGTCCTGATACCGACGTGCCTGCGGGCGACGTGGGTGTAGGTGGACGTGAAATAGGCTATATGTACGGTATGTACAAAAAATTAGCCCACGAGTATAACACTGGGGTACTCACCGGTAAGGGTATCAACTGGGGAGGTTCGCTCATTCGTCCTGAAGCTACAGGTTATGGCGCGCTCTACTTTGTAGACCATATGCTTAAAAAACTCGGCAGAGACATCAAAGGACAACGCGTAGTAGTATCAGGTTTTGGTAATGTAGCCTGGGGAGCCTCACAAAAAGCAACCCAGTTGGGTGCCAAAGTTATCGGACTTTCAGGCCCCGATGGTTGTGTAGAAGTACCTAATGGTATGACTCACGAAATGATTGACTATATGCTCGAACTTCGTGCTTCTAACCGCAATATAGTAGCTCCTTTTGCCGAAAAATTTGCTAAAGAAAGTAAGTTTACCGCAGGTAAAAAAGCGTGGACTATCCCTTGTGATATTGCCTTGCCTTGTGCATTCCAAAACGAATTAGACGGCAATGACGCTCAAATGCTTATCAAAAATGGTGTAAAACTCGTAGCCGAAGTATCGAATATGGGTTGTACTCCTGAGGCAATCAAAGTGTTCCAAGATGCTAAATTGCCTTTTGCCCCAGGTAAAGCAGTGAATGCAGGAGGAGTAGCTACTTCAGGTCTTGAAATGACCCAAAACGCAGCGCACCTCGCGTGGAGAGCTGAAGAAGTTGATGCTAAGTTACACCAAATTATGGAGTCTATCCACAACGCTTGCCTCAAATATGGTCAGGAAGATGGTTATATCAACTACGTAAAAGGTGCTAACATCGCAGGCTTTATGAAAGTAGCTCACGCGATGCTCGACCAAGGCGTGGTTTAATTTAATGAACAATTGATAATGAACAATCAATAAAAAAGCTGCTTCTTAAAATGAGGCAGCTTTTTTTAATCCATTTACTTCTTATGAATAATCTTTACATATAAATACCGATTTCTTTCGATTTTCTTCTCACTTTTCACCCTCTAACTACTCACTTTTAACTATTCACTATCAACAACTTATATACCCTTTCTATACCAATCGTCCAAGATTCGTATAAGCTTCCTATAAGCTCTCTATAAGCTAACCCCACCCATCTTACACCCTTTTTTCACCAAAACCCCCCTTAACCTCCTTCTGAAAAATTCCGTTTCCTTTCGATAGTTCAGATATGTCACTTTTAGGGGTATACACTTTGCCAAAGTTTTTGCCTGTGCGGCTCGCACCTCATTTTCTAATTCTCTAATTGCCATTCACGCATTTCTTAACCCAAGTTCATTTTTTCATCGCTTTTTCACCGTTACTTTGCACTGTAAAACAAAAACAACTTAAAAATGAACTTAAAAATGTTTAGTATCACACTTCTTATGACGTTGACTGCCTTAAAGTCCAACGGTCAAAATCCTGACCTCCTCACATTGGTCACTGCGGCTACACAAGCCCCTTCAGGTCACAATTCTCAACCTTGGTTCTTCACTGTTGAGAACAACCGCATCATTATTACGCCCGATTTTACCAAAGCGCTCCCTGCCGTAGACGGCAAACACCGCGAACTGTTTATGAGCTTGGGCTGTGCTCTGGAAAACCTCTGCCTAAAAGCCACCGAATTGCACTATCACACCCAGGTACAACTCACCAGCGAAGGCGTCATCACCGTGCTTTTGCAAAAAAGAGAAGATGTAACACCCAGTTCCTTAGCAGCTGTCATTCCTAAACGCCAAACCAACCGCTCGGTATACGACGGCAAGCGCATCGACGCTCCTTTGCTCGAAAGTTTAGTAAGCAAAGCTATGGACGATACGGGGGCAAAGCTCTACACATTCGCCAATGGTTCTCCGCTTTTTGCAACACTCACCGAAGCAGTAATGCAAGGCAATGCTGTGCAAATGGCTGACCCCGCTTTCAAAAACGAACTCCTCTCGTGGATACGCTTCAACAAAAAGCATTCTGAAAGCACTCACGACGGACTCAGTTACGCAGTGCTCGGCGCTCCTAATCTCCCTCGTTGGGTAACCGAGCCCATTGTAAAGGCATCACTAAAAGCCGATAAGCAAAACAAAACCGACTTGAAGAAGATACAATCTTCCTCCGATATAGTGCTTATCACTTCTGAGAAAGACGATATCCGCACCTGGATAAATACAGGTCGTTTATTAGAACGCTTTTTGCTCGTCCTCACCGAAGCAGGCATCGCCAATGCTTACCTCAATCAGCCGTGTGAAGTGCCCGAACTCCGTGCGCAACTGCAAGCCGATTTACCCATTGCAAAAGCCTATCCACAAATCCTCTTGCGCATCGGCTATGCGAAGCCCGTAGCTTATTCCAAGAGAAAAGATATTAAAGAAGTTAGCAAATTTAAAAATGAGTAAATTAGCCAATGCGTAGCGAAACACACCTTGTCAAAGTCTTAGGGCTTTGACAAGGTCTATTATTCTAATAATCAAATATCTCAATGAAACTTATAAACCTGTTATTTTTTATTACTCTTAACACTTTTGCGCAAGTAACCTTTAAATCTGAATATTTTGCCAAAGACAAACTTTCTCGACAACGCCTCTCAGTGCAGTTACCTCTTTCCTTGCAAAAATATGAAGATGACCCCTATCAACGTATGAAAATATGGGCTATCAGTACCGATGCTTGTTTTATGAAAGTACGTGAACATACCTCAGCAACGCCTTATGAAATAATGAACCTCAGCGCACATTTGGTGCATCTGCGTCCATTGCGTAACCGCTGGTCGTTATTAATGGCAATGGGTATAGGGACTTATACGCCTGCTAATCGGCTTTCGGCTATAATATGGAAAGAGAATGTGCTGGGCAGTGGTGCATTACTAGCTATATGGCACGGTAGTGAGCATTTGCAAATAGGAGCGGGCGTGGCAGTGAGTACGCTTTTGGGTTACCCGATGGCTTTCCCTAGTGCCTTTACCGAATACAAAAGCGATACGTGGAACGCTTGGGCTAAAGGCAATTTTCTCGAAGGAGGTAGTGCCTCAATAGGTTACCACTTCAATGAATACTTTGCTCTGAATGCTCTTGCTGACTTTAGTATTTACGCCTCTTTTTTGAGAAGAAACGAGCAGAAAGCTGTCTTTTTTACCCAACATAGTATCTTCGGGCTACAACCTGAGTTTATCATCAACAAGAAGATTCGTATACCTCTCACCATAGGCATAGACCTCGCTCGTACGGGTACGTATAAAGAAAGGCAAATTAAAGCTTTTTTTACCGATAACTTAGGCAAAACTACTGAAACAAAAAGTAGTTTTTATATTTCTGGAAGTGTAGTATTAAGTCGTTAAGAACAACTATACAAATAATAATATTTTTGTGATATCAGCTTTGGTTCGCTACTAATTAGCAAATGACCAAATTTGCTCATTTGCTAATTATACACTACCTTTGTCCCCTCAATCATTCTTTGTTTGATTTTGAAAAAGATTTGTAAAATTTCTGAGGCGCAAGCCTCATCTTGAAAGATGCAGCAAGAAACCCAAATATACGGCATTCGTGCCCTGATAGAAGCCCTTAAAGCAGGCAAAACCATCGATAAAGTCTTCTTGCAAAAAGGCTTACAAGGTAGTTTGTTTAGAGAGCTAATGCCTCTACTGCAAGAAGCCCAAGTGCCCGTGCAGTATGTGCCCGTTGAGAAACTGAACCGCCTTACCAAGAAAAACCACCAAGGGGTAGTGGCGAACCTCTCCCCCGTAGATTATCACAATTTTGAGGATTTGGTAATCTCAGTTACCGAAAGCGGAGCCACACCGCTTTTCCTTGTGTTAGACCACCTTTCTGATGTGCGCAACTTTGGTGCGATTATCCGCACGGCAGAGTGTACAGGCGTCTCAGGTATTATCATTCCTAAGCGTGGCAGTGTGAGTATCACCGCCGATACTGTCAAAACCTCGGCTGGAGCTGTGTTTCGCGTGCCTATCTGCAAGGTCGAAAACCTTGTAGATGCGGTCTACTACCTGCAAGGCAGTGGCATTAGGGTAGTGGCAGCGACCGAGAAGACTAGTCAATTGCTATACGCCGAAGACTTTACGGTTCCTACCGCTATTGTGATGGGGGCGGAAGACGTCGGGGTATCGCCAGCAATACTCAAAGTAGTAGATAGCAAAGCCAAATTGCCAATGGTAGGCGATATTAGTTCGCTAAACGTTTCGGTAGCTTGTGCTGTTTTCTTGTACGAAGCTCTCAAACAACGACTCTAATTCTCCAACCCCTATCTCCTAAAACCGATGAACCGCCAACAAACCCGAGGTGTCCTTTTTTTGCTATTGCTCATCATAGCACTACAATTCGCCTTTCGTAATCTCAGCTTTAATCGCACTTTCGTCCCTACTGAAACTACTGTACTTCAACGGGAGATGGACTCGCTAAGAGCTCTTGTTTCCTTGCCTAAAAAAGATACCATTTACCCCTTCAATCCCAATTTTATTACAGACTACAAAGGCTTCAAACTCGGACTCACTCCAGAGCAAATCGACCGCTTGCAAGCTTTTCGCGCACAAAATAAGTATGTCAATTCTGCCGAAGAGTTCCAACAAGTAACCGGTGTGCCTGATAGTCTTCTGCACAAAATAGCCCCTTCTTTTAAGTTCCCCGAATGGGTGAAAAACCGCAGAACTTCTTCTTATGTCTATGAAAAATACCCCCAAAAACACTTTCCCAAACAAGATATCAACACCGCAACTGCCGAAGAACTGATGAAAATCTACGGTATAGGCGAAGGCTTTTCTAATCGCATCTTGAAATACCGCAACAAATTGCACGGCTTTACCTATATCAGCCAAGTGGCGGAAGTCTATGGACTCGAAAAGGAAGTGTACGAACGAGTAGCCGAGCGCTTTGAGGTACAAACAACACCCGTGATAGAGAAGAAGGACATCAATACTCTCAATATGTACGAACTCAGCAAAATTCCTTATGTGAAATACGGAGAAGGCAAAAAGATAGTAGGCTTGCGTTCCGAGCTCGGAACGCTCAAATCTTTTGACGACCTTTTGCAAATAGAGGGTTTTGATAAACAACGCATCGCCCGATTGCAGTTGTATCTCTATATCGAACAGTAGTCTTCAAGATGATTAAAAAGAATATCGTTCTTCTTTAACACTTTTTTTTAATAAGTAAACACCCTCTTTTTACCAACTGAAATTCAACTAACTAACGTCCTTCCTTCGTCTTTCCTTCGTCTTTCCTTCGTCTTAGCTTCGCTTTACCTTCGGTTGAGGTTCGCTTGTTCTTCAGAAAGCTTAAAACATTTATTTGTTTGTTTTACAGCTGATTAATATGTTTTATAGTATAAAATACCTAAAAGTATTTTCCTTGGTTAATACTGAAAAAAAATATGCCATATAACAAACTTTAACATTTTTTCTTCAATCTTATTGCCACTATACACCATTTTTATTGAATAACACTTTCCTAACAATTAATCCTCTTCTTTTCACTTCCTCATTAAAAAAATAGTAATTCGTAATTCGTAATTCGTAATTATTTTATATCTTTGCCCCTTGGTATTAGAATAAGCATATAACGAATGAATTTTAACTATTCTGAAACACAACGAATGGTAGCCGATGCGGCTAAAGAGTTTGCCGAAAAATATATCCGTCCACACGTGATGGAATGGGACGAAAGTCAGGAATTTCCTGTGGAGGTATTCCGCAAAGCAGGCGAACTTGGCTTTATGGGCGTTTTAGTACCCGAAGCCTACGGTGGCTCAGGTCTCGACTACCACGATTATATCGCGATTGTGGAAGAAATCTCAAAAGTCGACCCTTCTATAGGGCTCTCAATAGCAGCTCACAACTCTCTTTGTACCAATCATATCCTTAGCTTTGGTAGCGAACAGCAAAAACAACGCTGGTTGCCCAAATTAGCTTCAGGTGAATGGATAGGTGCTTGGGGCATTACCGAACACAATACCGGTTCTGATTCCGGAGGTATGGCTACTACCGCTGTAAAAGACGGCGACGAGTGGATACTGAACGGTACTAAAAACTTTATTACTCACGGCAAAACAGGACAGATAGCCGTAGTCATTGCTCGTACCGGCGAAAAAGGTAACAAACACGCTATCACAGCCTTTGTAGTAGAACGCGGTACGAAGGGTTTTAGCAGTGGTAAAAAAGAAAACAAACTCGGTATGCGTGCCAGCGAAACCGCCGAAATGATATTTCAAGATTGTCGTATTCCCGATGCCAATCGTTTGGGTGAAGTAGGCGACGGCTTTATTCAAGCAATGAAGATATTAGATGGCGGACGTATTTCTATCGGTGCTCTTTCTTTGGGTATTGCCAAAGGCGCTTACGAAGCCTCCCTCAAATACGCCAAAGAACGTATGCAGTTTGGTAAACGCCTCATCGACCTACAAGCCGTTGGTTTCAAACTCGCCGATATGGTTACCGAAATAGAAGCTTCCGAACTGCTCTTGCACAAATCGGCTTTCCAAAAGAACAACGGTCAGCGCGTAACCCTATCGGGTGCAATGGCAAAGATGTACGCCTCCGAAGTATGTGTGCGCGTAGCTACCGAAGCCATTCAAATTCACGGCGGTTATGGTTATACGAAAGATTTTCCGGTCGAAAAATTCTTCCGTGATTCCAAATTGTGTACCATAGGCGAGGGAACAACCGAAATACAGAAATTAGTCATCAGTCGACAAATAGATAAGAACTCATAATAAAAAACGAACGAATATGTTATCCAATTCCAGCAAGTATGCCATCAATGCAGTAATATACCTTGCCATACACTCGTCGGCAAGCCATAGAATAGCGCCCAAAGACGTGGCAGAAGCGCTACATATTCCTACGCCCTTTTTGGCAAAAATATTGCAAACTTTAGCCCGCAAAAAGGTAATTAGCTCCAACAAAGGACCTGGAGGAGGCTTTTGGCTCTCCGATGAGGAAAAACAAGCTCCTTTAATGACCGTTGTAGAGCAAATAGGTGAAGCCGATAAGTTTATCGCCTGTGCGATGGGCTTCAAAGAGTGTTCATCAGAGAAACCCTGTCCGTTACACGCTTCCGTACAGCCTTTCAGAGATAATTTTATGCGAGAACTTAGCGAGAACTCCATAGCCTCCTTTGCTCAAAAAATTGCTGATAAAACTGCTTTCTTATCACCTACGGAGTAATTAGATGTTAGTCGCACGAGCAATTATCTATTTACAAATTTATCATAGTATATAAACTTAAAAAATAATTATATATGGAGAACGGAAAACTCTTTAACATTTTAGGTTGGGTAGCAATGGCTGCCTCTATTAGTATGTATGTGTCATACATACCACAAATCAGTGATAACCTTGCAGGACACAAGGGGAATCCTATACAGCCTTTGGTAGCAGCAATTAACTGTTCGTTATGGGTGATATATGGCTTTTTCAAAAAACCCAAAAGAGACTATCCTATATTATTAGCAAACTTACCAGGTATTGTCTTTGGTTTATTTGCCTTTGCAACTGCTTTGTAATTAGGTTGTCACACACTTTACCAAAGTTGAAAATGCTTATTACATTTTACGTCAAATCTTAACACTTAAAAAATAATAACAAATGAGAACAGGAACTTTAACCATTGAACCTCCTAAAGGAATATCCTTAGAAGAAGCTAAATTAGCACTTAAAAGTTTAAAATTTAAGATACTAAAAGTAACAGATGATACTGAAATGACAGAGCAAGAGTTCTTTAGTATGGTTGATAAGGCTCGTGCTGAGAAAAAGACAAAAGTTAGTAAAGAACAAATGCGTAAAATGCTTTTAGAATAATGGAAGAAGATGCAGTTTTATATGAGCTTTCTTACTCTGATACTTATTTTAAGCATATTAAGAAACACAAAAAAGCAAAGCAGGTAAAAATTCTCAAAAGAATTGCTGAACTTTTAGAAGAGATAGCACAAGATCCTACTCGTGGAGTAGGAAATCCTGAAGCTCTTAGGCATTATGGAGAAAGTGATGTCTGGTCTCGTAGAATAGATGCAAAACATAGACTAATGTACGAGATTTTTGAAGAGAAAAAGCGCATAGAAATTTTGTCAGCTTATGGACATTATAAAGATAAAGATTAACCCCCTACTCCCTTGTTAATTGTCAATTGTCAATTGTTAATTGAAAAGATATGTTACAACTAAACACTATTAGAGAAGAAAAAGACCGCGTGCTCACCGGTCTTAAAAAGCGCAACTTTAAAGAGTTGTCTCTCATAGACGATATTATCGCCTTAGACGAAAAACGCCGTAGCACTCAGCTTTCATTAGATGAAACACTGGCAAAATCCAACAACCTTTCTAAGGAAATAGGCAACCTCTTCAAAGCAGGCGAAACCGACAAAGCCAATACCCTTAAAGAGCAAACCGCTTCCCTTAAAGAAGATATCAAAACCCTTACCGATACCCTCAACACTACCGTAGAGGAGCTTAACGATTTGCTTTACTGCGTCCCTAATATCCCTAATGAGTTGGTGCCCGAAGGTACTTCCGAAGCCGACAATGTAGTGGTATTCGAGGCGGGCACTATTCCTGATTTAGGTAAAGACGCTCTTCCTCACTGGGAACTCGCCAAGAAGTACGACCTCATCGATTTCGAGTTAGGCGTAAAGCTCACCGGTGCAGGCTTCCCTGTGTACAAAGGCAAAGGAGCAAAACTGCAACGCGCTCTCATTACCTACTTCCTCGACAAGAACACCGAAGCAGGCTATAACGAATACCAAGTGCCTCACGTAGTAAACGAAGCCTCAGGCTATGGCACCGGTCAGTTACCCGATAAAGAAGGACAGATGTACCACGTAGGGGTAGATAACCTCTACCTTATCCCTACCGCTGAGGTGCCTGTGACTAATATTTTCCGCGACACCTTGCTCAACGAAAGCGATTTGCCTATCTGCTGTACTGCCTATACACCTTGCTTCCGTCGTGAAGCTGGTAGCTATGGTGCTCACGTACGCGGACTCAACCGCTTACATCAGTTCGACAAGGTGGAGATTGTACGCATTGAACACCCCGACCGCTCTTATAAAGCACTCGAAGGAATGATAGAACACGTAAAAGGCATTCTCAATGAGTTGAAACTCCCTTACCATATCTTGCGCCTTTGTGGTGGCGATTTAGGCTTTACCTCAGCAATTACTTACGATTTCGAGGTATATTCCACCGCTCAAGAAAAGTGGTTAGAGATAAGCTCAGTGTCTAACTTCGAAACCTTCCAAGCAAACCGTCTTAAATTGCGTTTCAAGGACGCCGACGGTAAAAACCGCTTAGCACATACCCTCAACGGTAGTTCACTTGCCCTCCCGCGCGTATTAGCCGGTATTTTAGAAAACTATCAAACCCCCCACGGTATTGTAGTACCCGAAGTCCTCAGAAAATACACAGGCTTCGATATTATTAATTAGTGCGAACTACATATTATACAACTTTGCCAAAGTTTCAAATTTTGGCAAAGTTTTTTATTACCTATACGTGCTACGACCTTTTAGATTATTTATTTGAAAAGATTATTTTGTATTTTAAATATTATTCATAACTTTGCCTTAAATTTACAACCGATTAAAATGAGAATCATCGCTAAGAAAGCTATAGTTGATTTTATACATTGCATCCTGGAGCAAAAATCCTTTTAGAAGACTGGTATAAAAAAGCTATCTCCGCAGAATGGTCTTGTTTTGCAGATATTAAAAACGACTTTAACAGTGTAGATGCTGTAGGAAATGGCAGATTTGTTTTCAATATCAAAGGAAACCACTTTAGATTGGTTGTTCTTATTCTTTTTGTCCCCAAAATAGTATATATCCGTTTTATAGGCACTCATAAAGAATATGATAAAATCGAAAAGATAAATAAAGTATAACATTATGATAAAAAATGAACTACAATACAACGCTATAATGAAGCGTATCGACGAGCTCTTGCAGGTTGTAAATGATGATACTCACGAAAATGACCCCGATTACATAGAGTTGATGATTCTCACTGACCTTGTTGAAGCCTATGAGGAAATACATTACCCTATAGGAAATATACACAAAACTGCTTTTATTCCTAAATCTGAAAAAGTAGAAGAAAGTTATGATAATCTAACAATCTAAATATTACTCAATGAAAGAAACTACTGTAATTACCCTCACTAAAACGCAACTCCCCTCTTGGATAGCCGATTTTAATACCAACGAAACCCTTAAAAAACAGCACATCATCATTACCCTGCCCGAAGAGGAACACTGGTTAAAGAAAGACCTCAAACCGCTCGTCGTCTTTGCCCAACAGCACAATCAGCAACATCACAAATCAGTGGTGGTAGTGCAACGTGCCTTAGCGCTCGAAGATTTTGAACTCACCCTGCATATCGCTCCTACCCTCCAAGAGGCGTACGACCTTATTGAACTCGACGAAATAGAACGCGACTTATGGAAGTAACTATCTTAGGTTGCCACAGTGCGACCCCTCGCTCTAATGCCCGCCCCTCGGCTCAACTGCTCGAAATGCGCGGTCATCTGTTCCTCATCGATTGTGGAGAGGCTACCCAAATCGCCCTCCGCAATGCCAATGCTAAGTTTTCCCGTATCAAGCACATCTTCATCTCTCACCTCCACGGCGACCATTTCTACGGACTCTTCGGACTCATCTCTACTTTCCAACTCCTCGGTCGCGAAGCCGAAATGCACATCTACGGTCCTAAGGGCATCAAAGAAGCCGTCTTGCTCATCCTCAAACTCGGCGGCGCTTATACCCCTTTCCCCTTGCATTTTCACGAGCTATCTTCCAAAACCTCCGAACTCTTATACGAAGACGACAAAGTGCTCGTGCGTACCATTCCGTTGCAACACCGCGTCTATACCAATGGTTTTCTCTTTCAAGAAAAAGAAGGCGAACGTCGCCTAAATATCGACGCAATTGCTGAGTATCCCGAGATACAAACGTGCGACTATCAGAACATCAAAAACGGCAAAGATATAACATTAGAAAACGGCAAAACTATTGCCAATACCGAGCTCACCTTCGACCCTCACCGTCCGCAAAGCTATGCCTATTGTAGCGATACTCTTTATTTCGAAGCTTTGGCTACCGAAATACAAGGTGCAAGAGTCGTGTATCACGAATCTACCTTTTTAAAGATAAACGAAGAACTCGCAGTTAAAACAATGCACTCCACCGCCTATCAAGCAGGACTCACAGCTAAGAATGCCCACGCCGATGCCCTCATTTTAGGGCACTACTCCTCTCGCTATCCCGATGTCAATCTCTTCAAGCAGGAAGCACAAGAAGTCTTTAACAACGTCTTTTTAGCCGAAGATGGCAAAAAGTTCATTTTCGATAATTGACAAACAGAAGAAAACATCACTACACCCCCATTCTTTTGGAAAGCCCTCAATACTTTTTCCCTTTCCACATTCCCCCTTTGAAGGTAGCCAGCAAGAGATTTTCATCACATTTCCTTCGTCATTCGTCTCTCGTCATTCGTCATTATTTCCCTTTTCCGTCACTACATTCCCCCTTTTCCGCCATATTCCCCCCTATTGCCTATGGCCTAAGGCCTATTGCCTATTCTTTTTCTTTCGCCTCGAAACCCTGTTTTTACCATTTTTAGCGCTGTTGTATTATAATGTTAATCAATCACTTATATACCCTTCCTATACCAATCGTCCAAGATTCGTATAAGCTTCCTATAAG
>ERZ772807.1622-NODE-1622-length-12341-cov-17.266157_pt1 | contig 12341 bp, 14 predicted proteins | sample MGYA00511472_ERZ772807 | MGnify/ENA primary metagenome ERZ772807 (study PRJEB29015, sample SAMEA2737947) | human oral metagenome | biome: human oral; feature: human-associated habitat; material: dental | place: China | collected 2039 ...
GTTCTTCGCCGTGGGGGACAACCTGCGCAAGGGCGCGGCCCTCAACGCCGTCGAGTTGGCTGAGCTGGTGGCCGCCGAGCTGCGGGGCTGACGGGACTCGCCTCTCCTTGCGCCGAGCCGGGCATTTTTCGCGTGAGGCGACCGTTATGCGGTCGGGCTGCGCGGGAAGTGCCCGGCTCGATGTCTGCGCGGTCAGTGCGGCCGCCGATCTTCCCAGGAGCCCGGTGTAGAGTCCCGTCCATCAGAGGAGAGGAGGTGTCCTGTGAGCAGACAAGTGAGTGTCACTCTGCCAACTCATCTGGCGGACGAGTTGGAGCAGCGCGTCGCCTCGGGTGCTTACACCGACCACAGCGAGGTCATCAGCGACGGACTCCGGGAGTTGTTCGCCCGCGAGGAGGCGGTTGATGCCTGGCTGCGCAACGATGTCGCATCCGCTTATGACGAGCTGAGAGCGGATCCCTCCTTGGCCTTGGACGCCTCGCAGGTGCGTGCCCACATCGCGGCCCATCACTCCCGCCGGACCTCCGAGGCGTGAGGGCGATCTGTGACCCGGCGTGTGGGATACTCTCCGCAGGCGCAGCGTCATCTGACCGATCTCTACGACTGGATCGCACACGAGTCGGGCTTCCCTGATCGCGCCGAGGCCTACGTGACCGCGCTGATGGACCGGTGTGATGCGTTGGCCGACTTCCCAATGGTTGGTCGCGCTCGCGACGACATCCGCCCCGGTCTGCGCACCATCGGGTTTCGCCGACGTGCTGTCATCGCTTTCGCCATCACCGATGAGATGATTGAGATCCTCGGTATCTACTACGGCGGGCGTGACTACGAATCACTTCTGCGGACCAGCAAGGAATGACTGGGCCCGTGACCGGTGGCGAGTGACAACAGTGCGGTCATCAGCCACGCTCACGAGCGGACGCAGTCGTTCCGAGGGGCCGAATCGGCGCTCATGCGATCTGCCTCAAGAGCTCGCCCAAGGAGGAACGAGTTGACGTTCCCTGACCCGCCCAACGGCGTGGTAGAGAGCACTGCGCGGCGCCCAGGTCGCGGGCGATTTGATCGCCCGTAATACCGACCGTCAGGCCACGTCGCGAATCATAGTGTGCGGCCGCGAGGGTGACGCTTCCGACGTCGCGGTAGTGCACGTCGACGCCGTTGATCCGGCGCTGCCCGCCCTCATAGACCGTCTCGGTTTCGTGGCTCCAGTGCCGCACCGTCGCCACCGGGCCGGGGAGGTCCTCGACTGCGCCGAGCTCTCCTTTACCGAACGTGTGGATTCGCCCTGGTGGGAGCGTGAATTCCAGCTGCGCCAAGTCGTCGTCGACATTCCCCATCCGTCCCAGACGCACTCGAACGTCCACGGTAAGTGGGGTGCGATTGGTGACAACCAGCCCATCATCGGTCAACATCGTGTGAACGATATCCGCGGCGCCGACGGCAGGAGTGCTCACGGACGCCGGGGCAGGCACATCATTCGGTACGGTTGCCATCGTCACAACGATGATCAGATCGCCGCTGGCGTCGTTGATCACTGAGCCGTCCGTCAGGACACCAGTGGTCACGGTTACCGGGATCCCCCAGGTATCCCGCAGTGTCGCGGCCACAGGCCGCACCCACCCAACCGCGCCCCGTGTGGCGGCAACCACCACTTTGGGGTGATTGCCGTTGGGCGATAACACATGGACCAGGCGCCCTGTGCCCGTATGCGTTAGTTCCTGCACCCGATCAGCTAGTTCAGCGCTGTCGAACGGCGGACCGACGACGATGATCTCCGCATCCCACTGGCTCAGCGGACGGGAAGCGGCATCGTCGTCGGTCACTGTCCGTGCGGTGACGCCGAATTCGGACAGGGCATGTGCCAGCCGGGCGGGGCTGCGACCGACGACGGTGACATCCTGGCCTCCGTATACCGCAAGCCGACCGGCGGCGGAGCGGTTGATGCTCCCGTCGTCGAGTACCATCACCCTCACACCTGGTTGGCTCACTGGTCAGTCACCCGGAGTCTGATCTTCACTAGGCCGGCATAGACCCGGTCGGAGTGCCGTAGATACGCCGATACCGCTTTCGCGTCCTTATCGAGCAGGGGCGTGATCCCCATCGCGAGCACGATGTAGCGTCTCGCAATCGCGGCACCGGTCCACTCATCGGTAACCGACTGCGACCACCATGATGATCTTGCTCCATTCCACAGGTCGACCCGTTCGCCACGTAGCGATGCCGCCAATACGTCGGTTCCCACCCACATCATCTCCGCCTCGCGGTCGAGACGACGCAGGCCCAGCCCGTCGGCCACCTGCCTCACACCGTCGCCCGGTGCACTAGTGGCCGAGACGGGATGTAGCAGCAGGTAGGCGGCGGATTCGTCGAAGGGATTCGGTGCGGTCCACGTGACTCCCTCCAGTGCATCCATCAGATCTTGATGTTGTTCCGTCTGCATACTCGATACTCGGTTCAGCCGAACACATCCGTGGCGTTTGCCCGCGACGCAGAGGGGGCCGTTGCGGACGCGTGGTGCGCTGCGTGTGGCATCCCCGAGACGCTTTGGGTGATCATGACGAAGCGCTCCAGATGAGTTTGGAGCAAGGTTCGTATTGTCTCCGTATCCGGCAGTTTCCCGTTGGTCAGGACGAAGCTCAGCCCATACGGGTTGCCGTCTAGCTGGTTGATCCGGGCGTTGGCGGTCGACGGGGGCACGATGATGCAGCCCCAGGCGGCCGCTGCCGCATTGAGGTCGTTGACCACCCGTTCCTGGCCCGCGTGCGCGTAGCCGGACGTGGACATCGCCGTGAAGGTCTTGTTGACGTATTTCCCCTTGGCCGCCGCCTCGTGGTGCTCGTCGATGAAGGCCTTGATGGCCGCGGAGGGCATCCCCGTGTGAGACGGTGAGGAGAAGATGAGCCCATCTGCCCAGTCCAAATCCTCAGAGGTGGCCGACGGCGCCTGTGCCTGAGGAACCTGTCGGTCAGCCAGCACGAGCTGGGGTACGCCGCGCGTGCGCCCCTGCGCTCCGGCCCGAGTGACGGTCTGCTCTATGAGGCGGGCCAGCTCCGCGTTGGCGCCGAACAAAGAGGAGAAGACGATGAGGATTCGCGGCACCGTCGTCACAGCGACTTCTCGGCGGACGTCGGAACCTTGGACTGGTCGTACCAGATGACCGGTGCAGGGGTCTCTTCCAGCGGCAGGGACTCTACGAAGGAGTTGGTCACGTTCAGATGGTCGGCAACGATCTGGACAGGATTGGCTGCCAGCCACTTGCGGGCCGAGATATCGGAGTACTCGGGGTACTTGAATACCTCCACGAAGATGAGTTTCTCGTCGCCGGTGTTCTGAACATAGTGGCCGGCGACGAAGGGGACGACGCCGACGTCTCCAGCCGTGTAATTGAAGGTGCGGGCCACCCCGTTGGAGTTGAATACGGTCATGCGCGCCTGCCCCTGAATGTAGTACTGCCACTCGGCGGCCTTGGGGTGCCAGTGGAGTTCGCGCATACCGCCGGGCTCGATCTCGACGAAGGCTGCAGAGATCGTCTGGGCGGCAGGGAACGTGTTGACATCAACGATGCGCACCCGCCCCGCCTCCGACTCGATGACCGGGACGGTGTCCATGTGCAGGGTGAACGGGGAGGGGACCGGTCCCTCCGGGGTAGCTCGAGTGACCTCTGCCAACGCCCCAGGCACGTTGCCGGGGAAGATGTACTTCTGCTCGTCTGGGAAGGCGCTGATCTCGCCGGGGGTCTTGCGGAAGTTCGCAGCGACCACGTCCTGCGGGGTGTGGGCAAACCAATCGGTCAGGAGGAAGGTGTTGTTCTCTGAGAAATCAGGTTCGGAGAACACTAGGAGAAACTCGCATCCTTGGTCGAGCGCCTGGATCGAGTGGGGAAGCCCCGCCTCGAAGTTCCACAGATCGCCCGCCACGACGTCGTCGATGAAGTAGCGACCCTTCTCGTCTTGGCAGGTCACGCGCGCGTTCCCCACCAGCATCAGGCCCCACTCGGCCTCCTTGTGCCAGTGCAGCTCACGATAGGCTCCCGGTTCCAACGCCATGTTCACACCTGCCACATCCTGTGAACTGGGCAGCTCCCGGTTGGTGACCTCGCGGGCCCAGCCGCCGGCCTGCAGGCGCTGGTGGGCGTCGGAGAAGGAGAACTTCATGTTCGCGAGTGTGCCGTCGTCGGTATCCGGCGGTACGAGTACGTCCGGGTTCTCTCGGTCGCGGTGGATGTCGCGGGGGCCGAGGTCCAGCCATCCTTGGGCGTCGCTGGAGCGGATGGGCTGAGGGATGTCGGTGTTAGTCATCATCATTCCTTGCGTATGCATCGGTATCGATGCCGTCTCAGGGCCAGCGCCCGGTCGGGCGCCACCATTCAGCCGCCTCGGTGGGGCGACGCCCCCGGGGTGCTCGTCCGCGGACGTCACGGATTATTCGGGGGTATCGGAACGATGTCGATCGGCGGTGCCGATCAGATGATCGGTGGTGGTATCAGTGACTCGTCAGTGGTTTTGATGTCGCTCCCCGGAGTGTGGCTCGCTAATTGATTCGATGAGTGCTCTCACCAGCGGGCTGAGAGGATCGGTCTCGTGGTAGGCGAGCATGATGGGAGTACGCACCTCCGGCTCGGTGAGCTCGACCAGCACGAGGTCAGTAGTGCTGCCCGAGGCCGTTATCCAGCGATCGGGGATCACAGACGCCCACTGGCCGGTGTGCACCAGAGCGAACAGTGAGGCTACGGAGTCGGTTTCCACGCTGATGCGCGGTTCCTCTCCCGCTCGGCCGAACGCCTCTTCCATGATCTCCAGGCCGTGCATAGTCGAGTCGAGGATGGCCAGTGGATGGGATGCCGCCTGTGCCCAGGTCATGGTCTCCGGCACTTCCTTGAGCATTTGCTCGGACGCCAGGAAGACCCAGGTTTCTCTATACAGATGTAGTTGTTTGAGTCCCGGAACGGCGTCGAAGGGGTAGCACAGCCCAGCGTCGAGGTCGAAGTCGGTCAGTCGCTGGGTGATCTCCTGGGTGGGCAGTTTGGTATCGACTACGGTGCTCACAAGCGGATGGCTGCGGCTGAAGCGATCTAGGATGGGAGCGACCGTGGTAGACGCAGAGGGCACCGTGCCGATGCGCAGTTCGCCGCTCAGCCCGGTCTTGAGGACCGCAGCCTCCTCAACGAGCGCATCTTGGCTGGCCAGGATGCGGCGGGCCCACACCGCCAGTCGCTCCCCCTCGGGGGTCAACCCTTCAAAGGCGTGCCGACGTCGGATCAATGGGACGCCGAGCTCGACCTCGAGCTTGCGCAACCCATCGGACAGCGCCGCTTGGGATACGTTGCAGGCTTCGGCGGCACGCGCGAAGTGCCGTTCGCGGGCAATCGCGGTGAAGTACTCGAGTTGTCTGAAAAGCATATGTCCTCTTACTTCTCTCGGTATAACGCTTGTTTAGTGTCGGTGCGCCGTGTTGAGTTTGGGAATTTACTCAATTCTTATTTCCCTCGGGGTTCCTCAATTACTGGGGCAATCTTTTAGTTGAGAGAGCCATGCGGTGCAGTTATGCCCTCAGTCTCAGTTGGCTGCTCAGTCAGCCGCCCGATTCGTGATCCTCCAGAAGCCGGTCGATGCGCTCACTGAGCTCGCTGACCTGCTGCTGCAGGGCTGCCACCTGCGCCTGCGTGGCGGCCTCCTGCTCGGCGTTCTCCTCCTCGACCAGTGAGACGATCCACGAGGCCAGGGTCGCTGTGACCACGCCGGCGAGTGCCACCCCACCGATCATGAGCAGCGCCGCGATGAAACGTCCCTGTGTGGAGGCCGGGAAGGTGTCGCCGTAGCCGACGGTGGTGATCGTCGTCAGCGCCCACCACAGGGCCTGGCCGAAGGACTGGATCGAGGAGCCCGGCTCATGACGTTCCGCATCCAGCGCGGCCAGTGCCGAGGTGAAGATGAGCAGGGTGGCGCTGCCGGCCGTGTACAGGGTGATGCGCCCGCGCAGCGCGGTGCCGGCGCTGCGCTGCATGATGCTCACGAGCGTCACCAGGCGCAGGAGCCTGAGTGGCCGCAGGATCGGCAGAACAATGATCGCCAGGTCGGGCAGGTGGTGGAGGAACCAGCGGCCCCGGCTCGGCGCCAGTACCAGGCGGACAAGATAGTCGACGCCGAACAGTGCCCACACGGCACCGATCACGAACTCGGCTGCCTCCTTGGCCGCGCCTTGCGCGTTAGTGAGTACCTCCCAGGCGTAGGTGCCCAGGAAGACGACGGCGGCGCCGGCCAGCGGCAACTCCGCGGCCCGCTCCCACGCCCGCAGCCGAGCGCCCGGGCTGAATTTAGACGGCATGCTCCGATAGTAGACGGCGCAGGGGATAGAGCCATGTTGCCCTCACCGGTGGGGCATTTCTGCGCGGCCGGGGCCGTCGACGCCGGTGTTGTCGGCCCCGGTGGCGGAATCCTCGGTCTCATGTGTGGCGCGTAGCTGCTGAAAAGAGATCTCATTCTTCATGGGTGTCCTCTTGGCGCGATGGGGTGTGAGATTCTGTGGTTTGGCTCGACGTGATCGGTCGTGGCTTCTTGTAGTGGTACATGGTGAGCAGCCCGGCTGTGGCGGAGACGGCGAGAAGAGGGATAGGAAGAACCTCGATCAGGTAGGTCCTCGCCGCCTCTGCGTCATCGAAGGTGTAGTAGCGGCCGAGGGTGATAGCCAGATAGATCCACGAGATGAAGGGCACCATACCGGCGAGCGCGGTCATTGCGAAACCGCAAAGGAAAGCAGTGACGGCTGCTCCGAGCTGTCCAGAGGAAACCCATAAACGTGGATACGATGAGCTGGCAAGGGGAGCAGATGCCAGGAGGCAGGAAAGTGTCGCTACTGAAATCTTGTCAAAGTTCAGGTCCTTGATGCCGAGAGATGAGCGAAGCTTGCTCATCTGATTGACGGTGGCGCACGTCGCTACGGCGGAGCCGCACATGACGCCGGACATCACCCACAAGGTCGGAGAGATTCCCGCCAGCTCGTCATGCCCATACTCACTGCTCCCCGGTATTCTCTCACCAATGAGGGCGGTGATAGTGAATACTCCGCTAGCGGCCCCCTGTGCTTGCGGAGAGTTCCATGAGGCCGCTCCCACGGAGATCGTCCAGAAAATAATGGAGACAATGACAGTCGATAGGTCAAAAGAAGCAGAGTCGGGGTCGAGCTCGCGCATCTCGGTGAGTGCAATGACGGCGAAGGCGCTGACGGTGATTGCCGCCGGTACCTGGAGAGGTTGGAACGGTTTGATCTCATTCATGTGGCGATGCTGCTCTTCTTGAGAGGTGAAGAGTGGGTGTGTTGCCTGAAGGAGACCTCGCTATTGATGGTGACCTTTTGGTGTGGTGAGTGTGAGGGTCTGCGGGTCAGCTCGACTTGCGTGACCATGGACTTTTGAAGCTGTACATGGTGAAGAGGCTGGCGGTTGCCGCTATCGCGATCAGTGGGAAAGAGATCACTTCAATGCTGACATCTCGATTCTGCTCCGAGCCGTGTGTGATGTGAATCCATGCCAGTGTGATTGCCAGGAAGGCGGCTGGGGCTATGGGTGAGATGACTGCGAGCGCAGTCAGGGAGAACCCCGAGAGGAACATCAGTATCACAGTTCCCGCATTGATTGTGTGGGTGCCTGAGTGGTGGGAGCTCGAAGCTATCAGCCCCATGAGTGGGAAGACGCAGGCCAGTGTGGCGCCGATGATTCTATCGGGCTGGAAGATGCTGTCGATCTCGTCTGGGGTTTGATCGGCGTGATGGGACAAGGTCCATGCGGTAGCGAATGTTGCTCCGCACATAATTCCGGAAAGCATCCATAGGGTTGGTCCGATCGAACCGAAATCGCTGTACTCGATGTTCGGCGCGGCCCCGGATTCTCGTTGCATCTGTCTTGCTTCGAAGGCTGTCAAGGCGAATTCTGATTGCAGCCGAGTTGCGAAGAAGGCCGTCAATGTGAACGTTACGCTTGAGGTTGCTTGAGCTTGTGGAGATTTCCATGCTGCGACGGTGATGCATAGCGCCCAGAAAATGATGGAGAAGACATAGAACTTAAGGTTCGTCCTATTGGGGTCGGCGTCGGCGTCATGTACGTTTGTGATGGCGAATACGATGAAAATACTGAGGGCTGCCGTGACTGGAGCCCGAAGTGACTGAAGAGGATTGCTGTCGCTCATGTCGTGTCTCTCGGTTTTCTTATGGAGGTGCGCAGGTGCGGGCCTTGGGGACAGGGGTGCATGTGCAGCTGCGTCCGTGGTTCCCGTGTGCCGCCGTCGAGAATTGTAGTGAAGAAACTCCTCCGCGTCGGCGGTTGTGTCCACCGGATCGCGGAATACGGCGACACCAGGGCGGTTGTCCGCGCCGACGCAGGAGGTCCGAGGTTCCTTGGGACGTGAGGTCGGGTGCCGAAAGCTTGCGGATCAAGGAGAATCCATCGGCGACATCGGGGACGGTCGACGCCGTCGGGGACATTTCTGTGCAACCGGGGGCATTCGACGCCGTTGGGGACCGGAATCTTGTCCCCGGACGCGCAGGGTGTCCCCCTCTGGAGCGGCGCGCACCCGGCCGCGTGAAATGTCCCCGTCCGCAAGAGGCGGGAGGTTGGACGGTGCCGGCAGAAGTGTGGGCGGCGATGGTGGGGTCAAGCGATGGGTGCACCACTCATGGGAGGAGGGTCTCTGTCTGACGCTGGTCGTGACCGGGGTCCGCGTCCTGATGTGGTGGCTGGTGAGCCGGATTCGTCTCAGCCTCCGATGTCGGGGCGTCGGCCGTCTCCTCCTGCTCGATTGAGGCTCGTATCAGCTGTGCGGCCCGCCAGACCTCGTCGAGCCGGGTCTCGACCCGGGAGCGGGCGTCGTCGAGCCGTGAGGGTCTCACCGTCAGGCCGAGCCGCGGGATGATGACCGGTCGCCCCGGCTCGGCACCTCCGGTGGGTGGAGCGTAGATGGCCTGCACTGTCACGCGACCCAATCGTGCCGGAACCTCCTGGATGCTGAAGTTGTTGCGCCCAGCAGGTAGGGGGAGGGAGAAGGACTTCGGGTCCGCAACCGCCATGCCGTACGTTCTCAGGCGTACCGCGCTTGCCCGCCGGCGTGCGGCAGCGCGTTTCAGTGCCACGAACAGGCCGATGTGGGCCAGGCCGAGAATCCAGGTGGCCCCCACGGCCAGATCTTGAGTGAAATCGCTGTAGATCAGGGAGTGCGGGATAGACATCATGGTGAACGGGGAGGCCGTCACCAGCATGCCCGCGAGCATCGCCCACAGCATGCCCACGGCGCGGCTATTGGGGTCCCGGGCGACATGGAGGAACCGTGCCGACGCGATATCGCGATAAGTCACTGTCGCGTCCTTGGGGAGCCACCGGTCCGTGCCCGTGAAGCAGGAGGTTGCTCCAAAGATGACGGAGGTCAGCACGAAGCTGAAAATGAGTGGTGTCGCGCCTACCGCAGTCGCGGCATTGGCTATCGATTCGTTGTCCTCCGGGTAGGCGACGGCCTCGTCCAGGGCGCCTAGGGCAAAGGCGGTCATGAGCAGGATCAACGGGTAGAGAAGCGCGATGCCGGCGGCGGCCAGGGCGCCCAGGCACCCGAGCACCCTGGTTTTCGTGGTGGGGTAGGTGCGGAGGTAGATCGCCATGGGGTGCCCTCCTGAAAACTGATAGCAGGTCAGTTGCAGCATAGTTGGATTGGTGGGGGCGTTCGACGTCGTCGGGGACAGCAATCCTGTCGGTGGGGTCAAGCGGTGGATGCGTCACTCATGGGAGAGGGGTCTCTGCCTGGGACTGGTCGTGGCCGGGGCTGCGTCTTGATGTGGTGGTTGGTGAGTCGGATTCGGTGCGGGTTCCGACGTCGGGGTGTCGGTTGTCGCCTCCTGCTCGGGTGGGGTGCGCACCAGTTGGGCGGCCCGCCAGACCTCGTCGAGCCGGGCGTCGACCCGGGATCGGGCGTCGTCGAGCCGTGAGGGCTTCACCGTCAGGGTGAGTCGCGAGAGGAGAACTGGCCTGGCCGGGTCAGCACCTGCGGCAGGTGGGTTGTAAACGGCCTGTACCTGGACGCGCCCCCGGCGCGTCGGAACCTCCTGAACTCCGAGCTCGTCGCGGCTGGAAGGCAGGGGGAGGGTGAACGCGGCCAGGCTCGCGGCCGCCATGCCGTGTGGCGTCATGCGCACCGCGATTGCCCGCCGGCGTACGGCGGCGCATGTCAGGACCACGAACAGCCCGGCAACAAGGAAGATCATGCCCCAGACGGCCTTGTCGAACAGTTCTTGGGTGGATTCGTTGAAGATCAGGGGGTATGGGACGGCTATCACGATGAACGGGGAGGCCACCAGCAGCATGCCCGCGAGCATCGCCCATAGCATGCCCGCGGCGCGGCTGTTGGGGTCTTTAGCGACGTGGAGGAACCGTGCCGACGCGATATCGCGATGGGTCACGGTTGAGTTCTTGGTGAGCCACCGGTTCGTGCCCTTGAAGCAGAAGACTGCTCCAAAGGTGACGGCGGTCAGCATGAAACTATAGGTGGTCGTGACCGTGACTATCTGAGCCGCCCCATTACCTACGCTGCTGCTCTCGCTGGGGTATCTCGCAGCTTCCTCCATGGAAGCCAGTGCGTAGCCGGACAGGAACAGGGCAGCCGGGAGAAGGAGCACGATGCCGACAGCGATCAGAGTGAGCAGGCATCCGAGCACCATGGTCCCGGTGGTGGGGCGGGAGCGGATGTAGATCGCCACGGGTCACCCTCCTGAAAATTGATAGCAGGTCAGTTGCAGCATAGTTGGATCGGTGGGGGGCGTTCGACGCCGTTGGGAACATTTCTGTGCGGTCGGGGACATTCGACGCCGTCGGGGACCGGGATCCCGTCCCCGGACGCGCAGGATGTCCCCCTCCGCAGCGGCGTGCACCCGGCCGCGCGGAATGTCCCTGGCTAGGAGGTCGTGCTACCCCCGACGCGCGGAACGCCCTAGTGCGCGAGACGGATCCATATCCGGTGGGGCACCACCAACCCGACTGCCATCGCCAGCACAATGACGATGGCCGTGGCCAGGTCGCTCGCCGTCGCCTCCAGCGCAGCCTCCGCGTGCGACTTCCCCACCAGGCTCAGTGTCCCCGCGGCGGCTCGGAACAGGTACACGCCCGGCACAAGAGCCACGACTGCGGCGAATCCCGCCCCCGCGAAAGGAATATGCCGTGAGCGGCACACCGGCGTGAGCAGGCCGCCCACCACCAGGCAGGCCAGCAGGGAGGAGGCGGGCGCGTTCCAGTGCCACCACGTCAGCGCGACCCAGTGCGCCGCGTGCGCGAGCCCGCCGGCCAGGAACGCCCAGCCGAAGGTCCTGATCGGCATGGAGAAGTACACCGGGTAGCACATGGCCAGGACGGCGGCGGCTAGGACGTCGAGCCACAGTGGGATCGCGTCGGTCGTCGCTGTCAGCGGCAGGCCGGTGCCACCGATGAGCAGGCCCCCGACGACGCCCGCACTGATGGCCAGGATCGTCAGCGCCGCGTCCGCCAGCCGCGCCAGGCCCATGTCGTGGCGGCGCTCGGCGATCTCGATGGCGCCGTTGAGGACCTGGGGGCCGGGCACGAGCACCATCCCCGGGCACACGGCCACGAGCCTGGCCGTGCCGGTCCAGCCGAGGCGGACGGCGAGCGCGCCGACCAGGCCGCCGATGAGGGCTGCGGCGAAGGTCTGGGTGATCGCCGTCGCCCGCCCCGCCAGCGCGCGCCGCGCGAGGCCGCCTGCTCCCGCCGCGGCGAAGGCGAGGGTGACTGACGGCAGGTGGTGGGCCCCGAAGATAAGGGCCAGCAGGCTCGCGCCGAGGCCCGCCGCCAGGGCGAACATCCAGGTAGGGCTGGAGGGCTGGGTCCGTACCTCCTCCAGTAAGTCCTCCAGCTCGTCGAGGCTCAGGGCTCCGGTGGCACTCAGACGGCGCTGGATGAGGGTCGCGCGTCCCATGTGCACCGCCACAGGGCGGATGGCTTGGACCGCGGCTACGGCCCCGTCGGCGTCGGTGAGCGTGACCTGCGACCAGGTGGGCAGCAGCGTCAACCGGGTGCCCAGCAGCTCGTTGAGCCGTTCAACGGTGGCCACCGCGGCGTGAGTGGACTGGCCCGAGTCCAGGAGCAGAGCGGCGGTCCGGGCGGTGAGCCCGGCTGCGCGCCGTCCCTCTGCTCCCGTCAGCCGGCGGCTCAGACCTCGACCTCGGGGTAGGCCGGCTGCCACATGGCGTCCTGAACCGCCTGGATGAGGTTGTCGTGACTTGCGGTGGCGACGCCGTCGGCCTTGGCCTGGCGGGCGACCGCGACGGCGACCGTCGCCGAGGAGGCGCGCAGGTTCTCC
>ERZ772807.1623-NODE-1623-length-12341-cov-6.542162_pt1 | contig 12341 bp, 11 predicted proteins | sample MGYA00511472_ERZ772807 | MGnify/ENA primary metagenome ERZ772807 (study PRJEB29015, sample SAMEA2737947) | human oral metagenome | biome: human oral; feature: human-associated habitat; material: dental | place: China | collected 2039 ...
AAACTTGGTGTAGTTGATAAATCTTTCTACTATTTCCATGATGTTACGGATATTTAGTTGTATATCTTTTTGCTGTGTCAGTGCTGCTAATTGCAGTCTGTCATTTGCAAAGATACTATTTAATTTTGAGAATGCCTAATGATAGAACATCTGCTGTTTCTTTTTAGGATTTCTTATTATGCTGAATAGGATATTACTATACATTCCATGAGTTTAGTTTTTATTCCCTTTGCTGTCATTTTAACATTTGGCGTGAACGTGTTGTAAACTAATTAGTTATACCTTTATCACGACTGACAGAAGTGACAGCAACTCTTGTTTTATATAGTTTCATATCCTAAACCTCACAAGCTATTGCATTTCTTGAGAAAAAACAGATGATTCTTTTTTCTTTCCAAAGAATTTATTGACTGCAAGGGCTATAGCTCCATCGCCTGTTACGTTGCAAGCTGTACCGAAGCTGTCCATAGCTATGTACAAGGCAATCATTAATGCTTGTGCCTCTTCGTTAAAGCCCAAGATACTTGATAAAGGTGCTAAGGCTGCCATAATTGCTCCACCAGGTACACCAGGAGCTGCTACCATAATAATGGCAAGCATGAGGATAAAGTAAATGAATAGTCCTGGGTCGTGTGGTAGGTCTGTTAACATACAGATTGTCAAAGCACAAGCTGTGATCTTCATTGCACTACCACTGAGGTGAATTGTTGCACAAAGTGGTACGACAAATCCTGCTACCTCTTCGCTGACGCCATTCTTCACAGTTTGCTTCAGTGTTACAGGAATTGTTGCTGCAGACGAACTTGTACCTAACGCAGTCAGGTAAGCTGGCAACATGTTCCACAGTAGTCTGAAAGGATTATGCTTAACGATAGCACCTGCAATACAGAACTCATAGATAAGGATGAGAACATGAAGGACGAGAATAACAATGATAATCTGTGAGAACACCAAGAGCACCTGTCGCGCCTGTCCGTTATGGGTCATACTGAGGAAGACTCCAAAGATATAAAGGGGTAGGAGAGGGATAATAGCCTTCTCTATCACTTTCTCAATAATGGTCTTAAACTCATTAAAGAGGTTCTCCATTGTGCGCAAACCACCGTATGCAATACCCAATCCAGCAATGAATGAGAAAACTAAACTACTCATCACATCAACCATTGCAGGAATATTGATAGTAAAGTAAGGTGTAAGTTCTGTTGCCTTGTCAATATGTGGTATTGCTCCTCCTGTAGAAGCAATCATAGAAGGGAATAACCATGTTCCTGTTCCGTAGGACAAGCCGCCTGCTACAATCGTGTCTACATAGGCTATCGCTACTGTTGCAAGCAATAACTTACCTGCTCCTTTTCCAATTCCAGCAATAGCAGGCGTTACCAATCCAATGATAATCAGTGGTATCATAAAGCCAAGGAACTGACTGAAAATACTATTGAATGTCAGAAAAACCCTTACTGCTGGGTCTGGGAGATAATAGCCAAGGAATAGGCCAAGTAGTATGGCAATGATAACACGTGGTAGTAGTCCAATTTTGATTTTCTTTTGCATACTCTATTCTTTTAAGATGAATTATTCGATTTCTGAGCTAACGCGGTTGAACAAAAAAAGGATGAACAGTAAACAACCATACATCCTTTGTTACAATCTATGACTCCATCGGGAGTTCTGTTTCTTCTTTTTGTGACTCCGTTGGGATTCAACCCCAAGACCTTCAGAACATTTTTCTGACCTCATTCAGCTAAATGTCATCAGAAAGTCGTCACTTTTTGTGACTCCGTTGGGATTCAAACCCAAGACCTTCAGAACCGGAATCTGACGCTCTATTCAGCTAAGCTACGGAGCCTAATGATTGTGCAAAGATACAGTAAAGTTTGCATAATTCCAAACGAACAGTAAACATTCTTGTTAAAGTTTATGATATAGAAGTGATGTTTTCAAAACTTAGTAATATCCTTTATAACAAGTGGGAATATCAGATGTAGGCTATCATAAAGTTGAAATTAGTAGACGAAATGTGTTATTTTGTAAGATTAAGGTAATGTTTGTTTCTCAGTTTGATAATAAATATGTACCTTTGTGTGCAATTGAAATAACTGATAAACCATAAAAAGAAAGCAACCGTAATGAGTCAACTGATAAAACTAAAAGGATATAAAGCAGTACTTGGCAAACGTCAAACCGAGCAGGGTATCAAACTTATAAAGGAGTTTTTTCAGCAGAACTTAGCTACCGAATTACGACTAAGTCGTGTTACGGCACCACTGTTCGTGTTGAAAGGATTAGGTATCAATGATGACTTGAATGGTGTTGAGCGTCCTGTTTCCTTTCCGATTAAGGACTTGGGAGAAGCTGAGGCTGAGGTAGTACACTCTCTGGCAAAGTGGAAACGACTGACGTTGGCTGACTATGACATTCAACCGGGCTATGGTATCTATACAGATATGAATGCTATTCGAGCTGATGAAGAATTAGACAACCTTCATTCACTTTATGTTGACCAATGGGATTGGGAGGCGGTTATCACCGAAGGCGATAGAACACGTAGCTTTTTAGAGAATGTCGTTCGTCGTATTTATGCTGCTATCCTCCGCACAGAGTTCCTTGCTTGTGAGACCTATCCTCAGTTGGAACCCTTTCTTCCACAGACGATTCATTTTATTCATGCGCAAGATTTGTTGGATATGTATCCTACGCTGACAGCCAAGGAGCGTGAAGATGAGGTTTGTAAGAAGTATGGTGCGGTGTTTATTGAGGGTATTGGTTGCAGATTAAGTAATGGCGAGAAGCATGATGGCCGTGCTGCCGATTATGATGATTGGTCGACAGTGGCAGAAGACGGAAAGACGGGATTGAATGGTGATATCCTCATTTGGTATCCTATCTTAGGTCGTAGTATAGAACTTTCGTCTATGGGTGTTCGTGTGGATAAGACTGCCTTACTTCGGCAGTTGACGATAGAGAAGCAAGAAGAACGTCAGCAACTCTTTTTTCATCAGCAGTTGCTCTCAGACAAGCTGCCGTTATGTATTGGTGGCGGTATCGGACAGAGCCGTCTTTGTATGATAATGTTGCACAAGGCGCATATTGGTGAGATACAAGCAAGTATCTGGCCTGAGGAAATGAGAAGAGAGTGTGAAGAGGCGGGAATGCCGTTGATCTAAAGCCTCCTCCCCTCGACTCCTCTCTTGAATCTGTGGTCACAGAGCGAAGGGAAGTAATGGGAGAATTATATGTTTTGTAGGAAAAGAAGGTCAAACCAACAATGGGCGTAAGCGGCTAATCATGTTGATAAAGGAAAAAAAGCCATGTCAAACTCTAAGAATGAGTTTGGTATGGCTCTTTTTGTATCACAATTGCAACTCTCAATCCATATCCAACCTATGTGTTGGTGCTCAGCACGTGTGGTGCGCATGGTAAACACCAATGGTGCGGATGACATATTAGGTTCTAATATCTTATCGGATAGGCTCTATTTATTATCATATTCCGTATGGAAAGAGGTGTTGTTTAAGTCCTATCGAGCAGTAATTATTAATAAAGAGTGAATATCTTACCCTGTTAGAACTCCCTCTCTCACAACTTCCTTTTGGTCAATGACTGTTGGTTTAGGTGAGGAGCAGAGGGAATTCCCCTCCTTTGGAGGGGTTAGGGGAGGTTTTTAGTCGATAAACCTTTTAGTTATTTCCCCGTACTCATCAATTCTTCTGTCACGTAGGAAGGGCCACCAACGGCGTACATTCTCGCTATGGTCGAGGTTGATGCTGAGAATAACACTGTCCTCATCGTTGTCACAAGCGCGATAGAGTAGTTCTCCCTGTGGTCCAGCAACAAAACTGCTTCCCCAGAACTGGATGCCTTGAGTTTGCTCACTTGGGTCAGGTTCGTGACCAACACGATTTACTGCGACTACTGGTAAACCATTGGCAACGGCATGACCTCGCATGACTGTTGTCCATGCCTCACGCTGACGCTGTTTTTCCTCGTCAGTATCACTACTTTCGTAGCCAATAGCTGTAGGGTAGATAAGCATATCTGCACCTTGCAATGCCATTAGACGGGCTGCTTCGGGATACCACTGATCCCAGCAAACAAGTACACCAAGACGTCCTACGCTTGTATCAATTGGGTGGAATCCGAGGTCGCCTGGTGTGAAGTAGAACTTCTCATAGTAAGCTGGATCATCTGGAATATGCATCTTACGATATTTACCAGCAATACTACCATCCTTCTCTATCACTACGGCAGTGTTATGATAAAGTCCTGGTGCACGTTTCTCAAAAAGTGATGTCACGATGACAATACCCAGTTCGCGTGCCAACTCACCATAAAAGCCAGTAGAGGGACCTGGTATCGTCTCAGCCAAGTCAAACTTGTTTACGTCTTCTGTCTGACAGAAGTAAAGTGAATTGTGCAGTTCTTGTAGGATAACAAGTTCCGCACCACGTTGTGCTAAGTTTGTAATCCCCTCAGCCAATCGCTCTATATTGTTTTTGATATCCTCAACATTATGTTGTTGCAGGAAGCCTATTTTAAGTTCTCTCATAATAAAGGTGTTAGCCCTGTTTATGTTTATTGTTCTGTATTCTTTTATTGCTATTCCATCTTTTATCAACTCAAAAGATGGGTGGTTTTATCTGTTTAATGGTAGCTGCATCGTCAGACAGTGTATAGAACCATGCTGTCTGATAATAGTACGGCTGTCAATACCTATGATTTCACGATCAGGGAAAGCTTCTTGAATTGTGTCCAAAGCTTCTTTGTCCTTTTCGGGTTGGTTGTAGGTTGGAACAAGTACAGCTCCATTGATGATAAGGAAGTTTGCATGTGTTGCAGGCAAACGCTCGTCATCATCATAGATAGCGTCAGGCATAGGGAGACGAAGTAGGCGATAAGGCTCACCCTTTAGTGTGCGAAGCTGTTTTAGCTGTTCCTCTAAGAGTCGGAAGTCCTCATAATGCTCATCTTCCTTATCGTCACACCCTATATATAATAAGGTGTTATTTGGTGCGATACGTACGATAGTATCAATATGTCCGTCTGTATCATCGCCTGCTAACTGACCATAATCTAACCATATAACTCTCTCTACATTTGGAAAGAAAAGGCGTAATTGCTTGTCTATATCCTCTTGTGTGAGAGGTTGATTACGATGTGGTGCCATCAGACAACTCGTTGTTGTAAAGAGTGTACGCTCTCCATCGCTCTCTATTGAACCACCCTCCAATACAAAATCCTTGTGGCTTTCCAATACTCCTTGGAGGAGTCCTGCCTCGTGAAGCTGACGGTTGATTCTATTATCCTTTTCTGCTGCAAACTTCTCACCCCATCCGTTGAAACAGAAGTCAAGTAGACGAAGGGGCTGGGAACTATCTTTCGATGCTTTGTTTGCTATGAGCGAAATCGGTGCAACGTCTCGTGCCCAAGTGTCATTATTGTCACAAGTAAAGAGCGTTACACGTTTCATCTGTTCCTCTGTCAGCCTTTCCTTCAGTAAGGAACTTACCATTTCTGTATCACGTGCTGTGATAAGCAATGTCTCGTATCGGGTAATAGCATCTGCCATCTGGAGATAAACTTCAGTAATCTCCTCAAGATAAGGACGCCAGTCGGTATCCTCATGTGGCCATATCAGTATAACTCCGCTTTGTGGTTCCCACTCTGCAGGTAATCGAAAGCTATGATTTTCCTTTGTGTTCATAGTGCAAAGATAAGAAAAGAAAATGTGATACTTGTCTTTCCGTCTTCTTTTTTATTATAATATATTCGTTTAGAGGATGTTGATATAAAGGCACGCATGGGTTGATATATGTCAAATAGTGGGATTGATACGTGTCAATCTTATTGACGTAGGTCAAAATTTAATAGAAAAACAAAGTGAAAGTGTAAGTTTCCTTTGTGAGATTTTGGAAAGTGTACTAACTTTGCAAGCACAAAACAACACAAACGGCACCTCAATAGGATAACAAAGAGGTAGCCACTGAAAGGGCTTCAGTCTCAATAGGGACATAGGTAAAAGATTGTATAACTCAATAGAGGAAAGGAAACGTTATGAAAGAGAAAGTAAAGAATATGAGTGTTATGCGTAAGATGTTTCATTATATGACAAATGTCATCCGTGAATACAATATAGGTCGTGTAAACTGTTTGGCATAAATCAGAAACAGACTTATTCTTGCGCGATTCGCATGTAGTTAAGAAGAATAATTGAGAGAATATAAAAAAGAATCGGGTTAGAGTCAATAGACTTTAATCCGATTATTGTTTGTGAAAGTCTCTCGTTGTATTTGACTTTGTTTATTTATTTAGGGAAGCATGCATAAAGTTTTGTGACAGATTTAAAATAGTAAAGACTTCTTTCCCTCTTGTTTCTGTGGAAAGATAAACTAATTAGGTTTACTCGCTCTTCTTGGCATATTTTTAGATGTTATATTTGCTTAAAATGTAATGTTTTTGTTTGTGATAGGAAGAAAAGTCTTTCTTTAGCTTGTGTATTTAATCTAAATTACTTAAATTTGTCCACGATTAAGTAATAGCTGAAAATAATAGTCCGTTTGTGAAAAGGTGTCACTTAAGACTTCCCCACCTTAGTAGCAATGTGGTTCGATTAATAAAGCAAAAAATAGAATACCATGGGGAGTCGGCTCAAAAAAAGTTATGGAAGAAATGAATACTCCTAAGCCAAATAACAATTTGGCTCTTGCGATTTTCACAACTGTATGTTGCTGTTTGCCAGCAGGTATTTATGCAATCATTCGCGCTATGAAGGTGAATGAACTTTATATGATGAAACATACGAAGAGGCTACTTTGGCTGCTAATGATGCAAAGAAATGGAGCATTATTGGTATTGTTGTAGGTGCAATTATTTCTATCCTCTACCTTGTTTTCTTTGGTGGTTTGGCGGCACTGAGTGCATTGTCTGGATTTAATTAATCATTGAAACGTAGTATAAAGCTTTTAGGTCTACTCTGTTTAGGAGTAAGCCTATTGACTATATATTATTTATATGACCCTGTTGCAAGTTTGTGGACACCTAAGTGCCCATTAAAGCTTGTAACAGGGTTACAATGTCCTGGTTGTGGTATTCAACGTGCGTTGCATGCTTTATTGCAAGGACGGTTTTTAGAAGCAATCCATTATAATTATTTTCTTCTGTTTTCTGGACCATACATCTTATCATTTGGAGTACGTGCTTTACTACCGCAAGGGGCGTATAAGGATAATTTGTCAAAAGTAATAGAAGATAAACGGCTCGTATGGCTGTATATCATTCTTTTTATTGTTTGGTTTGTTCTAAGGAATATCTTAAATTTGTAGTGGATAAGGGTTTTATGGATACGTGATATCTGTATATAAATAGTTAAATCTAAGGTAATCATTATGGAATCAGACAAAGTGAATCATATATTGATGATGCTTTCATCAAAGATCCCTATGGAAAGTATCTCGAGTGTCCGTACAAGATTGGAGTATTCAGAATTGAGCGAGGCGGAGATGATGACTCTTCTTACCCAAATGAAAGACCCTTTGTTATCAATCCTCTTATCAGTATTTGTTGGAACATTTGGTGTAGATCGCTTCTATATTGGTGATGTTGGTTTAGGTATTGGTAAGCTGCTAACAGGTGGTGGTTGTGGTATTTGGTGGCTTATAGACATCTTTTTGATAATGGATGCTACTAAGCAGAAGAACTTAGAACTTCTGTCATACTATCTTCGTTAAGATAGAATAGTTCTATTCGGTTAGAATATCAAAAATTCTTGTGTAGTTACTTCTTGGTGGAAATAACTATACAAGGATTTTATTTTTAAGCTTTGATAAAGAGTGCTTATAATAAGTCTATAGCCTCAATCATAATATCTTCTGTTGGACGGTCATTGCGGTCTGTATCACAGTTTTGGATACGTTCAACAATTTCGAGACCCTTTTCAACTTCTCCGAAGACAGTGTATTGATTGTCAAGGAAAGGAGTACCACCAACAGTGGTGTAAGCCTCTATCTGTTCTTCTGTAAAGGTTGGTTTACCTTGTTCCTTACAGATCGTCTTAGTTTGTTCTATAAGTTTTTCTTGCAGCGTCTGCAAGCCAACACGGTCACGATTACGCCTTAAGTTCATTATCTCCTCGTGATTTTCTTTTGTTAGCTGATTGAAAACTTGTTGTTCCTGTTGCATCGCCATCTGATGCTCCATTTGTTTCAGCTCAGCAGGCTTAAAGGTCCTTCCCCATACAATGTAGAACTGACTACCGCTGCTCTCTCTATTGGGGTTTACCTCGTCGCCAGTACGGGCTGCGCTTAAGGCACCACGTTTGTGGAAATATTGTGGATAAATAAACTCCGCAGGAATGGTATAGTCAGGTCCCCCCGTACCTAACATCTTACCCTTAGGTGCGTTCTTGCTGTCAGGGTCGCCACCTTGTATCATAAAATCTTTTATTACACGGTGAAAGAGGGTTCCATTGAAATAACCTTCTTTAGCCAATTTAAGGAAGTTATCACGATGTTTTGGAGTCTCATCATAAAGGCGAATGAGGATGTCGCCTTCAGTTGTTTTTATTTTAAGTTTTGTTGCCATATTACTTATGTTTGTTTCTTTTGTAACGATGATAAATGATATTTTAGACGGGGTCTTTTCAATTTAATTGGTAAGCAATAATCTGTATCCAATTTGTCAACAATAATTCGTTTGTTTGTCAACAAAAACTCGTTTATTTACCAGCAAAAACTTATTCACTTGTCAACTACAAACTTGTTTACTTGTAAAAACTTGTAAACTATAAACTCGTTTACTAACTATAGTCCTCTTGCCTTATAGATTCTCTCTTTGGCATCATTAATCTCTTGGAACTTCTTCTCAGCTGCTTTTCTAATGTCATCTCCCAGTGAAGATACGCGGTCTGGATGATGTTTTAGAGCCATCTTACGATAGGCAGCCTTAACCTCATCATCCGAAGCTGAGGGTGATATACCTAATACTTTATAGGCATCCTCAATATTACTACTTGCCTTTGCGCCACTTTCCAAGTTGAGCATAGACTCTACATCTTGCTCAGAAAGTCCAATATATTGGGCAATTTCTTTTAAGGCAATAACTTCTTCTGGGCTTACTGATCCATCAACTTTTGCTATTATTACAAGGTAATTAAGCAATTGTAGTCGTTGACTAACACTTGTGTGAAAGCGTATCTCAACGCAACTCTTACGGATTGTTTCTTTGAATTGGTAAGGTCCTTGTTGCTTTTGTAATTCAAATAACTTCAGTAGAATGGATTCGCCTTGTCTTACTGCCTGTTCACCGAAATTCTGACGAAGAAACAGACGTACATACTCCATCTCGGAGTGCATTATCTTGCCATCTGCTTTTATGATGTAAGATGACAGAACAAGCATTGCAAACAAAAAGGAGTTGCGATCTTCTTCAAAAGCACGAGAACCCCCAAAGTGGTTTTGTTCACCAAATTCATCTTGATTATCACCACCAAAAGTGTTGTTTTTATTTCCAGTGATTGCCTCGTCAAGCATTGATCCAACGCAAAAACCTGCCAAAGCCCCTAACATGTTTCCGCTAAGAATCCAACCTAATGCGCCACCTATCCATTTTGCAATTGCCATATCTTCTTCTGTTTATATGAAATAAATTCTCTTTATCGTTACACTTCTGACTTATAGACAAAGATAATGCCAAAGTGTCTTGTCTTACTGATTGTCAAGTTTAATTATGCTATCATTGGGGGTTAAATCAATAGTATTGTCAGATGTTTTGATAATCAGGAAGACTCTCAAGGAATGTGTATGATTGTTGTTCATAATCCATTTTGCAGATATACGACCCTAATCCATTCGATACAACGAGATAATCAACATGGAGTAGGAGGTTGTAAACAGATATCTGGTCAAACACTTTCTGTGTTAGGGGTATTGTTGGAGCCTTGTACTCTATAATCATCCTTGGTCGAAGCTGATTGTCGTATAGTACACTGTCTGCACGAACTTTCTTTTCACCCACCTGCAACGGAACCTCATTAGCGAGGAGGGAAGCAGGGTAATGCTTGTGTTCAATAAGGAAGTGTATAAAGTGTTGACGCACCCATTCCTCTGGAGTGAGTGCTATGTATTTCCTGCGAAGAATATCAAAAATTTGCTTCCGTCCGTTTACCTCTTTTATTCTTATTTGGTAAGGAGGAAGGTTAAGCTGTATCATAACTAAATATCATTATATATAAATGGTGTAAAGTGAAGGCGAAAGTGAAATGAAAATTTTGTTTTCTATCTCTTTTCTACTAACTTTGCATGACAGACCGAACAGCAAGATATTAGAAGACGTGTTCCTTTCAACAGATTAGTTGTTAAGATGGACATGTTGTCTCGCTCTTCTTGTCTGTGTATATGGTTTATCTATAATGCAAAGTTAATAAAAAAGTAAATGCCAGCAAAGCAAGGATCAACATTTCAGAGTATAATGCAGGATCTGAAGAATAAGAAGTTTGCACCCATCTATATGCTGATGGGTGAAGAATCTTATTATATAGACCAGATTTCTGATTATATAGCGGAACATGTTCTTTCTCCAGAAGAACGGGATTTTAATGAAACCATCTGCTTCGGATCAGACGTAACAGCTGTTCAAGTAGCTGATATGGCAAGACGCTATCCAATGATGGCTGAACATCAAGTGATAATCGTCAAAGAGGCACAGAATATCCGTTCTTTGGAAGCGTTGGAGAAGTATCTCAAAAATCCTGTAAAATCAACCATCCTTGTATGGTGTCATAAAAACGGGAAAATTGACGCACGTAAGAAAACTGTTGGATTAGCACAGGCTGTAGGTGTTGTTTTTGAAAGTAAGAAGTTGCGCGACTATCAACTCCCTGATTTTATCCAAAGCTACTTGAAAGAGAGAAAAGTTAGCATCGACCCAAAGTCATGTCAAATCATAGCTGATCATATTGGTGCAGATCTTAGTCGTCTCACATCGGAGTTAGATAAGGTTCTTATTTCTCTTCCTGTAGACAATCTTATGGTAACACCAGAAGTAGTGGAGAAGGAGATAGGAGTAAGTAAAGATTTCAATGCGTTTGAACTTAGGAATGCAATTGTTCAGAAAGACTGTTTTAAGGCAAATCAGATTGTGAAATATTTTGACAATAATCCCAAAGCTGGTTCACTTTATTCTTTCCTTCCTTTGCTCTTTTCTTATTTTCAAAGTCTGATGATTGTTCATTACGCGCCTCAGAAAAACACAGAAAAAGATATAGCAGCAGCTTTAGATTTACGAAGCATATGGGGAGCAAAAGATTTTGTGATTGGACAAAAGAACTATTCTGCACGCAAAACGATGGATATTATTTCTAAGATTCGAGATATCGATGGAAAGAGTAAAGGATTGGATAATCCTAATACTGGTGCAGGAGATTTGATGAAAGAGCTGATTTTCTTCATTCTTCATTAAAAAAATGATGGGTTTTTATGCTTTTTCAAGCAGAAAAATGACCCTTTTCAATCAAAAATAACGCTATTTTAAGCTAAAAGAAGCACTCTAAAAAGGGTGCTTTTTTCATGTTTCCTACTGAGTATTAGGGGAGTTAGCTTATTTTAGCTCCTTCATTTTTTGCGTATTTTTCGCCTTCTTTACCCTTGTTCGTAAATACTTGAAGCACGCAAAAAATGGTTCTTTTCTTGGAGAAACGATTTATCTTTCACATATGTTATAGTTTTATATTGTAAATCTGTTATTTAAAAATGTTGCTATCTTGATTTATGTTTGTTGATAAAAGGTGATTATTTAATAATAAATAAATGCTCACACAAATTTATATTTGTATTACTAAATGTAGTTTTGTAGCTTTGCAAACGTAAATGCATTTTTATACACATGATTAATTGTGTTGTTATATTACTGTAAATCAGATAGTTATTATAAATCAATGTTGTTTTAATAGCTTTGTTTACCTTTTAAAGCCTTATAAACCGTATATTTCCACTTTTTAGGTTTGTATATGCTCAATAATATGTATTATAGCCAGTGGTTTAGGTATTTTTGTTTATTTATTTGTTTTATATCGTATAGGTACGTATATGTTGATTTGTAAATGTATATTAGGAATGCACACTTTAATTACTTTATAATTGTAAAATGTAAATATAAAAAGTTAGATATACAAATGAAATCTTTTCGTCTCATAATTTTGATGTCTAAAATATTTTGTTTACCTTTGTAAAAGAGTTATAGAAGTGGCAAATTGCCCTAAAAACACCTCTATTTGAAAACGAACGATAGAAATTTAATATGAAAGATCGAATCAGACAGCTTATGGAGAGTCAGCATATGACTCAACAAAC
>ERZ772807.1625-NODE-1625-length-12325-cov-3.306764_pt1 | contig 12325 bp, 6 predicted proteins | sample MGYA00511472_ERZ772807 | MGnify/ENA primary metagenome ERZ772807 (study PRJEB29015, sample SAMEA2737947) | human oral metagenome | biome: human oral; feature: human-associated habitat; material: dental | place: China | collected 2039 ...
CATCGAGGGTATCGTCATTTTTACCGCCAATTAAGATATCATTACCTTCGCCGCCATCAAGAAGATCGTAACCTGAGCCGCCGTTTAGGGTATCGTTACCCCTGCCGCCGTAAAGTTTGTCGTTTCCTTTATCGCCATTTATGACATCGTTACCATCTTGGCCGTAAATTTCATCGTCTCCACCCAAAGCATCAAATTTATCATCCTTATCACTGAGATAGAATTTATCATTTCCTTCGGTTGCTTTTATAGAAGAGCGACTAAGTATGTCTTGGTAGCTTAAAACCGAGCCGTCTTTAAAGACTATATTTCTTATAGCATGCATAGTTGCACGATCTTTATCGGACATATCTTTAATAGTTATAGTATCGTTTGAAATTTTTGAGCTTATAACTATACTATCAAAAACTCTTTTAATATCCACATCGCTTAGGTTAAAATCATTCAATTTGATAGTATTGTTACCCGAGTAATCTTCTACAGTGTCGCTACCGTCGCCTCTATTGAATATATAGGTATCGTTGCCTGCCCCACCGATAAGTATATCATTTCCAGTTCCTCCTATTAAAATATCATTGTCTTCGTCGCCATAGAGCTTATCATCGCCGCCGCCTCCGATTAGAGTATCATCGCCTTGATCGCCCCTGAGCATATCATTACCTTCCCCGCCATCTATGATATTATTCCTCCAGTTACCGTAAATTTCATCGTCTCCGCCAAGAGCGCTGAATTCATTGTTTTGGTCGTCAAGAGAAAATTTATCATCTCCCTCAGTTGCTTTTATAGAAAAGTTGTTTAGAATAGTTTGATAGTCCCAGATTGTACCATCTTTAAATTTTATAGTATTTATAGTACTTTCACCATTATTGTTGTAAAAACGTTGTAAGGTAACGGTATCATTTGAAATTTTAGAACTGATGATAATATCATTAAATATTCTTTTAATATTTATATCGCCCTCACCAAAATCATTAAATTCTATAGTATTAGACCCTTTGATATCATAAATAATATCATTACCATCACTCTTATTGAATATATAGATATCGTCCCCATAGCCCCCTTCGAGCCTATCATTTCCTTTGCCTCCGATTAACGTATCATTGCCATTATCTCCGTGAAGAATATCATTCCCTTCATTGCCATAAATAATATCATTACCATCCTCGCCATATATGCTATCATTCCCCAGACCGGCATCAAAAGCGTCATCCCCATCTGAAAGATATAGTATATCGTCTCCATCTGTAGGACTTGGTAATGCGGACTTTAACATATCGTCCAGATTATAAACGCTACCGTCTGCAAACGATACGGTTCTTACGGTACTATTACGAGTTATTCCAGAACTAATAGAGTAGAAATTTGTAAGGGTTATGCTGCCACATAGCATTCCAGAATCTTTTTTTACTGAAATTATAAGCTGATTGGGACCTCTTTTGAATTTAAGATCCTCTTTTCTTATATTGTCTCCAAATTTTATAATATCAATTCCGCTTATATCATAAATAACATCGCTACCGTCACCCTCATTAAATATATAGGTATCGTTACCGTTTCCTCCATAAAGCCAATCATTACCTTTACCGCCATTAATCGATTTGGTGTAATTATTAGCTCTAATATCATCATCGCCGTTACCCCCTTCTATAATATGAGGAGTATTTATACCTGCACGAATGAGATCGTTTCCTTCGGTTCCTATAATTTTTATGCTATCAAAAATGTCGCTAAGTTTTAAAATCTCTCCACTTGCGAATTTTATATTTTCAACATTAGCTTGATTGATCACAATGCTATCGTTAGAATTATTTTTAAACGAAATTTTTAAAGCCGAACCCGAATTGATTACATTAAATTCCAAATCGCTTCTAGAAATTCCTTCACCGAATTGTATGGTATCAATCCCGCTATAGTCGGCTATAGTATCTATGCCATCGCCTTTATTAAAGATATAGGTATCATCGCCGTAACCGCCATTGAGCGTATCGCTACCTACCCCTCCGATCAAAGTATCGTTATTGCCGCTTCCATAAAGAACGTCGTTACCTCCGTTGCCGATTAGGGTATTATTTTCATTATAATAGCCGTAAATCGTATTATCGGTATCATCTCCGATAAGAGATAGCTTTTTAATATCATCTATATTCATCTTATCGCCATTAGCAAATTCAACAACTTGAATATTAGGAGAGGTAAGAGTTATGCTATCACTAGCATTATCTTTAAAAGATAAAAGTATATGCCCGTTGGAATTATGAGAAACAATCAGATCTTTTTTATCCAATCCGGCGCCTAGTTTGAGAATATTATTACCGCCGTAATCGGTTATGATATCCGCTCCATCGCCCTTATTATAGATATAGGTGTCATCTCCGTAACCACCGTTTAAGGTGTCGTTGCCAAGACCGCCGTTTAGTGTATCGTTACCGTCCCCACCTTGCAAATTATCACTGCCCATGCCACCAATTAAAGTGTCATTTCCATTTTCTCCGTAAAGTGTATCGTTGCCGTCTCCTCCAAATAATTGGTCATTGCCATCATCTCCATGCAGCTCGTCATTTCCGCTTCCTCCATTTAGAATATCATTGCCATTATTTCCATAAAGGGTATCGCCTCCTTCTCCGCCATTAATGGCATCATCTCCATTACTGCCCCAGATTTCATCATTACCAAGGCCCGCATCAAAGGTATCGTTGCTGTCCGTTAAATAAAGCTTATCGTCTTTATCGGTAGAGCTTAGCGGAGCAAGCTCGAGGATTTTATTAAAATCATAAACGGTCCCATCGGCAAAAGTTATTGTTCTTACGGTATTGTTTCCTATTTCGGGATTAACGGAAAAGAAATTTTGGATAGTTATGCTATCGTTATTTGCTCCGTCATTGCTTTTGATGGATATTATAAGCTTATCAAGCTCTCGTTTGAAACTAATGTCGCTAGGGGCTATACCTTCTCTGAATTTTATTTTATCATTGCCCATTGTATCATAGATAATATCGTTACCATCACTTTTATTAAATATATAGGTATCATCTCCGGTTCCGCCGTTTAGGGTATCGTTTCCTATTCCTCCAATCAAAGTATCGTTACCGTCACTTCCATAAAGCGTATCGTTACCTCCGTTGCCGATTAGGGTATTATTTTCATTATAATAGCCGTAAATCGTATTATCGGTATCATCTCCGATAAGAGATAGCTTTTTAATATCATCTATATTCATCTTATCGCCATTAGCAAATTCAACAACTTGAATATTAGGAGAGGTAAGAGTTATGCTATCACTAGCATTATCTTTAAAAGATAAAAGTATATGCCCGTTGGAATTATGAGAAACAATCAGATCTTTTTTATCCAATCCGGCGCCTAGTTTGAGAATATTATTACCGCCGTAATCGGTTATGATATCCGCTCCATCGCCCTTATTATAGATATAGGTGTCATCTCCGTAACCACCGTTTAAGGTGTCGTTGCCAAGACCGCCGTTTAGTGTATCGTTACCGTCCCCACCTTGCAAATTATCACTGCCCATGCCACCAATTAAAGTGTCATTTCCATTTTCTCCGTAAAGTGTATCGTTGCCGTCTCCTCCAAATAATTGGTCATTGCCATCATCTCCATGCAGCTCGTCATTTCCGTCATTTCCATTTATAGTGTCGTTTCCGTTTCCGCCATATATTATGTCATCTCCGCCAAGTCCCGATATGATATTATCTTTCATATCGCCGTATAAATTATCATTACCTTGTGTCGGTTGTGGTGCTAAAATTTCAATTATTTTATTAATATCCCACTGGGTGCCGTTTTGGAAGATGATTTTTTCTATAGCTCCGTTTCCTATATCGCCGTTGTATTCGAAAAAATTATCTATTTGAATAACATCACTGGTCTTGGCTTTATTATCATCTAGTCTGGCAATGTAAATAGAAGTTTTGTTGCGAGTTAGTTCGATATTTTCAGGTTTTATATTTTTAGAAAATACGATGCCATCCACACCGGCACTGTCATAAACTCTATCTTTTCCAAATAATATATCGAAATAATACATATCATTTCCGGCTCCGCCAAATAGCGTATCATCGCCACGACTGCCTATGATAATATTATCTTTATTATCTCCGCTTAAATTATCATTTCCAGCTGTCCCTTCTACCGAATTGATCACAAATTTTAAATTTTCAATTTCGCTTAGCCACCCAGCTTCAATCGTTTCAAATACACTTTGATATTTTGTGTTGTAAGTGCCTAAATTCTTTGCGGTATTTATTAGTTCTCTAGCTCGTATAATGTTATCTGCGGAAATGTCTGCATAATCAACATTTGGTAATAAATCGGCAATCCTATCTTTTAAAGTTTTAAAAGCCATGCTTAAATCGCCCGTTTGATTTTTCTCCCATTGCAAAGGTAAGATACCTGCAAACAAATCTTTAAATTCGCTTTGAGCGGAAATTTGAGCTTGTACGTATTTGACAAATTTATTAAACTCATCTATCAAAAGCGGTGCTGCCTGACCATGCGGGTTTGGGTCATGTTCTCCCCAGCACCAAATTCCAAGATAACCTTTACCGGTTAAATGCTCTAGTGCAACCAATTGACGAGCATCCATTACATGTGAATAAATTTTTTTCGGATCTCTTGCGTTTGGATTTATTTGATCCGAGCTGGCCCAACGATAGATTATGTCATTTATCATCTCATTTTGTTTGGCTTTATCTGAGGCAATGTAGTTTTGAACCATTGTTTGTAAAACTTTATCTTTTGCCATAGCTTGGTGTAAATTCAAAACTTCTCCAAATGCATAAATTTGCGGAAGCGCTTCTATTTCAGCAGACAAGACAATCTTTTCTCCTACATATCTTGTATCTGCCGTGAAAGTATCAAGCCAGACATCGCTGATTGTAGTTGTATTTCCATTTGTAAAGGTTATATTTGAAGTTTGTCTGTGTTCGTTGCCGTTTTCATCGATGAAGTTACTATTTGTGTAGTTTAAATTTATCTCTTTTATGCCAAGCTCTTTTAGAGATTTTAATTCGTTGTCGTCTAGTTTAGCGTTTTGGTTGGCATCTTGCCAAATTGCTAAGCTTTCATAGCCCCATAAGTCCAGTTCGTTTATCACTCCATCTTTGTTTTCATCGAATTCTTTTAGGGCCTCAAAGCCGTTATTAGCTAAGCCTCCATCTCTTAGTAAAGTATGATTTCCAAATAGTTCGCTTCCGTTTGTTATGCTATTTGTGATTAAGGTTTTATTGATTAAAATTCCGTCATTTTTATCTATCCAAGAGGTATTTTCTGCGAATTTGTTATTATCTAGGTCGAAGTATGTTTTACCGTTTTTTCTTGATATTGTTTTTACGCCGTCACCGTTTAAATCAATCACAATGGGTGAAGTTTTGGTTGAAGCCGGAGTCATATCCGGGAAAGTATCGTTTGGACTGTCATCTTCATCGTCATCAAAATCTAAAATACCGCTTTCAAAATCGTCTAAGCAACTAATGCAAAGCCCAGAAGCAGTAATCCAAAATATTAAAATAATCAAATAGTGTAAAATTAAAGGAAAACCAGAATAATCACGCAAAACTAGTGGTTCTTTGTCGTAGTTTCTAGTCCTTTCTTTTCTTGGCACAGTGCTGACTTCAAATTTATCCAAATCAAGCTCTTTATAAACGGAATTTCGATGCATTCTATACGAAAGGGGATTAAAATTTTATAAAACGGATGAGGAAATTTTAAGTTTGCCGTCTTAAAATTTAAAGACCGAGGCACGCGGTGTATACGATCGACGATCCGAGGGCGGTGCTTTTGCACGAAAAGGCTTCCAAGCTTACAAAAGAAAAAAAGTGCGAAGCGGAATTCCGCCTCTATGACCTTATCGCGAAAATTTCTCCCGACGTGCTTGCCGAAGTGCACGAAGGTGAAAAAAAGATCTGCCCGAACGTCGATTTTTATTCCGGCTTTGTGTATTCGATGCTCACAATATCCCGCGTGAACTCTACACGCCCATTTTTGCGATTTCGCGCATTGCGGGCTGGAGCGCGCACCGCATCGAAGAGATCGTCGCAGGCGGCAGAATTTACCGGCCGGCGTACAAAAATGTGTGCGACGTGCGCGATTACGTTCCGATCGAAAAGCGCATAAAGTAGGCGCTTATGATCCGCCTCGACAAATTACTGTCTCACGGGGGCTTGGGTTCCCGCTCTTCCGTAAAAAAACTGCTCCGCTCGGGCGCCGTGACGGTAAACGGTAACAGCGTATCCGACGCATCGATCCGCATCGATGACGAGAACGATGTCGTCGCCGTACGGGGCAAAAGAATCGAAGTTCGCAAAGCCGTCTATCTCATGATGCATAAGCCTTCGGGATTCGTGTGTGCAAAGCGCGACGGGCTTTACGAAACGGTTTTCGATTTGCTAGGCGATCCATACCGCACGCCTTTTTTCGAAGAAAATCTGCATACGATCCGAAGGCTCGACTGCGATACCGAAGGTTTACTTATTCTGACGACCGATGGAGCGCTCACACACCGCATCACTGCTCCGAAAAGCGAATGCGGAAAAACGTATGTTGTGCGCCTAGCAAAAAAGTTCGAAGCGAAGAAGGGGCGGCATACGTTTTCAAATGTGTGCAAGGCATGCACATGGAGCCTGAAGGAAGAGAAAAAGAAGTCGACTGCAAAAGCGCGGAGCTCGTGTGGCTCGGCAGCGGCGATGAAAAAGACGAATGTACGCTTACGATCTGTGAAGGAAAATTTCACGAAGTAAAGCGCATCTTTTCCGCGCTCGGAAACGAAGTCGTCTATCTGAAGCGCATCGCGATCGGCGCGCTTCGGCTGGACGAAAGCTTCGCGAAAGGCGATTGGCATGAACTTTCCGAAGACGAAATCGAACTGCTATACCGAATTTGAGAACTTGCGCGCGCGTTTCAGCACTGTACGCCCAATTGTTCTTTGAGTGCGGATTGTGCGACTGCCGAAACGTTGATTTTAAGGATTAATTCATTTTTACCAAAGGGATGGTTACCGTCGCCGTGCCGTCTATAAAAACCTTGTGTTTTTTGAAGTTGCCGGGCGGGCCTTTGCCGTCGTAATTGCTGAATCCGAACGGCTCTTTCGGTATGCCGATCGCGTTCGTATTCAGTTTTCCGTCGCCGTTGACGTCGTGATAAACGCAAAACGCATACTCTCCGGCTTTGAGCCGTATGCGATATACCGCCTTTTCTCCGTCAGCTGCCGTTTCGGCGGTTCTATACGGAAGACGTTTGCGAAAACTTTCGGAGGAATCGTGGATACTGATAACGATTGTTCCCGACTTTTCTTTTATGCCGGTAACGACGATTTCCGTGTCAAAGAACACTTCGCCGTCCGCCGTTTGGGAATACAGGGAATACGACGGGTTGAAAATCATCGCGCAGAAAAATAAAGTGAACAGTTTTTTCATAGTGTTTCCTTTTTTGCATAATTGTCAAAGCGGCACTGCTCGAATACGTCCGTACCGATAAGCGTGATCGCCTTCACCGGGCAGTTGTTTATGCAGCGGTAGCATATCGTGCAGTTTCCGGGATAAAACACGGCTTTACTGTTTTCGATATATAATGACTTTGTCGGGCAGTGTGCCGCGCATATGCCGCAGCCGATGCAGCGGTCCGTTTTGATTTTGAGCCGTTCGGTCAGTTTTTTCGCATGCATTTTAAACCACAGGCGCTGGCCGAATAAGCCTGCGATTCTGTGAAAAAACGATAAGCCGTCTTTCGGATAGATTCCCCGCTTTATGCCTTCCGCCGCTTGCAAAATCTTTTTTTGCGCCGCCGCTATGAGCCCCCTGTTTTCTTTCGGCGTTTTTTTTAAAAGCTTTACATCGGCGATACAATCCGGCATGTGCAGATGTAAGCCTCCGGTAACGGCGGCTCCGCATTTTCGGAGCAGCCTGGCCGCAAGCCCCGCGCCGTCTCCGCTGAAAAGGCCCATCGTTGCGATCACAAAAACGCGCTTTCCGCGGAACATATCGGCATGTTTTAAAATAAACGCTTTTACAATGCGCGGGATATCGCTGAAGTAAATAGGATAACCGAGCGCGATTTCATCCGATGCGCGTAAGATTTCAAGCGCTTCGTCCGATTCCATGCTGCAAGCCCTGCCGCCGGTCGCTTGTGCAAACGCTTCCGTACAGTATTTTGTGTTTCCCGTTCCGCTGAAATACATTCCGTTCATATCGTACCTCTTGTGCCCTTACTTTAAAAATGACGGCTCGAGCACGTCCATAAAATCGCCGATTTTTTCTTTCCAATTTTTGTCGTAGCACACGTTTTTCATTGTCGCCAACGCCGTAAGTCCGTGAATAAAAGCCCATATCGTTATTAAAATATCGATTTGCTTTTTTTTCGGGACTTTATTTTGCGTAAGCAATGACAGGACGCTGTTTTTATACAGGATAAAAGGCGCATAGTTTTCTTCATCCGGCACGGATAAAGTTAAATCGACCTTTATGTCCGACTTTGAATACAAAAATTGAAAATAGGCGGGATTTTCAATAAAAAAAGAAACATAGGCCGTGCCCAAATTTTTTAACAATTCGGAAGGCTTTTTGTTTTCGGCGATCGCGGCTTCGAGCGTTTTCGAAAAGCGCTCAGTGATGTGCAGCTGCATCACGTTGAGCAATTCTTCTTTGTTGTGAAAATGACTGTATGGGGCGGCATGGCTTACCTTGCAGGCCGTCGCCACTTTTCTCAGCGAAAAAGACTGTAGCCCGTCGGTATTGACGATTTCGATACCTTTTTCGATTAAAAGATTTTTTAATCCTTCGCGGTGATACGGCAAATTCAATTTTTGCATAAGTACTCCCTTTTAATCTTTACAGTGTCAAGATAATAGCGTAAAAACTTTACATTGTCAAGTTTAAAGCGTCGTGTAAAGCGATTTACAAAAGCCCGCGTTCGCGCATATAATTATGTTATGTTGTCGGATATCGAAATAGCGCAAAAAAAATCGAATGCTTCCGATCGCGGACATCGCACAGCGCATCGGCATTGATGCGGACGGAATCGAACCGTTCGGACAGTACAAAGCGAAACTCATCGTAGAAACGCTTCGTGCTTTACGAAAACGCGCTCTGGACGCAAGCGCGCGCCTCATCCTCGTTACCGCCGTAACGCCGACGAGTACGGGGGAGGGAAAGTCGACCGTTTCGATAGGGCTTGCCGATGCACTCAATAGGATCGGGAAAAAACGGTGCTTGCGCTCAGAGAGCCGTCTTTAGGCCCCTGCTTCGGCATAAAGGGTGGTGCGTGCGGTAGCGGAAGGGCGCAGATTGTTACGATGGAAGAAATCAATCTGCACTTTACCGGCGATATCCATGCGATTTCCGTAGCAAACAATTTGATTGCGGCTCTGGTCGATAATCACATTCATCACGGCAACGAACTCAAAATAGATCCCCACACGATTTCGTGGAAGCGGTGCGTCGATCTCAACGACCGCGAACTGCGCAGCATCGTCGGACTCGGCGGCAGAATGAACGGAGTGCCACGGGGAGATCGCTTTTGCATTTCCGTCGCAAGCGAAATCATGGCGATCGTCTGTCTCTCGCGCACGATCTCGGAATTGAAAGAGCGTATCTCGAATATCGTCGTCGGCGAAAATTATGACAGAGAAAGCGTAACACAATAGCAAATAGGCAAGCAAATAGAACAAATTCCGTAAAGCGATCGTCCCATCTGCTTTCCCACCCGTCTCATTTTACGCCATGAAGCGTACCATATGCAAGCTATAAATGCCCTAGGGCTGGGGATATCCGTCAAGAGGCGATAGGCTCTTGACGGATATTTATAGTGTGTCTTTCCGTCGTATTTTACCTTGTTTGACATATTTGAGACGTTTTAGCGCTTTATGAGGGTTATCTTTTTTGGGTAGTATTTTTTGTATATTACAGCTACACGTAAATTTGAAAACACATCTATGTATTTTTAATCATCACATAACTATAAAAGCTATAAGTCCAAAAGATATTGTTTCTTTGTGATTGTAATGCTCTATGACTTCTTTTTAATATTATGAGATGTTTTAATACTATGCGTGGAGCGTTTTATATTCTTGTCCTTATCCTCGAAAAGCTTCCTCTGCTTTTTGAATTAGGCTTTAAATTGGGTATAGCTTTTTAATGTGTTGATGAGTAAGATTTCGCCGCTTGCATCTTAATCTTAATAAATTTGTTTTAAATTCCTGTGTAACTTTTAACGGGTAATGTTATTGGGTAATGTTATTGGGCGGTGTTTAATCGTTTAAGACTAGTTTGTATATTTGAGTATTGCCGTCGTTAAAGCGTCATTGTTGTTTATGCGTCACTTATTAGAATTTATAGCACCTTATAATGTTTTTTAATCTTAGTCTAGTTTAGAGTACTTTGATATTTAGTACGGCATCTTTTGATCTTAGTCTGGTTCTTGGTTATAGCTATGCTGATATGTATAATGCAGTGACTGCCAGCGGTAGTATTTTGCCTATATCATCATTGGGGTATTGCACCAGTATTTGTAATGCGACGATTTTTGCGTATATCTCAGTTATTTTATATGGATTTTCGTAAGATTTGCCTATATGTTTCTTGCTTAAATTTATGCCGCTTTGTTTAAATTCTGCTTGATATTCATAACGTCTGTGGCATATATGTTTAACCCCGGCTTTTTAGTTTCTTATAATTGTCGAATACTTCTGTCTAATACCTCTCGCCTATATTGGGCATTGAGCGTTTAACTCAACGCTTTGTCCACTTTGAATAGCAGACATCTCGTGCTTATTTATATTCTTACTATGCTTTATTTGCTCGGTTTACTTATTTCTTTTAATGTTTTTATTGCCCTCCGATATATTTGCGATCGAGCGGATCGTGCGGACATTCTTTGCTCCTTGATTATTCTTGCGATGCTTGCCATGCTTGATTTGCTTTCTATTGTGCTTATACTATACTTGATTTGCTTGTTATACTTATTGTCTACTATTCCAGATTTACTTACCTTTATTAATACTTTTATCATCATTGAGCCTTATTACTACTTTGTGTGCCCTATGTATTGAGTTGCTACCTCAAATGCTACGGCTGCTTCAAGTGCCGTACTTTAAGCTTTACTTTGAAATAACATTTAAGTGCTTTAACACATTAACACCTTGATGCTTTAATGCTTTAATCACTGCAACTATTAAGCCTTGATGCTTGCTTTTAGTGTTATAGTGCATAAAGCTTTTAGAATGTCTACTTTATCCTTTTATTCGCTATTTGGTCTTTTCGTCGATTTTTGATATTCCTATACCATTTATTTGCTTCATAATCTGATGGATGGCTGCTTTGACGTTTGTTGGTATGTGAATAAACACTTTAGCGTTCTTTATTATTCTAACTACTCTTGCCACGCTTGATTTGCCCTCTTCTATTCCGCTACTTTTTATCTATTTGCTTAAATTTTGAATCATACCCTCTGTATTTTAGAAATTTTGGCAATGTGTAGGAAATTGTATCGCTTACCCATGCTTTTAAAGAAGCTTAAGGGCTTTTAGGCACTTTTTAGCTAAGAAGAAAAGCTCAAAAAGAGTATCAATAGATTTCGACTAAGTAGCTTTTAAGATCTTTCTAATATAATCCCCGGCGCATAAGGACAAAAATAGTGCCTTAAGCTTTATCTACTACTGTATTCTTTATACTAATAAGAATATGTTTTATGGATAAGCGTTTAAAGCACTAAGTAAAAATTGTGTTTAATTAGCCTACTTAAGGGTTTAAGCCTTAAGCTGCTACGAAGCTTAAGCTAAATTTCTTAAGGTCTATAGGTTTTAACCCATTTTTGCTTATTATTTAAAGTCTCCTTAAGAGATAGCAAATTTTGTTATATGGTCTTTAACGACTATAGAGCGATATTCTGTAATCGCGTATTATGGGGCGTTTTTAAAAGTTGCATAGATACTACACGGGACACCAATACTTTTTTACATACAATTATAGAATTTTAATCGGCGATTTTTAATTAATACACCCAAATTTATAATCACGATGCTTTTGTAAATGCAAATTGGGGCTACTCGATAGTAATAAATGACTTTTTCGGTAATGTATCCAAGCGATAGAATTCGATGTATGGATAAAATTCAATAGTCATAGCCAAAAAGCAACTTCTAGCTTTGATGCCACAATGGCTAAATTGTCTTCCTTACTCTTTAGTAAAATAGTATTGCTAATTTAACGTCAATACTATTTTACTAGAGTTTGCGCAAAATAATATTCCATATAAAGCGCCGCAGTAGGGAGTTGTATCAAAGCAGTTTTTACATTCAGCCGTAACACCCCAATAT
>ERZ772807.1632-NODE-1632-length-12295-cov-7.773448_pt1 | contig 12295 bp, 10 predicted proteins | sample MGYA00511472_ERZ772807 | MGnify/ENA primary metagenome ERZ772807 (study PRJEB29015, sample SAMEA2737947) | human oral metagenome | biome: human oral; feature: human-associated habitat; material: dental | place: China | collected 2039 ...
TCGGGCTGATTAAAGTGAGTGCGCAAAGCCATCTGAAGGCGATGTGTTTGAACCTTTTGAAAGCCGCCAACAGGCTAAGTGCGCCTGTTGCCGCCTAAAAGGCGGCTGGATGCCTGATTATCAGGTATCCAAGGGGGGATTAAGGGGGTATTTGAGTAGAATCAGTGGATATTTGAAATAAAAACAGCCGAAAACCTGTGTTTAGGTTTCGGCTGTCGGGGGAAAAGGAATTTTGCAAAGGTCTCAGACGGCCTTTTTTATTTGGTTTTATCTAATCTACACGCTAATCTCAATTTAGGTGAGCGAAGATAAGAATATATATTGATTAACAGAAGTAACGCATATAGAACAAATATAATGATTAATCCATAATTACCTGCTTTTATTGTACTGAAGACAACAATAAAAAACAGATCCAATTCTACTAAGTGGCAGATAAAATATACCAATAAAGCGAAGACGATTGTGCCAAGTATTTTTCTATTAAGCAAAAAAAGCAAAATAGAAATATTATTTAAAATAAAAAATAATTTAATGACGATTTCACTTCCCTCTATCTCCCCCTGAAGTTCAGACAGCTTATACATATCTCCATATACAATATAATCTGCAATCAATATAGAAATTTTGCTTAAGAAGGAAAAAAGACAATATACATAGTAATAAAAAAATTATATATCCAACAAATTTATCAAATTTCATATCAAAAATATAATACCCTTTCCCTTTAATCTATCAGATATCATCTCTTCCATAACAAAGCTTTTTTATAGACAACCCAAATTCCATCTAATTATCTAGAACAGATAAAATAAATAAAAACAAGGCTGTCTGAAAGGCACCCAACCCCGGCGGCTCCCCTTCAGACGGCCTTTAATCCGCATTACTCAAACAAAACGTCTATACCCTCTTCTCCAACCTCCAAGCTCGCTCGCTCCGGCATGTGGCCCGCCGTCTGCTGCCATTGTAAAAAGCTTTGGGCTATCGCCGGCATCACCTGACGGTTCAGCAGGTGGTCGATGTTGCGCGCACCGCTGTCGCCGGTCGTACAGGAGTCGGCCAACAGCGCCGCAAAATCCTCACTGTAGCTGAGGCGCGTTTGATGGGCTTCGTAAAGTCGATCTGCAATTTTATCCAGCTTCAGTCTAACGATTTGGGCCAATGCTTCTTTTTCCAACGGACGGTAAGGAACGACCTGCATACGTGCCAACAATGCGGCCTGGAAGTGGTCTGTCAGTATCGGACGGATGGCTTCCGCCAGTTCTTCCAAGCTGTATTCGGGTGCTTCTTCGGCTTCTGCAGGGCCGTCTGAAACATCGGTGTGCTCAGACGGGGTTTCCGGCATTTGTGCAGAAAGTTCTACCTCAGTATCGGCGATCTGTTCTTGTCCGTTTGCTTCTTGGTTTTCTTCTGCTGCTTCTGCCTCTTCTGGCTCTTGCGGTTTCAGCAACTGGGTCAGTTCGTTTGCGCCCAAGTTCGAAGTCATCAGGATAACGGTGTTTTTGAAGTCGATTTCCCGGCCTTCGCCGTCACGCATCATGCCTTTGTCGAAGACTTGGTAGAAGAGGTTGAGGATATCTTTATGGGCTTTTTCGACTTCGTCCAGCAATACGACGCTGTATGGTTTTTGACGTACGGCTTCGGTTAATACGCCGCCTTCGCCGTAGCCGACATAACCCGGAGGCGAGCCTTTAAGTTGGGAAACGGTGTGTGCTTCGCGGTATTCGGACAGGTTGATGGTAATCAGTGATTTTTCGCCGCCGAAGAGTGCGTCTGCCAATGCTAGGGCGGTTTCTGTTTTGCCGACACCGGATGGGCCACTCAACAGGAATACGCCCAACGGGGAGTCGTTGGTTTTCAGGCCGGCTTTAGCGGCCCTTAAACTTTGCGCAATCGCATGGATGGCTTCGCTTTGTCCGACTACGCGTTGCTCAAGCAGGCTTTCAAGCTGCAGCAGGTTGGCCAGTTCGTCTTTAAGGACGCTGCCTGCGGGCACGCCTGTCCAGTCGGCGATAATGTCGGCAATCACGGTTTCATCGACGCTGGTAAAAATCAGCGGTTTGCCTGCGACGACGGCATCCAGCTGTTGCTGTTTCTCGGTCAGGCTTTTTTGTGCGGCTTCCCGCTCTTCGGAAGTCAATTCTGTATTTTTGGCGGCTTCCATTAAGGATTGGATTTCGTCCGCCAATTGTTTTTCTTCCTGATAGCGGTGGTTCATTTCTTCGCGTTGTTCGTTCAGCTGGGCAATTTCCTGCTCGACTTGTCGGATGTTTTCTTCTTGCGACGCGTTCAGACGGCCCAGTTGTTTGTCGGCATCCAATGCTTCCAATTCCCGTTGCAGCGAGGAGGCCTGTGCTTCCATCAAGCCGAAGATATGGGGAACGGTATCCAAGCTCATGCGGACGCGGGCGGCGGCTGTATCCAACAAGTCTACTGCTTTGTCGGGCAGCTGGCGGCCGGTAATGTATTTTCTGGAGAGTTGCACGGCTGCGATGACTGCGGAATCCTGAATATGGACTTTATGATAAGCGGCATAACGCTGTTTCAAGCCACGCAGCATGGTAAAGGCGGATTCGTCATCGGGCTCTTCCACTTTGACCATTTGGAAACGGCGCTCCAATGCGGCATCTTTTTCAAAATATTGTTTGTATTCGCTCCAGGTTGTGGCGGCAATGGTGCGCAATTCGCCTCGTGCCAAGGCCGGTTTTAAGAGGTTGGCGGCATCTGCGCCACCGGCGCTGTTGCCGGCACCGATTAAGGTATGTGCTTCGTCAATAAACAATAAGATGGGTTCTTCGGAATTTTGAACGGCTTCAATCACGTTACGCAGGCGTTGTTCAAATTCGCCTTTGACGCCCGCACCTGCCTGCAGCAGGCCTAAATCCAAGACCAATACCTGTGTGTTTTCTAATATTTTAGGCACTTCGCCCGAGGCGATTTTCAAGGCCAGGCCTTCTACCAGTGCGGTTTTGCCGACACCCGGCTCACCGACCAAAATCGGATTGTTTTTACGGCGGCGCGATAAAATATCCATCATTTGGCGGATTTCTGTTTCGCGGCCAAATACGGGGTCGATGCCGCCTTGGGCCGCTTTTTCAGTCAGATTGACGGTAAAGCGCGCCAATGCATCGTTTTGTCCGGTTGCTTTAACCGGTTGTGATTTGGATTCGGCCTGAGCGCCGTCCTGGCCTTCTTCGGCAGAAGTTTGGGCAAACGTATTGTTGGTGCCTTCGATTGAGACTTCATCCAACCATGTTTTCAGACGGCCTATTTGGGTTTCCGTCAGACTCAACAGCGGCCATGCATCCTGCGTCATCAGACGGTAAGGGGATTTCAACAATGCCTGATACAGATAAGCGGAACGGATTTCCGATGCGCCTTCGTCACTTGCCAGCAGCCATGCGTCTGACAATAGGCTGACCAGTGATTTGGACAGTGAAGGATTACCGCGGACATTGCGCGGCAGTTTGTCCATCGTGTCCAGCAAAGGGTTCCAAATGTTTTCCGAATCAATTTCGTAACGTCTCAATAAGGCGCCGACATCGCCATCCCCTAATTCCAATAGTTTGATAAACAAATGGTCAACCGTAATTTCGGCATGACCCCGTGTTTGGCATAAACCGGCGGCGGCTTCCATTGCCTGTTGGCAATGCGTATTCAGACGACGTAATAATAAGGCTTGATCATGTACAGACATTTGATATCCCTGATGTAAAAATGTGTTATAAAAAAGTGCTACCTTTATCAGGCAGCACTTTATGTGGATGATTAAGCGCGGCTTTCGTTCCAGCTGTCGGAATGAATGATGTTGCCGTCTTTATAAGTCCAAGTGATTTTTTCGTAGCGCAGTTCAACGCGTTCCAAGTGGTTGTAACGCTCGCGTGCAGGGTCTTTGATGTTGTGCATTACAGGACCTACTGCGACAACTTTAACGTTGTCCAGTTTGGTATTGAAGTACTCTTTCTCTTGACCGGATGCATCAATTTGGTACCACTTGATTTCTACTTCTTTTAAAGTTTGGCCGGTGGTTACGGCTTTGTACAAGTATGGAGAAGACGCATCGTATTCTTTGTACAATACGATAGGTTCATGAACGCGGGTACCTGTCAGTTTGCCGGTGTTGGCATCTGTAGGAATGCGGACATTGTGTTCGAACTCAACGATCTCAACACTGTCTTCACGGCCGTTAACGTCAACGGAACCTTTAATAGCGGAACCGCCATCGTCTTTCAGCCACATATAAGCAGGAATTGCCATATTTTTACTCCTTAGTTTTATTAAAAACGCTTTAAGTTTTAAGGCTTAAAGCAACTTGTGCTACATTGAATTACTGTGTTGCCGAGGGAATAAGGATAATCTCAACCCTGCGGTTCTTGGCCTTACCGTCTTCTGTCTGATTGTCTGCAATCGGTTTGGTATCACCAAAACCCTTGACTTCAAACCTGCCCTCCGGGACATTGGAAGAAATTACCAACCAGTCTTTGACGGATTGGGCCCGTTTTTCCGACAACTGCTGATTAGAAACAGGATTTCCGACATTATCGGTATGGCCTTCAACTAAAATACGGGTATCAGGATGTGATTCGATTGCCTTCAATACGCCAATCAATGCTTTATTGGCATTATTTTTTAATTCAAACTGGCCGGTTTCAAAGAGTGCCAAACTGTCCAGGGTAAGAACCACCGGCTCCGGCTTTTTGACAGGCTCGGGTGCTTTAGGAACTTCGGCAGGGATTAAGGCTTTTAATTTGGGGATATAAGCCTGTGCACGATACAGTCCTAAACCCAAATATGCAGGAACGCCGTGATCACGGTATCCTTCAAGCAATTTCAAGTCCTGCTTCAACAGCCCTATTTTTTTATCCTGTTCGGCTTTATCCGTTTCCATACGGAAGTCCGCTATATGCGTGCCGATTTGTTCCAACAAACGGCTGTTGTTGACAGTTGAAAACGACGCAGCCAGAAAAAAACCGGCAACACCAATGAATAATACCTTAAAAATCATATCTGAAATATGATTTCTATGATAAACGGCATATTTATCCAGATATTCGGATAGGATGTATCTTGCCGAATCATGTTGAACGCTTTTTGCCGTCGGAATAAGGCCATCTGTATTTTTTACCAGATAAGCGGCCCATTCAGATGTATTTTGAAAATTTCCGCAATCGGCAAGGCTTAAACTGCATATGTCCACATACTCCCATCCGCTATCTGTATTTTTTAAGAATTTTTCTTCTAAAAAATTCAGCGCCTCCATCAGATAAACATATTGATGGCTATACTGGGCATTGTTGTCATGCAGGAATTTAAGGGACAGGGCGTTTTTCAGATTCTTTAAGAATTCGTTTATCTGCAGACGGTTGTGTTCTTTCTTATTGATGATAGAAAAAACAGAATGGCTGTTTTTTCTATCAAACAAAAAAGACACCGGCGTTTGAATCAACCAGTGCACTGGGATAGTCAAACCCGTGCTCTTCTGCAGAAAAAGTATATTACGCAACCATGTGCGCAAAGTGGTCGCAATATCAGTATTTTCCGCCGGGGAAAGCCACAGCTCCAGGCTCACAGAAACATACTTATGGGCTGTATTTTCAAGTAAATTGGAAACGACCGGATGCAGATTTTCCGAACCCGACATATTGATATAAACGGTTTCATTTACCCTCTCCACCAACTTTCTCGGCACAGAAGAGTCATGCAGACGAATGGTATAGCAGCCCAAATCTCCGTTGGGATCCAATTCTTCTGCGATTTTCTTCCAGAAATCCGTATTGATTTGTTCGCGTTTTTTCTTTAGATAAAAACGCCAATAATAGAAGGCCGCCACAACGGACAATGCCCAAGCACAGCCTTTGATTATCCAACCTGTCTGCCAATATACTGCGAATACATACAACAAAACGAGCTCAAAAACAGCCAGGGTCGCCAGAACCGAAATTTTCCGATAAGTCATTATATAAACACTTGAAATTACAATGCTTGTATTTGCTCAACCAAACCATCCAGATAATATCTAAACGCAAAGTATGCAACCGTTGCCACAACAATGCTTCCTACAAGCAGCCAGGCAGGACGGAGGCTGAATGCTTTTTTCAGCGGCGTTCCCTTTTGATCTATATAAAACAACTTACCGTCTTCCGATACGGCATTACTTGGAAAGGCAGGTGTGATTTTTTTCAACTGTTCCTGTGCGGTGTGCAATGCATCTTCATCCAGAACATATCGGCCCCTGAAGCCCAAATTAATCACACTCAGATAGGTTTCCGCCACCAAGGGGCTGGCATCCTTGTGGTTTTTACACAAAGATTCGATTCGGTCACACAGGATATCCCCTGCATTATATGATTGAAAAAAACAAACCTGCATAGGGTTTCTTTCCCATACTTCCCTGTCGTTACCTTTCAGCGTGCGCAGTGCGACCTCATCCAAAAGGGCGCATTGGGCATAGGAAACTTCTTCAATATCCGCCTCTTTCCATCCAAGCTCGGCTAATTTGGTCTTTAAATCCTGAATCAGATTTTTGCAATGAGCATACCATGATTCGGAATGGTCAGGTGTAAAGCCGGCAGATAATGCGGATACCGCCAAAGCAGTATCTCTCAAAACGGTTCTAATTAAGGGTTGGTTATTCATATTAAATACTCACTACTGCAAATAGGCTTAAATGTAAATCAGAAATAGAGGCCGGAACATAAATGCTGCATACTTGGGACTGCATCATCCTATCAAACGCGACATGCCGTTTATCCAACCTAAAATACACATTGTCCATTCTAAAAGGCAGGCCCGGCGGAGTTTGATGGAGGTAATGTAAAGGTACGCCGACCACTGCCGTATTAATTACCCGCTCCACATCATCGGGCGCACCGATTTTGCTGACCAAAGGCAGCTGTTTTTGCAATTCCAAGAAGTCGACGGAGTCGGAATGGGCGGAAAGATAAAACTCTGCATCAGCATTGATTCGGTCATCAAATATCTGGGCGCGCCAATGCGTCGATTTCAGATGCTCCAGTGACAATTCGATCACAGGGGAAGGAATAACCTCATCCAGCAAATCACGGATCTTTTGTTCCAAACGGTTGAATGTTCCAAACAAATCAAAGTGATCATATGAGTCTATTTCTTTAACGGACTCGTTGGCTCTAAAGGTATACAGCATCCCCAGCAGGCGTACCAAAAGTTTATAAAACTCTTCCGGATGTTTCTGCGGATAATCATTCAGGTGTTTCAATTCCGGATAAATGGTATTTAAGCCATGCAGAAACCAAAACAACATCGAGTCGGAAACTGAAAAATCAACGACACTTTCGCTCCGAGAGCGGCGGCGGGCGGACAAATTCTCTATACGGGATAATACCATCAAAGTGATGCGGTTAAGACAAGAGAATAAAGTTTCCGACCCTGTTATGGATAACAATGGCGGGATATAGTTTTTAGCCCAAACAAAAGCACCCGTCTCATCTTTCTCTATTGCACCGATAGGACAGGTAATATAGTCGTCATTTTGTTCAAAATCGAAACGAATAGTGAGATTCAATCCCTCCACCGCAAACTCTGTTTCTTCGGTAGAGAAAATATCCTCCACCTTCTCAAAGCTCTTAACAAAGCGCTTGGGCGTATCTTTGGTTTCATCCTCATCTACCAAGTTTGAAACATGTGCCTGATAGACGGGCAGTGCCAACAATACAACATTTCGTTGCTGTAAAGGCAGACCTTCAATATTGCGCACATTAACGTGGCGTCCGCCGGCCTGCAAATCAATTAAGGTGCCATCCGGCAAGCATGCCTGAAGTGTATCTAATTTGATTTTTCCAACTTCTAATGCCTGACGGTCAAATTCACATTGAAAACAGCCCCATCTAAAATCCCCCATCATTCTCATTAACAGGGTATGCATATGATTATTGAATTTGTCTTGTTGTTGAAAATGTTGAGGCGATAGGAGTACCCCCTCTTCCCATAACGGCTTGTGAAATTTCACTGAAAAACCTTTTTCCGGTAAATTTGAATACGATAGACAAGCTATCTGTCTAACATTTATACTAACCAATCAGGATATTTCCTGATCCCATACCTTGCATTTTATTTGAAAAAATGACATAAGTGTCATTTAATCTATCAAAAAAGGATAAATTTCATCGTGAGCAAAAGTTTTCAAAACGAAGTTCCGCCTTCCCGTATCAATATTAAATTGGACTTGCATACCGGCGGCGCACAAAAAAAGGTTGAGTTACCGCTTAAGCTTTTGGTAACCGGCGATTACAGCAACGGCCAAGATAAACGCGACCTTGCCGAAAAAGAAAAAGTCAATATTAACAAAAATAACTTTGATTCAGTATTATCCGATTTCAATCCTAAAGCCAATCTGACCGTCAAAAACACACTCTCTCCTGCCGGCGGCGAAATGAATGTGAATTTGGATTTCAAATCCATGCGCGACTTCCATCCTGAGCAAATTGCCCAGAATGTGCCGGAATTGCGTGCCTTGCTGGCTATGCGCAACCTGCTTCGCGATTTGAAATCCAACTTGTTGGACGACTCTGCTTTCCGTCGAGAATTGGAAGCCATTCTGCGTGACGAAAACCTGTCTGCCGAACTGCGCGACCGTCTTGAAAAAATCGCACCTATCAATAATAAGTAACATCAAAGGCCGTCTGAAATACCCGTAAGGATTCAAATATGCAAAAAAGCCAAAAGGCCCAAGCCCAAACTACAGTTATCGAACAAGAAAGCACAAACAGTGTTTATGAAGATCTGTGTAAAAAAATCAATCTGAATGCCGTTGACTCCGTCATCGATATCGAGCAATTCCAAAGTGCCGAGAAAATGTCGGAAGCCTCTGCCGACGAGCGTATCGCCGCAGCCGTCAGCGTCTTCATGAAAATGATCCAAGACTCTTCCCAAAAAGTGGAACGCCTGGACAAAAGCCTGCTCGATTACCACATTGCCCGTATCGACGAACAACTCAGCCGTCAACTGGATGAAATCCTCCATAACGAAGAATTTCAAAAAATCGAATCCGCATGGCGCGGTTTGAAATTCTTGGTCGACCGAACCGACTTCCGTCACAATGTCAAAATTGAAATTCTTGATGTTTCCAAAGAGGATTTGATTCAAGACTTTGAAGATGCGCCTGAAATCGTGCAAAGCGGACTGTACCGCCACACTTACAGCAACGAATACGACACCCCGGGCGGCGAACCTATCGGTGCCGTGATTTCAAACTACGAATTTGACCGCAGCCCTCAAGATATGGCTTTGCTGCGCAATATCTCGCGTGTTTCCGCTTCTGCACATATGCCATTTATCGGCTCAGTCGGCGCATCTTTCTTCGGCAAAGAAAGCATGGAAGAAGTGGCCGCCATCCAAGATTTGGCCAACTATATGGACCGTGCCGAATACATCAAATGGAAAAGCTTCCGCGAAACAGACGATGCACGCTATATCGGCTTGACTCTTCCCCGCTTCCTCGCCCGTCTGCCGTACGGTAGCGACACCGTGCCTGTCCGCAGCTTCAATTACGAAGAACAGGTAAAAGGTACGGAACATAACCGCTATCTGTGGGCAAATGCATCATTCGCCTTTGCCGCCAATATGGTGCGCAGCTTCATCAATAACGGTTGGTGCGTCCAAATTCGTGGCCCGCAGGCCGGCGGCTTGATTGAAGATTTGCCTATTCACATGTACGACCTGGGCACCGGCAATCAAATGAAAATCCCGACAGAAGTCCTGATTCCGGAAACCCGCGAATTCGAATTTGCCAATCTGGGCTTTGTTCCGCTGTCTTTCTATAAAAACCGCGATTACGCCTGCTTCTTCTCCGCCAACTCGACTCAGAAACCTGCGTTGTATGAGACCAAGGAAGCAACCGCAAACAGCCGCATCAACGCCCGTTTGCCTTATGTCTTCCTGCTCTCCCGTCTGGCGCACTACCTCAAACTGATCCAGCGTGAAAACATCGGTACCACCAAAGACCGCCGCATGCTTGAGTTGGAACTGAATAATTGGATCAATACCCTGGTAACGGAAATGACCGACCCGAGCGACGAGCTGCAGGCAACACATCCGTTAAGAGAGGCAAAAGTATTGGTGGAAGATATCGAGGATAACCCGGGTTTCTTCAAAGTCCGCCTGTTTGCCCGCCCACACTTCCAAATCGAAGGCTTGGATGTCAACTTGTCATTGGTATCTCAAATGCCTAAAGAAAAGAAATAAGCAATTAGGTAAACTTGAAAAATCCTCTTTCCAAAAAGGAAAGAGGATTTTTTTAATCACTCCCAACACTAGGCAAACTACTAATCAGAGCACATCCGCATGCAGTCTTGCAACCATCAACAGCAACTGCTTTACCTTCAAACATCATATACTGACTGCCTTCAATAATCGGATTGTCACCATGACCAGTTATAGGGCAACTAACTAAATCGCCAACTAGTGCCGCAGGTTTTCCTTCAATAGTCATTTGGGAAGATGCTTGAATGACCATACCACCATGCGTAGTAGAATCACCCAATCTAATAATACCCTTCATTTTTACATTCCTTTGCCGTCAAAATTCCTATAAACCAGATTGTAGATCTCAGACATTACCATAAGCCTGAATCAAACGCCCCATATAAAAACCATTATCCGTATTCCAACCAAATAACTGATTTTTCTGCTCAGTATTTTCAACAGCCAAACCTAACATGAGCAATTGATTTTCCGAAGCAAGAGGTCCCATAAAAAGTCCAGGATTATGTCTTAAAACACTATTTCTGTCGTAATGCCAGTCTCCTCCTGCTGCCTTAATACCATCCATATATTGCTGGATTTCCTCATGTGAGGAAGCAAACCATACTGCATCAACTGCTTCACCATGTAATCCATAATCCACATATTTTTTCAATAACTGTGGTTGTTTTCCATCATCCAGCGTAATAGGTCGTTGTACCCATGCACGAATTGGTAGATTATTCTGTTTAGCCAAATGCTGAGAGGAAAAAACTATCCAGGTTACTGTTTCAGTAAATTCTAAATCATCTATATCTGGATTTAGCCAAGCCGATAAGACAGCATGGATACCTTCAGGTTCGGATTTCTCAAACCAATTATTGATAAATTCACTCATATCCTGCAAAGGCATTATGACTAGATCCAAGTTTTCTATACCAATAGTTTCCGACATATTGATTAGCTTATTTTGCCAGGCTTCATAAATATCGTTGTCAGGAGTATGGATATGTACGGTCAACTTTTTTGAAAACTCAGCCAAAGATCTAATTCTTTCTTCTAGTTGCCATACCGTTGTTTCATGACACAATGGTCGTTCAAAGTTATTTTCTTCATCAATAAAAGCAATACAATCAAATCTCTCATTACCTTTAGTTTCAGCAATTACATCATTCAGTGCAATTTCAGACGGCAGAGCTACATAAGCGTCTATTACAGCTACCCTCTTACCAGCCCACTCTGTCCACTTCCTACGAATATTGTCTTTTTCTTTCTGCCATGCCTCCATAGCGGCATAACGATGGACTGAAGAAATATAGCGGTAAGAAAGTGCTGCAAACCATATAACAGGAAATGCCAACGAATAAATTGCATACTTTTTCAGCAATAAAATCCATAGCAATGAACAGCAACATGCAAATGCCAAAGTAGCGGCCCACATCCATGGCTTTCCCCACTTATTTTTGACTTCTGGAACTAATGTTGCGGGAACTTCAGGAATATTCCATTGCATTTTAAATAGCCTTATACTCAAAAAATCAATTATATATAAAAATAACCATATTGGTTAAATATTAGTACATAGATTCTTAATATTCTCCATGTAACTATCTACCTGTTTATTAACTAATTAAACATTTAATATAGAACTATACAAGCTCTTATAAAAAATTTTCACATCCTATATACGAGTCCATTTAACCATAGGCTTAACTATATGCGATATATCAAACTTATTCTAAGCTTCAAAAACTTCTAAGTAAAAAGCTTAACCAGCTATTTAATAAAATACGGTATTTTATAAACTGAAAATGTTATCCTCAACCTAAAATACTTATCTGCTAAGACGGATTCTCCTAAATTTATTCCGATCCAAACAATAAGTTCTCTTTAATATTCCTAATTTTATCGCGTAACACAGCTGCCTCTTCAAACTGCAAATCCCTAGCCGCCTGCTGCATGGCTTTTTCCAGTTTGGCAATTTCTTTAATTGCGTCTTCTTCGTTGTGAATTTCGCCGACTTTAACCTTGTTTTTGCCTTTCAGACGGCCTTTGCCGCTGTCTTCTTCGTGGTACACGC
>ERZ772807.1636-NODE-1636-length-12280-cov-5.111656_pt1 | contig 12280 bp, 15 predicted proteins | sample MGYA00511472_ERZ772807 | MGnify/ENA primary metagenome ERZ772807 (study PRJEB29015, sample SAMEA2737947) | human oral metagenome | biome: human oral; feature: human-associated habitat; material: dental | place: China | collected 2039 ...
TCGAAGCGAAGGAGAGCCTCCTTATACCCTTCTGGACTTTTTCCCTGATGATTTCCTGATTATGATTGACGAGAGTCACATGACGATGGGACAGATTCGGGGTATGTACAATGGCGACCGCTCTCGTAAGGAAATGCTGGTTAATTATGGTTTCCGCTTGCCTTCTGCCTTGGACAACCGTCCGCTGCGCCGTGAAGAGTTTGAAAGCCATGTTCACCAGATTGTCTATGTATCGGCTACGCCGGGCGACTATGAAAATGAACAGACGGATACTGTTATTGAGCAAATTATCCGGCCGACAGGACTTCTGGATCCAGAAGTGGAAGTTCGTCCAACTATGGGGCAAATTGATGATCTTTTGGGTGAAATCAATGCCCGTGTTGAAAAGAATGAGCGGACCTTTATCACAACCCTGACCAAGAAGATGGCGGAAGATTTGACCGACTACTTCAAGGAAATGGGTGTTAAGGTCAAGTACATGCACTCAGACATCAAGACCTTGGAGCGAACCGAGATTATCCGTGATTTGCGCTTGGGCGTATTTGACGTTCTGGTTGGTATTAACCTGCTGCGCGAGGGAATCGACGTGCCGGAGGTTAGTTTGGTGGCCATTCTTGATGCGGACAAGGAAGGCTTCCTCCGTAACGAGCGTGGCTTGATCCAGACCATCGGTCGGGCAGCCCGCAACAGCGAGGGGCATGTGATTATGTATGCGGACACCATGACCCAGTCCATGCAACGGGCGATTGATGAAACTGCCCGTCGTCGGGCAATCCAGATGGCTTACAATGAAGAGCATGGCATTGTACCGCAGACCATCAAGAAAGAAATCCGCGACCTGATCAGCGTGACCAAAGCCGCCCTGCCAGACAAGGAAGAAACTGTCGAAATCGAAAGCCTTAATAAGCAGGAACGCAAGGACATGATCAAGAAACTGGAAGGACAGATGCAAGAAGCTGCTGGACTTCTGGACTTTGAACTGGCCGCACAGATTCGCGATATGATTCTGGAAATAAAAGCGATGGATTGAGGGATATCAAGGAGAAAAATAAATGGTCATCACTATCAAAACAATGGAAACAGCTGAGGAGATAGAAGGGAAATCCAGAGTTCATTGGCAGACATGGCGAGAAGCTTATGATGAGATTTTGCCTGCGGAATTTCAAGAGCAGATGACCTTGGATAAGTGCCGATTTTATAGTCAAAAGTATCCTGAAAATACCTTGATCGCCTTGTATGACGCTAAAGTGGTTGGCTTTGTTAGCTACGGTGATTTTCGAGATCCAGCTATGATAGCGGGTGAAATTATCGCTTTGTATGTCTTAAAAGATTATTATGGAAAGGGTGTAGGACATCAGCTCATGCAGGCTGCATTTGCTGCCTTGGATAGTTATCAAAAGATTTTATTATGGGTGTTAGAAGATAACAAACGTGCCATCGCTTTCTATGGAAAAATGGGTTTTGTTTTTGACGGCGAGGAAAAGGTCATTGACCTAGGAAAAGCCGTGAAAGAAAAACGGATGATTTACATGAGAAACTCGAACAGTTAGTCTGAAAAACAATAGATATATTTTTAAGGAGCACCACATGCGTTATGCACTTTTACTCCGCGGCATTAATGTCGGCTGGAAAAACAAGGTCGTTATGGCTGATTTGAAGAAAGATTTGGCTGGGTTGGGTTTTGAAAATCCGGTTTCCTACATTAATAGCGGCAATCTTTTTTTTGATAGCGAGGAGCAGGAGGAGAGGATCCGGGAGATTTTGACGGATTATTTTAGTCGGTCTTATGATTTTCCTCTGCCTTTCGTCCTTGTCAGCTCTGCTATGCTTCAAAAAGAAGTAGCCAATTTGCCTACTTGGTGGCAGGATGAAACAGCCTTTCGGCGAGATGTTCTCTTTTATCTGCCGGAGACAGATAGGGAGAGTGTTCAAGAGCTGGCAGGCAGTTGGGCGAATGACAAGGAGCAACTGCACTTTGGGCAGACGGCTTTCTTTTATAGCAATGCTGACCAAGCGGACTATCTCAAGTCCAACTATCATAAGAAACTGCTCAAGTCCAGTTTCTACAAGCAGCTGACCATCCGAAATGGCAAGACTTTCCAGAAGATTGTGGGGCTGATTGGAAATGAGTGAGTTAAATTTGGAAGATACAAGGGAAGAAAAAGCGAAGCGCTGGAAGTTTTCTAGAGTTATTTGGCAAGTGCTCTATCTCTTGTTGTTTATCTTTGTCTTGCTGCATTTTAGTTTGAGTCCGTTTGGCTTGGCCTTTACTCCGCTCCTGTGGAACACATGGCTTTTTCTTCTGTCCGTGGTCGTATTTTGTCACTTATGGTTTCTCTTTTTGAAAAATAGAGAGTTTCGCTGGTTCCATCTCATCTGGGGGCTTCTGAGTGTACCTCTTGCACTTTTTATATGGCTTACAATTTTCTTTCATTTCTCTATAGCCAAATCAGAGAATTCTGTCCCGATTAATATGGACTACGGGATAGATGGGAGTGAAGTTATTTTACGAAAAGGCTTTTTTTTTGGAGAATATGATGAATACCATGATTTAGTTAATCCCTATATCATGAAAACCAAGGTCAATCGTGTTCGTTATATTGATTGATGCAGGTCTTGTCAATGGAATCTGGTTTCAAAACTCGTCTTAAAAGCTAAGGGAGGGGTGTGGATGTGAATAAAAATAAAACTGAGGATAGAGGAGCAAATCCAAATGAGTGGACTTGGCTGGATAAAGCGAATACATGGCTCAAATGTCATGGGTTTCTAGCTTGGTTATTGGATTTCTCCGTCCTTATGCTTTTCGCAATGATTACGGGCATCCTAGTTTTTCAAATCCCCTTCCTCCCTACATATTTAAAGAGTAATTATGTTTTTCCTTTGTTTATAAATATTCTTGTTTTACTGTACTATGCCTATGGTTCTATTTTCCGTGAAAATAGTGCAAAGAGAGTCACTTCTTTGAAAGACTTAGTCAATCCCCTTCTTTATATAAATCCTATGGCTCTTTTGCTACATTACTTTGGAGTGAAGAGGCGCCGTCATAGAACTATTTTGTTACCATTGCTTACTTTGGATCATCGCTATGCCTGGTTCCCAATTGTCACTTATATTATTTTCTTTCTGATAGCAGCAGTCATCACTATTGCAAGCAAAGGGAGTAAGAAAAAATAGAAAAGCCGCTTTATGCACTAAAGTGGCTTTTGTGCTTGTTCTGATAAATCTAAGGGCATAAAGGCAGCCATGACACGGCCGATAACCTTAGGTTCTTCTTGATGTGGGATAAATTTATCGCTGTATTTTTTATTGAGAGAAATGAGGCGGATGCCAGTTGGATCGTTGAAAACTCTTTTCAAAATGGTTTGCCCGTCGTAATCAATGGCATAGATAGCGCCTGCAAATTCAAAGTGTGTATTCTTGATGAGTGCCACAGAACCTTGCGGATACTTGGGTTCCAGCGAATCTGTTCGAATCCAGAGGGCAATATCATAGTCAAGCTCTTTGTCTAACCAGACGATGTCAGCTTGTTCAGGCTTGTTCAAGAAAGTCTGGAAGCTTTCATAGACCTTGTAAGGAAAATAATCATCTTTTAATCTTTCCTCAGTCGTTTGATTTTCCAGCTCCTTTTTAGCAAAGTCTGTCACAGCTTGCTTGCGGCTCTGGTCTAGAGATTGGAAAATATCTGCGAACTCTAGCGAAAATGGTGTAGGGCTATGAACTGATAAATAGCGAGGATCCAGCTCTTGTACATCCATATCAAAGAAGTCTGCAATTTTTTGCATATTTTCGAGGACAGGCAGGGAATTTCCTTTGATATAGCCAGTGAGAGTGCTGGCTGGGATTCCTGTTCCTCGGGAAAGTTCAATTTGTTTGATTTGCTTTTGCTTCAATAAAGTTTTAATTTTTTTAGAGATGAGTCGCATTGCCTCCTTATCTTGGGGGCTGGCGACACCGCGTCCTCTTGCCATGACTTTCACTCCTTTTCTTTCTTCTATTTTAACGAATTAAATCGAAAAAGTAAAGAGCTGAATACAGATATTCAGCTCAAAAGGAGAGGATTAAATTTCGTAGCCCATCAAGAGGCCGCCTTCTTCGGCGTAAAAGCTGCAAAGTCCAGAAGTTGGTAGGAATGAAATGTCGGCAGCTGGGAATTTTTCCTTGATGACTTCTGTAAATTGCTGGCAAAATTTCTCGTTATTGCGGTGAGCAATGATAATGCGGCCGCCCTTGTATCCAGCTTTAAGCACCTCATCTACAGCAGCTGTCAGAGCCTTTTTAGCCCCTCTAGCTTTTTGGAGAAGTTCCAGAGTGCCGGTATCGCTGGCTTCGCCGACCATGCGAATATTGAGGAGGCCGACAACTGCACCAATCAGCTTGCTGAGACGACCATTTTTGACCAGATTGTCTACCTTAGCCAGTACAAAGAGAAGCTTTGTTTTTTTTTGGTAGTGGGTGATGGCTTCCACGACTTGCTCGAAAGAAAGCCCTTCTTTGATGAGGTCGTTCAATTTTTTGACAATCAAATCAACTTCGCCACCAGCCGAAAGACTGTCAATAACATGGATATTTGCTGTTGGGTTTTCTTCTAAGAAAAGTTTTTTAGCTAGCTGGGCGCTATTGTGGCTACCAGAAAGAGAGCCCGTAATTGTCACGACAAAGATATTTTCAGCCCTTTCAAAGCTTCTAAGGTAGTCATCAGGGCTTGGGCAAGCTGATTTCGAAGCACTTGAAGTAGCGTACATTTTTTCCATCATGCCATCAATATCAAGATACGCGTTATCCACAAAAATCTCATGATCAATCTGAATGGTCAGTGGCACACTCTCAAACTTTGTCTGGTTGGCCAGATCTGTAATCTCACGGTAGTCACAGCCAGAATCGGCAACAATTTTCCAAGTCATTTAGTTTCTCCTGCTCTATCAGTTCTCTACATTGACAAAAAACATGTCTTTTCTTACAATTATAACATGAAGATGCTTTGATATAAAGCCTTAATTCTCAGCTGATACAGGAAGAAAGAAATTGTTATGGCGGAAAAGAAAATATCAGAAAAATCCCTTGCAAATTTAAAAACTTATAATCAAGAATCTAATCGAATTACAAAGGAATCCTTGGAAATTTCTCTGATGCAATTGTTAGAGAAGAAAGATTTGAAAAAGATTACCATCTCTGAATTAGTCGAGCGAGCTGGGGTTTCGCGCGCAGCCTTTTATCGTAACTATAGCTCCAAAGAAGAAATTCTAGAGGGAATTTTCAAAAATACCGTTCAGGGAATTGTCGACAAGCTGGAGCAGTTTAATTTCAAGACAGAAATGTACCAGATTTGGCTTTTTCTTTTTAAGGAAGCCAAGAAGGAAGCGCGTGTCATTAGTTTGGCTATTGATTATAATTTTGAAAAGTTGCTGACGCAGGCGGTCTTTGATTTCCTTGAAAAGCGTAGCAAAGGTGGGAAGAAGACAGCCAATTCCTATATGAATTCATTCTGGAGTTCTGCGGTTGTTTCGGTGCTTTCCAAATGGATCAAAGAAGGCATGAAGGTTCCAGCTGAAAAGATTGCAGCTTTGGGCATGCCCCTTTTCCCACAGAAAAAGAAAAAATAAGAGTTGGTACAAGTGTTTGGCACCAATACATCAGACTGAAATAATAGATCGTAAAAGCTTACCTAACAAGTAAGTTTTTACTTAGCGCTTCTGAGACCATTTAAGACTTCTCAGCTACCATTTAGGATTTGGGAGTCATTTGCGATGCGACATGTGCTATGCTAGAGCAAAGGAGGTAGACAAATGGCTTCTATCATAATTAAAGACGGCAGTACTCTTCGAAAGCTGGAATTTTCGACAATTTACTATATCCAGTTCCATCCTCAAAAGCCGCACATCGTCCTTATCGTCACTGGACAAGGCAACTACAGCCTTAGGGCTTCTCTGACTGAGCTGGCTAAGCTCTATCCTGATGCGCTGGTTCACTGTAATCGTCAAACACTGGTCAATTTAGCCAAGGTCCAAGGATTTGACAGGGAGCGTAAAAGCTTGTTCTTTGAGCGGTCTGACTTAGGAGATCTTGTCTGCTCAAGGCGTCATTTAACCAGTCTCATCAAGCGCTGGTCTCAGGAAGGAAGAAAATAAGATGAAAATTTTTGTATTAGAAGACGATATTAAGCAACAAGCCTATATGGAGTCAACCATTCAGGGAATTTTGGAAAAGAACGGCTGGGAATGCCAGTTTTTAGAAATCTATGGCAAGCCGGACATGCTGATTGATGCAGTAAGGGAACGGGGGAGCCATCAGATTTTCTTTTTGGATATTGAGATTAAGCAAGAGACGCAGAAGGGGCTAGAGGTGGCAGGAAAGATTCGCAAGTTGGACCCTTATGCTCTTGATTGTATTTGTGACGACTCACTCAGAATTTATGCCCTTGACTTTTCGCTATCAGGTATCAGCTTTTGACTTTATTGACAAAGGTTTGCCTGAGGAGGATTTTATCAAGCAGATCGAGCAGGACCTAGCCTATCTTTACGAGAGAAAGGACAGTTTTCAAGCTGAAGAAACTTTTCTCTTTGAAAATTCCAAATCAGATTTTCAGGTACCTTTTAATGAAATCTATTATTTTGAGACATCGGAAGTGCCTCATAGACTAGTTCTCTATACCAAGAAAGAGCGGATCGAATTTTACGGACAGCTTTCTGAGATTACAAAGCAGGACAAGCGTCTCTATCGGTGTCATCGCTCTTATGTGGTCAATCCAGAGAATATCTCTCAGCTGGATAAGATAGAAAACATAGCTTATTTTCCTAACGGCGCTAGTTGCTATGTATCACGCCTCAAGATGAAAGGATTACGGACAGCTTTAAGGCAGTAGGGAAGTAATATGATAGAAATAGGAGAGGAATTGTGCCAAGAATAATACAAGTTGTTTTACTTGTTTTCGAAATGATAGCTCTGTCTTTCTTATTTTCACGTATCAGTGGAATTAAGTTGACATGGATTAAGTACGTCTTAATACCTTTTATTTATATATTTTTTAATATTCTGCTTTTTGTCTTATTTAGTGAAACTTTTTTAACTTACTTAGATCTTCCAGTTTATTTTTTAATTTTTTCTTTATTATTAACTAGACAGAGTTCTATTCCTATAAAGTTATCTATCTTTTATGGTCTTTTCCCAGTTGTTCTTTGGAATCTTCTATATCGTATATTAACTTTTTTTGTTATTCCTATTTTCGGTTTGGAATATAACCAACTAATAAATGAAGAACAGCTTATTTTAAATATTACGGCTTTTGTAGCTAGTTTACTATCGTTATGGATCCCAAGTTTACTACATTATAAATTTAAGCGTTTAAGAGAATTTAGATTAAATGAGGCTGATAAACACCTAGTCATTTTCCTTGATATATCCATGATTTTTTATATTGTATTTGTACAATTTTTCTCTTATTTAGAAATAACTCATAATGTGGTTAATTTGCCACATAGAAAATTAATTGTGATAATTTATATTATTCTCTTTCTCAGTTCGGTAAATATCCTAGATCGTAATTTGCGAGAGCGAATTCAACAGCAGTTAAGTGAACAAAGAGAGTTGCAGTTGAGAAATATGTCCGATTACAGTCAGCACATTGAAGAACTTTATAATGAGTTGCGAAGTTTTCGGCATGATTACATCAATATTTTAAGGAGTCTGAAGTTGGGAATTGATACGCACGATTTACCAGCCATCGAGCAGATTTATAACCAAGTTCTAAAAGACTCAGGTCAAGCACTCAACCAATCTAAATATGATTTAGGTCGTCTGTCCAATATCCACAATGATGCTCTCAAGAGCGTCTTGTCAGCAAAATTTCTAGAAGCTCAGAGCAAGGGAATAGAAATTGGCTTGGGAGTTCCTCAAGAAATCAAACCACAAGGAATGGAGTTGCTCGATTTTATCACGATTGTTTCCATATTGGCTGATAATGCTATGGAAGCAGCAGTGGAGACTAGTCATCCAGTGGTTTCTTTTGCCTTTTTGGAGCAGGAAGGTAGACAGATTTTTATTGTTGAGAATACAATAAAAGAATTTTCTATCCATTCCGATACTATTTTTAAAAAGGGCTTTAGCACTAAAGGAGAAAATAGAGGGCTTGGTCTCTCCAATGTTCAAAATATTATTAGCCACTATCCCAATGTTTCTCTGCGTACCACTAGTCATGATTACTCTTTTAGACAAGAGTTGGAGATAAAATGAATTTATTAGTTTGCAAATGATTAGATTTGCCACTTGATTTAACTCAATGAGAGTAACAAGAACTGTTTATGAGTAAAAAAAGACAATTTAAGATTTTTTATGCCATACCTGTTTAAAAGTGCTATAATTAGTATAGGGTTTAAGAATACGAAGGCACTAAAAGAAATGCCTTGTTTAGAGACAAATATAACTTAAATTCAAACTGTTGTCTGGTTTTTTGTTATTTAATTGTTAGGAGTGACAAGAAATGAAGAAATTATATAGCAATACATATCTAATGCGATTTTTAACTGCCCAGCTTCCTAGTCTGGCTTTATTCGTTATGATTTTAAGTAACCAGATTTTTAAAGCATCGCTTCTAGTTCAGATTTGTTTTTATTTGATACTTGTGAGCAATCTTGTGTTGAATCTTTATTTTATGAACCAAGTAAAAAAGGAAAGCAGTTCCGACATCTTATCAAACCAAATTTTCTTTAGTATTTTGACTTTGGCTCTGTTTATATTTAGTTCTTACAAACTGATAACGATTAGTGATGAATTTCAAAAATTAATTGCTCTGATATCCACTATTTTATTATTTATCTTACTTATTCTACTTATTTGGGGAATAAAATATGCCAAGGTAGCTAGTAGAAAACATAAAACAAATTAGATTTGTTAAAATTGAGGGGTACATCGCTATACTCTCTCTGTCTTACTTTTTCGTGATGTTTTCTAAGAATATTTCTTACAACATTTTTCCAAGAAGACGATACGGAATATCCTGCTAGTCAATTCTTTCTTATGCTCTTTGTAATTTAAATTTTATTATTTTAGTAAACACAGCATTTGCTTCCAGCAAGTGCTGTGTTTTTTTCTTCAAATGACCATTTAGGATGAAATACAGACTGTTTATGATTTTCGGCTTGTTATTTGAAGGAAGTGCGCTATAATCTAAGTAGGTTAAGATTGACTTTGCAAATGGTTGAAATCTGTTAAGATAAAAAAACTTTTAATCAAAAATTTATGTTATAATAACAGTATAATAATCGTTTGTAATTTTGGGAAAAAGGTGATTCGCTATATCTAATGGCGCTTTTTAGAATGGAGGGCATCTATGAAGTTAGAAATGATAGGCATTAGCAAGAGCTATGGCTCTAAGTCTGTGCTCAAAGATATTTCCTGTGAATTTACTGAGGGAGTCTATGGTTTGCTTGGGGCAAATGGTACAGGTAAAACGACCTTGATGAATATCATTTGTGATCTCATAAAGCCGAGCCAAGGAAGGATAAAGTTTGATGATGCCTCGCATGCCGAAGAGTATATCCAGTATCTCGGATTCTTGCCTCAAGATTTTTCTTATTATCATAACTTTACTGGGGTCGATTTCCTTTTATATATGGCTGCTCTTAAGGGAATGACGAAGAAACAAGCTAGAGTAGAGAGCGATAAGTTTTTGAAACTTACTGGTTTATACGATGTTCGGAAAAAGAAGATTGCTTCCTATTCAGGTGGTATGAAGCAAAGACTGGGCATTGCACAGGCACTTCTCAATAATCCCAAAATATTGATTTTAGATGAGCCAACCGTGGGTCTAGATCCTAAGGAAAGGGTGAAATTCAGAAATATTATCAGTGAGCTATCGGCTGATAAAATCATCCTCTTATCTACCCATATTGTATCGGACGTAGAAGCGATTGCCAAGGAAATCCTAATCCTAAAAGATGGGAATTTTGTGGAAAGAGGTAGTGCTAAGGAACTTCTTTCACTTATCGAGGGGCAAGTTTGGGAATTTCGTGTTTCCGAGCGTGAGTGGCAGCGTTTTGCAAAGGATTATGTCATTGTGAATGAGCGGATAGAACTAGACGGTATCGTCTTGCGGGTTATTAGCGATGATAGTCCTTTCGAAGGGGCGCAACGGGTAGTGCCAAGTCTGGAAGATCTGTATATTTATTACTTTAGAGAGGAGGTAAATGGATGATAGCTTTAGTTCCTTTTGAATTGAAAAAAATATTAAAAAAGAAATCAGTTTTAGGTGCAGTCTTGGCTATTATGCTGGTTTTAGCTGGATTGTTTTATGCAAATTTTTTTAATGATGGTCAGATTAGCGGGTCTTCAGCTGATCGAATACATGGAAAACAAGCAGTTGTGATCAAACAAAAGATTGCTGAAGATCATACTGGTTATTTATCTGATGAGTTAATGGATAAAATCGTTAATGACTATGCAGCCAATATGCCCTATTTCAAACAGAATGATTTGTATGATATGTTTTCCTGGTATGCCATTGATCGTTTCGTCCCCAATTCTCAAGAAATTTTAACAGATACCTATAAATCTGATGATGTCTTACATTATGATCAGATCAGTCTCAAGTCACAAGAGGAGATGCAGTCCTATTTCCCTTTAAAAACGTTAAAGCTGGGAAATTTTGCTCCTTGGCATAAGTTGTTTAATACTTTAAATGCAGCTTTTAGTTTAATGGTGGTATTTGTGATCTATATTTGCTGCTCTGTTTTCTCTGGTGATCGAGCAAGAAAGATGGATTCAGTACTTTTGACAACTAAATATGGCCGCAATCAGTTAACGATTGCAAAAATCTTATCTGTTTTTGGAATTGCTAGTTTAACATTTGTCCTTGTTAATAGCCTTGTTTTGCTGGTGTTTGGGACCTACTTCGGTTGGAGTGGTTGGGATACCAGTGTCCAGATGAACTTGGAGTGGATTTCGACTATTTATAATATTTTGCAATTTCCTGTCCATATGAACCTCTTAGAATTGTTGATTCGCCTTATTCTATTCCAGTTTGTTGGTTTACTCTTTATTCTTGGGGTGATGGTTCTTATATCTAGTTTGACAAAGTCGCCGCTAGCAACATTTGCAAGTTCTGTAGGAATGTTCTTGGCTCCAGACTTTTTGATGAATATATTCAGAGATGGCCTGATGAATAAGATACTAACTATTTTTTCAATTTCAACCGATGGAACGGAAGGAATCTTATTGAAACTTTCCAATAGCAAAGGCTTTTTCTTCAATGATTTTACTGCAAATGGTGTCAGCGTGATCATTATCCGGCTCTCTCTCATGCTCCTCTGCTGTCTGATGACTTATCGGATCATTCGAAAAAGAGGACTTTAAACTAACTGTTGTCTATTTTAGAAAAGCAGTTCCGCTTTTCTGATGGAATATACAAGGAAAAAAGAGGTCACTAATATGGAAAAAAATTGTTTTATAAAATTTCTCTGCTTATATCTTTTGTGCTAACGGCAGGAGGTCTATTATTAACACTCTGTAATTATTTATTTTTTAATTATCCGTTTTTAAACCAAACTACGGTAGGCCTAATTGTCTCGTTTTTAATGGTTTTGCTTATATTTTTTAGTTCTCATCATAGAAATAAGGATTGATTTTTTGATTACTTGAGAATAAAAAGAAAAAAACTGTTAAAGACATTCTTTGAATTTATCCTTTAAAGGAGTTGATTTTATGACTAATACTAGGCGAGCAGTAGTTGCTACGAGCTTAGGTTTCATCTTATTGTTAGCAGTGGGAATTCTACTGCAGACTCGCTTTGGGAGCATGGTCTTTTTGCTAAGTCTATTCTGTTTCGCGGAAGCTTTTATCATCTGGTACTCGAAAAGTAAGTCTAAGTCGCAGATCAGTGGCAGTAGGAGTATTGAACTCTTCTGGCTTTATATCAAGCAGTTGAAAATCTTTTATGTCACAATTTTGTGTCTTTCGATTCCTTTCGTTTCCCTGTCTTCTGACCCCACTTATGATTTATTTTTTGTGCTTGGCTTGTTAGTATTCTTGCTCTTAAGCAATTATATCTTTAGCTCTCATGGTATTCAGCCATCTAAGAAAGAGAGAAATGTAAAAGATTAATTGTTTTATCTGTAGCAGTTATTCAGCTTGCTGTTTTCTACAAAAGAAAAGAGGCTGGGACAAAAGTCCTAGCCTCTCAATTGTCTTTGTATTGTCGAGCAAGACGCAGTGGTTGAGTAGGGCTCTACTCAACTATGCGGAGGTGGGACGACGAAATCGAATTCTAACGAATGACCGATTTCTGTCCCAC
>ERZ772807.1638-NODE-1638-length-12277-cov-10.068974_pt1 | contig 12277 bp, 11 predicted proteins | sample MGYA00511472_ERZ772807 | MGnify/ENA primary metagenome ERZ772807 (study PRJEB29015, sample SAMEA2737947) | human oral metagenome | biome: human oral; feature: human-associated habitat; material: dental | place: China | collected 2039 ...
GTTGTGTGAAGTATAGCAAGGATTTGAGGTTTTGCCTAAATGCTTGTGGGCATTGTGTAAACAGCTCTTGGGCAAGCTGGGCGGTGGTTATCCATGCGGCTTGGGGTTGGGCAGCCTGAAACTGCGCCCAGTTGAGCGGCTGGCTGATGCGCTGGTAGCATTCGGCGTATTGCACGGCGAAACCGCGCTGGCGCAGGGTTTGGGCGAGGTGTTCGCGCCCGCCTTGCCCGCGTATGATGACGATGCGGCTGCTTGGCGGCAGGTTGCGCCAAATGGGCAGGGCGAGGGCGGCTTCGCTGTCGTTGCCGTGTTGCGGGGCGTGGATGTTGGCGAAGCCTTGTTGGCGCAGGGCTTGGGCGGTTTGGCTGCCAACAGCGATGTGGGGAATGGGTGTTTTGGCTTCGCCGAAATTCGCTTTGCTCATTTTCAGGCTGCCTATATGGGGGGCGGCGATTTCTACGGCGGTGGGGCTGACCCAAAACAGGGCTTGGGCGGGGGCGATGATTTGGGGCAGCCTGAAAAGGGTTTCGGCGAGGGGGGCGATGCGGATGGGGGAAAAGGGGATGGCTTGCCAGCCTGCGGCGGCGCAGGTGGCGATGTCGGCGGGGAGGCGGTTTTCGGGGCGGATAAGGAGGATGGTGGGCATGGTGGATTGATTGGGATTGGGCGGCTGTTTCAGGCTGCCTATCGGGGGCTGTTTATTGGGTTGTGAGGCAGCCTGAAAACTAAAATGGGGCAGCAGCGGCTAGTTGCTAAATGGTGTGTTTAATCGGGTTGGGGGGAATGTTGGCGAGCCGCTGACGCTCCATTGGGTTGCGGGCTTGGCAAAGGTTTCTGCAAGCGCCATTGGTTGTGGGTTTCAGGCTAAAACCTTTGAAAAATTTGCAACCGATGGGGCATTGGCGGCTCGCCGATATTTGGGTAAAACAGTGATGCTCTGCGTTAATAAGCCATTTGGTAGCGAACTGCTGCCGTTCCCTTTTAGATTTCAGGCTGCCGTTGAGGTTTTGCAAAGGTTTTAGGCTGCCTCATATCCCACTAAACAGTTTCTACTCCAATAGGCAGCCTGAAAATGGACAAGGAATGGTTAATGCTGCATGGGGTGCAGGGGCTTGCCCCTGCTCGTGGTAGGCGGTGAAACGCCTGCTCTGGCAAAAAATAGGCAAAAGGCAGCCTGAAAGCAGGTGGACATTATAGATGTTTATGTTAAAAAGCGTAATTTTATGCTAAATTGGAGCTGGGTTTTAGCTTCGCAACTCCGCTTCGCTACGCAGGCTGCCGCGCGTTGCTGCTGGCTTCGGCTGAAATTTTTTAGAGACAAGGAGATTGAAATGACAACAAAATCGTTGGAAGACAAAGCGTTAGCAAATAAAGTGATTTTGGTAACGGGGGCATCGCAGGGCTTGGGCGCGGAGGTGGCGAAGGCTTGCGCGGCGGCGGGGGCGACGGTGGTGTTGCTGGGGCGCAGTCAAAAGAAATTGGAAAAGGTGTATGACGAGGTGTTGGCGACGGGCAGCGTGGAGCCGTTTGCGATTTGCTTTGACATGATGGGCGCGCAGGAGCTGGAATTTGAGCAATTGGCGCGCACGTTGGCAGACGCGACGCAGGGCAAATTGGATGGGGTGATTCATTGCGCGAGCTATTTTTATGCGCTCTCGCCGTTGGATTTTCAAACGGTGGCGGAGTGGGTGAACCAATATCGCATCAACACGGTGGCGCCGATGGCTTTAACGCGGGCTGTGTTGCCGCTGCTGAAAGAATCGCCCGATGCTTCGGTGATTTTTGTGGGCGAAAGCCATGGCGAAGCGCCGCAGGCGTATTGGGGTGGCTTTGGCGCGAGCAAGGCGGCGTTGAATTATTTGTGCAAGGTGGCGGCGGATGAATGGGAGCGTTTTCCGAATTTGCGGGCGAATGTGTTGGTACCAGGGTCTATTAACTCGCCGCAGCGCATTAAAACGCACCCTGGGGAGACGGCGGCGGAGCGCAAAGATATGGCGGACATTACGCCTGATTTTGTGTGGTGGGCGAGCGAGGCAAGCAAGGGGCGCAGCGGGGAGATTGTGTATTTGTAAGCCAGTATGATTGAGGCAGCCTGAAAATGGGGAGAACCGTTTTCAGGCTGCCTTTTTTGTGGTGTAGATGAATGCCCTACTCTATTGTCGCTTCCGCAAGAATGAACGTTCCACACCAAAATAAGTAGTACACGACAGCAATAACACCAGCACAAAAATCAGCGGGAATGTTGCTATATAAACCAACAAACCATGCGCTTGGAAATTAAACCAACCGCCCAACACAAACACGCTATACAACACCACGCCATGCGTTAAATAAATGCTGTAACTCATATCACCCAACATTTTCATGCCGTGATGTCGCAAAATGCCGCCAAAATCATAGCCCCCTGCCAACAGCAAAAATAATAACGCCACCAAAATGCGGTTGATTGGCGTATAAGGTGGAAATAAAAACGCCGTTGCCAGCAGCAAAAGCGGCAACGCCACATTCAACCATTTCTTGTATCGCCGTATAAACGGCAACAACACATCGCTTAAACTCACCGCCGCAGCAGAGAGCACAAATTGCCAATAATGGTGGGTATCGGTTTGCGTGATAATCCAAACAAACAATGCGCCGCATAATGCCATCACGCCCCATTGTTTTTTATTGCTCGCAGGCAATTGGTGCATTGCCGTATGAATAAACGGCAGGCTGAAATAAAACCCCCATTCATAAAGCAACGTCCATTGCACGCCTGCATTGGAAACAAAGCTGATAAAGCCATTGAGTGGCTGATAGCGAAAAGTTGCCCAGTGAAAAAGCCAATCTGCACCATCCCAAAACGCCACATTTTCCACACCCACTGCTTTAAAGCTGGCATACACCACAAACAGTAGCGACAGCAGATACAACGGCATAATCCGCCGAATGCGCGCGATGTATAAGTTTTTCCAATTGATTTCTTTTTGTTTGAGTTTATTAAGAAAAAGAAAGCCTGTAATCATAAAAAACAGGCTAACGGGAATCGCGCCAAGGTTTTGCGCAAAATACATCCAATGCAAACCAAAATTATCAGCTACGCTCCATTGTCCTTCTGTATTCCAGCGATACATCAAATAAAAATGATGAGCAAACACAAAAGTTGCCAACACGCCGCGCAAACCATCCAATGGTGAATCGCGGTGGGTGGAATCAAATTTTTCACTGATTTTTTGCGGCATGCGCGCCAATAAAAATGCCACCAATGCCATGGATAGCATTACCAAAAAAGTCAATAAAACCAACGCTAATCTAGGCTCTCTCATAACCCCAACTCATTCAAAAACCGCACATCATCCGCCCACCCCGATTTCACTTTCACCCACACCTTCAAAAACACCTTGCAATCAAACAGCTTTTCCATATCCAGCCGCGCTTCGGTAGAGATTTTTTTCAGCTTTTCGCCGCCCTTGCCAATCACAATCGGCTTTTGGTTTTCCTTGTCCACCAACACGGCAACATAAATATGATAAATGCCCTCGCCCGCGTCAAACTTTTCCACTTCCACATTCATCGCGTAAGGTAGCTCCTCGCCCAAATAGCGGAACAGCTTTTCGCGCACGATTTCCGCCGCCAAAAAGCGGCTGGATTTATCGGTAATCATGTCTTCGGGATACATTGGCACGCTTTCGGGCAGATAGGTTTTCAGCTTTGCCAGCAGGTTGCCGATGCGCAGCCCGTGTTTCGCGCTTACCACTTCGTCATCGGCAAAAGCAAATTCTTGCCGCACTTCGGCGATAAACGCATCCAGCGCGGCGGCATCTTTGGCTTTGTCGATTTGGTTCACCACCAGCACCACGGGCGTGTTTTTCGGCAGCTGCTGCAACACGATGCGGTCGGCATCGGAAAAGCGCATGGCTTCCACTACAAAGGCAATCACGTCCACATCGCGCACCGCTTCGGTTACGTTTTTGTTGAGCCGCTCGTTGAGCGCGTTGCGGTGGTAGGTTTGGAAACCGGGGGTGTCCACGAACACAAACTGCGCGGTGTCGTCGGTGTAGATGCCGGTTACTTTATGGCGCGTGGTTTGCGCTTTTTTGCTGGTGATGCTGATTTTTTGCCCGATGAGGTGGTTCATCAGCGTGGATTTGCCTACATTGGGGCGACCCACAATGGCGATAAAGCCGCAGCGATAGCCTTCGGCAGCGGTTTTTTCGTTGGCTAAAAATTCTTCTAGGTTCATGGCTGGGCTTTCTTGGGTAACGGTGTGGGTGAATAGAAATAGGGGTTTCAGGCTGCCTTTATCGTGTGCAATGCGCCAAAGGCAGCCTGAAAAGCGTAGCGGCGTTGCACAGCTATTCTTTCGGCAGCTTCTGCTGCACCATGTTGAAGAATCCGCGCAGGATGTCAATGTCTTCCGTGGTGGTGTCGGCGCGGTTAAACAGCGAATGCAAGCGGCGCACCATGCGCTCTTGGTTGCGGCGGCGGAAAAAATCCAGCTGCGTCATCGTGTCTTCCAAATGCTGCACCATGCCCGCCACTTGCTCGGCGGTCGCCAGATTGCGCTCGGGGATAAGGTGGCTCATGTCCATGTTGACATGGCTAAACAGCTCGTAGCACACCACTTGCACGGCTTGCGCGAGGTTGAGCGAGAAATAATCGGGGTTGCCCGCAATGGTCATCAGGCGGTTACATTGTTGCACTTCGTCTATGCTCAATCCATAAGTTTCGTTGCCAAACACCAGCGCGATTTGCTGCCCTGCTTGGGCGGCGGCAAGCAGGTTGGGGGCGAGTTGGCGCGGGGTTTGCAGCGGGGTGGTCAGCTCGCGGCGGCGGCTGGTGAGGGCGCAGCTAAGCGTTGTGCCTGCTAACGCTTCGGGCAACGTGGCAACGATTTGGGCGCGTTCCAGCACGTCTCTTGCTCCTGATGACAGCACAAAACTTTCCTCGGGCAGCCTGAAAGCGGTGGCTTGCTCAGCGATAAAGGCGGGCGGCTCGGGGGTCATCGGCGTTGCCATGATATTGGGGGCAACGAGAGTGAGCTGGGTTAAGCCCATGGTTTTCATGGCGCGGGCAGCGGCGCCGATGTTGGCAGGATGGCTGGTGCGCGAGAGGATGATGCGGATGTTGGCAAGATAGGCGGGAAGGGTTTGCATGATGGTCTGTGTGTGGTTTTCAGGCTGCCTATTATACAAGACTAGGCAGCCTGAAATGCGCTTGTGGCAAGTTTGCGCTGCCAAGGCTACAATCGCCCGCGCTTGTTGCTGGATTGGGCAGCCTGAAAATGGCGTGGTTGTGGTTTTCAGGCTGCCTATCGTGTTGCCCTGTTTAACGAACGCAGCCTGAAAATAAGTTCGCAAGCCTTTGCAAAGCCAAAACTTTTATCTTGATTATGAATACTCTCTCTATTGTTACCCCAATTCCCCTGCCCGATTATCTCGCCCACGCCAATGTGTTAAGGCAGCCTGAAACCGATGTTTACCTGCGCTACGACGAGCGCGGTTTATGCCTGTGCCAACAAGGCGAAAAAGGCGTGGTGCAAGTGGATTTTGCGGGCGGCGCAGCGCAGCATCGGCGCACCCAAGGCGGCGGCGAATTGATTGCCAAAGCCGTGCAACATACCGCGCGCCCCATCGTGTGGGACGCAACGGGCGGCTTGGGGCGCGACAGCTTTGTGTTGGCGAGCCTAAACCTTGCCGTACACACGTTTGAACAGCATCCCGCCGTGTTCGCGCTACTGCAAGACGGTTTGCACCGCGCCGCGCAGTCGCCCGAAATCGCCGCCATCGCCGCGCGCATCACGCTGCATCAGGGCAACGCCGCCGAACTGATGCCCGCGCTTGCCACGCAAACGGGCCAGCCCGATGTGGTTTACCTTGACCCGATGTACCCCGAGCGGCAAAAATCCGCCGCCGTTAAAAAAGAAATGGCGTATTTTCACGCGCTAATTAGGCAGCCTGAAAACGAGCGCAGCGAGTTTCAGCAAAGCCAAAACGCCGATGATGCCGCGCTGTTGCAAGCTGCCCGCGCCGTTGCCAAAAAGCGCATCGTGGTCAAACGCCCGCGCTTGGGTGCGTTTTTATGCGGTGAAAAGCCTGCGTATCAGTATGCGGGCAAATCCACGCGGTTTGATGTTTATTTGCCAAAGGCAGCCTGAAAATAGGAAACATAAAATGTATCAATCCATCCAAACCAAACTCCACCAAATCGCCACCAGCGAACCCTTACATCTCCTGCTCGCCGTAGAAAGCGGCAGCCGCGCATGGGGCTTCCCCTCGCCCGACAGCGATTACGACGTGCGCGCCGTCTATATCAGGCAGCCTGAAAGCTACCTCTGCATCGACGAGCCCAAAGATACCTTTGAATACATTGAAAACCAATGGTTTGACGTAGGCGGCTGGGACATTCGCAAAGCCCTGCGCTTGCTGCACAAAAGCAATGCCGTGCTGCTGGAATGGCTACGCTCGCCGATGGTTTACGCGCAAGATGATGAATTTGTTCACGCCCTTGCCGAACTCGCCCCGCAATACGCCCAAGCCGCGCCGCTGTTGCACCACTATCGCGGCATTGCCCGCAACGCCCTGTCGGCAATGGATTTGCACGGCGAAATCCGCCTGAAAAAATGGTTTTACGTTCTGCGCCCGCTGCTGGCGGCACGCTGGGCGGTGCAACGCGGCGGCATACCGCCCATGACGCTGGCGGAGCTGCTAGACGGCGTGCCAACCGCCATCACGCAGGAAATACACGATTTAATCGCTCTGAAAGCCGAACGAGACGAAAGCTACCGCCACACCCTTTCAGGCAGCCTGAAACGCTTTACGCTGGATTTAGCTGATGAAACCGCCGCGCTAGAAGCCCCCGCGCCTGTTGCCATACCCAGCGAACCGCTGGACGAATTGTTCCGCGCCACGCTGCGGCGGGTGTGGGGCGGATAGACATCAGGCAGCCTGAAACTCCATCTCTCTACGAACAAGGAAACACAACCGAATAAATCGCCAAAATCAAACACGGCAGCCTGAAACTCCATCTCCACGCTTTCAGGCTGCCTAAAACCACAGCGAAAACTACCATGCTCACTATCCAATCCCTAAAACAACAAAACCTTATCTTATTAGAATCCATCTCAGGCAGCCGCGCCTACGGGCTCGCCACACCCGAATCCGACACCGACATCAAAGGCGTGTTCTACCTGCCGCGCCGCCTGTATTACGGGCTCGGCTACATCCCCCAAATCGCCAACGAAACCAACGACATCGTGTACTACGAACTTGGGCGCTTCATAGAACTGCTGCTGCAAAGCAACCCTAACACCCTAGAACTGCTCGCCTCGCCCGCCGACTGCGTGCGCCACCGCTCGCCGCTGATGAGCGCATTCCGCCCCGAATGGTTTATCTCGCGCGCCTGCTACCAAAGTTTCGCTGGCTACGCGCTCGGGCAAATCCGCAAAGCACGCGGACTAAACAAAAAAATCGTTAACCCCATGCAGCCTGAAAAGAAAACCGTGCTGGATTTCTGCCACATTATTGACGGCATAAACACCATTCCACTGCAACACTGGCTAAACACACACAACTGGCAACAAGAGCGCATCGGACTGGTGAATGTGCCACACGCACGCAACCTCTTTGCCTTGTTTTACGATACCAACGGCACATGCAACTATCATGGCGTGATACAAAAAGACACCGCCAATCATCTCGCATTAAGCAGTATCCCCGCAGGCGAAACGCCACAAGGCTATCTATCCTTCAACCAAGACGGATACAGCAGCCACTGCCGCGAATTTGCCTCCTACCAAACATGGCTTGCCGAGCGCAACGAAGCGCGTTACCAAAGCACCGCCGCGCACGGGCAAGGCTACGATGCCAAAAACATGATGCATACCTTCCGCCTGCTTGAAACCGCCCGCGACATCGCGCTACACGGCGAAATCCGCGTGCGCCGCCCCAACCGCGACGCGCTACTCGCCATCAAACGCGGCGCGTTCGGCTACGAAGAACTGCTGGCGCGGGCGGAAACGCTGATGGCGGAGATTGACGATTTGTTCGCGCAAAACGCTTTCAGGCTGCCTGAAACGGTGAACCGCGCAGCGGCGATTGATGCGCTGGTTAAGGTGCGAGAGAAACTGTACGGCTGAATGGCGTAGCCATAAGGCAGCCTGAAAACGGAAAAACGATTTTCAGGCTGCCTTTGGTTTGCTTGTTATGCTTCTCCGCTTTGCTTGGCTTCCAGCATTTCCCAGCGTTCCAATTTTTCCAACAACGCCAGCTCAATTTCATCCGCGCGCGCCTGCAATGCGCCTGCTTTTTCGTAGTCCTTGAAAATGTCGGGCTGGGAAAGCGCGGCGTTGATTTCGGCTTGCTCGGCTTCCAGCGCGGCGATTTCGTCGGGCAGCGCGTCCAATTCGCGCTGTTCTTTGTACGACAGCTTCACCGTGCGGTTGGCTTTGGGCTTCTCTTTTTCAGGCTGCCTTTCTTGCGCGGTGGCAGGTGCGGCAGCATGAATTTTGCTTTCGCGGGCTTTGGCGTCCACATAATCTTGGTAGCCGCCGATGTATTCTTTCAGGCTGCCGTTGCCTTCAAATACAATGCTTTGCGTGATGACGTTGTCCAGAAACATACGGTCGTGGCTGACGAGAAACACCGTGCCTGCGTAGTCGCGCAGCAGGTCTTCCAGCAATTCTTGCGTGTCAATGTCCAAATCGTTGGTGGGTTCGTCCAGCACCAAAATATTGGCGGGACGGGTGAACAGCTTGGCGAGCAACAGGCGGTTGCGCTCGCCGCCCGAAAGCGAGGACACGGGTGATTGGGCGCGGGCGGGGTGGAACAAAAAGTCTTCCAAGTAGCTCATCACATGGCGTTTTTTGCCGCCCACTTCCACAAAATCGTTGCCTTGCCCGATGGTGTAGAACACGGTGTCTTGCTCGTTTAATGCGCTGCGAAATTGGTCAAAATAGGCGACTTCTTGCTTGCTACCGATGCGGATTTTGCCGCGCGTGGGCTGCAATTCGCCGAGGATGAGTTTGAGAAAGGTGGTTTTGCCGATGCCGTTTGCGCCGATTAAGCCGATTTTGTCGCCGCGTTGGATGATAGCGGAAAAGTCGTTCATAATCAGTTTGTTGTCGTATTGGAACGAGGCGTGTTCCAGCTCGGCGACGATTTTGCCGCTTTTTTCGCCCGCGTTAAGTTGGAACGACACTTGCCCTTGCCGCTCGCGGCGGGCGGCGCGTTGGCGGCGCAGTTCTTCCAAGCGGCGCACGCGCCCTTCGTTGCGGGTGCGGCGCGCTTCTATGCCCTTGCGTATCCATGCTTCCTCTTGCGCGTGAAATTTGTCAAACAGGCGGTTGTGTTCGGCTTCTACGGCGAGTTCTTGCGCTTTTTTCTCGCTGTATTTGGCGAAGCTGCCGTCATACGAGCGCAACGTGCCGCGGTCTAGTTCCACGATGCGCGTGGCGATGTTGTCCAAAAAACGGCGGTCGTGGGTGATGACGATTAGGCTGCCTGAAAAGCCGCGCAGCAGGTTTTCTAGCCAAATAATCGCGTCGATGTCTAGGTGGTTGGTGGGCTCGTCCAGTAGCAGCACGTCGGGCTTTTGCACCCATGCTTGGGCAAGCGCGACGCGCTTTTTTTGCCCGCCTGATAGGTTGCCGATGCACTCGTTTTCAGGCAGCCCGAGCTCGCTAATAGTTTGGCGGATGGCGGCATCAAATTGCCAGCCGTTTTGCGCTTCAATTTGGTTTTGCAGAGTGTTGAGTTCTTTGATTAAGTCGTTGTTTTGGCTGTGTTCTAGTTCGTGGCTGATTTGGTGGTAGCGGCGCAGCACGTCGCGCATGGCGCCCAAGCCTTCGGATACGATGTCAAACACGCTTGCGTCGGGCGCGAATTGGCTTTCTTGCGGCACATAAACGATTTTCAGGCTGCTTTGGATGATGAGTTGCCCGTCGTCGAGCTTTTGCACGCCTGCGAGAATTTTCAGCAGCGAGGATTTGCCTGCGCCGTTGCGCCCGATGAGCCCGATTTTTTCGCCTTGGGCGAGTTGGAAGGCGGTGTGGTCTAGCAGGGGGACGTGTCCGACGGCGAAGCTGGCGTTTTCTAGGGATAGGATAGTCATTGTGTTGATTTTAAAGTGAATATAGATTTTCAGGCTGCATCGGGGTCGTTGCCTGCTTGGATTTCCAGCTCGTTGCCGTGCAAGGTGATGATTTCGCCTGCGCGGATTTTGGCGGTTTTGCGGGTTTCGGTTGCGCCGTTGCGCTGCACTTGCCCTGCGGCGATGAGGGCTTTGGCTTGCCCGCCGCTTTCGGCGAGCCCCGCCAGTTTGAGCAGGTCGCACAGGGCGATGTGGTCTTGGTCTTCTAGGTAAACGGTGGCTTGCATGGAGTGTCCTTTGGGGTGGGGGAGGCAGCCTGAAAGTGGGTTTATTTGTTTTCAGGCTGCCTTTTGTGTGGGGATGTAGGCGATGTGTGGCTACGGTTTGAGGCAGCCTGAAATCTCAAATGGGGAGGGTGGGGTTTGCTGCTAAATGGCTGGTTAAACAGGGTATAGTGGGGTTGCCAAGATGTTGGCGAGCCGCCGACGTTCCATTTTGGGTGCGCTGGTTTTAGGCAGCCTGAAAACGGGTAAACATCTGTTATTCAAACGTATGTTCCGCGCTAGGAAACGCGCCTGCTTTAACTTCGCGCACATAGGCTTCCACGGCGGCTTGGATGCTGGTTTGCCCGTCCATAAAATTTTTGACGAATTTGGCGGTTTTGCCGTGGTACACGCCGAGCATATCGTGCATCACCAACACTTGCCCGTCGGTGTCTTTGCCTGCGCCGATGCCGATGGTGGGGCAGGAAACGCTTTGGGTGATGGTTTTGCCCAGCGCGGCGGGCACGCATTCCATCAGTATCATGCTGGCGCCTGCTGCGTCGTGCGCTTGGGCATCGGCGAGCACGGCGGCGGCTGCGTCGCCTCGCCCTTGCACTTTGTAGCCACCGAAAATGTTTACATATTGCGGGGTGAGCCCGATGTGGGCGCACACGGGGATGCCGCGTGCTTGCAAAAATTCGGTGGTTTCGGCGAGCACCGCGCCGCCTTCCAGTTTTACCATGTGCGCGCCTGCTGCCATCAGCGCAGCGGCGGCGGCAAAGGCTTGTTCTTTGCTTTGCTGGTAGCTGCCAAAGGGCAGGTCGGCAAGGATAAGGCTGTGGCTGTTGCTGCGGGCAACGTTTTGGGTGTGGTAAACCATGTGTTCTAGTGTTACGGGCAGGGTGCTACTTTGCCCTTGCACGGTCATGCCCAGCGAGTCGCCAATCAGCAGGATTTCTACGCCCGCGCGGTTCATCAGGGCGGCGAAAGAGGCTTCGTAGCAGGTAAGCATGGCGATTTTTTCGCCGTCGGTTTTCATTTTTTTGAGTGTGTTTAGGGTAACCATAGTTCGTATTCCCGTTTGATTTTTAGGATGAGCGCGGCGCGCTCGGCTTCGTCTGGTGCAGAGGCGATGGTGCGTAGCCATTCTTGCAGGTTGTCTTTGTGTTGCATGAAATTAAGTAAAGACAAGAGTGCTCCTTGGTCGGTATAGATGATAAGCCACTGATTGGGGGGGGGGAACGCCCATTGAAGAGGGTTGCGAAGTCTATTTTTTTCCCGCGCATCTTGTTCCAAGCGATAAAACGCTGGGGGCGGCGATGCCGGGATTTGAATCTGGACGACTTGAAGCGTGATATTTTGAAACGGCCCGCGAAGAAAGCGGAGCTTCGGCGCAAATCAAGCCCTAGCGGCGAAATGATGAGCTGCGGGCTTCGGTCAAATTGCCGGCGCAGAATGACAATGGCGGGCAGCACGAAAATGGCGGCAAATACGAGCATTAGCGGCTTAAACCTCTGTTTTTCCCACAAGTCAGTCCAAAACCAGTGTAGGTGGCCACCAGAAAAAAACACACACAGAAGGAGCGCCATGCACTCGCCCAGTCCAATCGTGCTGTTTTGGATGACGATTTTCGGCAACATCTTTGTTCTCATTTTGTTAAAGCTCCGTTTTCAGGCTGCCTTGAGTTGGAACGCTTTGCCGTTGTGCGGATTGCGCGCCTTTGCGTCCGCCAGCATTCGGAGAAAGTTTAAGCCGTATTGCTGCGATAGGGTTTCCGCACGCTTTTTCAGGCTGGCGAGCCGAAGGTCTTCGGGGGTAGCCTGAAAGGCGAGCACGGCGATGTTGCCATGCGTTTCGGCGGGAATTTCCAGCACACGGTTGTGGAAAATCGTGCGCAGGCGTTGGATAAACAGCGGATAGCGTTTGTCGCCGCTCCACCAGTTGGT
>ERZ772807.1640-NODE-1640-length-12268-cov-3.050111_pt1 | contig 12268 bp, 20 predicted proteins | sample MGYA00511472_ERZ772807 | MGnify/ENA primary metagenome ERZ772807 (study PRJEB29015, sample SAMEA2737947) | human oral metagenome | biome: human oral; feature: human-associated habitat; material: dental | place: China | collected 2039 ...
ATGACAAAATAACAGTGATGATAAATTACATACATAACAAGTGGTGGAATAATGTTAAGGGATTTGATGAAAGCACAGATAAAAAGCTGGCGGACAGCCATATCGTAAATTTGTTAAACCATGTGGAAACTGAGTTCCCTGATAATCCTATAGCTTGGCATGTGGCTGAGGCGTACATAGATGAACTTGAGGCTAGGGTAAAAGGTGGATACAGGGACTTTGATGGAGAGAAAGAAAAGAATGAGCGAAGATAAATATATAAAATGCATTGATAAAAACGACATGGAAGCAACAGCGTATCAGTTGTGGGAGGAACTAAAAGTTGATACGAATTATTGTTACGAAAAAGATGGAGTAAAAGGATTTTGGCTGGAGATAAAGGAGAGAACACAATGACAAGAAAAGAAATATTAGCAGAAGCAGAAAAGTGTGTATGCAGTGACAGAAATTTATAGTACGGAGAGCCGGAGGATAATTTTTCAGACATAGCAAAGTTGTGGAGTGCTTATCTGGATGCCGATTTAGGGGCTGAAGATGTCGCAATAATGATGTGCCTTTTTAAGATAGCAAGAATAAAAGGCAGCTTTTATGAGAGTAAAGATAGCTGGGTGGATTTGATAGGATATGCCGCATGCGGCGGTGAAATAGCTACAAGAGGTGAAGAATGAAGATAAAAACAATGTACACGTGTGAAGTTTGTGGTACGAATTACGAAGACAAGAACAAAGCGGAGGGGTGCGAAAAAACTCACAAAATCGGGCTTGAGATAGAGAGAGCCGACTACCTACCGTATAATAGCCGTGATAATGACCTTAAGGGCTTTCCTTTGCGGATATGGGTGAGAGCAAAAGACGGCACATGTGCGGTATACAAAAGGTGAGCTTGTACTCAAAGAAGATAATTAAAATCAATTCTAAGGCGGTTAGAATGACGCATACGGTATTTTAAAGGTATTGAACTATATTTCCATACCTAAATGAATTAAAACGCCGTGTAGAGCAAAATAAGAGGAGTAGAGAAGATATGAGAAAAATAATCGCACACTTATGTGCTGATAGTGCGATAGAAAATGTTATGGTTGAATTTGAAGTGGAAGATGATATGACTGATGATGAAATTGAAAAAGAAGCCTTTCAGCAAGTTATGAGTTTCGTAGATTGGTATTGGGAAGAGGTGAGTAAGTGACGGCAAAAGAATATTTAAGGCAATTAAAAACACTTGATTGTCTTATAAAAGCCAAGGAACTTGAGAAAGCAAGATTAGATGATTTAACAACTAAAACCAGTGTAAATTTATCAGAAAGAGTGCAAGGTGGTGGCAGTGGTGGTACTGAAAATACTATAATAAAAGCTTTAGAAATAGAGGAACAAATTAAGAGTGATATTGATAGGCTACGTGATTTAAGAGTCAAAACCATATGTATGATTGATAAATTGGATAATGACAAATATAGAATCATCTTGTCAATGTATTATATTTCAAATCTAACATTCGAGAAGATAGCAGAGAATACCGGTATGACATATCAATGGATTCATAAGCTACACGGTAGGGCTTTAAAATCATTTGAAAAAATTATGAACAGTTGATAGAAGTTTATATTGGGTCTATGATATAGTGTATACGTGAAAAGTTTAAAGCAAGTATACTTTTTCATAATCCTCCTTTAATGTATGGTATCGGGGCAGGCTTTTATTGATGTTTCCCTGCCCCAAAAGTTAAAGGATAGTCTACTAAATATTTTTCTTCTTGAGAGACAGCTTAGCGGCTGTCTTTTTTATTTACAGAAAGGGGCTGATGATATATGAAGCTGACATTAAAACAGCAACGCTTCGCTGATGAATATATCATCAGCGGGAATGCGACAGATGCAGCCATAAAGGCAGGATACAGTAAGAAGACGGCAAGAAGCATAGCTGATGAAAACTTGACAAAACCTGACATAAAAACCTATATTGACGAAAAATTAAAAGAATTATCAGACAAAAAGATTGCGGATCAGCAGGAAGTCCTTGCATACCTCACCTCGGTTCTTAGAGGCGAGACACAATCAGAGATTGTAGTAGTTGAGGGGCAAGGCGAAGGAGTGAGTAGGGCAAAGCCTATGCAGAAAGCGCCTGATGAAAAAGAACGCTTAAAAGCTGCGGAACTTTTAGGAAAAAGGATGGGGCTGTTTAAAGACAAGCTGGATATTACCGCTAATGTGCCTGTAATTATATCCGGGGATGATGCTCTTGAAGACTGATTCTGTTAATATTCAACTACCTGAGGTGGTAGGCAAAGGATATGGCACATATTGGCGGTATAAAGGCAGATATAGAGTCTGCAAGGGTAGCCGTGCCAGCAAGAAGTCTAAGACCACCGCATTATGGTATATATGGGCAATTATGAAGTATCCGCAGGCTAACCTGCTTGTGGTCCGCAAAGTATTCAGAACCTTAAAGGATAGTTGCTTTACGGAGCTTAAGTGGGCGATAAGGAGACTGAAGGTTAAAAACCATTGGGAAGAGAAAGAATCACCGCTTGAGATGACTTACATACCGACGGGGCAAAAGATATATTTCAGGGGCCTTGATGATCCGCTTAAGATTACATCAATCACAGTGGAACAAGGGTATCTTTGTTGGATGTGGTTGGAGGAGGCATATGAGATATCAAATGAAAACGACTTCAATATGCTTGATGAGTCAATAAGAGGTGCTATACCTGAAGATGTAAAACTGTTTAAGCAGATAACAATAACCCTGAATCCTTGGAACGAGCATCACTGGATAAAGAAAAGGTTCTTTGATATTCCGGATGATGAAGTTCTTGCAATGACTACAAATTATCTTTGCAATGAATGGCTGGATAAGGCTGACTTAAAAGTATTTGAGTCAATGAAAAAGAATAACCCACGAAGGTATCAAGTCGCAGGGCTTGGTGAATGGGGTATAGTTGACGGACTTGTATATGAAAACTGGGAAGAAAAGGTCTTTGATATAAACGAGATAAAAAAGATATCAACAATACAGTCGGTATTCGGGCTTGACTTTGGTTATACAAACGACCCAAGTGCTTTGTTCTGCGGTCTTGTAGATACGAAAAGCAAGACAATATGGATATTTGATGAGATGTACAAGAAGGGCATGAGCAATGAGGCTATAGCGGATGAAGTTACTAAGATGGGATATGCCAAGGAACGTATAAGAGCCGACAGTGCGGAGAAAAAGAGTATAGACAGACTAAGGCAATTGGGGTTGCAAAGGGCAACTCCTGCTATCAAGGGACCGGACAGTATTAGAAACGGCATTGATTTTATTCAAGGGTATCACATCATTATTCACCCTAAATGTGTGAACTTTATAACTGAAATAAGCAACTACACGTGGGACACCGATAAGAAAACGGGTGAAAAGATAAATGTGCCTATTGGTGATTTTAATCACCTTATGGATGCTATGAGATATGCACTGGAGCCACTTTCATTTAAGAGTAAGGCTGTAGCAGGAAGGAGATTATAATGTGCCACCATTGTTTTGTCACACACGGAGATGTACGGGTTTGTTATAAATGCGGACTTACAATATTACCGAACGGTAAAGTATTTTATGATACAAAGCTAAAAAACAGGAAGGAGGTAAAAAATGAAAAGAGATGAGGACTATCCTGATTTTACAGGGTTTATAGATGCGCTTGACAGGGACGGAATAACAGAGGAACTTGTCAGTAAACTTACGACAAGGCATGCAACAAATCGCTTGCATACAAAGAACTTGTACGAGAGATATAAGTGCTATGAAGATAAAGTACCTATATTTGGACGGGAGCCAAGGTTCATAGATAGGGATTTGGAAGTATTAGGCGGCAAGCAATTAAACAACAGACTTAATCATGATTTCTTTGGTGAGATAAATGATGTTATGATTGGATATTTTGCAGGAAAAGCTGCCGCATATAGTTATGCCACAGATAATGATTCACTGGAAGAAACAGGTGGAGAGGACGGCGTTAGTGAAGCTCAAAAGTGCTTAACCGATTTTATAACAAGCAATAATTTTTATGACCTAAATCAAGAGGTGACCAAGTATGCGTCGGTGTGCGGATATGCGGGTCGCCTTTTTTATATCAACAAAGATGGTGAAGAGTCTTGCATGGTTGTACCGCCTTTTGAGTGTTTTGTGGTGAGTAAGGACAAGGTGCAAAGCCCAAGTTATGCGGTAAGGTATTACAGTTATACAGATATAGACGGGGTCGAGAAATGGAAAGCTGAAGGTTATGATGCTAAAAGTATTTATTATTTTGAGGGAACACCGGGAGCTTTTCAGTTTATAAAGGCGGAAGCTCATCTATTTGATTATTGTCCACTTCAGCTGATACCGCTTAACGGTGAGATGATGAGCAGTGCGGAAAGGGTACTTACTCTTATTGATGAGTATGATCAGACAGTGTCGGATAATGCAAATGATGCCGAAGGCAATACACAGGCACAGCAAGTATTTGACGGAGTGGATATATCGGATGAGGAGATTATAAAATCCAAAGTAAGCGGATCCATTCTTATTCCGCCTGTACTTCAGGGCAGTACACACAGTGTTTATTATCTTACTAAAGATATAAATGACGGATTTAATGAACATCATTTAGACAGGCTTGAGAGGAATATATACAGGTTTTCAAAGACTCCTAATCTTAATGATCAGAGTTTTGGAAGTGCTTCCGGAATATCGCTCAAATTTAAGCTTACTGCATTTGAAGCAAAGTGCGGTGCATTCGAGGCCAAGATAAGCGGAGCCGATACCTATATGTTTAAGGTGATAGGTTCGGCATTTAACAAGAGAGGAATAGCATTTGATTATTTACAGTGCTATTCAGAATATAAGAGAAACTTCCCGGTTGATGTTGCAAGTGAAGCTAATGCAGTACAGGCTCTAATTAATGCAGGTGTGCCGGATGAGATTGCTTATAATTACTTAAGCTTTGTAGATGATATCGATTATCTGATGGAACTTAAAGAAAAGAAGAAGCAGGATGCGGTGGATATGTTCTCTCCTGATGATGACAAGGATGAGAATGCAGATGACTTAGAGGGCGATAATGGAGACAACGAATCTTGATAAGTTTCTTCATACTGTGAGACGTATTGAGGAACACAGGGAAGAAAAGGCGGTTAACCAACTAAAGAAACTGTATAAAAGGCTTATAAAGGACTTACAGTCACATCTTGGCACCGTATATGCAAAGTACTCTGATGAGAACGGGCTTTTGACATATGCAAGACTTCATAAAGATGCGTTGGATGCAAGACTGCTACAGGAAGTAGCCTCAAAGATGAATGATGTTACTCAGGCAGAGAAAAAGCTTATAACCGAGTTGGTAGAACAAACTTACTCAAATGTGTATAGCGGCATGGTGCAGGCTGTTGATAAGGCTGTAGATGAGAAGGATTTGGTCACAACTTTTGCACAGGTCCAATCAGCGAAGCCACAAGCTCTAAGAGCCGCAGTAAATAATCCTGTGCACGGACTTACCTTATCGGCACAGCTTGAGAAAAATAGGGCAAATATAATCTATGGTATACAGCAGGCCGTGGGCATAGGTCTTTCGGTAGGTGACAGGTATGACACTATGGCCAAGAGAGTACAAAAGGCCTTGATAGGTGATGACGGTACAGGCGGAAGCTATGCCAAGTCTATAAGGATTGTCAGGACTGAAGCTCATAGGGTAAGAGAGCAAGGCAATCAGGATGCGGCTAAAGAATTGCATAATAGGTTAGAACCCGAAGGCTTTGTGATGGTAAAGACTTGGCATACTATGAAAGATGAGCGAGTGCGACCCAATGTATCAAGGAAGACCAAAAAAGGATGGAAGTACTCTATCGGTAACGGTAAATATAACCATGTGAAGATGGAAGGTCAGAGCGTACCTGTTAATGAGCCATTTACCCTGCCTTCAGGAGCTACCGCAATGAGCCCGGGTATGAGTGGGGTTGCGGGAGAAGATATAAATTGCAGGTGCTTTGTAAGCTATGAGGTGAGGAAGAATGTAGAGAAAAATGTTTTATATAAAAATAATAGTTATCACAGAGCTAAGCGCATAAACACATATGATGACTTGAGTAAACTCACAAGTAGTGATATACTTAAAATGCAAAGCATAGATGAAATTAAAGACTATTTTAAAAATAACCATGGCATAGAAATATTAGATTTCGAAAATAAAAAGCTATTTGATGTTCAAGCGGCGCTTTCGGGATTTGATGATATGATTAATGAGTTTCCGGAAATGACAAGACAAATAATAAAAATAAATTATGCTGGCACAGATAAAAATATAAGTGGTAGTATGGATGTAGTTTTGGGAACAGCAAGGATAACGAGTTCCGGACTTGGTAGTTATGGAACTGGTATTCATGAGGCTTCGCACATGCTTGATAAAATAAGGAGTAGTCCGGGAATAGAGTTGGATTATTCTAGCAAAGTGCTTGAGCAGGCACGAAAGAATTTAAAGCTAAGGAAGAATTCAAAGGATTATGTGAATCAGCTCACAAGAATAACGGGAAGCCCGAAAGAGAACGATAATTCGGTCGAAGTTTTTGCGTATGCAATGGAAACGGCGAAAGGTGGGGTAGACATACCACTATCTAGGGAGATATATAAAATTGCTAAAGAAGGAGGTGTCTAAATGAGAGAAGAGCCAAAGTGGTATAAAGAAGAAGAATCAGTACTATATTCAGAATACATAAATTTACCTTTAGACGTACTTCCTGATTGGAGAGATTTTATTAAGGAACGTGGAACTAAGAGATTTGTAGAGTACACGGATAAAAGCGATAGGAGGTATGCAGAGTTGGCAGCTAGAGGTATATACGAAGATTAAATTTTAAGCACCTAAACCGGGGTGCTTTTTTGTTGCAATAAATTGGTGGGCAATGCTTTAAGACTCCGTAAGGTGGGATAAGAGATTGAACTCCACAAATATGGGTGGCTTATTAAAATGTGAGCCTCGAAAGGATAATTTATGAATTTAGAGAAGTTAAAGAAGATGCTTGCTGATGGTGTTATCACAAGTGAAGAGTACAAAGAGTTACTTGAGAAATTCGGACTTGAAGACAAGGAACCGGAAGCGGATCCGCTTGACGGATTAGATGATAAGACAAAGGCATATGTCCAAAAGCTTTTGCAGTCCGAGAAAGACAGGGAAGCGAACCGTGTGGGTAATGCCAAAAAGGCTGAATACGATGCACTTAAGGCTGAATATGATAAGCTTAAGAACGACAAACTGTCCGAAGATGAGAAGCGTAAGCTTGAGGATGAAGAGAAGCGTAGAGCTTTGGAAAAGAAAGAGCGTGAGTTTGCACTGATGCAATGTAAATATGTTGCGACTCAAGAGCTTAAGTCTAAGGGACTTGATAACAGTGATGATATTGTACAGTTGGTTCTTGGTTCTGATGAAGAGGAGACTAAAAAGCGTGTGGGAGCTTTTTCTTTGCTTATTGAGAAGCTTGTGAAGGAAAAGGTCGAAGAGCGCTTCAAGGAATCGGGAAGAGATGTTCACAAGGGTAGCGGAAGCGGTGAGGATTACAATCCTTGGAAAAAGGAAAGCTTTAACATAACAAAACAGTTTGAAATTGAGGCGGCAGACCCGGAAAGAGCAAAGGTATTAAGAGCCGCCGCTAATGCATAGGAAGAAAGGAATAATTTATGGCAGGAACAAAATTTGCAGATATGGTTATTGTACCTGAGAAGTTTACAGCGTATGTCAACGAAAAAACTACTAAGGTATCAGCGTTAGTTAAGTCAGGTATTGCAGTACCGGATGAAAGAGTTGCAGGACTTATAAACGGAACACCGCTTGGCGGAAATATGATCCTGATGCCTTCTTACAAGCCTTTAACAGGTGATGATGAGATTTTCGGTGAGGATGCAATGATTCCTGACGGTATAAAGACAGCTAATGAGAAAGCAACTCTTTTGATTAGACAAAAGGCTTGGTCTACTACAGACCTTGCAAAGGTAAAAGGCGGTTCCGACCCTATGGCGGCTATCGGAAATTATCTAGCCGATTGGTGGATTGAGAGGGAACAGGCTATATTCTTAAGTGTTCTTAAGGGTCTTTTTGCTACAGGTGGAGCTTTAGCAACAGAGCATCTGCATGATATCAGTGCCTTAAGCGGTGCAAATGCCGTAATAGGTGTTAATGCCGCCCTTGATACCAAGCAGTTGATGGGTGATGCGGCCAATAAGCTTGGAATTGTTGTAATGCATTCTGCAACATATACAAAGCTTCAGAAGAATCAGGATATTACTACACAGTATGATTCGGATTTGAAGGTTGAGATTGAATATTACCTGGGCTATAGGATTATTGTAGATGATACCATGCCGGTAAATGCTGGTGTATATGATACTATGTTTGTAGGCCAGGGAGCATTTGCAAGGCAGGAAGGAACACCTATAGGACTTATAGGTACTGAAACGGATAGAGATATTTTGGCATCCAAGGATGTGCTTGTAAACAGAAAAGCATTTGTATTACATCCAAACGGAATAAGTTTTACCGGTAACTTCACTACCGCTTACGCGGCAAATACCGACCTTGAGACTGCGACTAACTGGAAGGTGGTAGCCGACCTTAAGAATATTCCTATTGTTTGTCTCAGACATAAGATTGCGTAGGTGATTTATGGGTTTAACTTTTTTTGAACAAAGAAGAAGGTTGCTTGCAAGGCAAAGAGAGATGGAAGAAGTTGACAAAAAAGCGGTAGAAGAGCCGGTTACAGAGTTGGAAACAGAAACTGTTACAGAGAATGAAACTACTGAAGACAGCAAGCCAAAAAAGGCGGCAAAAGGCAAGGAGTAGCATATGACACTGACGGAAGAAAACTTAATAACTATGGGATTTACAGCAAATTCAGTCAGTGTTGATGATATGCTGTATTTTTTTAGTGCAATTGATTGGTTAAGAGATAATACCGATTTTCCTTTGGGCGGGGATGTAAGTGTGGAGGGTATAAGTAATCTTCCACATTCTGCCAAACTCTTTATTATCAAGTTCATATCTATGTTAAAGAGTGGCGCATTAAGCGGAAGCAATATCACAAGTGAGAGCATTGGCGGTATGTCTAAGAGTTATGAGAGTTCAATAAATGCCTCTGCAAATTTATGGCAGATAGCAAAAGAACTGTTAGGAAAGCATCTTATCAAGGGAAAAGCTAAATCTTTTGGAAGTTATTCGAGGTGGAAGTAATGGCTACTACTAGAGATTATATACCTAAGATTAGGGAGTCTTTTAAAGAGCTCGGAAGTAAAGCTATAGAGGTAGGTGTATTCAGTGGCGAACAGGCTTGGCTTGCTCATATACATGAATACGGGTGCATTATACAGGTAACTCCAAAAATGAGAGCTTACTTAAAAGCCAACGGTCTTGCATTAAAGCCCTCCACAACAACAATAACTATCCCTGAAAGAGCTTTTTTAAGAAACGGATATGATAAGGGTAAGGATGAGGCTCTATCTGCTTATATGGACTTTATAAGTGCATTGATAGCCGGAAATATTGATGCAGGCACTATTCTTGAAGCACTTGGGACCAATCTTGAGGGTAAAATAAAAGAATATGCCACAAATCAGGTAGAACCGCCTCTACATCCGTATACGATTGAACATAGACAACACGGGGGAAGCAATCCTCTAAATGATACAGGGTCTATGATAGAGGCAATATCCCACAGAATTGTAGGTAAATGATTATGGAGTTTATTTTTTCTGATTTGATTTCTAAATATGAAGTACCTTGTAAGCTTATAACATTCTCAAAAGGTAGCTATATAGCCGGTGAATATACAAAGGGTGAAAAGCTGTCAAGAGATATAAAGGCTGCAATAATCACAATGACAAGCAGGGCAATATATGAGAGCGGCGGAAAGCTTACAAGCTCCGACAGACAGATGTTTATTGTAAAGGATAAAGACATTATCAATCTTGAAAGCGGTACTTTTTATGTAGAACATAACGGAAACAGTTTTAAGGTCGAGGAAAGTTATTTATATGGTGAAGACTATGCGGATTTTAACAGCTATACACTAAGGAGGGTAAGCAGTTTTAATGTTTGATTTAAATTCTTACAACAAGATTATTTGTGAAGGCATACAAAGTGAATTAAATCTTACATGTGTGAAGTCCAATATCACGAGCCATATACCTAAGTACACTTTTGTAAGTTTTACTGTAACCGCAATCAACTATAAGAATAGGACTTACAGTGATGACGGTAAAAACAGGTATAAGCCTGTAGAAGTGAAATACTCATTTACTGTAAACAGTGATAACGATAATGAATGTTTTGAGCTTTGTCAGAAGTTACATGATTGGTTTGAAAGTGCGGTATATCTGAAGGATAAGAATATAAGTATAACGGAAATAAGCGGTATAAGTAATCGTGACAATATGCTCACAATTGAATATGAGTATAGAAAAGGATTTGATTGTGTGCTTAATGTTATGAATTACCTTGAGGGTAATGTTGAAAATATTGATAAATTTGAAGTAGAAAGGAATGATTTACATGCTTGATATTAATGTAAATATAAGTCTTACGGGGGCTGTAGGCTCTATAGGCAGCGGAGTACCTTGCATAGTGGTTTCAAAGTCTACAAGAGAAAAGGATTTTAAGGAATATAGTGAGTCAAAGGACTTAATCGGTGCAGGATTTGCCGAGGATTCAGGAGCCTATAAGCTTTTTCAGATTATGAAGATGCAAAAGAATCCGCCTGCCGCTATAGGAATAATTGAAACTGCGGGTAAAGCCGTCAGTGTTATACCTAAGTTAGCTGGGAAGGTAAGGCAGATTATAACATTGCTTGGTGATGGGGATTCAACTGTTGTTGAAGTGGCTAAAGCCGTTGAAGCTACAAACTCTCTTATTTATTTTCCTGTTATTAAGCAGATTTCAGAGGCAACAGGTCTTGAGAGCCTTGACAGAACTTGTGTGGGAGTTCATTCAAAAGGTCAGGATTTGGCGGCGGCTTTGGTCGGAGCTACCGCAGGATATGAGTCAGGTTCTTTTACTTATAAGAATGTTCTGATTAAAGGTGTTGCTCCTGATGATATCACTGACGGAGATGTGAAGCTTATCAATAATGAGAATAAGAGCGGAAATGTGTACGGATATACCATTCAAAGAAAGGCCGGAGATATAGTCACTACAGAGGGCAAGAGTGCGGCAGGTGAGTACCTTGATATAGTTGATGCTTTTGATTGGATTATATCTAATATAGCCTACCAGGCACAGAAGCTTCTTAACAATTCCAAGAAGGTAACTTATGATGATTCCGGTATAGGTATGCTTGAAGGTGTAACGAATAGTGTACTCAAAGAAGCCGATACCAAGGGAATGATTGCTCATGATGAGAATAAAACCGCTATGTATGAAACTGATTTCGGAAGAAGAAGTGATACTTCCGCATCCGACAGATCTGCCAGAGTGTATAAGCTTGGAAAGTTCAGTTTTGACCTTGCAGGAGCAATACATACAGCGACCATTAACGGTACAGCTACAATATAGGAGGTAATATATGGAAATCAAAAATTATAATCCGTCTGACGTGACTATTACGGTCGCTTCAAGTTCTTTTGGTACTTTTGCTGTTACGGGGCTTGGAGAAGATAATATCGAGTGTTCCGCAGACAATGATTTTGCCGAAGCTGTAACAGGTTTTCAGGGTGATGTGGTAATAAATGAGAGTGCCAAGAGGAACGGTACAATAAAAGTTTCTGTACAGGCCACAAGTCCGCAGTTAAAGGTATTGAAAAGAATGGCTGACGTTACGGATATATTTTCTGTCTGGGTTGTCAATAAGGCTACAAATGAGAAGACAGGAGGCTCTAAGGCTTTTATGAAGAAGCCTGCCGATAATAAGAGCCTTAACGTTAAGTTTCATCCATAACCTGACACAAAACTTGAAGAACTTTGACAACTTTAAAACTAGAATTCTCATTGCTTTGAATATCAAAAAGAGAGAACCAATCTGATTCTCTCTCGTACTTAGTTATATGTTCCCCACTACAGTTGCCCATGACTTCTAAGCACTATCCTTTACAGTAGTGAAGTTATTCCTTATTTCTACTATCCTTGATTTTTACGTCTATATCCTATTAGCATCAGTAATACTCCTGAGGTTAACATTATCCATACATATTGGGATACGTTGCTTCCATCTCCTGTATTAGGTAATGTCTTGTTATTACTTGTATTTGGTACCTCTGGTTTATTCGATTCTGGATTTTTT
>ERZ772807.1648-NODE-1648-length-12226-cov-3.801085_pt1 | contig 12226 bp, 18 predicted proteins | sample MGYA00511472_ERZ772807 | MGnify/ENA primary metagenome ERZ772807 (study PRJEB29015, sample SAMEA2737947) | human oral metagenome | biome: human oral; feature: human-associated habitat; material: dental | place: China | collected 2039 ...
TTTCTCAGAGTAACACTTGTGCTCTGGTCCTCGCCCTCTGTGCTTTCGACACTGACGTCAATATGCAGGGTGCTGGAACCATCAGCCTCAACCTCTGAGTGCACGTCAACATTGGCCTCAGTCAACGGGCCATCAGCATCTTCCTCATTATCGTCGTCAAGCAGACCCATTGCACTGAGCGCATAACGAATAGACGGAGGCAGGTTGTCAGCAGCACCTGGCTCGTTCAACTTACTCAGGTCACCAACGTCAACTCCTCCATCAAGCCCGCTGATAGTGAGGTCTGAGTCACTGCCGCCTGACATGGTGATCGTAGTGCCACCGCTTGCAGAATTGCTGCTGGGATCTGTAGGGCCGATCTGGATGATTCTAGTCATCTGCTCTCTCTGTTCCTGTGCTTTAAGACTTCTCTGGATGAGACAATCACCTCATTGTAGCACGACTTCCAACAGAGAACAAGGGCCACGCTGAGAACAGGAAGTACCTGGAGAAAGAGTGTTTAATTAGTTGAAAAAATTAAACAGATTCAGGCACTATGCTAACCCCCAGAAAAATAGAGGAGTCAGAGTGTCTGAATCTGTTTGTCACTCATCACAAAGAGTGATTGAGTGCTAGTCGGTCTTTGCTCTCATGAACGACAGCGATCCTGGTGCTGAATGATTGCTGTCAGCATCACCCATACTCGCCTTGACATCCTGAGTGAGGGAATAGTACACAATCCATGAGCCCATCAGGCAGGCAGCAATGGCAGACGGAATAAGGAACCATGCGAGCGACATATTTCCAATCGCTGATGCTCCAATGAAGATGGTTGACGCCAGAGCAAAGAGGAAGAGCACCCATGTGGTTGGACTGATGATCCACAGAGTACTCCAGTTGCCTACTTGCAGAAGGTAGTTGGTGTAGGTGCTCTGATTCTGGATGTTGTTAAATGATGCGTTAGTCATTGAAATCTCCTTAATTCTCATCGTTAATGCTCTCCTGGTAACGCCGCCAGATGTCATGCCCGCCGAAGTAGGCAATAACCCACATGATTGCACCTACGGGTAAAAGTCCGTTACGAAAAGTCGCAAAGATTGCCAGAAAGAACAGAATACCAATTCCAGCAATTGATGCTATCTTTTCCATGACTTGCCTCCTTTTTCTGTGTTTGGGTTGGTGTATCTCTTGACTATGTACATCTTGTACACATCACTGGCTCAATCATGGTAGCAGGGCTGAACTGAAGGAACAAGTATGTTTGAGGTGATGTACGTCATACCTTGGGTAACACAGAGAGTTATATGAACACAAAAGCGTTCTTATATGGCTGGGTGCTTGCGCAATCAGCAGAGAACATGCTACTATGACATGAGTACAGGAGTGTCAGTATGGCGCCTTTGTAATGGAGACGCGAGAGCACAAGCACAGAGGAGAGTGAGATCTCATGACACATGCATGGCGAGATCTTGATAACCTGCCTGACTGGAAGCACCAGGACGGATATACAGGTGTCTATGACGACAGTGTTGTCAAGCCTTTAGGATCTCACTACACCTGGGTCAGTGATGGTGCTAACGGTCTGTTCGCTGTTGCTGACGACCAGACTCGCATCTTTCTGAACCTGAGTGCAGACATGGCAGGCATCTGTAACGGAGTGTACGCTTACTGGGTTGTGCTGCCTTCAGATGGACGAGTACTTGACAGCAGGATCCCAGGAGACGTTGCTGGTATCTGGGAATACGTTCCAGCAGATGAGTGGCCTGATGGATTGGCTGGCAAGTCTGCGCTCATTGACCCAAACTATGCTGATGTCATGGTTGACTCCGTTGTTGTTGCATGGCGCGACTCGTTGCACAACAAGTATGGCAACTCTTCTGTGTGGGATCTCAACCAGGATCAGGAGGTTTGATGACTGCTGCTGGTTGCTGTACTACTATCGTCTGTATTGTAGAAGAACCATGTTCGCCTGTAGATGATGTTCTTGATGCAATCGACCTTGAGCAATCCTCTAGGTACCCAGGTAAGCAGATTCATGAACTTGTTGACATGTGGGCTGCCAGTTGTGATGACAACGAGAGAACAGACCTCTTGTCCTCTATCGTGCTGAAGTGTATTCATACCGAGATGGACCTGCATCACAACTGGGAGAAGAATTTCAAGGATGCTGACCAGAGAGTGCAGGAAGAGTATGGGATTAAGCAGGGGTTGAGTGCTTGTCAGGTAAGCGAGAGGTTCCAGGCAGCACTATCTGATGCTGCACCTCATCTCAAACAGGTTCTTGATGATGCTCGTCAGGGAAAGATTGGTCCTGTGTTCATTATGGATACAAAGAACTGGAGGTCTCTTCCTGGTCCGTCAGCAGATTTGTATAGTGAGTATGTGTCCGTTGCTGGAAGTGCCGCCATATCTGTTATGGTGCTGGATGCATATTCTAAGCAAAAATCATAAGGAAGAGGGTTTCAGATGACTGTGAGAATAAAGAACATTCTTGATGGTATCGGTTTTGGGATTTCATTAATTGCTTCAATTCTGATTGTTGCTTCGTTTTATGATCCAAGATACGACATTGTGAGTTATCTAGTATGTTCGTGTCTTGGTCTCGCGTTTTTGCTGGCTGTTTTCTCTTTATCGTTATTATTTGCTAATTACTGAGTAATAGTATTCATCTTCTACAACAAAGACCAGAGAGTTGAGTTCCCATGGTCTATTCACGATTACGCTAACCAGGTCCCACTATGGATTCTAGTTCAATCCGCAATCTACTCAGCCATGATTCCATCATCTGGCAGGATGCCAAAAATCCTCAAAGATCGGAAGAAGTTCAGCGACAGAATCGTGAAGTCAAATGATCGTATTACTGAGGTCCTGACGAATGAGTCAGTGGTCGATGTTCTCTATAATGGGTATGCTCCTGACATGAAGAACGAGATGGAAGCATTTGTCAGGAAGGCTTTCAAGGAGGAGATCAGAGTTCTCAGGCAGATTCGTTCTGAGATGAAGGATGTTGTTGCCAGAGAGAACGAGATTCGCAACCAGTCACGTATAAGGCAGATGGAGCATGAGGAGTCCGAGCGTCGTGCTGCCAGAGATGCTAAGGATGAGGACGTTAGGATGAAGGCAAATAAGATGCTGGACGAGAACTACCTATCTGAAGTCAAAAAGGAAAGTGGTGATGTAGATGAGTGAAAATAATGAATCTGATTCTCTAAAAGAGAGAAAGTTTTTTGCTGACGAATTAGCGTTTGTGTCATTCATTGTTCCAGTTTTGTTGGTATCGTTAACAATTGGAACCATTGTGTGGGCAGTATTGGCAATGACTACTAGTCCTGAGATGATGGGGTCTTGGGAAGATCGCCTTTTTTCTTGGGTAACTGTCAACATGATGGTTGCTATCCCTGTACTTGCCTTGTCATATCCATTTTGTGAAATGGTTGACTCATCTGTTTGTGCACTAGTAAATTCAATCAGTGACTTCAAAAACATCCCGTCGTTCACAGAGTCGCCTAAACTCAACATCTTGCTGCTTGTGTATGGCTACAAGATTCGCAGGTTCGTCTCTGGAGGCTTCAACACCGATCTGGTGATTGATGACAGGATTAAGCAAGCCCATAAGAAGGTTGAGGACATTCTCTCTGAACCTGCAGTCGTTGACGTCATTAAGAACGGCCAGTCAAGGCATTTCAAGAATGATGTTGTGGCATCTGTTACTGAGGTTGTTAAGGGTGCAATTCGAGAAGTAGACGAGATTTCCAAGAATGCCAAGATTGAGAACAACAACAAGACCATAAAACAGAACGAAGAGTCCGATCATAGAGTTGTTGAGTTTCTAGCGAGAGAGAAGTAGAGAGATAATGAAGATTATAGATGAGTTTTATGATAGGATTTTTATCCTATACTTTGTTTTTGGTTCAATTACAATTTTTGGGACTACGCTGAGTCTATTTTATGGTCTTTTTGAAATTAACATCATTGCTGCTATTCTTTTTTCTTTGATTGTTTCGTTTTTGTCATGTATTTTATACGGAGGTGCTTTGATTGAGATCACAGACAACCTTCAGGACCTCAAAAAGGATACCAGAAACACCCACAAAAGAGAACTCTGCAATTCTTTGAGCAAATATGCAGAAACGATGCCGTTTTGGGTGATGTACAGATTCATGAAGTACTTCAACTCGATTCCTGAAGACGCTTATGCTCTAGACGACAAGAAGCAGGAGGTGAATAACAAGATCGAGGACTCGGTATCTAAGGTAAAGTGGATTCTTTCTAACGAGTCGGTAGTTGATGTTGTTTATCGTAAGTATGCTCCAGAGCAGAGATCCGAGATGATTGATGTTGTCAAGAACACTCTTAGAGATGAGACAAGAGTAATCAGAGACATCAAAAAGGATTCGGAGCGATACCACGAGGAGTTTTTGACGGCTAAGAAAAAGCGCCAAAAGGAGAATACGCAAAGGGTGAATAGGGAGACGAATCAGAAAGTTTCTCAGAATGCCTCTGAGTTTCTTCAAAACTACTACATGAACGAGAAGTAGGATACAACCAGAAGATTATTGAGTTTTTTGGAAAATGGGTTAGGGATACATTATGAAAATTATAAGTAACTTTTTTGAAAAGATCGTTTTATTTTTCGTTGTTACTGGAAGCGTTTTAATTGTAGGAGGTATTGCATGGCTATTTTGGATCCTTGTATCTGATAAGGCCATTTCCCTTTTCTTGGCACTCTTGGCTTCAATACCACCTGTTATTTTATATATAGGTACTCTGTGTGAATTTTCATGCAAAAAAGAGCGACGGCGGAAGAGAAGCATCAAAAATAAGTACAAGAAAGAACTTTGCGAATCTCTTGATGAGAGTATAAATGTATCTCCATCAAGAATGCCATTATGGATGCAGTACAGGTTTGTGAGGTACTTTAACTCGATTCCTGAGTACATCTATGCTTCAGATAACGACAAGCAGTCAATTTACAATGAGATTGAGAAATCTACTGAAAAAGTCTTCTGGGTTCTGTCGAATGATTCAGTATCTAACTCTATCTACTGGGGTTATTCATCTGACAGGAAATCTGAGTTGGTTGATGCTGTCAAAAATACTCTTAAAGAGGAGACCAAGGTAGTTAAAGACATCAAGAAGAAGTCTGAGCAGTATAATCAGAGCATCATCAAGAAGGAGAACAACGAAAGTCGTCAAAGGCATTCTAGGAATGTTGACGAGTTCCTTAATGAGTACTATGCGAAGGATCAGAACAAGTGAGAGAAAGGTTTCAGTTTATAAAATGGAACTCACTGCGTTTGTTGTCCATACCAGCATCAGTGATTCTGTCTATTTTCGTTCCAATGCATGATCCTAGCACACCAAATCGTATTTTAGGATCCTTTTTGTTTGTAATAACCGGACTTGCACTTCTCCAGTTGTTTAAAGCACTGGATCCTGCTGGAATGTATGATGCACGTGCTTTTGATAATATAGGAAACGAATTCCAGCAAGAATTTGAAAGTGCAGTAAATGAGTGCAACCAGAAACTTCCGTTCAGTACCTTGTCAAAGGTGTCGGGTTACTGGAAGGTCATACCGTACCTTGAGTCAAAGTATATACCTCAGCAGGATCTGAACAAGATCCAAAACGAGATGAGGGAGTCCTTTAAGAAGGTTGTTGGTGTTTTGTCTGACGAGGTTGTGATCAACGTTCTTTGTAAAGGTGATGCTCCAGAGTTGAGGTCAGAGATGGTTGATTACGTCAATGACTTCATCAAGAGCGAGAAGAAGAATATGGTTGACATACGCTCTCGATTTAAGAAAATGGAAAAAGAAAGTATCCAAGAGCATAAAAGGCGGCAAAAAATCAGGAAGAACAAGAATAAGATCGAGAGGATAAAGAAGAAGGAGGCTGAGGCCGTTAGAAATGAAGCCAGAAGTAGACAGACTGCCGTTTTTGCTGATAAGATGCTGAATGAGGTATACCTGAACAGAGGTGAGTGAGAACTGGATACATGCTTCAACTCTCATAGAGGGGGGGGTATTAACGACTCATTACAAGTAGTACGAGGACAGTGTTTCTGAGATGCATTGCTTATTTCCTGATTGTTCAAATGGTGTAAATCACTGAAAACAGATTTGTAGATCATGTTGTAGTGGTGATATGGTTGAGTCATCAAGAAAAACTGAGTCAATCCTGATGGCTTGGTTCTTACAAAGCAACAACCATGAGCAGAGGTGCTAACAATCATGCCAGAACAGGCGAAGACCTTCCAGCAGGTGATCAGTGGGTTCTCCCTGAAGGAGATTCCGTTCTACATCCAGTGGAGTGGTCCGGCATTCACTGACGTTCCGTCGGATGGTGACTGGGGTGAGGGAATGTCCTGGACTTGCACCATCATGATTGAGGACGAGGACGGAGACCCCATCGCTCTGGGAGACATGTATCGGCAGGTGGGTGCGCTAGATTCGGCCTCTTTCTCTCCAGCGGATGGTAGTCCTGACGAGGAGCAGATCTACCAGGACACTGAGGATCGTCTGCTGGCACGTTTCGGCATGAGTCGAGAGGACGCTCAGCACATCGATTACGCTTGGTGAACGTCTAAAGGTCACTAAGTAAGCAAATTTTCAACAGGTGTCAGCAGGAAGAAAAAATGTGATGACTCTCTGCTGACACCTGTTCTGTACATGTTTCCTTTTGCGTGTGACATGATTCACTAGTAGGTGGGTTGTTCCTGAGTCAGACAACATGATGAACATGAACACAAACGCCAACACTGACAAGATTATTGACTTCCTCAACGATCTCACGAACAAGGTGGGTGAAGGTAAGCATATTACTCTTCTTGCTGAGAAGCAGGATTGGTTTGACGCGAAGCGTACTCTTGCTCAGGAGCGTCTTTACGGGTGGGATGAGGGTGATGTAATTGTTGACAACGATGGCAACATCTTCACATTCGATGACGACAACTCCTGGCACGTTGAGCACCTGTCTGAGGAGGAGTGGCGCAAGGCTGAGGTTGAGGACCAGATTGAGCAGATGACTGATCGCATTGGCTGGGACTTTCAGGACCGTATGGGCTACGAGAAGGTGTCCTATGGCGACATGGAGGACTTTCTGAACGAAGTCTTCGCTGAGATGCGGATCGCTGCTGATGGTGACGCAGAGGTGGCTGAGAAGTTCGAGAAGAAGGTTCTAAAGTCTCTGGGCATCTTGCCCTCTGTTCTTCACATCAATGACAACGGATCTACCATCACTATTTCTGGCGGCTTTGTTCGCTGGAAGGAGATGGTCTTCGAGATCAAGAAGCAGGCAACAGTTCGTTTCTGATAGAGATTACCAATAACTTCAGAAGGATCATACATACGCAAGAATCGGGCATCTTGGTTGAAACTTGATGCCCGATTCTTGCGTATATATATAGTGGATCGTGTGTCTTCCTGTGATTATTTCAAGATGCTATCACTTGAACACTTTGGACGGATTCTTCACATTGCACACAAGAGCGCCTTTAATCATGTTATCTCTGTTCGAGTTCTCTCTGTTAATGCGAGTCAGGAAGAAATCAACGTCATCATGGTGGGCACACCTAACCAGAATCTTTGGTCTGCTGCCAACAGCATAGTTCCTGTGCCAATACTCATGTGGTGTCTGAAGATCTGTTTTGAGAATGTACTCCTTAGAGTTATTACTCCTCTGGAAGTAGATGTCTGTCCCGCCGGTTTGCTCGTTGTGACGAACCATGGATACCCATCCGTTGACAACCTCGTCACCATTAGGAAGTTCACGCGCAGATGAGACAACTGGAATCATGCCGTACACTACAATTGCCAGGAGTGTCAGTCCAGCAACTTTGCGTACTGCTGATTGCTTGAAGTCCCCCATTTTGTCAATAGAGTAGAATAGAGCAATAATAAGTACAACACATATGAGATGTGCTAAACCAACATAAGCAAGATTATCAAAAGATATGAGGTACCTTGTACTAGATGTATCAAAAATGCTTGAAATTTTCGGAAGAACAGCAAATGCACCATTTATTACAAATGAGCCTAAAACAGATGCGACAGCAACAGCAATCGAGATTACTCCAACACCTATACTTACTTGAACATTCTTGTCTTTGTCGTCTTTCCTCGCCAGCAGAAAAAGAGGAAGTAAAATGAACATCCAAAACACTGCACATATGAGAACAGACATAACGAACAAGGTTGTCTCGTTCTCTAGATCAAGTACTGGAAGCATCTGTCAGATCTCACTTTCTGCGATTCATAGTCATCACAAGTACATCTTACCAACAGATGGACACATTGACTTGTTGGTAGCACTCGTTCAAAAACAAAGATCAACCCGCCTGAATCCTAATCAAAGGCAAACAGACGGGCTGCTCAAAGGATGTCGTCACTTATGACTGCGGCTGTTGTTATTGGATCGTGCTTCGTGAATCTCGTTCATTGCCAGAGATGTCCAGAGTGCTTCCATACCGCTGACACGGGACTCAGCATCAGCGCTGTCTTCTGTACTCTTGCGGGTGATGGTGAGGTCTGCTCCGAATGAGAACATTGCCTTGTCCATGTGCCATGATACCGAGCCGTCAGCGTTCTTGATGTCAGTGTTAAGTGACAGACCAAACTGCTGTTCACTCTTGCCGACCTGATTGCTGCCACGATAGATGTCGATTTTGGTCATCAGGGAGCCGAACTCTGTCTGCAGGTGTCCAATCTCCTTACTGTCCCAGTCGTAGATCGTTGCCTTGTTGCTGAACATCTGAGGGTTCTCGGTCTCAGCACCCACAAGGTTGCCATCAGGTGAGGACAGGGCGTAAACGTCACCAGACACATGGAACGCAAGCCCCTGGACAGTCCCCACCTTCTTGTCATCAGCGTAGATTGTCCAGGTGTCTCCACCAAATAGTTTCCAATCCTTCTTCGCCTCAATCTTGCTGGCATGGTTGATGGCGTCAACAACCTGCTTGGAGTCAGCAATATTGTGAGTAATCTCAGCAGGCGGGTTGGATGAACCAAGATACCTGAAACTCATGATCACGATAAGAATAGCAACCATAATGGATGCAACAGCAGCGACCTTCTTAGTGTCCTCGTTCATGTTTCTGGCATCTCCTTTGTTCAGGTTTCTTGGTCTTGCCTTTCTGTACTCAATGGTACTAGTGAACTCAGGGGTTAGTCAACATACGAATCAGTGAACTAGATCACAACAGTTTTTGCTTATTGGAGTACTCCTGAAGCAGCATCTGCTCGAGATTGCTGATCGCTCTTCCTTTCCTTGAACTGACAAAGAGGAGCCTTATCCTTGTCAGATTCCTTTACAACAGGATCTTGTTTAGTGTTGACACAGAAGAAAGCAATTTCAATACCTTTATCTTCGTTGATGAACTCGATCTGACCATCCTTGAACTTCTTGTCTGCTTTGACGAAATACGTGGTGTTGTCATTCTCTCTGGTGAAGTAGATGTCTGTTCCACCAGTTGAGTGGTTGTGCTCCATATTCTTGACAATGCCCTGATGAAAGTGGCTGGTTATCTGATCTGGTGAGTTGATGATTATGTCAGATACAAGATACATGGGCATGAATGCAAGAATAGCAGTTGTCGCAATAGTAACAACACTGGTCAAGAATTCTGAAATGGTTAATCTGGGTTGATTGCCAGTTTTCTTCAGTCTGAGTGAAATAAACAAAATCCATGAGAGAATCAACAGAGTGATTAAAAAGATGCTGTATGAGTTGATTCCAGTAAAAGTATTAATCGTGCTGATTGTTACACCAGTTACAACAAAGAGAAGCCACGCAGATACAAGAGAAATTATAATACTGATATGATTGATTTCTGTGCGATCCTTACTAGCATTAATAGCACTATAACAAAAAATCAAAGCGCTACGTGCAAACTCAAATAGCACAAAACATATTAGAAAAAATGCTATATTAGATATATGACTTGATACTAGTGTCTCGTTGTTGAACACGTAATCTACCATTTCTTACCACCTATGAACTAGATACAGACATCAACATACCCATATCTTACCACAGGATCGTGCACTTTGAAGCAGAAACAAAAGAGAGCAGTGCCGCCTTGACGAGATTGATGGTCAGGTCAAGACAGCACTTTCAGAACATGTCACCAAGGCTTCTGAGCGGCAAGAATCCGTTCCAGAAGCGAATTGGTCTCTCGGGTTTCTTGGAGCAAAACCAGAAGGATGTCCTGAGTCTTCTTCTGTGAGTCAAGAATCCTCTCAGCATTCTTGTTGGACATGATGGCTCCATGACCAGCAATCTGAGCAATCTCATAGTCGCTCGTTGCAAAAGCGTTCATCGCCGATTCGATTGCCTCAACACGGTACTCGTTGCTCATGTTTGATTCCTCCTTTGTAGGTGTTTGTCACGCTTCCTGCCTGACAAAATAAATACTACTACATGATTCCAAGACGGCGCAAGTCGAGGACCAGTGACTTGGCTCACATCATAAAAGCCAGCATGTACTCATATACTGCTCTGCATTCATTGCGACAACTGAACTCAGGTATGTTAAGATGTAATCAACTATGAACAGGGTTTTGCCCTTTATTTCAGTGAAAGGTCGTAACAAATGAGATCGGCTTCATGTCATCCTCAGTACACAATGACTCCCGTTGCTGACATCAAACCTGGTGACAAGGTGTTCATCAAAAGCATACGCTCAGTAGGTGTGGTGGAGTCAGTCAAACCAGATTGCTACGACAGGAGCAGGACAGAGATTTCTTTCAGGGATTCTGCTTGGCTGTTTGGTACAGATGTCAGAATTGTTGTGCCATGTGATGCATGTGTTCCTGTGGCTTAAGGATAAGAGAATTCAAGAGCAGAGAGTAAAATATGATAAAGACCTGAGCAAAGCAAAGAAAGCAGTTGCTCAGGTTTTTGTTTGTCAGATTGAGTTACTTAACTGAATCAATCTTGCAGAGATTCTTGTCATTGACCGACTCGCCAACTCTACCACGACATGTCAGAGTAACTTGTTTGCCAGCAGACTTTGAGAGATCTGTTCCACTCTCGGCATAAAACGTCTTGGCGTCATCAAACACAACTATTTGGTGTGATTGGTAGTCGTTGACACTCTGCAATGTTCCAGAAGCAGTGTAGTAATTATTGCTAGATGCGTATCCCGCTACTGTGCCAACTAGCCAAAACAACACAAGTCCAGCAAAAAGCATAGCATCAGATTCAAACAGATAATAGAGCGCAGCGAAAGTGGTTAGTAAAGCAACAGATGCAAAAAGATAAACCAACCAACTGAAACCAAGAAATTCGTCAACTGGACCAATCTGGTTGAATGATGTTCCTAGTGGTAGTGATGTGAGTATTGCTGTCATTCTAGTTCTTCTTTCTATATGCCCAAGGTGGTTTTACTGTTGTGTTGATTCTATCACATATGTAGTCAAACATCAATCATGTGTTGTATTAGAGAGGAATCGAGTCTCCTAAACCTACCTTTTCTTGACTCCACTAATTGCCTTGGCTGTGCGCCTTAGGAAGCCTCTGTACTTGCTTCCATCTGGTTGTAGAATTGGAGATTTTAGTAGAATGCTGGTGGCATCAGTAGTGAAGATACTCTCATCACCTCCATTGAGCAGGTAGTAATCTATATAGGTCGCAACTCTGCCTGTGTCCTTGATGTCATACTCGACTCGAAAACCTGTCAGTTCTTCCAGCAGATTGATTGCGTTCTTTTGACTATAGAATCCGATGTATGGCTTCTCTTTGATTCGTACCTTCTCAGAGTACTCGAAGAATTCAGAGGAACCAAGGTGTTTGTTGATAAAAACAACAAGATCTCTGTTGCTCAGAGTTATTACACTGCTCATCGTTCCAAGCGTGCTCTTTATCATTTCAACAGATCCTGCGACAAAAGTAGTCTTATTGAGGTTGTAGGATCCGTTGACAAATACTCTTAGGTCGAAATCCCATATGAATTGTGGGTCTGGATTTGATCTTCTTAGTTTGTCGTCAAAGTACTCGTCTACAGGAAACATGAGAATGATGTCTGGTCCAACCCCTGAGAACATTCTCGTGACATGTGTTCCTACACTAGCAAGGCTTGATGCTCTTGGTAGTGATGTGTCAACGCTGCCAGAAACCAGATAGTTGTTATCGTCACTATATACACACCTGACAAGCGACTTGATGTAATTTTCTTCTGGGTCGATCTTTGTGTTCTTACCAAAGTAGTCAGGAATGATATACTCATACCTCTCTATTAACTGCTCATACC
>ERZ772807.1651-NODE-1651-length-12218-cov-16.575351_pt1 | contig 12218 bp, 10 predicted proteins | sample MGYA00511472_ERZ772807 | MGnify/ENA primary metagenome ERZ772807 (study PRJEB29015, sample SAMEA2737947) | human oral metagenome | biome: human oral; feature: human-associated habitat; material: dental | place: China | collected 2039 ...
TACCGGCGATTTCGTTGGCGCGGTTCGCCAGCACTTCGTTCATGTTCATATTGGATTGCGTGCCGGAGCCGGTCTGCCAAACCACCAAGGGGAACTGCCCGTCGAGCTTGCCGTTCAACACGTCGTCCGCCGCCTGCGTAATCAAATCCGCCTGCTCAGGCTTAATCCTGCCGAGGGAAACATTGGTGGCTGCTGCGGCTTTTTTCACCAGCGCCAAAGCATAAATCAACGGCTGCGGCAGGGTTTCGCCGCCGATTTTGAAATTGTTGCGGCTGCGCTGGGTCTGCGCGCCCCAATAGGCTTCGGACGGGACTTCAACATTGCCCATGGTGTCGTGTTCGGTACGGGTGCTCATGCGTTTCTCCTGAATTAAATGATAATGCAAATAATTTGCAAGCGTATTATAGCGGGCAGGAGGTCGTCTGAAAAGCAGGGGAGGGAGGTTCGGTAAATAGGGTGGGACAGTATGTTGAATAATAGGGTAGGGGACAGATTGCGGTATCAAAAAAGGTCGTCTGAAAAGCAGAAAATGGCTTTTCAGACGACCTTTGTTTTATTTTTGAAGGCTTATTCGATGTTTTGAACCTGCTCGCGCATTTGCTCGATTAAGACTTTCAGTTCGACCGAAGCCTGCGTGCATTCCGCCGCGATTGCTTTGCTGCCCAGCGTGTTCGCTTCGCGGTTCAATTCCTGCATCAGGAAGTCCAAGCGTTTGCCCGCGCTGCCTTTGTTTTCTGTCACAATACGGCGGACTTCGGCGATGTGCGTGCGCAGGCGGCTGAATTCTTCGTCAACGTCCGATTTTTGGATAAACAGCGCAAATTCCTGCTGCAAACGGTCGTTGTCGATATTGCCGACCGCCTCCGCCAGGCGCGCGTTCACCTTGTCCATATGCGCCTGAAGCAGGCTGGGGAACAATTCGCCCAACGCATCGACGATTTCCTCCATACCGTCCAAACGTTGCAAGAGATGCTCGCCCAGCTTTTTGCCTTCGCGTTTGCGGGCGGCGGCAAATTCTTTCAACGCACCGTCCAGCAAATCCTGCACCGTTTTTGCCAGAGCCTCGGGGTCTTCGCTTTGCGCCGCCAGCACGCCCGGAAAACGCAAGACTTCCGCCACCGTCAGCTTGCCGAAACCATGCTCCTTGCGCCAAGTTTTGTTCAAATGCGCCAACTGCCCGACCAGCTCTCCATTGGTTTCCAAGCCCTGAGAGCCTGCCGCCGCATCCTGCAACTGGATGCGGCATTCCAACTTGCCGCGCGAAGCCGACGCCGCGATTTTCTCGCGCAACGCCCCTTCCAGATAGCGCAACTCTTCAGGCATACGGAACTGGACATCCAAATAGCGGTGGTTGACCGCGCGGATTTCCAGATTGACCCGTTTGCCCCCGCATTCGCCTGCCGCATTGGCAAAGCCGGTCATACTGTGGATATGGATGGATTGACTCATGGTTTTACTCCGTTTCAAAAGACGAGTGAAAGTGGAGGGAATATAACATATACGGACAGAGGTCGTCTGAAAACGAGCGTAGTGAGTTTTGTCAAGATGGTTTCAGACTATCTGATGAAATTAGCCATGCATATAACCCAAAAACAAGAAGCTAGAATGAACTCAAGAATCTTGGGATTTTTAATGAAGCAGACGCTTTCAGACGACCTTTGGAAACAAAAATTCTTAGGCGTTTGATTGAGAAAACCTGTTTGTCTTAATCTGCATATAACCCAGCAATAGGGTTTTAAAATGTTCCGAGAATCTTTTGGTTCATTTTATTTTTTAATCCGCAATAAGGAGGTTTTATGATTGAATTATCATTTAATGTATCAATAAAGATAGATTCAAATGCCGTTTTAATGCTTATCCGCCTTTTAACTCATATATCCAATCATTTTTAAATTTGTTTCAAATTTATTAGAGCGAATCCCTCCAGTAATGGGGGGATTTTTATCTATACAAGTCAGTCCGACGAATCCCGTATAATACCCGCCGAACCATCCCATCCCACTTTCCCAAAGGACAACCATGACCGCCTACACCCGCACCTCCCGCCCCGCCGACAGCCTGCGCGACATCAAAATCACCCCGCATTTCCTGCCGCACGCCGACGGCTCCTGCCTCATCGAATGCGGCAACACCAAAGTCATCTGCACCGCCTCCATAGACGAAAACGTCCCGCCGTTTCTGCGCGGCAAAGGACAAGGCTGGGTAACGGCGGAATACGGAATGCTGCCCGCCTCCACCGCCTCGCGTATGCGCCGCGAAGCCGCAGCGGGCAAACAGTCCGGGCGTACGCAGGAAATCCAGCGGCTGATCGGGCGTTCGCTGCGCGCCGTCGTCGATATGGAGAAACTCGGCGAACGCCAAATCCTCATCGACTGCGACGTCATTCAGGCAGACGGCGGCACGCGCACCGCCTCCATCACAGGCGCATTCGTCGCCCTGCAAATCGCCGTGGAAAAACTACTTTCAGACGGCCTCATCGGCGAAAACCCGATTCGCGAAGCCGTTGCCGCCGTATCCGCAGGCGTGGTGGGCGGCGTACCGCTTCTGGATTTGGACTATCCCGAAGATTCCGGCTGCGACAGCGACGTCAACATCGTTATGACTGCATCGGGCAAAATCATCGAAATCCAAGGTACGGCGGAAGGCGCGCCGTTCAGCCTAGACGAATTGGGCAAACTGATTGCGCTGGCGCAAAAAGGCATCGCCGAGCTGGTGCGGCACCAGCAAAACGCGTTGAAAACACCCCGCCCTGTCGGATAACGGTATCCTGCAAACTATACAAAGGCTGTCTGAAACCATATTTTCAGACAGCCTCCTGCATCCGGCGGCCCGTTTGCCGCCAAAATCCAATTTATCTTTGAAATTCATGTAAACGACAGTAAAATACGCAAAGATTTGCCCGCATTTTGCCGCAGCGCGGAAACCTGCTCAGGCAGGCGGGAAGATTCCGACTTTGCAGCATCCCGCTGCCCTACCAATCTCAAACAGAAAGCACGAAACATGGCGTTAATCGTACAGAAATACGGCGGAACATCGGTAGGTTCCCCCGAACGCATCAAAAACGTAGCCAACCGTGTTGCCAAAGCCCGCGCCGAAGGTCATGACGTGGTCGTGGTCGTTTCCGCCATGAGCGGCGAAACCAACCGTTTGGTGGCACTGGCGCACGAAATGCAGGAACACCCCGACCCGCGCGAACTGGATGTGGTCTTAGCCACCGGCGAACAAGTGACCATCGGCCTCTTGGCGATGGCGTTGAAAAACATCGGCGTGGATGCGAAAAGCTATACCGGCTGGCAGGTTGCCCTGAAAACCGATACCGCCCACACCAAAGCCCGCATCGAAAGCATAGACGACGAGAAAATGCGTGCCGATCTGGCTAAAGGCCGCGTCGTCATCGTCGCCGGTTTCCAAGGCGTCAGCAGCACGGGCGACATCTCCACGCTGGGCCGCGGCGGTTCGGACACCTCGGCCGTCGCACTTGCCGCCGCCCTCAAGGCCGACGAATGCCAAATCTACACCGACGTGGACGGCGTTTACACCACCGACCCGCGCGTCGTGCCCGAAGCGCGCCGCCTCAATACCATCACTTTTGAAGAAATGCTCGAGCTGGCCAGCCTCGGCTCGAAAGTATTGCAAATCCGTTCAGTTGAATTTGCCGGAAAATACAAAGTGCGCCTGCGCGTACTCAGCAGCCTGCAGGAAGGCGGCGACGGCACCCTGATTACCTTTGAAGAGGACGATAACATGGAAAAAGCTGCCGTAACCGGTATCGCATTCGACAAAAACCAAGCCCGCATCAACGTGCGCGGCGTACCCGACAAACCCGGCGTGGCCTATCAGATATTAGGCGCGGTGGCCGATACCAACGTCGAAGTCGACATGATTATCCAAAACGTCGGCTCGGAAGGTACCACCGATTTTTCGTTCACCGTACCGCGCGGCGACTACAAACAGACGCTCGACCTGCTGAACGGCCTGAAAGACAGCATCGGCGCCACCGCCATCGACGGCGACGACACCGTATGCAAAGTATCTGCCGTCGGCATGGGTATGCGCTCGCATGCCGGAGTGGCCGCCAAAATCTTCCGCACGCTGGCGGAAGAAGGCATCAATATCCAGATGATTTCCACTTCCGAAATCAAAGTTTCGGTATTGATTGACGAAAAATATATGGAACTGGCGACCAGAGTGCTGCACAAAGCGTTTGATTTGGGCAAATAAGCCCGTATCGCAAGTCAAGAGGCCGTCTGAAAACAGTTTTCAGACGGCCTCTTTCAGTTTCAAACAAACCGGAATGCCCCGCCCTTCCAGCAGGGATAACGGAACAAAATCAATACCAGCCGCGCAGCTTCATTGCTTTTTCGACGCGGCGGATACTCATCATGTAAGACGCGGTACGCAAGTCTACGTCATACTCTTGCGCCAAATTCCAAATATCGCGGAATGCTCGGCGCAGGACGACGGTTTCTTTTTCCTGAACTTCGTCAAATTCCCAATAATAGCCTTGCAGGTTTTGCACCCATTCGAAATAGGAAACGACCACGCCGCCGCAGTTCGCCAAAATATCGGGCACAACCAATACGCCGTTTTGACGCAGGATAGCATCGGCTTCCGGCGTAGTCGGCCCGTTTGCGCCTTCAACCACGATTTTGGCGCGGACTTTGCCCGCGTTTTCGGAAGTCAGTTGGTTTTCCAGCGCGCAAGGGGCGAGTACGTCCACATCCAGCGCCAAGAGTTCGGCGTTGCTGATTTCTTTGCCATAACCCGCTTCGTTGGTAATGAAGCCTTTTTCTTGGAACTCTTTGAAGAGGGCTTCCATATCCAAGCCGTTTTCGTTGTAGATGGCGACATCAACGGTGGAAACGGCAACGACTTTCGCGCCGGATTGATGCGCGTAATAGCCTGTGTGATAGCCCACATTGCCGAAGCCCTGAATGGCGTAGGTTGCGCCTTTAACATCTTTGCCGAGTTTTTCCAAAGCTTGGACGGCTGCGAAGTTCACGCCGTAACCTGTCGCTTCGGTACGCGCCAAAGAGCCGCCGAATTCGACCGGTTTACCGGTAAACACGCCCGGCGCAGATTTTTTAACGACATTTTCGTAGGCATCGACCATCCACGACATGATTTTGCCGTTGGTGTTCACGTCAGGTGCAGGAATATCGATTTTCTCGCCGATGAGCGGGGAAATGGCTTCGGAATAAGCGCGTGAAATGCGTTCCAACTCTGCTTCTGAATAATCGCGCGGATCCAAAGTAATGCCGCCTTTGCCGCCGCCGTAAGGAATGCCCGCAACGCAGCATTTGATGGTCATCCAAATCGACAGGGCTTTAACTTCGTCAAAATTTACATTGGGATGGAAACGCACGCCGCCTTTGTAGGGGCCGACGGCGTTGTTGTGTTGCGAACGGTAGCCGGTAAAGGTTTTGACCGTGCCGTTGTCGAGTTTGACGGGGAAGCTGACTTCCAAGGCACGTTGCGGATTTTTCAGGATTTCATACACCGCGGGGTCGGCATTGAGTCGGTCGCAGGCGGTTTTCACCTGTTTGCGGGCGATTTCGAACGGATTCAGCGTTTCTTTTGCAGTAGATTGGGACATTTCTCATCCTTCTTGTGTTAGGTGGGGTGTAAAGGTTGTACAGCCGTTACTATAACCAATTTTCCAGCAAAATGTAATGGCATGTAGTTAATGTTTTCGGAATGGTTTCATTTGTATAGGCTTTTATTTTTTGGCGATTACCGGAATCTGTTTCTTATTTTCCAATATTCGCCATTGGTGTGGATTCATTGAATGAAGAATTTGGTTTTGAATAAGATTTGAATACGAAAAGGATTTTATTTTAAAATTTTGTATTTTAAATGGAAAATTATAATGAATCAGTTTTGAAGATGGGGCGGGCGAAATGGGAAATAGAGTGTAGGATTTATTTCAATTCACTACATGGCGCAGAACAGAATAAGCCGTTTGAACAGGGCAGCCGCATAGCCGCTTGCGTTCAATATGGCAATGCCCATCAAAAACGGGACGGCTGTTGAAAACCGTCCCGTTCAGGGTTTGCGGGCTACAAAAGCAGCCTGCACATTTATTGGCAATTCATCATTAGCCGAAAAATGCCATCATGCGGTCGAGGATGGCGGCGTTCACCAAGTCGATGAAGAACGCACCCACCAGCGGCACAATCAAAAACGCTTTGTGCGAAGGGCCGAACATGCTGGTAACCGATTGCATGTTGGCAACGGCGGTGGGGGTGGCGCCCAAGCCGAATCCGCAGTGTCCGGCAGCCAGAATGGCGGCGTCGTAGTCTTTGCCCATGAAGCGGAAGGTTACGTAGTACGCATAGACCCACATCACGACGGTTTGCACCAGCAGGATGGCCATCATCGAGCCTGCCATGCCGGAAAGCTGCCACAGTTTCATGCTCATCAGCGCGATTGCCAAAAAGAGGCTGAGCGATGCGTTGCCGAACACGTCGATTGCGCGGTCGAACATATCGAAACGGAACAGGCTGGTCAACGTATTGCGCAGCACCACGCCGAAGCCCAGCGCCCACACGAATTGCGGCAGTTTGAAACCGTGTTCAGAAGCGTAAGTATAGGTAAAGGACGAGAACGCCAAGCATGCGGCGAACAGTGCCATGGTTTCAATGGCGGATTCGGCGGTAATCAGGCGGGTGCGGCCGGAATTTTCAAAGGTGGAATCGTCGTAGTCGCCGTTGTTGTCGCCCAGATGGTTTTCGGCGACCGGTTTGCGTCCCATTTTGGTAATCAGGCGGCGTGCCAGCGGGCCGCCGATCAAACCGCCGGATACTAGGCCGTAAGTGGCGGACACCATGGCCATTTCCACTGCGCCGGTAATACCGTATTTGTCCGCCAATGTCGCACCGTATGCGCCGCCCGTGCCGTGTCCGCCGGTCAGGGTGATGGAGCCGGTAATCAGGCCGATGAGCGGATTTTGGTCAAGCAGCACGGCCATGCCTACGCCGACCAGGTTTTGCACGATAATGAACACGCTCACAATCACCAAAAAGACAACCAGCGGGAAGCCGCCTTGTTTCAAGCGGCCGAAATCGGCAGAAAGGCCGATGGAGGCGAAAAACGCAATCATAAAGGTGCGCTGCATATCGCCGTCAAACTCAAACGAAATGCCGGTGGTGGCATAAAGCGTACCGATGATGGCGGCCGCCAGCAAACCGCCGGACACGGGTTCGGGAATGTTGAAATCGCGCAGGAATTTGATTTTGCGCACCAATAAGCGGCCGATGAGCAGCACGATGGTGGCGCAAATCAGCGTGTAATAAGCATTGAGTTTGATTGGTTCCATGAAGTCTCCCTTTCTTCTTGTGGAAATACAGGCCGCCGGTGTTGGATGCACGGCGCATGAAGGCGTGAATATATGCGTTTTGTTAATCTTTGTCAAAATATGGCAAGAAAATGGACGCGGAACAAAAGCAGCCTGCACTTGCGGCGCAAACAAAAACGGGACGGTTGTTCAAAACCGTCCCGCCATTTTTTGGCTTCCTGTCTGTTGTAGCTGCCTTTGCCTTTTTTCTTGCGTTCCGTTTTGTGGCGGAACAGGTTGGAGCGGACCAGCGCTTTGAGCGCGTTGTCTCGGATTTTGCCTTTATTGTGTTCGTGTTTCATGCGGATTTCCGTTGTGAATGAAAGCGGCGGATTATACGGCACAAAAAAGCAGCCTGCAAAGTTCTCCTTGCATTCGTGCCGCGCCGCGCCTATATTCGGTACTTTTGTTTGGCGCACGGATATTGGGAAACGTTATGGGCATTTTCAACGGGCATGGTGCAGGCTGCTTTTGTCGCCGCGCACCGAAACGGCAGGGGCAGGCGTGATGTGGGATTGGGGCACTTTGCTGTCGCTGTTTCTGCTGGGCTTTTTCGGCGGCACGCACTGCGTGGGCATGTGCGGCGGTTTGAGCAGCGCGTTTGCTTTGCAGCTTCCGCCGCATATCCGCCGCGTGTGGCTAATTTTGCTGATGAATTTCGGCAGGATTGCCAGCTATGTGCTGATTGGCGCGCTAATGGGGCTGCTGTCGGGCATGGGCAGCCTGCTGAACGAAACGCACACGCTGCAAATCGTGCTGCTGGTGTTGGCGAATATTTTGCTGCTGCTGATGGGGCTTTATTTGGCGGGGCTGTCGGATTGGGCGAACAAAACCGAGTGGGTGGGGCGCTGGCTGTGGCGCAAAATGCAGCCTGCACTGCAAAAACTGCTGCCCATTCGCAGTTATGCCGCGTGTTTCGGTGTTGGCGCGCTGTGGGGCTGGCTGCCGTGCGGGCTGGTGTACAATGCTTCGCTGTTCGCGCTTTCCAGCGGTTCGGCCGGCACGGGGGCGCTGTATTTGCTGGCATTCGGTTTGGGCACGCTGCCCAATCTGCTGGCGATGGGGATTTTTGCCGCGCAGTTGCAGCGGTTGGTGCAGCAGCGCGGACTGCGGCTAATCACGGGCCTGCTGATGAGCGCGTGGGCGTGCCGCCAGCTTTGGGTGGCAGTGCAGGCTGCTTTGGGTGGCTGAACGCGGGGCGCTGGGCGTGGGTATGGCGGCAAGGCGCCATGAAATGTTTGAATGACGGTGAATTGAAAAAATATGCAGAAAAAATACGACTGGCTTTTGTTTGATGCGGACGAGACGTTGTTTGATTATCCGTCGCACATCGGTTTGGCGCGGCTGGCGGCGCGGTACGGCATTGCGTGGACGGACGCGGATTATGCGCAGTTCCAAGCGGTGAACCAGCCTTTGTGGCGCGCTTATCAAGAGGGGCGCATTGACATCGGGCAGCTGGAAGCGCAGCGGTTTGCCGATTTGGCGGCGCGCACGGGGCAGCCTGCACCGCAATTAAACCGCGAGCTGCAACTGGAAATGGCGCAGCTGTGCAACCTTTTGCCCGGCGCGCGCGAATTGCTGGCCGCCGCACATGGTGCAGGCATCCGCATCGGCATCATCACCAACGGGTTTGCCGTGCAGCAAGAACCGCGCCTGCGCGCTTCGGACGTTTATCAATATATTGATTTGCTGGTCGTTTCCGAATTGGAGGGCTTCCCGAAACCCGATAAGCGGCTGTTTGAGGCTGCGTTGCGCAAAATGAAGCAGCCTGCACCGCAGCGCGTGCTGATGATTGGCGACAATCCGGACACCGACATTGCCGGCGGCGCGCGGGCGGGCATGGACACCGCGTGGTACAACCCCAAAGGCCGCGCCTGTCCCGAACACGTTGCACCGACGTATCACATCCGGCATTTGCAGCAGCTGCATGCGGTGGTGCTGCCGCATTAAAAAGCAGCCTGCACGTTGACGAGCCATCATCGCGGATTGAAATACAATGGCGATTTGAATCTGCCACATTCCCGAATAACCGAAAGGACACCCCCATGACCTCCACCCAAACCATCAAATACCTGCGCGATTATGCCGCGCCCGCTCACCTTGTCCCCAAAACCGAGCTCTTGTTCGACATCATTAGTGAAACCGAAGTCCGCATCACCGCCACGCTGCACATCGAGCCGCAGCACGGCGCAACCGAGCTGGAACTGCACGGCGACGCGGCGCTGCACCGCATTGCGTTAAACGGCGAAACGCTGCCCGAAAGCCGCTACACGTTGGATAAAGACAGCGAAACGCTCATGCTGCACGATATGCCCGCCGAGCCGTTTGTGCTGACCGTGGAAACCGAAGTCAATCCCGCCGCCAACAAATCCTTCAACGGCCTGTATGCCAGCGGCGGCAACCTTTATACGCAATGCGAACCCGAAGGCTTCCGCCGCATCACCTTCCACCCCGACCGCCCCGACGTGATGGGCGTGTTCACCACCGAAATCCGCGCCGACAAAGCCGCCTTTCCCGTGCTGCTTTCCAACGGCAACCAAATCCGTTCAGGCAGCCTGCACGATAATCCCAACTGCCATTTCGCCGTGTGGCACGACCCGTTCGCCAAGCCCACTTATCTGTTCGCGCTGGTGGCGGGCGATTTGGCGGTGCGGCGCGACACGTTCAAAACCCGTAGCGGGCGCGACGTGGCGATTGCGTTTTACACGCGCGCCGAAGATGCCGACAAAACCGCGTTCGCCATCGAATCGCTGAAAAACGCGATGAAGTGGGACGAAGAACGCTTCGGGTTGGAATACGATTTGGATATTTTCATGGTCGTGGCCGTGGGCGATTTCAACATGGGTGCGATGGAAAACAAAGGCCTGAACATTTTCAACACCAAATATGTGCTGGCAGACGAGCACACCGCCACCGACCCCGATTTTGAAGGCGTGGAAAGCGTCATCGGCCACGAATATTTCCACAACTGGACGGGCAACCGCGTTACCTGCCGCGACTGGTTCCAGCTTTCGCTCAAAGAAGGCCTGACCGTGTTCCGCGACCAAGAATTTTCCGGCGACCGCGCCAGCCGTGCCGTGCGCCGCATTGAAAACGTGAAAATGCTGCGCCAGCACCAGTTTGCCGAAGACGCCGGCCCGATGGCGCACCCTGTCCGCCCAGCCAGCTATGTGGAAATGAACAATTTCTACACCCTGACCGTGTACGAAAAAGGCGCGGAAGTGGTGCGGATGTACCATACTTTCTTGGGCGAAGAAGGCTTCCAGCGCGGCATGAAACTTTATTTTGAACGCCACGACGGGCAGGCCGTCACCTGCGACGATTTCCGCGCCGCCATGGCCGATGCCAACGGCGTGAACTTCGACCAGTTCGCCCTGTGGTATTCGCAGGCCGGCACGCCCGTGTTGGACGTTTCAGGCAGCCTGCAATCCGAAGGCAGCCTGCACACCTACACGCTGCACGTCAAACAAAGCCTGCCCGACACGCCCGATATGCCTGCCGCCGACAAACGCCCGATGATGATGCCGCTTGCCGTCGCCCTGCTGGACGAGAACGGCGAAAAAATCCCGTTTGCGCTTTCAGGCAGCCTGCAATCCGAAAGCAGCCTGCACACCGAAACCGTGCTCACCGTCCATCAGGCCAAGCAGACCTATGAGTTGCAGCTTGCCCGCCCCGTTCAGAGCGTTACCCCGTCCCTGCTGCGCGGCTTCTCCGCCCCCGTGCATCTGCATTTTGACTACACGGACGCGCAACTCGCCCACCTGCTCGCCCACGACGACCCGTTCGCCCGTTGGGAAGCCGGGCAAACCCTGTACCGCCGCGCCATCGCCGCCAACGAAGCCGCGCTGGAAAACGGAACAGACCTGCCCGAACACGCCGCGCTTGCCGAAGCCCTGCGCCGCATCCTGAACGACCAAAGCATCGACCCCGCCTTCAAAGCCCTGCTGCTGCAAGTGCCTGCCGAAAGCGAACTGTGGGACGGCCGCACCCGAATCGATCCCGTGCGCACCGCCGTCGCCCGCGAAGCCCTGCACCAAGCCCTTGCAGGCAGCCTGCACGGCGAACTGCTGGCCGCCGCACTCAACGCCCGCGAAGCCGAAAACGCCGACAAGCGCGGCAAGCAAATCAGCATATACGGCTACAACCCGCAGGATGCCGCCCAACGCAGCCTGCAATACACCGCCTTCGCCCTGCTGCACCGCTTCGACGACAGCGCGATTATGGCGCAGGTGTTTGAACATTATGACGAAATCGCCCGTAAAAACATGACCCACGAATGGGGCATACTCACCGCCGTGAACCATAACGAAAGCCCGCGCCGCAACGAACTGCTCACCCGCTTCGCCGCCAAGTTCGACGACCAAGCCCTCGTGATGGACAAATACTTCATGCTGATTGCATCCAGCCGCCGCAGCGACACCCTCGACCAAGTGCAGGCTGCCCTGACGCACCCGCGCTTTGACATCGCCAACCCCAACAAAGTCCGCGCCCTCATCGGCACATTCGCGCGCAACGTCCCGCACTTCCACGCGGCGGACGGCAGCGGCTACCGTTTTGTGGCGGACAAAATCCGCGAAATCAACGCCTTCAACCCGCAAATCGCCGCCGGACTCGCCCGCAGCTTCAACCTGATGCAGCGCGTCGAACCGCAGCGCCAAGCCCTGATGCGGCAGCAATTGCAGGCGCTCGCCGACCTGCCCGATTTGTCCAAAGACGTGCGCGAGATTGTGGAGAAGATTTTGGGCTAGGGCGGTTTCAGGCAGCATAAGAAAGCAGCCTGCACTTTGCGAAAACGGAAGTGCAGGCTGCTTTTTTATAGTGGATTAGAATAAAAATGAGACAAGGCGGCGAGCCGCAAGGCGTACAAGTAGTACGTCAAGGC
>ERZ772807.1653-NODE-1653-length-12214-cov-5.644790_pt1 | contig 12214 bp, 10 predicted proteins | sample MGYA00511472_ERZ772807 | MGnify/ENA primary metagenome ERZ772807 (study PRJEB29015, sample SAMEA2737947) | human oral metagenome | biome: human oral; feature: human-associated habitat; material: dental | place: China | collected 2039 ...
TTTTTGAAAGCGCTACCATTCGCATTACCGCCCTCGCCCATGATGAAATTTTTAAAATTCCCGCCGCTACGAGAGAAAGCCAAAAACGCCTCGAAAATATCGCCGTGCATGCGAAAATCACGCCGCTCCAAGCAGCCGAGCCCGAGCTGTGCCATCTCGCCATCAAGCAGCATAGATTTTATGATCTGAAGTTCCGCGATCTCCTTGCGGCGCAGTAGCGTCCGCCCACCCCTCGCCGAAGCCGCAGGCGGCGCAGAGCTCTCGTAGCGCGCCGTGTTTTGCGTGCGAACAAAATTTCCGCCGTTTAAGCTCCCGCTCGCACCGCCCCTGCCGTCTGCACCGCGCCCTTCGAAAGAGCCGAAATTTCCGCTTGCATTAAAATTTTGCGAGCCGAAATCCGCGCCGCCGTTAAAATTTCGCCCCTCAAAGTCCGCGCCGAAATTTTTACCGCCGTCAGCGAGATTGAACGAGCCCGGCGAGACGTTTAAAATTTGCGCCACTAAACTCTGATAGGACTCGGCGAGCACGGGGCCGAGCGCTGCGGTAAATTCTTTGATCTCATTTAGCGCCGCTTCTTTTTGCACGGGGCGGGCGAGGTCGTATTTTTTAGCGATTCTTCGGATCAAAAACTCCCCGCTCTCCATGCCGCTAGCATAAATTTGCTCTAGCTCGCGTACCTTGCCCGCCGCGATCATATCCGCAGGATCGGCGCCGCCGCCGATTATAGCGACGCTTGAGTCGATCTTATTCAGGCACAAAAGCCGCGCCGATTTTATCGCCGCATTGATGCCCGCGGCGTCGCCGTCGAAGCTAAGCACGACGTTAAGCTCCGCGCGCTTTATAAGCGGCAGATGAGCGGGCGTCAGCGCCGTGCCGAGCACCGCTACGGCGTTGTCGATGCCCGCTTGATGCAGCATGATGACGTCCATGTAACCCTCGGTGATGATGAGGGTTTTTTTGGCGATCGCGCTTTTTTTCGCAAGGTCGAATGCGTAGAAAATTTTAGATTTATCAAACAGCGCGCACTGCGGCGAATTGACGTATTTAGCGGGATTATCGCTTATCGTGCGGCCGCCGAAGCCCACGAGCTTGCTTGCGTGGTTGTAGATCGGAAAGGTAATGCGCTCGATGAAGCTAGCATAAAGCCCGCGCTCGTTTTGCTTCACCGCGCCCGCATTTAGCGCGTCTTGCGGCGGAATTTCTTCGTTTTGCAAAACCCTGATCGTCTGCGCGCTAGCTCCTGCGTAGCCAAGGCCGAATTTGCGAATAGTCGCATCGCTTAGGCCGCGCTCGTGCAGGTATTTCACGGCGGCGGGGTTTTGATAAAGGCAGCTTTGGTAGTAGGCGTTTAAAATCCCGAGCACCTTCTTCTCTTCGCTGCGCTCCTGGACTTTAGCGCCGGTGTATTGCAGCGCGAAATTATACATCCCCGCAAGCTTTTCGACCGCTTCAGGGAAGCTTATCTTTTCGTAATCTTGGATAAATTTAATCGCGTTGCCGCCTGCTTTGCACGAAAAGCAGTGAAAAATTCCAAGCTTTGAACTCACGCTCATGCTCGGGTGCGAATCGTCGTGAAATGGGCAGACGCCTACGAAATTTGCGCCGCTGCGCTTAAGCGGGACATATTTTTCTACGACGTCTACGATATCTACGGTGGCTAGCAGATTTTCTATGCTTTCGTTTTTAATCATAAGCGAAATTATACCCGCACTTTGCTATAATTGCCCTTTATTTTTGCGACGAGGTTTGATTTGGATAATTTTTTCTTAGACGATCGCGACCCGATTTTCGGGCTTATCATGCTGATAAGCATAATCTTGCTAGTGTCGATTCTAAGCTACATTTGGGGAGTTTTTTCTAAAAAAAACGAGAGGCAGAGCCTAGAGAATTTCATCAAAAAATTTGACACCCTAGACGCGCTTAGCACCGAGCACAGACAGCTTTTGGCAAGCCCGCAAATCGACATCCCGACGCTTGGAATTTTGGCTAGCTCTTTCGTCAAAAGCGGCGACTTCGAGCGCGCGATAGAAATTTATCTAATCGCGCTAGGCAAGGCTAGCGGCGGCGTGCAGAGGGAGTTTATCCTCACCAATCTCGGTATCGTATATTTCAAAGCGGGCTTTTTAGGGCGCGCCGAAGAGGTGTTTTTGCAGGCGCTGAAGCTGCGCCCGAGAAACAAAGAGGCTCTTACGCATCTTACGGTGATTTATGAGCGGCTGAAGCGCTTTAATGAAGCGCTTGAGGTACTTGACGCGCTGCGCGAACAGGACGCCGAAGTATATGCTCAAAGCCAGTTCGAGCGCGCGCAAATCATCGCAAACGACGCCAATACGCCGTTTAATAAAAAGATCGCTAAAATTTCAAAGCTAAACTTCAAAGGCGCGGGGCGGTTCTGCATGGAGCTTTTTATCAAAAACAAAGAGCCTATGGAGGGCTTTGACCGCTTCCCGCCGATCGAGCAGGCGATCGATCTGATCTATGATTTCCCTGCGGCGGTAAATACGCAGGATGCGGAGTACAATGCGCTTTTTTACGCGCTTGGAAAAAGCGATCAAAAGCCGCAGAGCGCGAGTAAAATTTTTGAGATCAACGCGCTTATGGCTATGAAAGACGCGGGCTTTGAGGACGCCGGGCTTAGCTTTAGCTACACCTGCGCGAAGTGCAAAAGCTCGGTGGGGCTCTTCTCACACCGCTGTCCGGTCTGCTACGAGCTAGGTAGCATGGAGATCAGGGCGCAAATTTCGGAGAAAACCGGTGAAATCGGTCAAACTTTTTAGCGACGGCAGCTGTCTCGGAAACCCTGGAGCGGGCGGCTGGGCTTACATATTGCAATACGGCGACGCGATAAAAAAGGCAAGCGGCGCAAAAGCGATGACGACCAATAATCAAATGGAGCTAACAGCCGCTATAATGGGGCTTAGCGCGCTTAAGCAGCCCTGCCGCGTCGAGCTTTTTACCGATAGCGAGTATGTCGTCAAGGCGATAAATTCCTGGCTCGCAAAGTGGGTCGTTACCGATTTTAAGGGCAAGAAAAACGCGGATCTGTGGCGCAGATACCTTGCGGCGGCGGCGCCTCACGAGATCAAGGCCTCGTGGGTCAAGGGGCATGCGGGTCATCCGCAAAACGAGGAGTGCGACGCTATGGCTCGCGCGGCGGCGGAAGCGATAAAGGGCTGAAATTCTACGGCGAAGCTCGCGGTTACGCGGATTTAGCATAGATTTACCCGCGTTTGCTTTGCACGCAGAGCCGCTTCGGCGTAAATTTTATCGCCCGAAGCCGGTTTTAGCGAGTTTGGTTCACGCAATCGGGCTTTTGTATTTGAGGGCAGGCGTGTTTTTGGCGAAGATTAAATTTGCGGCGAGCGAGCTTTAGCGCGGTTTAGCTTTGATACGCTCTATTCGTTTGCGTTTGCTTGTGCAAGTTCGCACTTATTTGTGCGCGGATTTGGTCTATGGCGGACGAGCTTTGGCGAAGATTTTGTTAGCAGCGAGCAGGCTTTAGCGCGACCCTATTCGCGGCGAGCGCGTTTTTGGCGTGGATTGTATGTGCAGCAAGTGGGCTTCGCCGCGTTAATGCAAATTTAGCGCGGGCCATGCCTGCACTCGTTCGTTTCGCTTGTGCGGGTTTGTTCGCACCGGATGCCGTTTGCGTGCGAGCCGCCGCGGATTTCGTAAAATTTTATAATAAAGGGCAAAGATGCAAAATTTAGAAAAATTACAAGAAAAACTGGGCTACAAATTTAAAAATTTAACCCACCTCAAGATCGCTCTTACGCACAAAAGCGCCAAAAACGGACACAACAACGAGAGGCTGGAATTTTTAGGCGATGCGGTGATGGATCTGATCGTGGGCGAGTATCTTTTCAAAAAATTTAGCAGCGACGAGGGCGATCTGAGCAAGCTGCGCGCCGCGCTCGTGAACGAAAGCAGCTTTTCTAAATTTGCAAAATTTTTGGGCATCGGCGAGAACCTGAATATGTCGCTGTCCGAGGAGCGCAACGGCGGGCGTGAGAAACCATCGCTGCTTTCGGACGCGTTTGAGGCGATAATGGGCGCCGTCTATCTTGAGAGCGGGCTGCAAAACACCGCCCGAATCGCGACCGCAATCTTAGAAATCCTATATCCGCGCATCAGCTTTAACGAGCTCGTTAAAGACTACAAAACCGCGCTGCAAGAGCTCACGCAGGCAAAATTCGGCGTCACGCCCGAATATCTTCTTTTAGGCTCGAGCGGCCCCGATCATAAAAAAAGCTTCGAAATGGCGGCGCTCGTAGGCGGCAAGCGGCTCTCATCCGCCGTGGGAGCGAGCAAAAAGGAGGCCGAGCAAAAATGCGCGCAAATTGCGCTCGAGCTTTTACAAAACGGCGCCTCGCACGGCACTAACGCGCAAAATGGAGAGCAAACAGCATGCGATAGCGACGCACAAAGCAGCTCAAACCGCGCACAGGACGGCAAAAAAGGCTCACGAGGCGGCAAAAAGAGCGATCGCGCCGGCACATCGGGCGGCACACCGAGCGCTAAAAGAAGCAATGAGCGAAACGGGCGTGATACGGATAGACAAGGCAGTGGTGACCAAGGAGGCGCGCTATGAATACTTTCGGCGAGAAATTGCGCCTTAGCACCTTCGGCGAGAGCCACGGCGCGGCGATCGGCGGCGTTTTGGACGGCTTTCCAGCTGGCGTGGCGATCGAGATTTCAAATATCCAAAGCGAGCTTGATCGCCGCAAACCGGGCGGCAGATACGCTACGCCGCGCAAAGAAGCCGACGAGATCGAAATTTTAAGCGGAATTTTTGACGGTCGCAGCAGCGGTGCGCCGATCGGATTTATCATCCGCAACGCAAACCAGCACTCAAAGGACTACGAAAATCTAAAGGATATTTTCCGCCCCGCTCACGCCGATTTTACATATTTTGCCAAATACGGACTGCGCGATTACCGAGGGGGCGGGCGAGCAAGCGCGCGCGAAACCGCCGTGCGCGTGGCTGCGGGGGCGTTCGCGCAAATCCTGCTAAATCACTTTAAAATTTCCGTAAAAAGCGGAATCTGCGGCGTGGGCGAAATTTACGCGGAAAATTTAGACTTCGACTTTGCGCAAAACAGCGAAATTTTCGCGCTCGATCCCGCTATGGAAGGCGCGCAGAAAGAGCTAATTCTAAGCGTTAAAAATGCCGGCGATAGTATCGGCGGCTGCGTGCTAACTCGCGTCACGGGCATGCCTGCGGGGCTCGGCGAGCCGCTGTATGGTAAGCTGGACGCGACGCTTGCGGGCGCGCTGATGGGCATAAACGGCGTAAAGGCCGTGCAGATCGGTGCAGGAGTGAGGGCAAGCACGCTAAAAGGCAGTGAAAACAATGATTTTATGCGCGCTAGCAAAAATTTGATCCGCACCAATGGCGGCAAGATCGGCGCAAATTTCGCAAGCAACAACGCAGGCGGGATCCTAGGCGGCATAAGTAGCGGCGCGCCTATCGAGATTGCGACGCATTTTAAGCCCACTCCGAGCATTTTCATGGCGCAACGCAGCGTCGACGTGCGCGGCGCGGACGCGGTCTGCGAGCTGCGCGGGCGGCACGATCCGTGTATCGCCGTGCGCGGCAGCGTCGTAGCTACCGCAATGGCGCGGCTGGTGGTCGCCGATGCGCTGCTGTTAAACGCGAGCGCGACGCTGGGGAATTTAAAGCGAATTTACGGCGAGGATTAAATTTAGACGAGCGGTCCTTTAAATTTTGCGAAATTTCATGAAATTTTAGGGTCGAGCAATGAAATTCTCGCGAGCGAGGCGGGCAAATTTAAATTTACGCGGTAGGCCTATCGCGACAAGGAGGGCAAATGAGACTTGAGCGTATCGGCAAGGACTCGGCACTGATCGCGCGCATAGAAGCGATCAACGTCGCGGCGTTCCCCGAAATCGAGCGTATCAGCATAAAAAATTTCTTAAAAATGTCGCGCAAAGGACAGCTTGAAATCGCGGCGATTTTCGAAGATTTTACTGCCCTGGTCGCCGGCGGCGCGGCTGATAAGCATTACGCGGCGGCGAGCGAAAATTTATGCGTGGGATCGCAAGATCGCGGCGAAGCTAACCAAAATCGCAGTGCTGCGGGTAAAAATTATGATGCGGATAACTGCGGCGCGGCAGAATTCGCCTCTTTGAATTCCAAAAATCGCAGCGTGATAGGTAAAAAATCTAATGCGACGTGTGAAAAATCCAGCTTGGAAAGTAAAAATCCCAGCGCGGAGGCGCAAAATTTAAGCGGCGAGGAGCTCGTTGGGTTTTGCGTCTATAGGACCGAGCAAACCTACAAGCGCGCGGTTTTGCGCCACAAACAGCTGCCGCCTCGCCTAAATGCGGATAAAATTTTAAGATCCAAAGCTCATAGCGGCGCGGAATTTGACGGCGCAGAGGATGAAATTCTAAGCGACGAAGCAAAATTATTTAGCGTTGCAAGCGGTAAAATCGCAGGCAAAAAAACGCAGCCTCTTAGCGGCGATGAAATTTTAAATGCGAGCGCAGATAGCAAAATTTTAACCGCTGCGGACTGCTCAACTTGCGGTGCGGGCGGCAAAATTTCATCAAGCGCCAGAAGAGATGAAATTTCATTAAGCGCCGCAGAGGGTAAAATTTCGTCAGGTGCTGCAGAAAGCGGAATTTCGCGCTACGATGAGAGCGAGATTTTTTACGTGGCCTACCTCGGCATCGATGCGAAATTTCGCGGGCTAGGGGTCGGCTCAAGGCTGCTCGCGCTCATCGTCACGCAAAATCCGCGCGCGCAAATCGTCCTTGACGTCGAGCCGCCGCACGAGGACGCGCCCAATCTCGCGCAGCGCCTGCGCCGCATAGAATTCTACGGCAGGCACGGCTTTCGGCGCTGCGGCAAGTTTTTCAACTACGCGGGGCTAAGCTTTGAGATCCTTGCCAAGCCGCCGCTAAGCGCGCCGCAGCAGGGATTTGACGTAGCGAGCTTCGTGAAATTTATCGGCGCGGGCAATAAATTTAGATTTAAAATCACCGACGCGCCGCTATATAAAAACTAATGCAAAAGCCCGAATTCAGCCTCATCTGCGACGATACGTTTTATAGAATTTTCTCCGCCTCTATCCTTGCGTTTTTTTGCATTTTTATCTCTTTGGACATCGGCGGATCGGGAGAGCTGTTTTACACGGACAGCCCGCTACGCTCGCAGCAAGCCAAGCCCAGCCTGACGATCGTTTTTATGTTTTTAGCGTTACTTTATCTGCGAAGCGGTAGCAAAGAGGCGGCGCGCGTGGAATTTGACGGGCTTAAAATATCCTTTCGCAGAGGGCTAGACAAATACGATCTTATGCTTGGATGCGTCGATCTGATAGAGCCGTCGTTCGGCTTCGTGCGGACGTTTCGCGTACCGTTTATAAGCTACGAGCGGTTTTTGAAACTGCAAGAAATTTTAAAATTCTTGCTTCTTTTCGCATACGTCGCGGGCGTATTTTTGACGATCAAATTCGGCTTTGCCGAGGCTGCGATCTATGCAGCGACGGGCATTTTTGCGATTTTGATCGCTTCAAAGCTCATCGTCGCGCGGAGGCTAGACGGACGAGCGGGGCTACGACTACGCGACTGCCTGCTACTGCGCGGGAGGGACGATACGGGTGCTGCGGTATTTTTTTGCATCCGTCCTAGCCGCGCCGAGCGCGAGGCTTTACGCATATATTTTTTGAAAAATTTCAGCTACGACATTAAGGCGTGAAATTTTTCGGTTTTCAGCGTAAAATTTAGACCCGCGGGGTAGAATTACAAAAATTTTTACACGGAGCAAACAATGAAAAATTTCTTTCTAGCCGCAATAGTTTGCGCGCTTTTTAGCGGTTGCGCATATGAAGCGCAGTTTAATCAAAACGCCGATGTGGCGCCGTTTGATGATACTATAAACGCGACTAACGCCATGCAAAGCGCGCTCATTTATATCCCTAGCGAGCTAATGGGGACGAAAAGCTACGCCGCAAGCTCGAAGCTAGGCAGAGACGATGAGCTTAAAATCGACGTCGGCGAGTTCGTCGCAGGCGAGGCAAAGCGCTTCTTCGGCACCTACCTAAGGCGCGTAAGCGTTACCGACGACGAAAAAGCGCTGCAAGGTAAAGGGCTCGTTATCGCGCCTGAGCTTAGCTCATTCGGCTTTGGCTTTTACAGCTCCGACGGCATCGATGTTTCGGCAAAGCCCTATGTGCGCTACAATCTACGTCTAAAAATGTTTAAAAACGGAAAGCCGATCTACAACCAAAATATCGCCGTAAACGAGCGCAACTTCGGCGAGGAGGAATTCTTCGGCGGCGGTCAGGGCTCATACGCGCAGATCGGCGGGATCTTTCAAAAATCGATGGCGAATGATTACGCCGTGCACGCTAGAGAAATTTTGGACGTAATCAACGATAACTAATCGCGCTTGCGCCTTTGTGCGTAGTAAGCGGCATCTGGTCGATTATTTTTGCCCGCCATCTTGTGGTAGAATTTGTCGCGGCGATCTTGCGGCACGCGCTTGTGGATTGTCGCGCCTAAGCTCTATCTAGCGATATAATTAACATGGCTTTAAAACTCTCATAGGCGCGCTTTCTTGCGGTATTTACTCATTTGGGGCATTGGATTTTGATATCGAGTTTGCCAGCGCTCTAGACATCAAATTTAATCCCGCAAGCTGGGTAAATTCCGTAAAAATCACGTTATGAAATTTAACTCAGCAGCTCATATTTAAGTGCGGCGAGCCGATAAATTCCGCACCTTGACATACTGCCTAATTCCGTATTTTAGGGCTAAACTCCGCAAACAAACTTTTCACGTTCGTTGCTACACTTGCATAAAATTCCATATTCACAGCACCAAAAAATTCTCCCTAAATTTAAAGCACCGATTAATATTAATTTTTATATCATTACTAAATTTTTTAAGGAGAGAATTATGAAAAAGTTTTTATTGCTTCCGTTTGCTTTCGCGGCACTTTTTGCGGCACCAAGCTGCGATAATGTCCAACTCAAAGCGGCCGTGGAAGGTATCAATAAGAGTGCGCCGATGCGAGTCGACGAGATTACCACATTAACGGGTGCTGAGTGCAAAGATGGCAGCTTCATCTATAACTACGAGCTAAATGACGGCATGGGGATGAAATTTGACAGTGTCGGAAATGATCAAAAAACCGTGATACAAAATGTCATAGATAGCCAAAATAAGCAAATTTTTTGCAATCAGATGAAGGTAATGCATCCGCTAATAAACAGCGCGATATGGAGCTATAAGATAAAAAGTGGCGAAGAATTTATAAGAGTAGAATTTAAGCCTAGCGACTGCAAGTAGGGCTTGCGCGAGATTTAAAATTTAGCGCGGCGTGAGTCTTTGCTTGCTTGCTCGCGCCGAATTCGTTTAAAATTTATCCGCTTCGCTTTTGATTTCGCCTGTGCAAAAGCAACATGCTAAAATTTCTGCTTAGCTTTTACAGCGCCGCCGCGTATAGCATGGCGAGGATCAGCGTGCATTTCGCCATCACAAAGCGCTAAAACGCGCCGAGTCCTTTTTAAGCCGCGATCTAATGCGTCAGGTTCTGCCAGCGGCGTTTTTCATTAAAATTTGACTATTTCACGCGGAATTATATCTATGTAGCAGCGCAAACACCGCGTAAAGCTTTCGCGCGAAATTCTATAAGTTACGGAATTTTATTTGAAACAGCATCGTAGATTTTGAGTCAGAATTTTAGGATTTATTGTGACGCTGCACCTGCTGCGATGAAATCTTACTAAATTTTATCCGCGACCTGCTCGCATAAAATTCTGCGTCAAAGCACAAGCTCGCTTGCAAGCTTACAGAGGTGCCAGCCGCCAATGCACCGCCGCACAAAACGCAGCTAATCAAACGCCTCGCTTGGGTTTTAAAATTCACCGTTCGCAGTTATTTTTATCAAGCTTTAGCTGTATTGGCGGCAACCCCTTTATTTCGTAATTTAACACCATCGTTTTGCCTAGCTCCCGCAAACGCCGCGAAAATTCCGCGCTGCAAAAGCCGGCTTTCGTCTTAGCAAACAGCATCTCTTTTAAAATTTCCGCATCACTCCCATCCAGCGCGCTAAGATCTAAATTTGGCGAGCTATTTAGCGCGTAATCGTATATGAAGCTATCACCTTCGCATGCGGCGCCTTTTAAAGTCGTAGCATCGTCGATCCTACGCGGCGCGCCCTCGTTTATCCGCGCTAGCGCATCTCGCACCTGCTTGCTTTCGCAGAAGTTTCGCTCTAGCTCGCCGCGTTTTTTCTCCGCATAAAATTCCATCGCCACATTTGCCAAAATTCCGATTCCAAAAAGCATTAGTAAAATTTTAATCGGCTTATTTAGCCGCGCGCTTAAGCTTTGCGCGTCCATCAGCGCGCCCTTTCGCAGCACAGCAGCGTGTGTCCGACGCCGAGCCCGTCGTGAATTTGCGAAATTTTAAGCCCGGCGCGCTGCGCAAATTTAATCATATCGTCCGAGTGATAAATTTTGCTATTGCCGTTTGCCATCGCGGCGAAATATACGCTGATCTGCGTCATGCTATACGCGGCGGTCTCGTAGCGCTGCCTGTCCCAAAACGGCTCCAAAATATAAAGCCGCGCTTGCTCGCTCATCGACTCCGCCGCGCGCGAGAGGATGCTTACGATCTGCTCCTCTGCAAAGCAGTCCAGAAACTGACTGAGCCAGATCGCGTCAAAGCCGCGCGGAAAGCGCGTAGCAGCATCTAGCAGATCGGATGCAAGCCCGTCTATGCGCTCTGCGCCCTGCGCGCCTGCGACGGCGTCTTTCATCATCGAAATTTGCCCTGCAAGATCCATTATTGTGACGCGCACATTTTCGTCGTAACCTACGCACCGCTTGGCAAAGCGCCCCGTATTGCCGCCTACGTCTAAAATTTTATCCGTCTTGCGCGAGAAAATGATCTTTAGCGCGGGCTCAAACGCCAAATCTGAATAAAAATGATCAAACGCGAGCCAGCTCTTGCGCACATGCGGCGGCAGATGCGAAAGCGCCTCGTAGATCGTAGCCCACTGCCCAAAAACCTTTAGCCCCTCGGGTTTGCCCGATTTTAGCGTCTCTTCGAGCCTAAATAGCCCCTCGTAGCACACGTCGTGGATGAAGTCCATATCAACGTCCACCATCTCGTCGGTGAGCAGAAAATATCCCGCCTTGCTAAGCCGAAATTTCTCGCCGCACAACAGCACCGTGCCGATGCTAAGCGAGCTTTCCAAAAGCAGCTTTACGGCGTATTCGCTAAGCGAGGTATTCTTCGCGATCTCTTCTATACTTAGTCCGTCCCGCGCCTCATTAAGCGCGCTTAAAATTCCAAATTTTTTCATCAGTCGCGAGACCTGGAAGACCACCGGCGCAAAGGCGATCTCATTCGCCGTCCGCTGCGCTTCGCCCGCGCTTTGACGCTCCACGGCGTAACGATCTAAAAGCTGTTTGGGAAGTTTCATTTTTGATCCTGCTTATGTAAATTTCGCAAAATTTTAGCAAAAAATTCTAACTTTTCTTGCGCTCGCTAAGAATTTGCGCGTATCTTAGAATTTTGCGATGAAATTTTAAAATTCCGTCTTAAAATTTATAGAATTTTAGTTAAAATCCTTTCATCAAAATTTCGCGTAAAAGCTCTGCGAAAATGTCAAATTTAGGAGAATCCTTGAAGCTTCAAATGTCCTTGATGTCGGTTGCTTGCGTCGTAATCATCCTGGCTGGTCTTAAAGCCGCGCAGGCTATCGTCGTGCCATTTTTGCTAGCTATTTTCATCACGGTGCTCGTCTCGCCGCTGGTGCTTTATGTCCAAAAGATCCGCGTCGGGCGCGTTTTTAGTTTCCTCATCATCACTTTCGCTTTCGTGGCGATTATAGTGTTTTTCGGCGCAGTCATCTTCGATGCGATCAAGGAATTTTCAGCGCGCCTGCCCGAGCTTCAAGCAAAATTTGAAGAGGTGCTAGGAGGCGTGAGTGCGAAGCTCTCTCGATTTGGCATAGAGCTTAACGCCTCAAGCCTAGGCATCGATCCGAGCGAAGCCGCCGCGCAGCTATCTGCACTACTGCGCAAAACAGGCTCGATAGTCTCGACGGGATTTTTCATTTTTATAATGGTTTCATTTATGGTCTTTGAAAGCTCTGTGATCGACGAAAAAATCCGCTATTTTTCGCAAAGTAGCCGTGCTACGCACACTTTCGTGAAGAAATTTGCCTCCAGCC
>ERZ772807.1655-NODE-1655-length-12205-cov-8.105679_pt1 | contig 12205 bp, 9 predicted proteins | sample MGYA00511472_ERZ772807 | MGnify/ENA primary metagenome ERZ772807 (study PRJEB29015, sample SAMEA2737947) | human oral metagenome | biome: human oral; feature: human-associated habitat; material: dental | place: China | collected 2039 ...
CGGCAAACTCGAGTACACCTACACGAGCACACGCTATGAGGGCCAGCCCCGTGTCAACGAGGATAAGGTTGTCTTCCGCCTTGAGCCGAGCGCAGAGGTCAACAACCACTGGCATGTCAATGCACGTCTCGATGCCGGCTACAACATGGACAAGGACGACAGCTCCAATGTTGCACTGAAGCGCGCATGGGCGCAGGGTGACTACGACGACTTCACGGTGAAGCTCGGTAAGATGGAGTTCACCACCGCTGAGGGACAGTATCAGGCTCCTGGCGCCATTGTCGCTGACGGCGAGTTCTCGGGTGCAGAGGCTAGCTTCGGCAAGGATCTGCGTGCGAAGGTCCAGGCAGGTCGCTACAGCCACGGTGGAGACTTCGGCGATAAGGCGAACTACCAGGGCGTCGAGCTCCAGTATGAGAAGGGCAGCCTGACGGCGGGCGCAGGCTACTATCGCTTCGGTTCTGACAGCCTCAATAGCATATATGGTCTCAAGGCTGACAAGAAGAAGATGAACATTTGGGGGCTCAATGGCGCTTATCGCTTCGATAAGAACGTCGCTCTGACGGGTGCTTATGCACACAACAACGATGCGGCCGGCTCCAAGAGATCCGGACAGGTTTCGTTCGAATACAAGGGCGCAGATCCTGCGGATAAGGGTTCGTGGGGCGCATATCTCTCCTACCGTCACCTCGGCGGTGGCTCCGTTGAAGCAACGACGGATGGTGCTCAGAACTACACGAAGGGCTTCGAGCTCGGCACGAACTACACGCTGTGGAACAACGTTGTTCTCTCCGCGAAGTACTTCAAGGGCAAGACGCTTGAGAAGACAGCTGATGACAAGGTTCAGAAGCTCTTCGGTCGCGTTGAGTTCCTGTTCTAAGAGACTCTCGTCACACACTGCGGCGTTTGCCGCATAAGAAAATCCCCCTCCGGACGGAGGGGGATTTTGTTGTTTATCAGCGATTCCTTTACTTTTCCCCAAAAACCAATATAATGAAGAAAGGTTTTGGAGGTGACGCCATGATGAACGGGGATGCCCTGCTTGAGCGACTGCGGGCGGAGAAGGAGCGCCGCATTTCCGGCGGAATCTATCACGAACTGCAGGTTCGCATGACGTACAACTCCAATCACATCGAGGGGGCGTTGGGTCTCCGTCGATTTGGGCTTTCCCCCGTCTATATCGTAGAAGGACATATGCCACTCCTTGGAGGTCCCCGACAGTACATCGAAATGAGCCGAGGAGATGGCCCATCCCTCAGTGGTGCTCGTGACGGCGTAAACGGCGGGATTCTCCTCCGGCACGGAGAAGTTGATGAATTCACCGGTGTCGATGTTGAAAACGTAGTGGTGGGCGATGATGGCGTATCTCGCGTCGCCCCGGGTGTATACTATCGCGTAATTGTGGGCATCATTGATGATGCCCGCGGCGATATCGGTTTCTGAATTCGCGGGCAGGCCCTTCACCGGGTCATTGACGGCCGAGGACCAGGCGGGGGTGGTGTCGCCTTCGCGGTAGCCTGCGCAGGTGGTTTTCTGGCAGGCGATGACGGTGTCGCCGGCGACGACGGGGACGGCGTCAGTGGGCCATGGGGCGTCGGTGGTGTCGCCGGTGGTGATGTCGTAAAGGGTCGTGCCGTGGATGAGGGTGTTCTTGCCCCAGGTGAGGAAGGCGGGGTAGATGGTGGGGTTATTCTTGGCGCCGTTCGTGGCGACGCTGTCTCCTGTAGTGTCCACGGTGGCGGTCCAGGCCGCGGACGGGCCGGAGTCGTCCATGGTGTAGGCGGTGAGTGTGGAGCTCTGGGTGTTCTCGCCGTCGGTCTTGACGGAGAAGAGGTGGTCGGGGGAGGTGAAGATGGAGGCGCCCGGGTCGATCGCCGTGGACCACTGCTGGGTCGAGCCCGACGCCCACGAGTCCGACGGGGTGGGAGAGCGCGTGCGATCCGTCGTGGGAGGCTGGGCGTAGTTGGTGTCTCCGGCGGCCAGCAGTCCGCCCCCGACGACTCCTCCCAGGGTCAGCGCCCCGATGAGGACGGCGATGACCGCCGTGCGCAGGTCGAGGTGCGGGCGGTGATCGGGCGCGGGTGCGGGCGGACTCATGGGGTCGATCGTATGCGATCGAGACGGAATCGTGATCTACGTGCCGGCGTCGCTCGCAGAACCGGCGTCTGCCGCGGAGCCGGCGTCGGGTCGCAGAGCCCGCACCGGCACGACCGTCGTCAGCGACTCCCCGCGGTGATCGAGCCGGCCGATGCAGACCTCGACATCGAAGACCCGGGCGAGCGTCGCCTCATCCATGATCTCGCGCGTCGGACCGGACACGGCGCGATGCCGGGAGTCCAGGAGCAGCACGCGGTCGGCGACGCTCAGGGCGTGCGCCGGGTAGTGCGTGTTCATGATGATGCTCAGCCCCCGATCGTGGACCAGTGTGCGCAGCAGGTCCACGACGATGAGCTGGTTGTGGAAGTCCAGGCCGGTCTCCGGCTCATCCAGGACCAGCACCTCCGGCTCGGCGACCAGGGCCCGGGCGATGAGCACCATCTGGAACTGCCCGCCGGACATCGTCCGGCACGGCATGAGGGCCAGCGCCTCCGCGCCGATGCCCGCCAGCGCCTCCTCCGCCATGGCTCGCTCCCGCGGCCCGGGCTGGGCGAGCAGCGGCAGGTGGGGGGAGCGTCCGAGCATCACCATGTCCACCCCGGTCAGACCCGTCGCGGTGGAGTTGCGCGTCTGCGGCACGTAGGCGATCCGGCGCCCGATCTCCCTGGGGGACAGGGTCGCCAGGTCGACGCCGTCCAGGAGAGTCGCTCCGGACTCCCATTTCTGCAGGCCGAGCATGGTGCGCAGGAGCGTCGTCTTGCCCGCGCCGTTGGGCCCCAGGATCGCGAGCAGCTCGCCGTCGTCGACCTCGACCTCGATGCGTTCCAGGATCGGGGTGGGGGCTCCCGGGTAGCGGAAGGTGCCGTCGTGGACCCGCAGTCGCGCGCTCACGTCCGCACCCCGCCCGTGCGGCGCAGCAGCGTGATGAAGAAGGGAGCCCCCACGAGCGCCGTGACCACGGAGACGGGGATCTCCGAGGCGGTGAGGGTGCGCGCGATCGTGTCGATCATGATCATGACGCTGGCGCCCAGCAGCAGGCAGACCGGGATCAGGTACCGGTTGTCGGACCCGATCAGCATCCGCGCCGCGTGGGGCACGATGAGCCCGATCCAGCCGACCTGGCCGCACAGGGAGACCACCGAGGCGGTCACGACCGTCGCGCACACGATCAGGACGATGCGCAGACGGCGGACGTCGACGCCGGCCGCCCTCGCCTCGTCCTCGGACAGCGCCAGCACGTTGAGCCGCCAGCGCAGGGCCACGATGACCCCGGAGCCGACGAGGATGAAGGGCGTGGCCATGGCGATCTGCCCCCAGGACGCCCCCGAGAGGGAGCCCATGAGCCAGTAGGTGATCTCCGGCAGCTCGCTGGTGGGGTCCGCGGTGAGCTTGAGCATCGACAGGACGGCGTCCGCCAGGGCCGAGACGATGACGCCCGCCAGCACCAGCGTGACGACGTCGGTCCCGCCGCCGCGCCGGCGCGCCACCGTCGTCGTGATCGTCACCGTGATCAGGCCCGCCACCAGCGCCGTCAGCTGGACGCCGGTCATCCCCCGGCCCAGCAGCAGGGCGACGACGGCGCCCACGCAGGTCCCCGAGGCCACGCCGAGCGTGTCCGGGGTGGCCAGCGGGTTGGAGAAGATCGACTGGAAGGCGGCGCCCGAGACCGCCATCCCGGATCCGATGAGGACCGCGACGGTGATGCGGGGCAGTCGCAGGTTGAACACGACGGAGTCGGCCCTCCGATCCGAGGAGACCCCGCCCGTGGCGCGGGCGGCGATGGCCTCCACCATCCTCCCCGGGCCGATCCCGTAGCGTCCCGCCATGATGGCCACGGCCACGCAGACCAGGACGAGGAGCGCCAGAAGCGGCAGGACCCATGGGCTCGGGCGACCCCGGTGCAGGAGGGGCGCCGGCATCAGGCGTCCGGATCGATGATGGTGGCGACCTGCTCGTCGGTGAGGTCGAAGGCGTACATCCGGTGGTAGTAGTCCTTGGTCAGGGCCGGCAGGTCGATGTCGGCGAACTGGTCGGGGTAGAGCTCGGAGCCGACCCAGTAGGCGGCCAGCGGCGCGTCCGGGTTGGGCGTGAACCAGTTCCACATGCCCAGCCCCGTGGAGTAGACGGCCTTGTTCTTGTAGGCGGTCAGCTGGGTGAAGTCGACGCCGTCAACGCTTCCCGCCAGGACGTCCGCCGCGGTCAGGTTGCTCATGCCCTTGCCCGTGACCAGGATGGAAGCGGGATCCCGGCGGAGGACCTCCTCGAGGGTCATCTGCAGGCGGGACCCCTCGGTGCCCTCGGCGGCGTCGTTGTAGCTCATGCGCTTGGCCCAGCAGTCGGTGAACCAGCCCTCGGTGCCCGCGGCCACCACGGGCTGGCCGCCCTCCACGCCCATGAGCACGAGCGCCGAGAGCCTGTCGGCCTCCGCGACCCGGGCGGCGCGCGCCTGGGCGTCCTCGACGTATTCGGTGCCCAGGGCGATCTTGTCGGTCATCTTGCCGGGCTCGTTGAACACGTCCTCGAGCAGGTGCATCCAGTCGGCGTAGGTGCTGGTCGGGTCGCCCTTCGTGGTGAAGCCGACGGCGGGGATGCCGGCCGTCTCGAACATCTGGCCGTGCTTGTCGTTGAAGGCGTTGTAGAAGACGACGTCGACGTCGAGGTTCAGCAGCGACTCGGTGTTGAGCTCGCCGTTGTCGTAGTAGGAGGTGTCGACCTCGAGGATCTCGGGGGCGATCCGGGCGGCGATGGTCTCCCTCAGGGCGGAGACCCGGTCCGGCCTCATGCCGACGAGGTTGGGCGCCGAGCCGTCGAAGTAGGCGAGGTAGGTCGACTCGATCGGGATCTGATCGAATGCGACGCGCGTGACCGTGGCGGGCAGGGTGACCTGCTTGTCGCCGTGGTCGGTGATCGTGCGGGTGCCGTCGTCGGGGCCCGGGCTCGATGCGCGCGAGCAGGCGGCCAGGGCGGTGCCCGTGGCCGCCGTGAGGGAGGCGAGGAGGAAGTGCTTGCGGGAGAGCTGCTTGTGGGAGAACTGCATAGGGGCCCTTCGGACACGAGCGGATAACGGCGAGTGCCCGAACTTTATGATACGTAAGGCTTTCCTAACAAGAGTGCCGGTGCGTCAGCACATGGGTCGCGGCGATGCCGGGATGGCGGTCCGGGTGCGACGGCTTGGGGCGCCTTCTCGTCGCCCGCGGCCGCGATGGCCGGTGGCTCGTGGGGGCGGCGGCTTGGGCGAGTTCCGCCTCGTCTCGCCGTCGCGTGCCCCCAAGCGGCTCGCGGTGGCCCGAGGCCGTGCTCGGGTGGGCGGCCGGGGGTCAGTCGACGATGCCGTAGAGCCGGTCTCCTGCGTCGCCCAGGCCCGGGACGATGTAGGCGTGCTCGTTGAGCCGCTCGTCCTCGGCCGCGGTGACGACGGTGACGTTGGCGCGACCTCCCACGGCGGTCTCAAGGGTCTTGATGCCCTCGGGGGCGGCGATGAGGCAGATGGCGGTGACGTCGCGGGCGCCGCGCTCCAGCAGGTAGTCGATGGCGGCGACCAGGGTGTGGCCGGTGGCCAGCATGGGGTCGATGACGAAGCACTGGCGACCGGAGAGATCGTCGGGCAGGCGGTTGGCGTAGGTCTCCACCTCGAGGGTGTCGTCGTCGCGCCTCATGCCCAGGAAGCCGACCTCCGCCGTCGGGAGGAGGCGGGTCATGCCTTCGAGCATGCCCAGGCCCGCTCGCAGGATGGGCACGACGATGGGCCGCGGCTCGGACAGGCGCAGGCAGTGGGCGACCGCGACCGGGGTGGTGATCTCGACTCTCTCGGTGCGAACCTCGCGGGTGGCCTCGTAGGCCAGGAGGGTCACGAGCTCATCGACCAACTGGCGGAATACCGCCGACGGCGTCGTCCGATCACGCAGAACGGAGAGTTTGTGGTCGATGAGCGGGTGATCGGCAACGTGAAGACGCATGGGGTCAGCCTACGGTGTACGAACCCCTCGGACGTGCCGAACCGCGGTCGTCGGCGGTGGCGGGGCGGGGCTCGATGGGGGCTCCGGCGGGGTGGCGACGGCGAGGCGGGGCGGCTCCGTGACGCGATCGTGTTTCCATGAGACTTATTCGGGCTCGGGTTGTGTCACATGTTCGCGGTGGTTGTGGGCGGGGCGCCGTGGCGTTCGGTGTGTCTGCGGGCATCGCGGGTGGTTCCGGAGCCTGGTTGCGGGCGTCCGGGCGATTCCGGGGCTGCGCGGTCGTAGCCGGGGCTGCGCGGTCGTCCCCGGGGCTGCGCGGTCGTACCTTAGAGCCGCCTTAAGGTACGACTTGGCGTGGAAGGGTACGACCGCGCGGAGAACAGTACGACCGCGCGCAAAAGGGTACGACCGCGCGGGGCTCTCGTCGCGAAGCAGTACCGGACGACCGTTCCGGCTCCGGGTGCGCGTGGACGGTCCGAACCAGAATCCAGCGAATCAGCCTTCGCGTTGCCTCGACTAACCGGTTTCCGGCCCGATCCCCCGCCAAAGGTGCGGGGAGCCGACTCATTCATCTACGCCAATGCCGGCAGGGTCCTGCCCCTGCCATGGGGCGAGGAACGTCTGGCGGTCGGTGGTGGAGGCGGCGCTGTCCTGCCCCTGCCGTGAGGCGAGGAAACGGCAGCTCATTCACATCTCATTCGGGCCCGATGGGGCTCTCTGCTGAGGGCCAGAGGAGACGACCCGGGGCCGATGAGGGCGAGCCCGGCAGGTCCGGGCGCCAAGAGTGCGAGTTCTGTGGAGCCATACCCGTGATGGCGTTTGGGGAAGGTTCGGTCGGCCAAGGGCGTGAGCAGATGGTGGACCAACGTGCCGACGTGGAGTGCTGCCGCGGTGGGCGTCAAGGGCAGGGGATACTCGATCTCGGCGCGGAACCCGACCGATCTCGAGCCGGAACCCGACCGATCTCGACGAAGGAGTTGCACCGGGTCCGGCGCCCGGACGCTGTTGGTCGCCGTCGGTCAGGCGTGGGCGCGCAACCAGGTGAGCACCGCCCGCACGCGTCGGTTCTCCTCTCCCGGCAGCAGGTCCAGTTTGAGGAAGACATTCGCCACGTGCTTGGCCACTGCTCCGTCGGACAGCACCAGCCGCTCCGTGATCTGCCTGTTGGACAGTCCCTCCGCCATGAGCGTGATGACCTCGACCTCCCGCGGGGTCAGTCTCCCCAGTTGCGGACCGTCCCGTTCCTCCCGACCGGCGGGAGGAACGGTTGCCTCGTCGTATCCGGCCGTATTGTGCGCCGTGCCCGCCCCGGCCGTGCTGTGCGCCGTGCCCGCCCCGGCCGTCATAAGGTGAGCCAGAACCTCCGGGTCGATGACGACACCGCCCGAGACCACCACATCCAGGGAGCGCAGGAAGTCGCTCACGCGTCCCACCCGTTCCTTGAGCAGATAGCCGACCGAGCCGTCGTCCCCTTCGAGGAGCTCGCCGAGATAGGGCCCGGCCACATAGGCGCTGAGCACCACCACGGGCAACCCGGGGTGCGACGCGCGCAGGTCGATGGCCGCCCGCAGGCCGTCGTCGGTTCTCGTCGGCGGCATCCGCACATCGGTGACCACGGCATCCGGCGGCTCGCCCTCCGCCATCAGTCGTGCGACCTCGGCGCGCAGCGCGTCGGCGTCGGCCACCTGGGCGACCACCTCGTGGCCCGCTGCGGTCAGCAGTCCCGCCAAACCCTCGCGGAGCAGGACGGCGTCGTCGGCGAGCAAGATCCTCATGCGCTCATACTGCCTGTCCGCGATCGACCTCTGCGAACTCGTCCATCGCGGGCGCTGTGCGCGCGGTGCGGTCCGCGGGCCCTTCGACCATCGACACGGGCCCGTCCGCCGCGCATTCGCGAGGGCTCCGGGCCCTGCTACCACGGGGCCGGTCCGTCTGCGCGCCCGTAGATGATCCCGACGTCCCGTCGAACTCTGCTGTCACGGGGCCGGTGCACCGCGACAGCGCGACGCCGCGTTTCAGAAGTCGGCCCTCGTCGCGTCCTCTCCTGTCGCCCACGGCGGCATCAGAGGAGCGGTGATCGTCAGCGTCGTCCCGCCTCCGACGGGGGAGACGACGTCGAGCGCCCCGCCCACGGACTCCACCCGCTGCGCCATGCCGCGCAGCCCCGTCGAGCCTGCGGTCTCCGCCTCCGCCCCGCCGCACCCGTCGTCGGCGACCACGGCGGTCAGGCCCTCCGCCGCGCATTCGAGCTCCACCACGGCGCGCGCCCCGGCGCCCGCGTGCCTGGCCGCGTTGGTCAGGGCCTCGGCGATGGCGAAGTAGACGGTCGTGGACACCGGCGAGGAGACCGACCCGCGGTCGATCGCGTCGTCGGAGATCCGGACCGTCGTCGGCAGCGGCGCTCGTCCCGCCAGATCGCGCAGCGCTGCGGACAGGCCCCGCTCGGTCAGGACGGCCGGTCGAATGCCGTGCACCGTCTCGCGCAGCGATCGCAGTGCCGCTTCAGCGCGATCCTGCGCGACGTCGAGGTCGGTGAGCAGGTCGGCGCGCAGCTCTCCCGTCCGTCCCAGGGCATCCAGCGATTCCGTGCGCAGACGGATCGTGCCCAGGGCCATGGCGAGGGCGACGAGCTCCTGTTGGGCACCGTCGTGCAGATCCCGTTCAATGCGGGCGCGCTCGGCGTCGAAGGCGTCGACGAGCGTGGCCCGCCCCGCCGTCAGGTGACCGACCTCGGCGGTCAGCGCCTCGATGCGCTTCGCCTGCCGGTTCTCGGAGAGGGCCTCGACCATTCGCGTGCGCAGAGCTCCCAATCCGAGCAGCAGAGCCAGGGTGAGAATCAGGACGGCGACGCCGATCGGTGCCGTCCACCAGATCTCCCCCGCTCTCGCGCCGACCACGTGCACGGCGCACGCGTCGATCCGGATCGGCCGATCGGGGGTGGCCATGAAGGGGATCGCGATGCAGGTGATAGCCAGCATCCCGCCGATGGTCGTCAGGAAGAAGCCGACCGTCGTCAGCATGAGGGAGCCCAGGCACAGGGGCAGGTCCTGACGCCAGAATGCCGATCTGGTCACGCGGGAGGCGAGCCATCTCCCCAGGCCCTCGGGCGGGGTGCTCCCTCGGGTTCGGTCGGCCCTGCCCCGTGGCCGCCCCAGGTGCTGCGCCTGCGCGGCGCCCAGCCGTGCCGAGGGCGCCTTCGCGCCCACTGCTCGGGCGATCGTTCGCTCGGTCGCGGCGGCCGCGGGCACCATGAGGTGGAAGGCCAGGGCCAGGGGGATGAGCGCGATGAGCAGTGGTATCCACAGGGCGGCGCGCACGATCTCGCCGACGATGAGGACGACGCGACGCAGGTGCGGGTTAACAGCGACAAGTTCTGCCGGTTCGGCTGAGTCGGCGGGTTCTGCCGGGGTGATGAGCGCGTCCGAGGCGGGCCCTGCCCAGGCCGCCGACTCGGCGGGCTCGCCTGAAGCGGCCGGCCCGGCGGACGTGGACGGAGTGGTGCGCCCCGCCGGCTCGGCCGACCCACCTGATGCGGTGGGTCCATCTGAAGCGGCGGGCCCGGCGGTTCCAGTGCGCTCGCCGGCTCGGCCGGTCCGGTCCGTCGACGTCATGGGGGCGACGCTACGGAACCCGGGGCCTCTGGTCACTGGTCCCAGCGCCCCTTCACGGTGGACCGGGGTCCACCACATGGAATCGCGGAGAATGGGCCCGACCACCAGTGACCGGATCCGCATCCCCCGGGTTCCCTCGGACCCATGAATGCTCTTGCCGTGATCGCCTCCAGTATGACCCGCACCTACCCCGTTCCCGGCCATCGGCGCAGCGGAGTCAACGCTCTCGACGTCGTCGACCTCGCCCTTCCGCACGCCTCCTTCACCGCCCTTGTCGGCGCCTCCGGGTGCGGCAAGTCCACCCTCCTCCAGTGCGTCGCCGGGCTCGATCGCCCCACGAGCGGCAGCGTCCGCGTCCTCGGCACCGAGACTACCGCTCTGCGCCCGGCCGCTGCCGCCCGCTTCCGGGCCGACCACATCGGTTTCGTCTTCCAGGAGGACAACCTCGTCACCGCCCTGTCCGCCCGGGACAACGTCGCCCTGCCCGGCCGGCTTCGGCGCAGACCCCTGAGCCGCGCCGACGTCGACGCCGCCCTGGAACGCGTGGGATTGAGCCGGCAGGCGCGCCATCTGCCGCACCAGCTCAGCGGCGGCGAGCGTCAACGAGTCGCCATCGCCCGCGTACTCGCTTCCCGCCCCGACATCGTCTTCGCCGATGAGCCCACGGCCGCTCTCGACGTCGCCTCCGGCGCGGCCGTCCTCGATTGGCTCGCCCGGCTGCGCCGGACCGGGACGACGGTTCTCATGGTCACTCACGACGCCGCGGCGGCCGCGCGCGCCCAGAGCGTCCTGGTCATGGACTCCGGCCGGATCGTCGGCGAACTGCCCGGCGGCGACCCCGATGCGGTCTCCCGGGCCGTTCTCGCCGCCCGTGCCGGGAGCCCGAGCCGGATGGGGCGGCGGGAGGGGGCTCTCCGATGACGCGTCTCCTCCTCGCCGATCTGCGCCGCCACGCCGGCACCTGGACGTGGACCGTCGCCGTCGTCGTCGTCACCGGGGCCTGCGTGGCCGGTCAGTTCATGGTCATGCGCGGCTCCCTGGACTCCGCCCGTGCCACGGCTGATGCCAGCATGATCGAGGCCGCCTCCGTCGTCACCACCTTCATCATCGTCTCCGTCGTGCTCGCCGCGGCGGCCGTGCTGACCTCCACCAGCGCGCTCGCCGTCGTCGAGCGCGAACGTGACCACGGTCTGTGGAGGGCCCTCGGCATGCGGCCCATCGTGCTGCGCGTCGTCGTCCTCGGGCAGCTGGTCGTCGTGGGCGTCCTCGGATCCCTCGTCGGCACAGCGGCCGGCGTGCTCGTCGCCCGCCTCATGCTGCCCCTCCTCATCGATGAGCGCGTCGCCCTGGCCGGCACCGTGCCGCGGTGGGAACCCATCGATCTGCTGTGGTCCGCGCTCATCATCGCGGGCTCGGCCATGATCGGCGGCTGGGGCGCCGCCCGGCGCGCCGCGCGCGCCCCCGAGTTCGCGCTTCTACGCGGACGTGGTGACGAGGAACGGCACTGGGGTCCTGCCCGCGTCCTCGGCCTCCTGCTTCGGCTGGCCGCAGTGGGCGGGGTCGGCGCGGGTGCGGTCTCCGCCTGGCTGACCATTCGGACCGCGGGCGCCGGCAGTGACGGCGCCGCTGATGCCGCCGCCCTCGGCTCCCTCGGTGTTGTCGTCCTCATATGCCTGCTCACGCCCTGGATCGTCCCCTGGCTGCAGAGGGCGCTCGCGGTCCTGCCCTTCCCCGGTACCGCGTGGCAGGTGGCCGCGCGGACCGCTGCTCTGGAGTCGCGTCGCTCCTCGGCCACGGTCCTGCCCTTTTTCGTGGCGATCGGGTTGGTGGCCGTCCTCTTCAGCGGCAGGTCATTGGGCCTCGCCTCGGTGTCCACCAAGGGCTTCCTGTCCATGTTCGGCCTCGCCTTCGTCGTGGCCTGGAGCGGCGGGGTCGCCGTCATCGCCATGAGCGCCGGGAGACGGCGTCGTGACGCCGCCCTGCTGCGCGCCGCCGGGGCTCGCGAGGGCGGCGTGCTCGCGGCGCAGGTCCTTGAGGGGGCTCTCCACGCGCTCACCGCGGCTGTCCTCGGTCTCCTCGCCCTCACGGTGGCGGGTCCGCTTCTGGGAGGCGCGGCTGGCCTGACGGTGTCCGACGTCCTCGTCCGCGCACCGCGGGTGGAGCTCGGCGTGGTCACGGGCCTGACGCTGGTCACCACCTGCCTGGCCGTCGTGGTCTCCTCCCGCGCTCGCAGTGGGCAGAGCGTCGGGCAGACCCTGCGGGCACGGGACTGAGCGGGGTCCTCCCGCTGGGTCGTGCGTGGCCCGCTGGGGCGCCGGGTCGTGCGCGTGGCTCGCTGGGGCGCCGGGCCGCCGGGTCGTGCGCGCACTTCGCCGCCTGAGCCGGCGACTCGCCGCATAGAGGTGTACGGCACCGATCCAGGTGGTGAAGTACTCGGAGAACCTTGGTCCTTGGGGCGGCGGCCGGCTCACGTGGTCGTACCCGGGACCGCGCGGTCGTACCTGGGCTCGCGCGGTCGTACCTTAGAAGCCCTCTAAGGTG
>ERZ772807.1657-NODE-1657-length-12196-cov-6.721193_pt1 | contig 12196 bp, 7 predicted proteins | sample MGYA00511472_ERZ772807 | MGnify/ENA primary metagenome ERZ772807 (study PRJEB29015, sample SAMEA2737947) | human oral metagenome | biome: human oral; feature: human-associated habitat; material: dental | place: China | collected 2039 ...
CTACGCCTGCGTTACAAAGCCAAACAATCTGCTCGATAATAAAACAAAATATGTTTAGGCTCTAATGACCGAATTGGATTAAATGTTAATAATTGCATCCCTTTTAGCTGAAAATTTGTCGTTTTGATGCTTTAAAAGGTCCAAAAGCGTAATATTCAAGTTATATTATTTATACTTTAGGATGATAAATGGGTATTGATTATCAGTAGTTTATGAAATTTATAGTCGATTTATGTTTATACAATCATCAGTTTTCTTTACTTTATGAATAATGATAACTAACTTTGCCAATAAAGAAATAATCAACAAAAATAATTTTTCAATAACTAAAAACAAGATTCACTATGAGAACAATCAGAGGTAATTTGTTCGCTATTGGACTACTCTTTTCTACGGCAATGGCGTTCACGGGATGTTCTACAGTTGATGACGGAAGTTTTACAGCACCGATAACGCTAAGTGAAAAGATTGGCGGTAAGTGGGTTGTTAATTCTGTTGTGCAGACTGATGAGGCGAATGCTCGTACAAAGACATTGACAGACCTACTCGATTTTGACACGTTTGTCATCAATCTAAACCAAGATGAGGCTGGTAATCCATCAACCTTCACGGTAGAAGGTAGTGCACCACTCTTGTTGCCAACAAGTGGCACATGGAAGATGGATTACAATTTCACAAAGAGTGATAACACGCCAAGTCGACTCCTTCTCAATGACGGAAAGGCTGAGACAGCACTCACTGTAACGGCTGTGCCGGGTAATACGAAGACACTGGAATATCGTTTGACACGCAAGACAAACGGCCAGCCTTTTGTTTCTTACACTTACAATTTGACACAGGCGGTTAAGTAATTTCGGAGCGTGGAAGTTTCAGTACTTATTCTCTTGGGCTTATCAAAGTTTCAAAGTCTTCTTTTTGTAGGACTTTCCTATAAGTTACCATCTTACTTTATTACTTCCTAACTCCCCTAAAATAACAGAATCAATATGAAGAAGATATTATTTGCATTGATGTGCTTGTTCCCCTTGGCATTGTTTGCTGATGGTGTAGAACTACCGAAGGCACCAAAGTGCTGGACAGTTCCTGCTGTCTTCACGGCTGATGAAGAGGTTACTTTCTATTATGATTTGACTGATGTCGGTTTTCAGGAGGGTGTTGACCTCTATCTATGGGCATGGCAGCCAACTGAGCCAGATGCTGGTCATGGTGGCAATTCGTCTGACTTTGCGAAGTTGGAATACGTTGGTAACAACATCTATAAGAAGACAATGGTACCAACACAGTACTTTAACAGCGATGTTTCAAAGTTTGAAGATGATGCATGGCCAGGCTTTTGGCAGCGTCTGAAGACGAAAGATGGTAGTATATGGTCGGGTGTTTTCGCAGCTCCTGACAGCCGTTCTGAGTTCAAGGAGTTTAAGAAATCAGGTGATGGAATCCGTTTCTTCAGTGGCAAGAAAGATAAAGGTTTCACTGATAAGTTCACCTTAGACGAGCCTTTGACGGTAGTTTTCAATCCTGATGTCTATAAGTTAGGTGAGAAGACATTGACAGAATTGGCAAAAGATGCCGACTTCGTAGAGTTTGCTGCACACTCAGGTTTGAACGATTGGACCGTACAACAGACCTTGGATGTATGGCGTCCTGCAGTGTTGGCAAAGACAGGTTTGAAGAAACTTTCTAATGGTTTGTACGTTTGGAATGTAGGTGTTCCAAGTGAATACTATGCTTATAACCCACAAGATGCAGGGCAGGCAGACAAGCCAACCATCCTTGCTGATCCCGATGAAAAGGCAGCTTTTCAGCTTGAAAATATGACTTATCTTATCATAAAGGTCATTAAGGATGCTGCAGGAGCTAACCAGTGGGGTGTGAATAGTGGTGACCAAAAGCAAAAGGCAGGTACGGCTACTCCTTATCCAGACCCTGTTTTCTCTTATTTCCCAACACGTCTAAGCAGTAAGGACATCCTTACGTTGACGCGTGAATACAATGAGCGTACGGCTGGTGACTTGAAATATACAATCGTGGCAGGTACAAAGACGATTACTGGTACTATGCCTGGCGTGCGCGATAAGCGTGAGGCAACACTCGACTTGAACAAGGAGTTGCAGGGTGTGGAAGCTTCTGAGCTGAAGGTAACAGTAAAGGATCAGCACGATAAGACGGTTGTTACATCAACAATACCGCTCGTTGTGGCTGATTAATAACGGAAGAGGAGAGAATGATTCCTCGTCTTATTCAATCCATAAAAGCATTAAAATCTATGAAACTAACAATAAAAAATAAACTATCGGGACTCATCCTCTTTGCGTTGATGATGTTCTGTAGTCAGGTATCAGCACAGGACTTCACTGCTACTGGTACGGTATCTGATAGCGGTCATGAGCCACTTATTGGCGCTTCGGTAAGTGTTGTAGGCGGTAAGGTGGGTGCTATCACTGATATTGATGGTAATTTCACTATCCAGTGCCGACAAGGTGATATGCTCGAAATCTCCTATGTAGGCTATACAAGTCGTAAGGTACAGGCAGGAAAAGGCCTGAAAATCGTGATGGAAGAGGATGCCAAGACACTTGATGAGGTGACTATCGTTGGCGTTGGATACGGTAAGATGCGCAAGAGTGACCTTACGGGCGCCATTGCCTCAGTCAATTCTAAGGATATGAAACAGGGTGTTATCACCTCTACTGAGCAGTTGTTGCAGGGTAAGGTGGCTGGTCTTTCTATCGTACAAAGCTCTGGAGCTGTTGAGTCTGGTGCTTCTATCCGTCTTCGTGGTGGTACGTCTTTGTCGGCAAGTAATGGTCCGTTGGTTGTTGTAGATGGTATTCCAGGTGTTGATATCAACTCTGTTCAACCTTCAGAGATTGTCAGCATGGATATTCTTAAGGACGCCTCTGCTGCGGCTATCTATGGTTCTCGTGGTGCAAATGGTGTTATCATCATCACTACCAATCGTCAAGGTTCAGACACTGAAGTGAATACTATTCAGTATAATGGCTATGTTGCCTTAGCTTCTGCAGCCAAAACACTCGACTTACTATCGGCAAATCAGTGGCGTAGTTATGTTCGTTCAACAGGTAATATGAGTGCTTTAGACTTCGGAGCAAGCACCGACTGGCAGAAAGAACTAATGCGTACGGCTATCTCTCATGGGCATAATATCAACTTCTCATCGTCAAAGAAGAAGCATGGATATCGTGCCAGCTTCACTTATAACAACAATGAAGGTGTCATTAAGAACAATACTATGAACCGACTTGCTGGTTCTCTCTCTGCTTATCAGACTGGAATGAATGGTCGTTTACGTTTGGATGAGGGCATCAACACCAACTTTGACAGTTGGCATCCAGTCGATAACCGTATCTTTGAACGTATGACTAACCTTCAACCAACCTTCCCTGTCTATAATCAAGACGGCAGCTATGCTCAATTTAATGGTACAAACACAGAGAATCCAGTTGAGTTAAACAACAACAGAACCGAAGACCGTAAGCGTCATCGCTTCTTAGGCTACTTGAAGGCAGAGCTTTCTCTCCTCGAAGGATTGGTTGCTACGGTCAATACATCCTATGAATTCAACTCTGTTAAGTCGGGCTTATACAAGCCTACTTACGCTCGAATGGAGGGACAGAGTGAGCATGGATGGGGTCAGAGAATCTATGATGACTATACAAATAAGCAGTTAGAACTTTACTTAACATACGATAAAAAGTTCGCAGACATCCACCATTTGAATCTTATGGGTGGTTATTCTTACCTCGATAACACCTATGAAGGCTTCAGCTCAACACGCTCTGGCTTCGATTCTGATGCTTTCGGATATAACAACTTAGGTGCAGGAACAGACCACAGACAGGGAGATGTGGGTTCTTATAAGGGTGAATCAAAGCTTATTTCGTTCTTTGGTCGTGTGAACTACAGCCTGATGGACCGCTATATGCTTACTGCTACGCTGCGTAATGATGGTTCTTCTCGCTTCGGTCAGCACCATAAGTGGGGCGTATTCCCTTCTCTTTCTTTGGCTTGGCGTATCTCTGAAGAGCCTTTCATGGCTTCAACACGTGAGTGGCTCGACAACTTAAAGCTTCGTGCAGGCTTCGGTGTGACTGGTAATCAGAACGGTATTGGCGAATATAAGTCGCTTTCTATCCTCTCTGCAGCAGGTTCTGCCTACTACGATGGGACTACGGGAACATGGAAGAACTCCTACACACAGATTCAAAACCCTAACCCTGACCTCAAATGGGAGTCAACAGCACAGTGGAACCTTGGTGTTGATTTCTCTCTATACAATAGATTGAATGGTACGTTAGAACTTTACTATAAGAAGACTTCCGACCTCCTTTGGACTTATCCAGTGCCACAACCTCCATACCTTGTGGGTACGATGTTGGCGAATGTTGGTGACTTAGTAAACAAGGGATTTGAGCTTACTTTGGGTTATAAAGCAGTCCGTACGAAGGATTGGACACTTGATGCTAACCTCTCTCTTGCCTACAATCATCAGGAGATTACGAAGCTTTCTAACGACCAATATCAGGCAGTAGGACTTCAAGCAGGTCCATTGCACAGTGTTCGTGGGATGTCAAACACCTACGCACAGGTCATCAAAGAGGGCTTTCCAGCAGGTGCCTTCTGGGGTCCTCATTGCACAGGAATCTCAGACGACGGCAAGTATATGCTTGAGAAAGACGAGAATGGAAAGGTGAAGGAAGGCTATTTAGGCTCCGCAATGCCTAAGTGGAACCTTGGTCTTTCACTCAATGCAACATGGCACGACTTCGATGCAAGCGTAGCTGCTTATGGTATGTTCGGACAGAAGGTACTGAATGTTAGCCGCATGGTGATGTATGATCCAACACGCTTCCCATCACAGAACACCCTCGACGACTTCATGAAGAGCGGTATTACTGATAATCCAACTTTCTCTGATTACTTCATAGAGAATGGTGATTTCTTCCGTCTACAGTCTATCACTTTGGGTTATTCTGTTCCGATGAATGCAGTGAAGAAGATGGGTCTTAGTCGTCTACGTTTCTATGTGACAGGCGAAAACCTCTTCTGTATTACAGGCTATAAGGGTATCGATCCAGAAGTAAGTGTACCAGACAATGTACTGAACTCACCTGGTATTGACTTCTTTAACAGTTATCCACGACCACGCACTTTCTCATTGGGTGTGAACATCGGCTTCTAATCTTACCGTAACATTCAACATTATAAGAACATAATTATTATGAAACGATTGAATATTAGCATATCAAATATCCTTCCTGGACGGAAGGCTTGGTTAGGAGTAGGACTGCTCTTGGCAATGGCTTCCTGTACTGACCTTAATGAACAACTCTACGATAAGGTGTCGCAGGATGACTATGGCAAGACTTCTTCAGAGGTAGCAACCATTGTTGGAGGTGCTTACGCTACTCTCCGAGGCTATGGTTCAGGTACTCCTGAGGGCGCAGGTATCATCTGTTATCCTACTTGTGAGTATGTATTCTTCACACAGGAGTGCTCAAGTGATGAGGCATGTATCCCAACCCGTGGTACAGACTGGTATGATGGTGGTCGCTATCAGCAGTTCCAACGCCACAACTGGGATGCTAAGAACTCTGGTATCCTCTCTGTTTGGCGATATAACTTCACTGGTGTTTCTAAGGTGAATGCCATTATCTATCAGGTAGAACAGAGTGGACTGACGACAGAGGATAAGCAGAAAGTAGAGGCAGAGTTGCGTGGCTTGCGTGCTTACTACTATTACAACCTGCTCGACTGCTTTGGAAACGTACCTGTTGTGACCGACTTCACGCAGAAGGAACTCCCAACGAATACTCCGCGTAAGGATGTCTTTGCCTTCATTGAGAAGGAACTTAAGGAGATTATCCCACTCTTGCCTACTGGCATTACCTACGGTCGTTTTACCCAGAACGTAGCTAATACGCTCTTGGCACGACTCTATCTCAATGCCGAGGTGTTTACTGGTACGGCTCGTTGGCAGGACTGTCTTGATGCTTGTAATAAGGTTCAAGGCTATTCGCTGACAGCAAATTATAAGGCAAGTTTCGCTATTCAGAACGAGAAATCTCCTGAAATCATCTTTGCAATACCTTACGATCACAAGCAGGGAACCGTAGGTAACTATCTTGCAAGTATGACCTACCACTATAATCAGAAGTTGGCTTTCGATCCAGCTGGCGTTTATCAGTGGTGTGGTAATGGTATCTGCGCACAGCCAGGACTCTACTCATCATTCGATGCGAAGGATGTACGTCGCCAAAGTCTGCTCATCGGTCAGCAATATAGTGCTAAGGATGGTTCTGAAGTACTGATGGATGATGGCTCACCATTGAACTATACGGAGGAGATTGACAACTTCACCGATGCTGCTAAGAATGCTGGTGCACGTCTGAACAAGTACGAATGGAGTGCTAATGACTCTTGGGAGCGCGACAACGATTGGGTACTAATGCGCTATGCGGAGATTTTGATGATGCAAGCAGAGTGTAACTTCCGTTTGGGTTACACCTCAACAGCACTCACTTATATCAATCAGATTCGTAAGCGTGCAGGCCTTGACGACCTCACAATGCTCACCCTCGACGACCTTGACACAGAGTGGAAGCACGAGTTTGTATTTGAGAATCTGCGCCGTACAACCAACATCCGCTTTGGAACTTACTTCAAAGCGTGGTGGGAGAAGCCAGCCGATCCTGCCGACAAGCATACAGGTATCTATCCAATTCCACAAGAGGAGTTGAGCAAGAACCCTAACTTAAAGCAGAATCCTGGTTACGAAAGTTAATTTTTGATGGGTTTAGTGTTATAAAGATGCCCAATGGTACGGCAGGGATTTTAGGTCCATGCAGTTGCCATTGGGTTTTAAGGGCTTTATTAGAGAAGCTTTATACGGCTTGGAATAAGCTACTAACGCTTACGAAAACAGCCTCTTTTATGATACAATAACCCATGTAATATCAAGTTAATAACATGACTTTCTCCTATAGAAAAGCTGTCTGTGGCAAATTACTTTCATGAAAAGAAATAATTTTCATCGTGAAAAAAAAGATTTATTATCATGAAAAGAATTCTTTTTCTTCATGAAAATAATTCGAGAAAGATACCTTTTATGTGGTTGAAGTTCTCCTTTATGGTATTTAAAGTTTATCTTTGTACTTACGAAAGGATAGCTTTTGCAATGCGGCAGAGAGTAGGATAGCGGTATCAATATAAGAAGTAGGAATCTTTCTGCACCAGCTTTAAGAATAGGAAAGTCAGCTAAGAGAACATTAAACAAGATGAAGTTGAAATCAGTATTTACATTTGCAGCTGTCTCAGGATTGCTTTTTGCGTCTTGTGCAGACAGCTATGAGGGTGCACCTAAGAAGACTGAAGGCAGTCAGCAGGCTACTCAAGTCGTGCCTGTTGCCGTTACGAAGTCGAACACCATGCAGGTGTATGCACATTATATGCCTTGGTTTGAAACCACCACATCCAACCCTAAGAACGAAGGAAAGTGGGGTTACCACTGGACAATGAAGAACTGTGACCCTAACAAGACCGATGCTATCGGCAAAAGACAGATAGCTTCACACTATTATCCACAGACGGGTCCTTACGCAAGTGGCGATGAGGCTGTGTTGGATTATCAGTGTTTGCTGATGAAATATGCTGGCTTAGACGGTGTGATGGTCGATTGGTATGGCATTAATAGTGATAATTCTATCGCCTTACATAAATCGAACACTGAAGCACTCTTCCGTGCCTTGAAGCGTGCAGGACTCAAGATGAGTGTCATTTATGAAGATAGAACACTCGAAGGGGTGACGGATAAGGTTGGAACAGTACGTCAGGACCTCCGCTATTTAGCTGAGAATTTCTTTAAGGACGATAGTTATGTGAAGGTTGAGGGTCGTCCATTGTTATTAGACTTCGGTCCTATTCAGATGGAATCGCCAAAAGACTGGTATCGTAGTTTCTCTATCCTCACTACAAAACCAATGTTCCTTGTACTGGAAGGAAAGATGGGTAGTGTCAATAATGCTACTTATTCAGACAATGCACAAGGTGTTTATACGTGGGTGAATCCTAATCCTAACTATGCTATAGCAAAGGATTATAAGTGCTTTGTAGGCGGTGCTATGCCTGGCTTCTGGGACTATTACAAAGAAGGTGAGGGCGGTACAGGTTATCAAACCTACAGTGCTGAGAACGGAGCGTTGTTCCAGCGACAGCTTGATGCAGCCCGACAGGCAGGTCTGAAGTATCTGCAAATAAGCACATGGAACGACTATGGCGAGGGAACTACTATCGAACCAACATTGGAGTATGGGTATAAATACCTCCTTATGTTGCAGAAGTTCACAGGTGTAAGCTATCAGCAAGCCGACTTAGAACTTATCTATCGCTGGTATCAAGCACGTGTTGCACAACCTAATAATGCGAAGGTAAAGGAGGCATATAACGCCCTTGTACAGTTGAAGACGGCTGAGGCAAAGGCATTGTTAGATACTGTTAATGGTAAGAATTAATATTATTAAAATCTCAATAAATGAAAACAGAACGTTTTAAAAATCTCTTTTTAGTGCTGTGCTTTGCACTTCTTCCAATGGCAATGATGGCAAAGCAGGAAGCTACGGTAAGTTCACCTTCGGGCAATCTGACGCTGACTGCGGGTGTTGACAATGCTGGACGACCTTATTATTCTTTGCGTCGTGGTGGGGAAGTAATCCTTCTCCCTTCAGCTTTGGGAATGAAACTGAAAGATGGAAGTCTTGATAGTGACTTCCGTGTTGTGGCTTTTGCAAGAGCTACAAAGGACGAAACGTGGCGCCAACCATGGGGAGAAGAAGTCGATGTGCGCAACCATTATAACGAGTTGACTATGAAGTTGGCACAGAAGAAAGGACTGCAGCGACAGCTGAATATCGTCTTCCGTGTCTTTGACGATGGTATGGGCTTCCGTTATGTATTCCCAGAGCAAAAGCAGTTGAAGGACTTTGTCATCACGGATGAGGTTACAGAATTCTGCTTTAAGGGCGATCCAGAGGCATGGACATTGCCTTATGATGCTGGTTACTATGAGGGACTGTGGACAAAGGACCACTTGAGTAAGAAGGGAAAGGTATGCACCCCTGTTACTATCGAGGCGAAACCAGACCTTTATATGATGCTTCACGAGGCGAATCTGACAGACTATTCTTCGCTGAATGTTAAGCCTGTAGAGACAAAAGATGGTAACGTAAGATTGAAGGCTGAGTTGGTTCCATGGTCAAATGGCGACTTGGTACGTGCAAAAGCTCCTTTCGTCAGTCCTTGGCGTATGTTGTCAGTGGAGAATAAGGTGGGCGGTTTGATTACAAACCGTGTCATGTTGAACCTCAATGACCCTTGTAAGATTAAGGATACATCATGGATTACAACAGGAAAGTACGTCGGTGTATGGTGGTCTTACCACATGCAGACAGCGACTTGGGCTCCAGGTCCTAAGCATGGTGCCACAACCGAGAATACAAAACGCTATATTGACTTTGCTGCACAGCATGGTTTCAAGGGCGTATTGGTTGAAGGTTGGAACTATGGATGGGAGAACGACTGGGGTAAGGAAGGTGATAAATTCAATTTCACAAAGGCTTATCCTGATTATGACTTTGAGGGATTGCAGAAGTATGCACTGTCAAAGGGTGTTTCACTGATTGCTCACAACGAGACAGGTGGTGCTGCAAAGAACTACGAAAATCAGTTAGAAGAAGCCTTCTCTCTCTATGAGAAGATGGGTATCAAGGCTGTTAAGACGGGTTATGTCAATAATCTAATGGACGATAAGGAGCACCAGCACTCTCAATATGGTGTGCGTCACTATCGCAAGGTGATAGAGGCTGCAGCCCGCCACCACATTATGGTGGTTAATCATGAGCCTGCTATGCCAACGGGTTTACAGCGTACTTATCCAAACCTTATCGCCAGTGAGGGTGTTAGAGGACAAGAGTGGAATGCTTGGGATGGCAATGGTGGCAATCCTCCTTACCATCTTTGTGTACTTCCTTTCACTCGTCAATTGGCTGGGCCAATAGACTTTACGCCAGGAATCTTTAATCTTGAAGGTAAGGTTTTCCCTAATACGCACCCGCATACAACACTTGCTAAGCAGTTGGCTGAGTATGTTGTTATTTATACTCCATGGCAGATGGCAGCCGACGAAATCGAAAACTACAAGGACCAACCAGCCTTCGCTTTCATCGAGGTAATGCCTTCTAACTGGCAAAAGACTGTGATTCCAATGGCGGAGATAGGGAAGTATATTGTTACTGCACGTAAGGATCGCGATAGTGAGAACTGGTTTGTTGGAGGTATGAGTGACGAGAATGCACGTGATATCAAGTTGAAACTCGACTTCCTTTCACCCGGTAAAAGCTACAAGGCTATCATCTATAAGGATGGTCCTGATGCTGAATACGATAAGAATCCTTACTCTATGACGATCGAACAGCAGGTGGTTAACAACGAAACAGTACTCAACTTGCACTTGGCTAAGAGTGGTGGCTTTGCTATCCAGTTAGTTTGTTTGAAGTAAGATAACTTTTTAAAAGATGATTATCAAGTCTTGATGACAAGATTATCGGGGCTTGGTAATCATCTTCTTTTTGTATTATCGGGTAAATGTCTACCATTATGTAGTTGGTCATTAACGGCTTATTATATCTCTTACCATGCCAATAATGATTCTTCTTAATGCTTTTCAATCTTCGTGTTGATATCCCGCACATAATGTGCGGAGGGTTAGCACGAGTGGTGCGGAGCGTTAGCACCAATGGTGCGGAGGGTTAAACACGATGTAATACGTTGTTAGTATAGTTATTGTATAGCATAGAAAGAGTAGGAAAGAATCCTAACTTTAAGTTGTTCTTTTTATTTTCAAAACTTGTGTTATCAGATTTTTTTTGTTAGTTTTGCACTGTATAATGCGCACATAGATTATATAGTAAAACACTACTGGTTAGGTGATTGATAATGATTTTATTGATGTTGTTTGTTGTAATGGGAAACAACTTTGTATTACATCTATATCATCTTTGCAGCCGTAAAAACATAGAGAATATGAAAATTAATAGGTTAATCTTTACTTTAGGTATGATGGCTATTGCCATAACCGCACATGGTCAGACCTCAACGATATCGGGTGTATTACTCGATTCTTTGACCCATGAGGGTGAACCATACGCCACTATCAGAGTCTACAAAGGTAAGAAAAGCGAGACACCAGTGGCTATGTCGGTGACAGAAAAGGACGGAAAGTTCTCTCAAAAGGTAACAGGACAGGGCAGTTATCTCGTTTCTTTCACTTCAATGGGTCGTAAGGAAGTTCTGCGTAAGGTACAACTTACGGCAACAGGCGGAACTATTGACCTTGGAAATCTCCTTGTACAGGACGATACAAAGCAGTTGAAGGGTGTCGAAGTAGTGGCACAGAAGCCGCTTGTAAAGATGGAAACCGACAAGATGACCTACGATGTACAAAGCGACAATGATGTCAAGACAAACACTGTACTTGATATGTTGCGTAAGGTTCCGATGGTAACAGTAGACGGACAGGACAACATCACCGTCAATGGACAAGGTTCCTTCAAGGTTTATGTGGACGGAAAACCTAACGTAATGTTCTCTTCCAATCCTTCACAGATATTCAAGGCGATGCCTGCTTCGGCTGTGAAGTCAATCGAAGTAGTCACAAACCCTGGTGCAAAATATGATGCAGAAGGTGTCGGTGGTGTACTGAATATCGTCATGAATAATGCTGACGGAAAGGCTAAAACGAAGTTGAACGGATACAATGGTAGTATTGCTGCCACCATAAGCAACAAGGGATATCGTGGTTCAACCTTCTTGAGCGGACAGCAAGGAAAGCTCACTTATAGTGCTAACCTGATGGTTTCAAAGGGTAAGGCAGACGGAACAGAAACAGAGATACGCCGTACTTCATCTGATGGGTCACGTATGGACTATTGGCAGAGGGGTAATACGAATTTTAATTTCACGATGGGTAATGTTAGCTTAGGCTATGAACTCGACTCTATGAGTAATATTGGTGCTACGTTTGGTTTGACTGGTTACACGATGAAGAACGACGGGCACCCTACGACAACCTTCTCAGGTGGAGCCTATGGAACTGGTTTTACGTATGGCAACGAGATGACGA
>ERZ772807.1658-NODE-1658-length-12193-cov-4.865217_pt1 | contig 12193 bp, 8 predicted proteins | sample MGYA00511472_ERZ772807 | MGnify/ENA primary metagenome ERZ772807 (study PRJEB29015, sample SAMEA2737947) | human oral metagenome | biome: human oral; feature: human-associated habitat; material: dental | place: China | collected 2039 ...
TCTTGGACGAACCGACCAACGACTTGGACATCGACACCCAAGAGCTGCTCGAAGATTTGCTGCGCGATTACCAAGGCACGGTATTCCTCGTCTCGCACGACCGTATGTTTCTTGATAACGTGATTACCCAAAGTATTGTTTTCGAAGGACAAGGTCGTCTGAAAGAATACATCGGCGGTTATCAGGATTATATCGACGCAAAATCGAGGGAAGAGAAAATTCAGACGGCCTCTGCACCCAAAGCGGTTTCCGAGCCTGAGAAAGTCAAACCCAAAGCCAACCGCACGGTCAAACTTTCCTACAAAGAACAACGCGAACTCGACGCCCTGCCCGACGAAATCGCCGCCTTGGAAACCGAACAGGCGGAAATCAACGCGCAGCTTTCCGATCCTGAAATTTTCAAAGATTACGAGAAAGCCGGTGCATTGCAAAACCGCGCCGAAGAAATCGAAACGCTGCTTTTGGAAAAATTGGAACGCTGGGAGCTTTTGGAGGCAAAGCAGAACGGTGAAGCAGTTTGATTTGTCGATAGTAGATTCCTGTTTGCTTTAAACATCAGCAATGAGATAACAAAAAGCCTTGAAACCGTTAAGGTTCAAGGCTTTATGCGTATTACAGGATACTGCTGAAAATTAGGTTTGGTGGAGGCGGGGGGAATCGAACCCACCTAGCCCGTAACCAGTAGTATGTGTATAGACAAACGCCCTTGATTTAGGGCGTTTTTTATCTGTTCATATACTACTGGCTGCGGTCATTTGTGCTACGATTTGTGCCAAGGCCGATCCATCGCGGGTTCGAGCCGCTGCCATTCGACCTCCCCATCACGGCTACGCTGTTGCAGGCCGTGCAGCATCGCGGCCAGCGGAAGATCCCCATTGTCGAGCAAGGTCGACTTCAGATTGGCTGCTCGAACGGGGTACGCGATGTCCGGCAACCCGTACTTTGCCAGCGTCTCTGGCTTGAGATGAAGCTCTGCGAAATTTTGCATGACGCCCGTATCGATCCTTTTGCCGCTGCGCCGATTGTGGTTATCACAATACGACGAACACACAAATCAAAATAGAGTCATGGACAAATTCTAGGGCAGACCATATACTTTCCGCAATAATCAGCACAAGCATTCGCTAACCCGAACGAGCCAGCCAGGATGTCGAACGAACAGCTTGCAGATCTCACCCAGCCACAACGCGACCGGCTCGTGTTTGTGGAGTTACGCGTGCGCTTCATAGAAGAGATACGCCGTCAGAACCTGGTCACGCGGTTTGGCATCCAGTCCGCCGCCGCATCCAGGGATTTGGCGCTGTACAAGGAGTTAGCCCTGGGCAACATCGATTACGACTCCAAGGGCAAGTCCTACGTCCTGTGGCCAGACTTCCGGTCAGTCTTCGACTTCACCCCGGAGCGGGTGCTGTCGTGGCTGACTCAGGGCTTTGGCGATGGCGAGCCGATGCGGCTAAAGGCGTGGGTGACCAGCGAGAGCCCGTCACGGCTCACGCATCCGGATCTGGATGTGCTGGCGAGCGTGACCCGGGCGATCCACCAGGAGTATCCGCTCGGCATCGAGTACCACTCTATCTCCAGTGGTCGCACTGAGCGGGAGGTCCTCCCGTTCGCACTGATTGACAACGGCCTTCGTTGGCACGTCCGCGCCTTCGACCGGAAGTCCCAAGAGTTCCGAGATTTCGTCATCACTCGGATCAAGCGACCGGTGGTGCTCAAGGGGCAACCAGTGGCGCCTGATGAGATGAGTGATCAGGACATTCAGTGGCACCGGATCGTCGAGCTGAAGCTGGTGCCACACCCCGATCAACCCTGGCCAGAGATCACAGAGATTGACTACAGCATGCAGGGTGGCGTGCTGCGGATGAAGCTGCGTGCAGCCACCACCGGTTATATCCTTCGCCAATGGAGTGTGGACTGCACGCTCGACCACAGCTTGCGTGGGCACGAGTACCGGTTATGGCTGAAGGACCACCTGGCTATCTACGGCGTGCACAATGCCGTGCTGGCGCCAGGCTATCGCTCCCCTGATCAACAACGGCTCGAAGCCGAATCGGACTGAGGGAATGAGCATGCTCGCAAAACTCGAACGACTCATCGGCGAAATCGGCGACCTCAACAGCAAGTTGATCCTGCTGGTCGGACCCAGCCGCAGTGGGAAGACCCAGCTGCTGCGCCAACTCAGCGCCAAGCTCAACATCGAGCCGCTCAACGTCGGCCTGGAGCTGGGGCGCCGTTTGGCTGCTACGCCGAACAACAAGCGCGGCTTCTCGGCAGGCGAACTGCTGCGGGAGATCGCGGACAAGGAACGAACTGAAGACCCGCTGCTGCTCGACAACCTGGAGTTGTTGTTCGAGCCGGGCCTGCAGATCAACCCGCTTGACCTCGTCAGGCGGCTGGCTCACTCCAAGCGCGTCGTGGCCGTCTGGCCTGGCGAGCTGCGCTGTGATCGCTTGGTGTACGCCGACATGAGCCATCCAGAACATCGTGACTACAGCCGTGATGGCGTGGTCGTACTCAAAATTTGACGCTACGGGGAAGAGAGAACCATATGGCCAAGAACATGAAATACGGAGATCTGATCCAGTTCGAGCAGATCGAGTCAGTCATTCAACTGCTCGATGCCGGGCGCCCGGACGAAGCCAAGAAGCTCGTCGCGACATACGTCATCTCTGATGACATGGCCGAGCGGATCTCCAAGCTCATGGTTCCTCAGCTCAGTTTTGACGACTCGGTCGATCACAAGGGCGTGCTGATCGTCGGCAACTACGGCACCGGTAAGTCGCACTTGATGTCGGTGCTGTCGCTGGTGGCCGAAGATGTGGCCTACGCACCGCTGATCCGCCACCCCAAGGTCGCCGAGGCGGTTGCCCCAATCGCTGGTCGCTTCAAGGTGCTGCGCATCGAGGTGGGTGGCCTGCAGATGCCGCTGCGCCAGATCATCACCCTACAGCTTGAGCGCTTCCTCGAAAAGCTCGGCGTCGATTACACATTCCCGACCGCCGATAAGGAGCTTAACAACAAGGACTCCTTCGAGGAGATGATGGCCGCGTTCGCGGAGAAATTCCCGGATCAGGGTGTGCTGCTGGTTGTCGATGAGTTCCTGGAGTACCTGCAGTCCCGTCGCGATCACGAGCTGGTGCAGGACCTGGCCATCCTGCGTCAGATTGGCGAAGTCACCAAGCACTTGAAGTTCCGCTTCGTGGCCGGCGTGCAGGAAGCCATCTTCGACAGCGTGCGCTTCCAGCACGTTGCCGACAGCATGCGCCGCGTTAACGAGCGCTTCACGCAGATCCTGATCGACCGCCAGGACGTCAGCTTCGTCGTCTCCGCGCGCCTGCTCAAGAAAACGGTCGACCAGCAGAACAAGATCCGCGAATACCTCACGCCTTTCGCCAAGTTCTATGGCTCCATGAACGAGCGCATGGACGAGTACGTGCGGTTGTTCCCGGTCCACCCGGACTACCTGAAGACCTTCGAGCAGATCCACTTCACCGAGAAGCGCGGCGCGCTCAAGACCATCGAGGCTGCCATGCTGGCCATCCTCGACCAGGAAGTACCCGACGACAAGCCGCTGCTCATCAGCTACGAGAGCTTCTGGAACACCGTCAAGGCCAACTCGGTACTGCGCGCTGACCCGAACATCAAGGAGGTTATGCGCGTGTCCGAAGTGCTGGAGTCGCGGGTCCAGCAAGCCTTCACGCGCCCGGCTTACAAAGCCATGGCTCTGCGCGTTATCAATGCGCTGGCTGTACACCGTTTGACCACAGGCGGCGACATTCATGTGCCCATCGGCCCCACGGCCGCCGAGCTGCGCGATGCCTTGTGCTTATTCCAGCCGGGCGTGGAGGACATGCCCGGTGATCCAGCCGAGAACCTGCTCTCTATGGTCCAGACCGTGATGCGGGAAGTGTTGAAGACCGTCAACGGCCAGTTCATCTCCAAGGCGCCGGACACCGAGCAGTACTACCTCGATCTCAAGAAAGACATCGACTACGACGCGCAGATTGAAAAGCGCGCCGAAGCCCTGTCCGACGATACGCTAGACCGCGCCTACTACAGCGCCATCAAAACACTGATGGAATGCAGCGACGACCTGCGTTACCCCGGCTTCCAGATCTGGCAGTACCAGATCGAGTGGCAGGAGCGCCGCGTCGAGCGCATGGGCTACCTGTTCTTCGGGGCACCGAACGACCGTCCCACGGCGCAGCCTGAGCGTGACTTCTACATCTATTTCCTCCAGCCCTTCGACAAGCCGAAGTTCAGCGACAACAACCTGGCTGACGAAGTGTTCTTCCGTCTGAAGTCACCCGACGAAGACTACAAGCGCTACCTGTCACAATACGCGGCGGCACTGGATCTGGCGTCCACCGCCAGCGGCGGTGCGAAGGCCATCTACCTGTCCAAGGCTCAAGATTCCTTGCTGTCCATGAGCAAATGGCTGCAGGAAAAGCAGATGACCGCGTTCGAGGTCACCTACCAGGGCAAGACCAAGACGCTGCAGGACTGGTTCAAGGGCGTGTCCCTGCGCGACCGTGCGCGACTGGGTCCGGACGAGCGCATCAACTTCCGCGACGTGGTGAACATCGTCTCCGGCCTGGCACTGGACCAGCGTTTTGTCGATCTCTCGCCGGAATATCCCACCTTCTCGGTGCTTGTCACCGAGGCCAACCGCAAGCAACTGATCGGCAACGCGCTGCGCGCACTGGCCGGCGGTACTCGCACCAAGGATGCGCTTGCCGTGCTCGATGCGCTGGAACTACTCGATGGCGACCGCGTCGATCCGGCCAACTCACGCTATGCGCAGGAAGTGCTGAACCGACTCAAGGCCAAGGGCCACGGCCAGGTGCTCAACCGCAGCGAACTGCTGTCGGGAACGTCTGACGTTGAGTATTTCGCGCCGATCAAGTACCGGCTGGAACCCGACCTGTTGGTTACTGTGCTGGGCGGGCTGGTCTACTCCGGTGACATCGTGCTGTCGATCACCGGCGACAAGATCGACTCCGGAAAGCTGACCCAGTTGGCAGAACGCTCGCTGGAGGAACTCAAGCAGTTCAAGCACATCGAAGCACCCAAGGAGATCAACCTCGCGGTGCTTCGTGCCTTGTTCGAATTGTTCGACCTGCCGTCGGGCCTGGCTCAGAAGGCCAGCCAGGGCGACACCGAGCCGGTCATCAAACTGCAGGAGAAAATCAGTGCGCTGGTGCCCCGTGTGCTCAAGGCCGGTTCCGACCTGCAGCAAGGCAAGCTCGGCTTCTGGGGCCAGAACCTGCTGCGCGAAGAAGAAGCCAAGGACTGGCACGCCCGGCTGGATTCGCTGAAGAAGTTCACCGAGTCGCTGGCGCCGTACAACACCGTCGGCAAGCTGAAGAACTTGCGCGTCACGCAGGAAGACCTAGACAGCCAGAAGAAAAATCTGGAGATCCTGGCTGCCGTCGAGCGTCTGCTCGAACTGGTGGTGGAGCTAGGCGGCACGGCGTCCTACCTCTCGCAGGCCGAGATGGTTTTGCCCGCCGAGCATCCGTGGGTGAAGCAGGCCGAAGCCGCCCGCAAGGCGCTACAGGAGAGGCTGAGCCAGGACCGCACGGCCGAGCACGCTGCCGAATACCGGCAAACGCTCAACCAGCTCAAGAAGGACTACATCACCGCCTACATCGCCAGCCACAGCAAGGCGCGGCTGGGCGTGGCTGAGGACAAGACCCGCAACGCTCTGCGCAAGGACGACCGCCTGCTGGCGCTGCGCGTGTTGGCCGGCGTCTCGCTGATGCCCACCAGCCAACTCATTGCCTTCGAGGAGTCGCTCAACGGCTTGAAGAGCTGTTCCTCGCTGGATGAGCCGACCCTGGTCACGGCCGCCGTCTGCCCGCACTGCCAGTTCCGCCCGTCCGTCGAGCAGTTGGAGTTGATCCCGGCGGCCAACCGCCTGCACAAGCTGGATGACGATCTGGACGAACTGCTGGCCAACTGGCAGCAGACCCTGCTGGAGAACCTGGAAGACCCGTTCACGCAAGACAGTCTGGGCCTCCTGCCTCCCGCGTCCAAGAAGCTAATCGACGCCTTCCTGACATCGCGCAAGCTGCCGGACCCGATGACCACCGAGTTTGCGAATGCCGTGCAGGAGGCGCTGTCGGGGCTGGAGAAGATCGCGGTCAAGGGCGACGAGATCAAACAAGCACTGCTGCAAGGCGGCTCGCCGGCCACGTCGGACGACCTGCGCAAGCGCTTCGACACCTTCATGAACGAGCGCTGCAAGGGCAAGGATGCCACCAAGCTGCGCTTCGTGATCGAGTGATGCGACGTGATCAACCGACCATGACAACCAGAATTTGAGGTACGACTGATGAGTGATCTTTTCCAGAACCACGTGGCCAAGTCCGGCCCGGTTGAATGCCTCGGGCAAACGTTCCCGAGTGACGAGGCTCGCCGCGAGCACTATCTGAATCTGCTTGCTGAGAAGCTTAAAGATCCGACATTTCGAAAAACAGAAGGGTTTCCTGTTGGGTCAGACGAGAAAATTCTTTCGCTCTCGAATCCTCCTTACTACACAGCATGTCCGAACCCATTTATATCGAGCTTCGTTCAGCACCTAGGCAAACCCTACGTGCCAAATGGCAGCTTTGTACACGAACCGTTTGCTGCAGATGTCAGCGAAGGGAAGATGGACCCAATCTATAAAGCGCATAGTTACCACACAAAAGTTCCTCATAAAGCCATCATGCGCTACATCCTACACTACACGCAGCCTGGCGATATTGTTTATGACCCATTTTGCGGGACTGGCATGACCGGGGTCGCTGCGCAGATGTGTGGCGATAAGAAGGTAATCGAGTCTCTTGGGTACATGGTGGATAAAGACGGTGTTGTGTATTCAAAAGATCGAGAAGATGCAGGCGGGAAATGGGTGCCGTTCTCAAGGCTTGGCGCTCGCCATGCGATATTGAATGATTTATCGCCGGTTGCTTCTTTTATTGCAGCTAACTACAACTCTCCCGTCGATGTGCACTCCTTCAAAGACGAGGCGCTGTCTATCCTGCGCGAGGTCGAATGCGAGTTTGGCTGGATGTATCAAACACTCCATCAGCCAACCGAAGAGGAGGTTGTTAATGCGATTAACTCAATCCGGTCAGAGCGGAAGCTGTTAGCCAAACTTTCAAATAAAGTGGGGCGCATCAACTACACCGTATGGTCCGATGTTTTTACTTGCCCAGATTGTGCTGGCGAAGTTGTCTTCTGGGAGGCTGCCGTAGACAAGAGTAGCGGAAAGGTAAGTGATGCATTTGATTGCCCTCACTGCGGATCAGAACTAACAAAACGGAAGATGGATAAGCTGCTAGTACTGATCCATGATGATGCGCTCGGGAAGAATATTAAGCAGGTAAAACAGATTCCGGTTCTTATCAACTACTCGGTTGGTAAAAGTCGATTCGAAAAGAAACCTGATGCTTTTGACCTCGAACTGATTGCGCAGATAGACGCAATGACAATTCCATATTGGTTTCCCAAAGATCGCATGATCGAAGGGCGAGAGACGCGGAGAAATGATCCAATTGGACTGACCCATGTGCACCACTTCTATTCGAGACGAAATCTTACCTACCTGGCTGCACTCAAAGCTAGATGCAAGTCGCCGCAGACAACGCTTTGGTTTAACGCGCAGTTAATCAACGTAAGCAAGCTAAATCGCTACAGGCCGGAAGTGTCTTTTCCGTATAACCCGCTCAGTGGAACGTTCTATATCGGCTCGCAGATTTCGGAGGCGGATGTCTACGTGGCATACGAGAACAAGCTTAATAGGCTTGTTGAGGCTTTCTCGCAAATTAAGCACTTCAATATCGTTGGAACAAGCTCAGCAACCAATGAGGCCCCTGTGCTTGCTGACTATATTTTCACGGACCCTCCTTTTGGCGCAAATATTGACTATTCAGAACTGAGCTTTTTATGGGAGGCATGGCTCGGAATTAGAACGGATAACAGCCATGAGGCCATAGCCAGTAAAGCGCAAAAAAAGAGCCTTGATGATTACCGGCGACTGATGGCGGATTCTTTTAAGCGGGCCTACGAGGCATTAAAGCCAGGTCGGTGGATGACCGTGGAGTTTTCAAACACTCAGGCTTCGGTATGGAACGCGATACAGACGGCACTTCAAGAAGCTGGCTTTGTCGTGGCCAATGTTTCGGCGCTTGACAAGCAGCAGGGAAGTTTCAAGGCCGTTACAACGACTACTGCCGTTAAGCAAGATTTGGTGATTTCTGCATATAAGCCAAATGGCGGATTGGAAGATCGGACGACTCGTGGCGGTGGCACCGAAGAATCAGTTTGGGATTTCGTGCGAACCCACTTGGGCTACTTGCCAGTCGTCAAACACGCAAATGGAATGCTCGAATTTGTTGGGGAACGTGATCCACGAATTTTGTTCGACAGAATGATTGCCTGGTTTGTCCGACACAATATGCCGGTTCCCATGTCATCACAAGAATTCCAGTCTGGCTTAGGCGCTCACTTCGAAATTAGGGATGGAATGGTCTTCCTTTCGAGTCAGGCGATGGAATACGACAAAAAGCGTCTCCAGTTTGCAAATGCACCGCAGATGGAGCTTTTTATTGCTGACGAGCGTAGTGCGATTGATTGGTTAAGTGACTATCTGAAAGTGAGGCCCTCAACGTACCAAGATCTTCATGGTAATTTTATTAGTCAGCTGGGTGCTGGGTGGAAAAAACACGAAGAAAAACCGGAGCTGCTATCACTTCTTGAGGAGAACTTCCTCAAGTACACAGGTAATGGAGAGGTTCCCAGTCAAATTCACAGCTATCTATCTTCAAATTTCAAGGACCTTCGTGGGCTTGCAAAGTCTGATTCGAGGCTTGTTGAGAGAGCCTTGGATAGATGGTTTGTACCTGACCCAACAAAAGCACTAGATTTGGAGAAGAAACGAGAGAAGGTGCTGCTCAAAGATTTTGCGCAGTATCGAGATTTTGCAGGACGTCGCCTAAAAGAATTCAGGCTCGAAGTGATGCGCGCGGGATTTAAGGATGCTTGGGCAAGGAAAGACTACGGAACTATCGTCTCGGTTGCCCAAAAACTTCCAGAGGATGCTTTGCAGGAGGACGAAAAACTATTGCTTTGGTACGACCAAGCTCTAACTAGGTTAGGGATGTAAGCTCAAAGAAGATCATTCTAAAACTCGTATTGATCGACCAATCAGGACGAGTTCTTCGTTCAACTTTTTATTAATCGCTGTGGCCTTTTGAGGCCTATGGCCTCATGAGGTGAAAAATGGCACAAGCTACGCCAAGCTATGGATTTGCAACAGGAAAACCGGAAAAGCCAATTGTGGATGCTCTTGTTAACAAGTATGGGCATCAGTCAGTCGTATGGCCAATTGCGCTGTCCAACAATACCTCAACGTTGGCTTATATCTTTGAGAGAAACAGCAATAACCTTATTAACTCGCAAGGTGACACTCGTCCAAAAAGCAATTCAGGAGTGGGTGAAGTTTACCTCGATTACACAGCCCAGCCAAGGCTGATAATTCCAAACGATCCGTTCTTTTCCCAATTTGTAGATCCACAGTTTAACAATAGTTATGACTACATATTGTCTCCGATCAATGGAGGCTACAGTACCGTAGATCTTGATTATGTTTGGCACAACGGAGAAGTATTTCGTGGCTTCGAACTGACGACGTATTGGATGGATTTCTCGTCCGAAGCAGAAGCAAAAAGGCTCGTCTCAACGATGAATAGACGGCCATCTTGGAGCGGACCGAACGGTGCTCATGCCCTTCAAAAAGTTGCGGCAGCCGCGCAAGACTTAAATATTGAATACCACATGGTATTTGCCAACACCGTTGGCAAAGTCGGCAGTGCTCTAAAGACAAATGGAAATGTTCTCTATTTTCCACTAACAGCGGCTGCAGTCGATTTGCTTTCGAAGGGGCAGGTTCCTCCGAATGCCATCTTCTGCTCGTTCCAAAGCTTCATGAACCAGATTTAATGAATGAGTTATCCCAATGCAGTCCATTTACTGATCCCGGATTTGAGTCGTGAAGTTTCTGTCAGGATTTTCCATAGGTGACTGGTGCTGGTTCTCCCGGCAGGCTACTGCGTGCCGCGTAGTCGAGCGCCAAGATGTCTGGGGCGAGATTGCCTACCGCGTCTGGCTGCCAGCCAAGGACGCGGTGGTGCGAGCGCGCTCGGTGGACTTGGCCTCGCTGGAAAGCGTGCGCCCGAGCGTGGAGCAGATCCTGCACACCACGGCGGCAGCCAAGCTGCTGGATGCGCTGGAGGACAACCTGCTGCTGGCGCCGATCCAGTCCAGCGTGGTGCCGCTGCCGCACCAGCTCTATGCGCTGAACCGCGCCATCAGCCGCGACCGCATCCGTTACCTGCTGGCCGATGAGGTGGGCCTTGGCAAGACCATCGAGGCCGGCTTGGTGCTGCGCGAATTGAAGTTGCGCGGCCGGGTGAAGCGCATCCTGGTGGTGGCGCCCAAGGGGCTGGTGCGCCAGTGGCAGGCGGAAATGCGCCTGCACTTCGGCGAGAAATTCCAGTTCATCGAGCCGTCCGAGCTTGCTGCCTTCCGGCAGTGGCGCAGCGGCGGCACGGGAGAGGAAGAGAACCTGTGGCGCGTGCACGACCAGGTGATCTGCTCGCTGGATTCGGTGAAGCCGCTGGAGGGCCGTCGCGGCTGGAGCCTGGAGCAAATCAACACATACAACCGCGAGCGCTTCGAAGACCTGATCTCAGCGTCGTGGGATCTGGTCATCATCGACGAAGCCTCCCTCGCCTGTACCCTCTCCTTGGATCGCATCCCCCAGGCCGCGCTGGAGGCGGGAACGAAGGTGCTGTTGGTCGGCGACTGTACCCAGACCCAGTCCGTGGACGCCGGCGGCGCGTTCATCCTGTTGATCCACGACCGAGACGATGCCCCCGAACTCGTCGATGTCCACCGCTTCACCCACGCCTGGGAGAAGGCCGCGTCCCTGGAGTTGCGGTACGGCCGCATTCCGGTCATCGGCACCTACCTCGACCACAATCGCATCCACGACGGTGACGCCGAGGCCATGACCGATGCCGCCCACATCGCTTGGCGCCGTAACCGGCGGCAGGAGGTGGCGTCGGTGTTGATCGCCGAGACCCACGAGAACGTCACCGCCCTCAACGTCCGCGCCGACCTCATCCTTGACGGCACGCTCAAGCCCGGCCTCGAAATCACCCTGTCCGACGGGTCGGTCACGATCCGACCACCGGGGGGCCCGGTTCGGCAACAGTATCGTCCTGCCGGCCGACTACGTGGCTGAGCACGTCGACCTCGGCTACGCCGGCACCGCGCACAGGGCGCAGGGCGTCACCGTCGACACGGCGCACGTCCTGGTCGAGCCGACGAGCACGCGGGAGAACTTCTATGTCGCGATGACCCGCGGCAAGCACGCTAACCGCGCCTACGTGATCCTCGACCGGCCCGACGAATGAGCAGAGCCGCATCCGGGCGACACCCCCGACGTCACCGGCCGGTCGGTGCTGTTTGGGGTGCTTCAGCATGTGGGTGCGGAGCTGTCCACGCACGAGACCATCACCGTCGAACAGGAACAGTGGGGTTCGATCACTCAGCTCGCCGCCGAATACGAAACCATCGTCGCCGCTTCCCAACACGACCGCTGGGCGAGCTCTCGTCAAGAGCAGCGGCCTGACCACCGACCAAGCGCAAGCCGTGATTGAATCCGATGCCTTCGGTGCGTTGATTGCGGAACTGCGCCGGGCCGAAGCCAACCACCACAACGTCGAGGCCCTCCTGCCGCACCTCATCAAGGCTCGTGGGTTCTCCGACGCCGATGACATCGCCTCCGTCATCCACCACCGCCTTTCCAAGGCCACCGCCCGACCCGCCGGATCGGGACGCACACGCAGGCACCGCGTCTCATTGTCGGGCTGATTCCCGAAGCCACCGGCCCCATGACCCCCGACATGCAACAAGCCCTGACTGAGCGCCGCCACCTCATCGAAACCCGTGCAGAAGCAGTCATGGATATCGCCCTCAACACGCAAGAGCCCTGGACGACGGCTCTCAGGGAAATCCCTGCTGACGGGCGGGAGCGGCAGCAGTGGCGACGCCGCGCCCGGGCCGAAGTGAGTCGCCCCAGGTTTGATGGAGGCAGTGATGACACGGAAGGATCACTGTCATGGGACAGAAGAAG
>ERZ772807.1665-NODE-1665-length-12155-cov-12.581653_pt1 | contig 12155 bp, 7 predicted proteins | sample MGYA00511472_ERZ772807 | MGnify/ENA primary metagenome ERZ772807 (study PRJEB29015, sample SAMEA2737947) | human oral metagenome | biome: human oral; feature: human-associated habitat; material: dental | place: China | collected 2039 ...
AGCTCATCAGGTAAGTCAAAATGAAAGTCAGAAACACGCATAATTGTAAATAATGAAAGCTAAAAATGGGGCATAGTCTAGAGCGAATGGGGGGGAAATACAAGGGGGATGTTATGGGATATGAATTGGATTGAGGGATAGAGTAGTAGGATAGTAAATATCATACTACTCAAACCTGTTGGATTTTGGTCGTACTTTGTAGGATATTACATATAGAGCGATTGAGAAAAAATTTATAGATTGAATTAGGTGGAGTATCTCCCAAATAATTATTTTCTATCAAATATACAAGACTCTAATTCTTGATAAATATTCATATCTGGAGTCACTAGCTTTGATAAATTTATTTTAAAATTATCAGAGCTTATAGGTGTTGAAATCGAGCAAATGCTTTTGATTAATGAAAATTTCGATTTAACATCTGAATCTATTAAATCCGTAAAGTTTTGTTTGTATTTAGCTTCATCAAAGCCTTTTTCATTTAATACACAATATTTTCTCAGCACTTCCTCATCAAATAAATAGTTTTCAATTTCCCACCTTTTCATTACTCTAAATCTTTCATTTTGATTAGCCAAATATTCCGTTCTATCTGATTCTGATACCGGCTTTCCTGAAGCCATATCCCTATCTTTAAAAACCCAAATTTCCATATCAGGAAATACCTTACCCAATATTGCTAATGCAATACTGCTTCTTTGGTCCAATTCTGTATTCCCACCACTAGAGACAAAAACAGTATCTGGATATTCCCTATTAAAAATATTATTCAAGACTTGAGCATCAAGTCCTCTTTCAGAACCATCCTGTCTAGGTTCATCCCGTCCTTCACAATAAATAATTCTATTAGGAGCGATTAATCCTGTTAAATCATCTAGCGCTGTACCAAAAATAGATTTCCATGTTGTTCTATTATTTGCAACAGGGGTTAATGTTATTGCTTCTGAAGCAAATTTCATATTATTTTCAAAGTGAATAACTTGACATTTTCCAGATAGCTCTTCTTGAAATGCCCGTAAAAAACCAATACTATGCGTTGCAATCCAAATTTGACCTCCATCACCAATTAATTTATCTATCTCAATTATTAATTTTCGTTGAATTGATGTATTAATATGTAATTCAGGTTCGTCTAATAGGAATATAGAGTCTTTATATTTTTCTCTCCTTAAAAATAAATCCAATAGAATATCAACAACCTCCTTTTCTCCAGCAGAGAGACTATCAAATGAGAATGTTATATCTGAATCTGATTTTTTAAAACTTAGTGTGCCATTATTAAGCTCCACATTTCCTAAATCGGTAATTTCTAAATCTAAACAGTTTCTTATAGATTCATTTAATAAGCCTATAACTTTGACTCTTGCTTCGGATGGTTTGATATCTTCTTTTATCATTACATTGTTATAAAAACCCAATAACCTTCTATAATTATTCTCTACTTTACTATCCAAATTTAGTGAACAACTGGCTCCATCTGAATTTTTTTCAATAGGTTGTGTTGCTTTAGTCTCTGTAATATTCAGCTTAGTATTATAACGATATGGACTTCTAAATGAAAAAATAATTTCCTTATTATTCTTATAGAATTCATGATTATGATATAATTTGCTATTATCAATGACATTACCTTTATTATCTAAATACTCAATTGATATTAGTTCATATGCATTTTTATTGTCTGTTCTATAAAATATTTTTGGTGTACTAAAATCCCCTACATATCCACCATGATCTCTTCCACATGCAATGAACGCATCTAAAACACTACTTTTACCACATCCATTAGTACCAACTAATGCGATTATTTTTGCTGGGGTGTTACCTAAATCCAAAGTTAAATCTTTAAATCTTTTAAAGTCTTTTATTTTTACTTTTGATATTTTCATAGTAAATCCATTTTAAGAAATATTTGTAGTTTATATATAGTTATTTTATTATTAGTTACTATATTTTATAGTTTACGCTTTTTTATTGTAGCTTCAATATGATAATGAAATATATATTGAATTTGTGATCTATATCTCAAAATTTATTTTGGGCATAAAAAAAGCCCTTTCAAAAAAGTGAAAGGGCAAAATATTTGGAGTCATACTATGAGTTGTTGAATTAACAAATCAGGTATGGGATGTATTATAGTGTATTTATTAACAAATGCAACAATTTTTTAACAATTAATTGTGTGGATTGCGTGTGTTGGTGTTGACCAAGTTACGCATCAACAAGGCATAATCAAGTTGGACGTCTTGTGGCACATCTAAAAAGACAAAGTGTCCATCGCCAAGTGCGGCTTCCACATTTTCGTTTTTTCGATTGAGCATTTTTTCAATCTTAAAGACGATATTGCCTTGTGGTGTCATCATTTCCACTTCATCACCAAGCAAGAATTTATTTTTCACTGCCACTTCAGCCATGCCTTGCTCGTTACGTTTACCGGTAAATTCACCGACAAATTGTTGGCGTTCAGAGATAGAGTAGCCGTATTCGTAATTTTGGTATTCATCGTGCGTATGACGACGTAAGAAACCTTCGGTATAACCACGATGGGCAAGGGATTCCAAGGTATCCATTAAGCTTTCATCAAATGGTTTGCCTGCTGCCGCATCATCAATGGCTTTGCGGTAAACTTGTGCGGTTCTTGCACAGTAATAGAATGATTTAGTACGGCCTTCGATTTTTAAAGAATGCACACCAAGTGCGGTCAATTTTTCCACGTGTTGTACTGCACGCAGATCTTTTGAGTTCATAAAGTAGGTGCCGTGCTCATCTTCAAAAGCGGTCATTTGCTCATCGGGCTTTTGTGATTCGGTATAAAGGAAAACCTTATCCGTTACTGCACCTTCACCTAAGGTTGGCGTGACATTTTTCACTTCAATTTGTTGAGCGGGATCGATTTTCGGCACGATGTTGCCCACTTCATCCGTGGTGCCTTCTTCCATTTTGTATTCCCAACGGCAAGCATTCGTGCAAGTTCCTTGGTTTGGGTCGCGTTTGTTGATATAGCCAGAAAGTAAGCAACGGCCAGAATATGCCATGCACAACGCACCGTGTACGAAAATTTCGAGTTCGATATCGGGCACGTGTTGGCGAATTTCAGCGATTTCTTCAATGGACAATTCACGCGATAAAATCACACGAGTTAATCCCATTTGTTTCCAGAATTTTACCGTTGCCCAGTTTACCGCATTCGCTTGTACAGAAAGGTGAATATCAATATCCGGGAAGTTTTCACGCACCAACATGATTAAGCCTGGGTCAGACATAATTAAGGCATCAGGGCCCATGTCGATCACAGGTTGTAAATCTTTAATAAAGGTTTTGAGTTTAGAGTTATGCGGTGCAATGTTTACGACCACATAGAATTTTTTGCCAAGCGCATGGGCTTCATCGATCCCGATTTTTAAATTGGCATGATTAAATTCATTGTTGCGTACACGTAAGCTGTAACGTGGTTGGCCTGCATAAACGGCATCGGCGCCATACGCGAAGGCGTAGCGCATATTTTTAAGGGAGCCCGCAGGGGAAAGTAATTCAGGTTTAAATGGGGTTGTCATAATGTTCTCTTGTCTGATTTCAGGTCAGTAGCTTGCTTTTGGCAAGCCGTATTAAAGGCCTGTATTTTAGGCGGATTTAGGGATTTGTAAAGTAAAAGTGCGGTTAGTTTTTCGATTGTTTTTTAGGCTAGAAATAAAAAAGGCGAACCATTCGTTCGCCTTATCAAGATTGTATTTAATTAAATCGCCCAGCCGCCAGCATAGAATGCCACAAGTACAACAGCGATGATAATTGTACCGATGTTGAGTTTTTTCACATCGCCACTTACGATGCGACCGATAACTAATGCCGCAAAGCCAAGCATGATACCGGTCACGATGTTTGCCGTGAGTACGATGAATACCGCGCAAACTAAGCCGCTCATTGCGCCCACGAAATCATCGAGGTCTAATTTGCTCACATTGCTTAGCATTAATAAGCCCACATACATTAATGCTGGTGCAGTTGCGTAACCTGGCACTAAGAAGGCAAGTGGTTGGAAGAATAACATTAATAAGAACAATACGCCGACGACGATAGCGGTGATACCGGTTTTACCGCCTGCGGCTGTCCCTGCTGCAGACTCGATATAAACGGCTGCTGGCGCAGTACCAAATAAGCCTGAGAATAAGCTACTTACAGAGTCAGAGGTTAAGGCTTTGCCACCGTTGATGATTTGCCCGTCTTTATCTAATAGGTCAGCTTGTCCTGCAACGGCACGAATAGTACCTGTTGCATCAAATACCGCTGTCATCACTAAAGCAAAGACAATTGGTAAAATGGCAGGTTGTAATGCACCTTGGAGATCTAATTGTAAGAAAAGTGAGTTTTCACCAAAGGTTGGCATTTTGAAGATTTGGCCATTGAATGTTACGTTTGGATCGAAGATTAAACCTACGATAGTAATTGCGATGATGACCCATAAAATTCCGCCTTTCACTTTCATTTTTTCTAAGCCGATAATGAATGCAAGACCGATTAAAGACATCATTACTGGGAACGAGGTGAAATCGCCTAATTTAACCGGTAAACCCGCTTGGTTGCCGACCACTAAGCCTACGCCATTTGCGGCGATTAAAAGTAAGAATAAGCCGATCCCGATCCCTGCACCATGAGCGATACTTGATGGAAGGTTACGTAAGATCCATGAACGAATACCTGTCGCAGAGATTAAGGTGAACACCAAACCCATGAGGAATACGGCACCTAATGCCACAGGAATAGAAACATGTTGACCAATCACTAAGCTAAATGCGGTGAAGGCAGTTAATGAAATGGCACAGCCGATCGCCATTGGCGCATTTGCCCAAAAGCCGATTAAGATCGAACCAAACCCTGCCACCAAACAGGTTGCGATAAACACCGATTCTGCCGGAAAGCCTGCATCACCAAGCATTTTAGGCACAACAATCACGGAATACACCATGGCTAAGAAGGTGGTTAAACCCGCGATGATTTCTTGACGAACCGTTGAACCGCGTTTACTGAGTTCAAAGGTTTTTTCTAAACTTGACATAAAGTCCCCTAGGTTAATAATCAAAAAAAGACGTGCTATTTTATAGCAAATTATTTAAAAGTAAACGTTTGCGCAATCGTTTTTTTTGTCAGGCGGGAGGGAAAGTGCGGTCAGTTTTGAGGATATTTTTCGCATATTTTTTTATCGGCTAAAAACTGCTATACTCTGAAAGTTTTTAACGTAATCAAAAAAGGAAAAACAATGGCTGATTTTAATCAAATTTTAACGCCAGGCGATGTAGATGCCGGCATTATCAATGTGGTAAATGAAATTCCAGAAGGTAGCTGCCACAAAATCGAATGGAACCGTAAAGTTGCCGCGTTCCAATTAGACCGTATTGAGCCAGCGATCTTCGCAAAACCAACTAACTATGGTTTCATTCCACAAACTTTAGACGAAGATGGCGATGAGTTAGACGTTTTATTATTAACTCGCCAACCACTTGCAACAGGTGTATTCCTAGAAGCAAAAGTAATCGGTGTAATGAAATTTGTTGATGATGGCGAAGTGGACGATAAAATCGTTTGTGTGCCAGCAGATGATCGCGATACCGGCAATGCATACAACAGCCTTGCCGATGTGCCAGCGCAATTAATCAAACAAATTGAATTCCACTTCAATAACTACAAAGCATTGAAAAAACCAGGTTCAACGAAAGTGACTCACTGGGGCGATGTAGAAGAAGCGAAAGAAGTGATTCGTGAATCAATCAAACGTTGGAATGAACGTTAATTTTTCATGTTAATGAATTAAAAAGGCATCAAGTTGATGCCTTTTTATTTATCTATGAGCAAAAGTGCGGTCAATTTTGGCCGCACTTTTTGTCTTATTGAATATCGTTAAAACGAGAAACGTAGTTCTGCATTAACATTATTCGCTTTCGTATCGTGGTTATAAGCACCTTGATAGCCGACTTTTACGCTAAATGCAGTTGTGAACTGCGCTTGTAATGCCACACCTGTCGTAACGACATTTTTCAATTCTTTACCATAAAGATTTGCTACACCTTGGTTATTGATAACCAAGCTGCCTTCAGCGGCTTTATCTTTATGGAAACGATGATAAGCCACATCACCTAATAGATTTAATTGAACGCCACCGATTGCAAATGGAATGGATGGACGTAAACCTACAGAGGTGACGATTAAATCACGATTGTTGTCTTTTAACTGCACTTCGCCTTTTGTCACACCTTTGTTTTTGATGTGTATATAGCTTACGCCAGCATAAGGTTCAATCGCAAAATGTTCCCCTTTTAAGCCTGTGTAGGCAAGCTCAGCAAAGACATTTTGTATTTGGCTATGGCTTTTCACCCCTTGTGCAAATTCAGCACGTTGTTCGTGTTTACCCCAGCTTTGAATAAAGCCAATTTTCGGTGTTAACACGTTGAAACGATGTTCAGCTGTTAAGCCTAAATGTACGGCACGATCTTTCGAAGTGCGGTCAATTTTGTGGCTGTTTTGTGTTGAACCAACAAATACACCTAAATGTTTGTTTGTATCAATGGTTGCATCAATACCCACAAGTTGATTGTACGCATGACTGCTTAAATTATCCGTGCTGAAGTGGGTGAAGGTGCCACTTGTCCAAATTTGTGTGCCGGTATTAAGCTGTGCTCTTACTGCACCAGGTTGGGCAAGTTGCTGACGAAGCAATAAGCCATTTAACACATTGTGTTGTTCGGCTGCGAGATCTTCATCATAGTTTAAACGAGCAAAGGCTTGGCGAGCATTCTCTTTTGTTCCCCAAATGAGGTTTTTATATGCCGCACTGTTTGTTGCTGCATCTAAGGCATTGGCGATAGCCACTTCATTTTCAGTGGTTGCTGCAGATGAAAGGGCTTTTTTCTGAACGGTTACTTTCAACGTATTTGCATTACTTTCATTTTTAATGGCAAAGAAATCATAAGTGCGAGGTGTTTCAACTATCGCATTTTCAGCCCCTACAAATGAGCCAGTTCCTTGCACAGATACCGCTTTTTGTGGATCTTTTTGTAATTGAGGCAGAATTTCTTCGTCAAATTTATTTGGCACTAAAACAGAACCGTCTGCAAAGGTTGCATTGACGTTAGCAATACCATTATTCAGTAAGAAACGACCACCTTTTTCCACTGTTGCGGTCACGGTTTTTGCGGTGCTGGTTAAGGTTTCGGTAACAAATCCATTCTCACTTGGTTTAGTGACTTCCGCTTTCGGTAACACTTCCAATGTTGCACCTTGTTTTACGATGACTTGTTGTGCCGAACCAAGAGATTGATTTAATCCTGAAAGCTGACCGTCATTCACGGTAATTGCTCCGGTGAAGCTGTTATTACCCGTGAGCGTTAAGGTGCCAGCCCCATTTTTAGTTAATGCACCAACGTAGCCTTGTGCGGCACGTTCATTACGAGCGGCTTCACGCGCTAAACCTACTTGATATTCTGCTTTTTCTTCAGCTGTCGCGCCTGCACGATTTTGCATTAATGCTTGTAATTCAGCTTTGCGTGTCGCCCAAGTGGCGGCTTCAGCTTGATCTTCGACTTGACGTGCTTTGATGGCTTTATCGCTAATATCATTTGACCAAACATCATTTTGATTGAGGTTAATTTTCACGTTCCCTAAGAATTGACCAGGGCCAAACATGGCTTTGCCAAGATCTAAAATACCCCAACCCCAAACGTTACTTGGTACACCTTGTTCAGTTTCCCAACGTTCTAACGGTTTACCTTCAAGCCCTTTACGAAGCGTGGTTTGTCGTGCCGTAGTGAGCATGACATCACGTGCTTGATCGGTTGTCATGTATGGATAGCGAGAAAAGATGACGCCTAATGCACCACTTACGTGTGGGGCTGCCATTGAAGTACCACCGGCTGATTTGTAAATAGGGTCACCATAAGTATTGTTGTCTTGTAATTGAATGTAGGAGGAATAGATGTTGGCGGATGGCGCTGCAATCGTCCACCATTTTGAATGGCCAGCGAGGTTAAATTCTTGAATATCTGCACCTGCTTTTTCATCACTTACATCGTCATTTGAATCATTAGGATAGCCTTCACCACCCACTTGCCCCGTGACGTTTACCCAGTATTTTTCCGCATCAGGTCTGAAATAAGGCAACATGGCACGCGTAAAGGACTCAGCCATCATACTACGGTTACCCGCTGTAAAGACTTGAATCACTTGTTTATTTTTTGCCACTTCATAAGCCGCATCAACGAAGTTTTTCTCACCACTGGTGACAAATTGATAATAAGCTTTTTCAGCCTCGCCTAAGTTACTTAAATAAATATGTGCCGCAGGGCTAGATATTGGCTCAGGTGCTTTTGGTACATCATAATATTGCACGCCATATTCAGGCACATCACGCCAATCATATTTTGGTTTATAGCCTAAGGCACCGGCAAAGGATGAATTGACACGACGGTTTGAACCCCAACTGTTATTAATTACTTTGGCACCGGCATCTGCTAGGGCTGAGTAGCCCTGTAAGAAGAAACTATAGTCTTGGTTTGGGCCATAGGTCATGTTGTCGTTACCACCAGTATTAGCAGAATAGAGGTTAGCACCGAAAGCCACACCGTGCATTTCATTGCCATCACGCGTTGCCGCCATTGTCCCGCCAACGTGCGTACCGTGTGCATCATTGGTATATTTATGCCATGCCCCGTCAATATTGAAGGCTTCACCTTTAGTGAAGATGCCATTATCTGTTTTATCGAAATTGCGTTTACCGTTTTTTACGGGTTCATTTTTATTAATTGGACCATTTCCCACCGATGCATCGGGATAACGCATGCCATCTTTACTATAAGTCCCTTCTGTTTTTACAACGTGGATTCGACCGTCTTGAAATTCAGGATGGTTTAATAGCACACCCGAATCCATCACGCCGATTTTTACGCCTGAACCATTAAAACCAAGGGCGTAAGCCGTGGAGGCATTCATTGAGGTTAAGCCCCAGTCTTTGAGGTATTCAGCGCTTTCCCAGCTTTTGGTATTACCTGCTTGGCCTTGTTCAGAATAAGCGGCTGCATTAGCAGCATACCAACCAACAAGTAGTGCGAGTGCGGTTTTTTGAAGTGTTTGAGGTTTCATATTGTCTTCCTTTATCTTTTTGATTTTAGAAGGCTATTATTCGCCTCATCGCGAAGCGCTTCAATGACTCAAATCAAAATTCCAGAGAAAAATGTTTATTCTGTGACAACGATCACACCAAAGTGCGGTCAAAAGAGGGGATAAATTTATGTATCGTAGAAATCAATGTTATAATTCGCGAACAAAAATAATTAAGGAGTAACTCATGGCTATTTTAGTAACGGGTGGTGCAGGCTATATCGGTTCACACACTGTAGTGGAATTATTAAATGCAAATAAAGAAGTGGTGGTGTTGGATAATTTATGCAATTCATCTCCAAAATCTTTAGAACGCGTAAAAGAAATCACGGGCAAAGACGTGAAATTTTATGAGGGCGATATTTTAGATCGTGCTTTATTACAAAAAATCTTTGCTGAAAACAGCATTCAGTCGGTAATCCATTTTGCCGGTTTAAAAGCCGTGGGTGAAAGTGTTCAGAAACCCGCTGAATACTATATGAATAATGTTGCAGGTACGATTGTTCTCATTCAAGAAATGAAAAAAGCAGGTGTGTGGAACTTTGTATTTAGTTCATCTGCAACGGTTTATGGTGATCCGGAAATTATTCCAATTACAGAAGATTGCAAAGTGGGCGGTACAACCAACCCTTACGGTACATCTAAATATATGGTGGAACAAATTCTGACTGATGTTGCGAAAGCTGAACCGCAATTTAGTATGACGATCTTACGTTATTTCAACCCAGTGGGCGCTCACGCAAGTGGCTTGATTGGTGAAGATCCAAATGGTATTCCAAATAATCTATTGCCTTACATCAGCCAAGTTGCGATCGGTAAATTACCGCAACTTTCGGTGTTTGGTAGCGATTATGATACTCATGATGGCACAGGTGTTCGTGATTATATCCATGTGGTGGATTTAGCGATTGGTCACTTAAAAGCATTAAATCGCCATGAAAATGACGCAGGGTTACACATTTATAACTTAGGTACAGGTACCGGTTATTCTGTGCTTGATATGGTGAAAGCGTTTGAACAAGCGAACAATATTAAAATTCCATATCGTCTTGTTGCACGTCGTCCAGGCGATATTGCAACATGCTATTCCGATCCAAGTCTTGCAGCAAAAGAGTTAAATTGGACAGCAGAACGTGGTCTTGAGCAAATGATGAAAGACACCTGGAATTGGCAAAAAAATAATCCGAAAGGATACCGAGATTAATCTTACTCTTGTTGGGCGGAGCATCATTTCGCCCTTAATATTTTAATCAGATAAAACACGCTCAAAAATAACCGCACTTTATGTCAGAACAATCCCTTTCTAGTCAAATATTTACCCGCAAAATGCTGATCTGTGTCTTCACTGGATTTAGTTCGGGTTTACCACTTTTCGTGTTATTGCAAATGTTGCCTGTATGGTTGACAGATAAAGGGCTTTCCGTTGAATTAATCGGTGCATTGACAGGGGTGATGGTGCCATATGGTTTGAAGTTTTTATGGGCGCCATTATTAGACCGCTATTTCCCGCATTTTTTAGGGCGTCGCCGTAGTTGGTTATTGATTTCTCAAGTGGTTTTGCTGATTTCCCTTTATGCGATAAGTCAGTTTGATCCGGTGGTAGAATTAAGTACGGTGGCTAAAATTGCCACATTCATTGCTTTTTTCTCAGCGACACAAGATATTGTGCTCGATGCTTACCGTCGTGAGATTTTAACGGATAATGAATTAGGATTGGGGAACACCATCCACATTAATGCTTATCGCGTTGCAGGCTTAATTCCTGGGGGACTCTCGCTTTATTTAGCGACGATTTATCCATGGGAAACTGTCTTTTTATTGACTGCACTTTGTATGCTAGCGGGCATATTTATGACGCTCTTTTTAGCAAAAGAACCGCAGATTGCACAGGTCGATCGTGATCAACCTTTCTATATGGTGTTTTGGATACCCTTGAAAGAGTTCTTTCAACGCAAAGGTGTCGCCCAAGCCATCGGTTTTTTACTCTTTTTGTTCTTGTATAAATTTGGTGATTCATTTGCTACCACGCTACAAACGAAATTCGTCTATGATATGGGCTTTGAAAAAGAGCATATTGCGTTGGTGGTAAAAAGTACATCACTTTGGGCAAGTATCTCTGCCGGTCTCGTGGGTGGCGTGATCATGCTGCGTTTAGGGATTAATCGCGCATTATGGGTATTTGGTTTTATCCAATTAATCACTATTGGTGGATTTATTTGGTTAGCGGCATTTGGGCATTTTGACCATATCGGCGCCGCAGAACTTTGGAAATTAGGTTTCGTGATTGCGGGTGAATATATCGGTGTCGGTCTCGGCACAGCAGCCTTTGTTGCCTTTATGGCTCGCGAAACCAATCCGCTTTATACAGCCACTCAATTAGCCTTATTTACCAGCCTTTCCGCTTTACCAAGTAAAGGACTTGGTATGTTATCAGGTTATCTAGTCAAAGCAGTAGGTTACTATCATTTTTTCTGGATTTGTTTATTCCTCGCTATCCCAGGAATGATTTGTTTATTCTGGGTGGCGCCATGGAATGAAAAAGGAACTGAAAAAGCTTAAAATAAAATAAAGTACGGTCAAAATTAACAGCAAAATCATTTGACCAAACAAGGCTTTAACGGTATTTTAAACAGGTTTATTATTTATTGGAGATTCGTATGAAAATTATTCTTTTAGGTGCTCCTGGTGCAGGAAAAGGCACTCAAGCACAATTTATTATGAACAAGTTTGGCATTCCACAAATTTCAACAGGGGATATGTTCCGTGCAGCGATTAAAGCGGGTACAGAATTAGGCAAACAAGCAAAAGCATTAATGGATGAAGGAAAATTAGTACCGGATGAATTAACCGTGGCGCTAGTAAAAGATCGTATTTCTCAACCAGATTGTGCAAATGGTTTCTTATTAGATGGTTTCCCACGTACAATTCCACAAGCGGATGCATTAAAAGATTCTGGCGTGAAAATTGATTACGTTTTAGAGTTTGATGTACCGGATGAAGTGATCGTTGAACGT
>ERZ772807.1671-NODE-1671-length-12140-cov-7.394621_pt1 | contig 12140 bp, 7 predicted proteins | sample MGYA00511472_ERZ772807 | MGnify/ENA primary metagenome ERZ772807 (study PRJEB29015, sample SAMEA2737947) | human oral metagenome | biome: human oral; feature: human-associated habitat; material: dental | place: China | collected 2039 ...
GCGCTTTGCGATTCGCGAAGGTGGTCGTACCGTAGGTGCGGGTGTGGTTTCTTCTATCATCGCTTAATTGAAGGATATCGATAAATGGCAAACCAAAAAATCCGTATCCGCCTGAAAGCTTATGATTACAGCCTGATCGACCGCTCTGCTCAAGAAATCGTTGAAACTGCAAAACGTACCGGTGCCGTTGTAAAAGGTCCGATTCCGTTGCCGACTAAAATCGAGCGTTTCAACATTCTGCGTTCTCCACACGTGAACAAAACTTCTCGTGAACAATTGGAAATCCGCACCCACTTGCGCCTGATGGACATCGTGGACTGGACTGACAAAACTACCGACGCACTGATGAAACTGGACTTACCAGCTGGTGTTGATGTGGAAATTAAAGTTCAATAAATGTTGAAATAAATGAAAGCCGAGTAGTGTTAGCTATTCGGCTTTTTTGAATTAGTCTGCCTTAGTTATCTAAGGCAGACTAATTTTTTTGTGAAATGAAGGAATAGGGGGAATTATCTTGGGTATTGATTAAGATAAATTTATCATTCCCTTTTTATTTTCTATTCCTAAATTTCAGTAAGAGTATTTGAAGAAACTAATGCTTTTTTAGTGGAATATTTTCAGACGGCCTTTCAGTCGCTAATTTTTATTGTGCGCAGCGAAAGCCTAGGTTATGCACTGAAAATTTTGACTGTAGGCTTGTACGGAAACCATAGCGTAGGAATGCTGCGTAGTTTGTAGGATCAGTAGCTCCTGCTGCTGCACCACTACAGAACATGGCACTATCTACACCTCCGGAGTTTAACAGACTGCTGTTGAAATCTTCAGTCCATTCCCAAATTAGGCCGTGCATATCGTAGATGCCCCAATAATTGGGTTTCATGCGGCCTACATCACGCAAACCTTGTCGACTGCCTTGTGCATACCAGTTAAGGATGGTGTCTTTATAAGCTTTTTCGTTAGCTCCGTTTGGCTTGAGTTCGGATGCTTGTCCGGCATATTCCCACTGGTTGATAGTGGGTAGGTGCTTACCTTGGGCAGTACAATAAGCATTGGCTGCAAACCATGAAATAAATACAACTGGTTTGTTCAAGTCTTCTTGTTTGGGAGCAAAACCGTTACCATCTTTAATCCAGTGTGAGAGATAATGCTTGTCACCCTGTTTGCTGCTGAGTTTTCCGCGTTGCCACTGTGGATTTTTCTTTACGAATTCAAAGAATTGTGCATTGGTTACAGGTAGTTTGTCTAATTTATAAGAAGACACTTTAGTTAGTGGGGCATCAGCGGCCAAGTAAAGCGGCCGGTAGCTGCCACCGCTAATGTCTGCCATATCTGCCGCTGAAGATAATGCTGCGCTTGTAAGTAATAGTGTATAAAAAATAGAGTTTTTCATAATTTCCTCATGTTGGATGATTTACATGTGTCCTGTCGAGAGGGAGAGATTATTTCCCTGCTCGGAAGGCGGCAATTTCTTCAACAGTAATTTCCCCACCTTTGTTGCCAAACATATTTAATACATAGGTAGAAACTGCTGCAAGCTCTTCGTCTTTCATAGGCAGGGCGGGCATGATGCCATCGTATGTCTTTCCGTTGACGGTAATTTGTCCGCGTATGCCTTTGGCGATAGAGGCTATCAATTGCATTTTATCTTCCGAAAAATAGTCTGATTTAGCAAGCGGAGGCAGTGAGTCGTTTGCCCCCATTCCGTCTGCACCATGACAGGCTTTGCATCGTTTATCGTAAATGTCTTTCCCTGCCTTTAGTCTCTCATCAACTTGGGGTTCACTTGCTTGTTTAGGTGTAACGGCAGCAGGCTGTTCAGTAACGGCAGATACGTTTGTATTTTTTGGAGTTTCTGCAGTTGTCTGCTGGGTGTTGGTTTGACTTTGATCGTTACAAGCAGAAAGGAGTAGACAGCCGACAATGAGGGTTAATAAGGTAGATTTCATTTTTTGCTCCTCAATTAAATTAGTATTTTATTATTTTAGCTGCACTAATCTTGCAATAAATTGTTTTATCTCAAAAAAGTATACTTAGAATGATTGAAAAAAGGCATCTATACTACCTGAATTTTGGTTTGTCTGAATCATATGAATGTTTTCAGACGGCCTCTCATCCAAGAATATAGATGCCTGATAATTGGTTCTATAAAACCAAATTAACTATTAATGACCTTCTTCACCGCCATAAGGATTGGAAGAACCTGAGGCTGAGGAGGCTGGTGCTGCAGGAGTTGAGGCTGCAGGAGCTGAAGCACCAGAAGCACCAGAAGCTGCACCTGCTGCTGCGCCAGTACCTTTATAGGCTTCATCGCTCAGTTTTTTGGTCATTATTTCCGGATGATCTTCACCTTCTACAACCAATTGACCCAAAGCACCTTTGTTAAATGCACGGAAGATAGAGTGGTCAACAATGGTAAAGCTGCCAGGAATGTCAACTTTGAATTCGATAATAGCTGCGCCACCTGCAGGAATCAGGGTGCTTTGTACGTTTTCGTTAATCAGTTTACCGCCTTCAACATATACTTTGTCGAAGATTTCGCCAATAACGTGGAAAGAAGACACCAAGTTCGGACCACCGTTACCTACGTACATACGTACGGTTTCACCTACTTTGGCTTTCAGCGCGTTATCGCCGGCAATGGCACCAACGTGACCGTTAAATACTACGTAATCTGCATCTTCACGGATGGCTTTGTCCATGTCAAACGGTTGCAAACCGGGTTCGCCGTATTTTCCTTTGGTGTAGAAGTCACCTTGAACGATGTAGAACTCTTTATCTACTTTTGGCAGACCTTCTTTAGGTTCAACCAAAACCAAACCATACATACCGTTGCCAATGTGCATGCCTACTGGGGCAACAGCACAGTGATAGATGTACAGGCCAGATTGCAGTGCTTTCCAACGGAAAGTAGAAGTGCGGCCCGGTGCTGTAAATGTAGCGGCGGCACCACCACCTTGACCTGTAGAGGCATGGAAATCGACGTTATGCGGTACAGTAGAATTTGGGTTGTTGGAGAATTCTACTTCCACGGTGTCACCTTCGCGCACACGAATCATTTGACCTGGAACGTCACCGTTGAATGTCCAGTAAGTGTAATCAACACCATCAGCCATTTTCATGGTTTTTTCGATGGTTTCCATTTTTACTTTAACCAAGGCGGCGTGATCGCGGTTAACTGCTGGTGGAACTTCTGGAGCATGGGTCACAACTGCATCGATAACAGGCAGCTGATCAACCGGAACATCGGCTTCGACAGTTTGAGAAGCTGCACCGGAAGCAGCCGGGGTAGAAGAAGCTGCAACTGGAGTTTCTTGTGCAGCAGGTTTTTGTGCTGCTTGTTGTTGACCGTTACAGGCCGCTAAAACAAATGCTGAAGTAATCAGAGCAGCTAAAGTTTGGCGTTTCATAAGGTACTTTCCTTTTACTGGGTTACGTTTACAAATTAAGTAATGGCATTATGGATTACCTATCTTAACATTTATTTGATATAAATCAAATAGGCGGCATTAACATTTTATTTCGTTAGTTTTACATGTTTCAACATAACATAACTAGGGCTTAAAATATAAGAAATCGATTTATTTTGCGCTTATATTTAGAATTGTGCACGAATTTACATTGTTCTCTGCTTGTATGATGTTGGTCAACTGCCACAGATGTTTCAGGCAGATTGCTTTATTTCCCGTGTTAGTCGTGCTACAATTTTTAACATTCATATTTCATGAATTTTAACACAACCACCCAAGGAGTTTTATTATGGGACAATATAAGAAGCTCTGGTATCTGCTGTTTGCAGTGCTGGCAGTCTGCTTTACCATCCTGGGTTATATGGGTTCGGAGGTTTACAAAAAAGCTCCGCCATATCCCGAAAAAGTTGTAACGGCGTCCGGTCAGGTATTGATGACCAAGGACGATATTTTGGCCGGCCAATCGGCTTGGCAGTCTACCGGCGGTATGGAGGTCGGCTCTATCTTGGGTCACGGTGCTTATCAGGCTCCGGACTGGACTGCCGACTGGCTGCACCGCGAATTGGTTGCCTGGTTGGACTTCACTGCACAGGCTCAATTCGGCAAAAACTACGAACAATTGGATGTTGCGCAACAGGCGACTTTGCGTACGCAATTGGCTGACGAATACCGTAACCAGTCCAGAGTGAAAGAAGACGGAACGGTTGTCATCAGCGAAACCCGTCAAAAAGCCATTGAGGCGGTTGCGCCGTATTACATCAAGTTGTACGGCAATGATCCCGACATGGTTCAAACGCGTGATAACTTTGCAATGAAAAACAATACATTGCCAAGCGAAGAGGCGCGTAAAAAATTGACTAACTTCTTCTTCTGGACAGCTTGGTCTGCATCGACCAACCGCCCGGATAAAGAGTTTACCTACACCAACAACTGGCCGCACGAGCCGTTAATCAACAACGTGCCGACTACTGAAAACTATATGTGGTCGTTCACCAGTATCGTGCTGCTGTTGAGCGGTATCGGTTTATTGCTGTGGGGTTACTCTTTCCTGACCAAACATGAAGAGGTGCAACCTCCTACAGAAGATCCGCTGTCTAAAATCCAGCTGACTCCGTCGCAGAAAGCTTTGGGCAAATATGTATTCCTGACTGTCGCCCTGTTTGTGGCACAGGTGCTGCTGGGCGGTTTGACTGCTCACTACACCATTGAAGGCCAGCATTTCTACGGCATTAACTTCTCTGATTGGCTGCCTTATGCCTTGGCACGTACTTGGCACATCCAGTCCGCAATTTTCTGGATTGCCACAGGCTTCCTGACTGCGGGTCTGTTCTTGGCTCCGATTATCAACGGCGGTAAAGATCCGAAATTCCAACGTGCAGGTGTGAACTTCCTGTATATCGCGCTGTTTATCGTGGTATTGGGTTCTTACGGCGGCAACTTCCTTGCCTTGAGCGACAATATGCCTGCGGCCATGAACTTCTGGTTCGGCCACCAAGGTTATGAGTTCCTGGACTTGGGCCGTTTCTGGCAATTGCTGCTGATGGTCGGCCTGTTGCTGTGGCTGTTCCTGATGGTTCGCTGTACCTTTACTGCGTTTAAAGAGAAAAATACCGATAAAAACCTGTTGGCCATTTTTGTGGCTTCCATGTTCGGTGTGGGTGTGTTCTATGCGCCCGGCCTGTTCTACGGCGAGCATTCTCCGATTGCGGTAATGGAATACTGGCGTTGGTGGGTGGTTCACCTGTGGGTAGAAGGTTTCTTTGAAGTGTTTGCAACCGCATCCTTCGCCTTTATCTTCTACAACATGGGCTTTGTCCGCCGCAATACTGCTACTGCCGCTACTTTGGCCGCTGCTGCCATCTTTATGTTGGGCGGTATCCCGGGTACGCTGCACCACTTGTACTTCTCTGGTTCGACTTCGGCTTCTATGGCCATCGGTGCCTGCTTCTCCGCTTTGGAAGTTGTACCGCTGATTCTGTTGGGTCGTGAAGCATACGAACACTGGTCTTACCAAAATGCCGCCCCGTGGGCGAAACGTCTGCGTTGGCCGTTGATGTGCTTCGTTGCCGTAGCCTTCTGGAACATGATCGGTGCCGGTGTGTTCGGCTTCTTGATCAACCCGCCGATTTCCTTGTTCTACATTCAAGGTTTGAACACTACCGCAGTTCACGCACACGCAGCCTTGTTCGGTGTATACGGCTTCTTGGCACTGGGCTTTGTATTGCTGGTTGCCCTGTACTTGAAACCGGAAGAGCATTTCAACGACAAATTGATGACTTGGGGCTTCTGGCTGTTGAACGGCGGTTTGGTCGGCATGATTGCCACCAGCCTGCTGCCGATCGGTGCGATTCAAGCTGCTGCCAGCATCTCAACTGGTTTGTGGTATGCCCGAAGCGAAAACTTCCTGCAGCAAGACTTGCTGGAAACTCTGCGCTGGATCCGTACCCTGTCTGACTTGATCTTTATCGGTGGTGCATGCTGCTTCGCATGGCAGGCTACTAAAACCGTATTCGGTTTTGGCAAAGCTAAAAACTAACCGTCTTGTCTAGATAACATCAGGCCGTCTGAAAGTTTTCAGACGGCCTTTTTTGTTTTTGCTGACGTACCGGCCAAGCCTTTATTCCTTGCAACGGTTTTTACCTTCATTCTTTTATCCGCACTTTTCGTTCGCCCGCCCAACCGACCTTCTTCTTAGGAACTTCGGCGGTTTGCCCGTTATCTTCTTGCTTACGCCTTCCTTTCTCATCCTGAAAACCATGCGGCGAAGGCAGTCGAACCGTCCTGCCTTGCTTGATTTCACCCTGAACCGTTTTTTCAGACGGCCTGTTGCAAAACCGCCCATCCTGCCGCATTCTCCGGCGGCAAAAACCGACGATTGCGGCCGACGGCTTTATAATAGCGGCCTTTTACCGTTTTCAGACGGCCTGCCGTTTTAACGTACGCGGCAGCCGATTGCCCATTCATGATGCTCGAAACCTTGCTCGCCCTGCCGCGCCGTACCAAAAAAATCCTGTTCGTCATCCACGACACGGTGTTGATTTTCTGCGCCTTCTGGTTTACCCAAAGCCTGAAGGCCGATTACGACCACGAATGGTACGACCCCGCCAACTGGCAGGCGTTGGCGGCCACAACGGTGTTTACAGTCTTGCTGTTTGTGCGGTTGGGGCTGTATCGCGCCGTAACGCGCTACATCAGCCTGCGGATTTTGGCGGTTGCGCTGTTCGGCAGTTTCGCATCCATGCTGCTGTTTTTCTTCAGCGTCTTGTTGTTTGAAAAACAACTGCGCCTGGCTTTGCCGGTGGTGTTCTTCTTCTTGATGGTGGTGCTGATTGCCGGTTCGCGCCTGCTGTTGCGGCTGATTTTGGCCGAACGCAGCGAACGCAATGCCGCCGCGCCCGTCATCGTGTACGGCGCGGGGCAGTCGGGGCGGCAGCTGATTGAAGCGATGAAGCAGGTGAACGAATACCGAGCCGTGGCCTTTGTGGACGACAATCCGCGCCTGCAACATACCATCGTCGGCGATCTGCCCGTGTTCAGGCCGTCTGAAACCGCCGATTTGATTGCGCGCTACGGCGTGAAGAAAATCCTGCTGGCCATGCCCAGCGCGGGTGCGGAAAGGCGGCGGGAAATCCTGCAAAGCCTTGAGGCTTATCCCTGCGAAGTGCTGGCGATTCCGGGCATGAAGGATTTGGTGGACGGCCGCATCCACATCGGCGTGTTGAAGAAAATCTCGGTGGCCGACCTGTTGGGACGCGAGCCGGTCGAGCCGATGGCCGAACTGATGGCGCGCGACATCGAAGGCAAAACGGTGATGGTAACGGGTGCGGGCGGTTCCATCGGTTCGGAACTGTGCCGTCAGATAGTCGGCCGCCGTCCGGCTAAGCTGGTATTGTTCGAACTGTCCGAATATTCGCTCTACACCATCGAACGAGAATTGCAGGATTTGGCGCGGCGACAGGGCGGCAATATTGAAATTTTGCCGCTTTTGGGTTCGGTGCAGGACAAAGGCCGTCTGAAAAACGTCATGCAGGCGTTCGGCGTGGAAACTATCTATCATGCCGCCGCCTACAAACACGTCCCCCTGGTCGCGCTCAACACCATAGAAGGCATACGCAACAACGTGTTCGGCACACTGGCCTGCGCCCGTGCAGCACAAGAATGCGGCGTGGCGACCTTCGTCTTAATTTCCACCGACAAAGCCGTGCGTCCCACCAACACCATGGGCGCGAGCAAACGCATGGCCGAACTCGTCTTGCAGGCCTTGGCGGCGGAAACGGGCTGCCAAACCCGCTTCTGCATGGTGCGCTTCGGCAACGTATTGGGTTCGTCCGGTTCGGTCGTTCCGGCCTTCGAGCAGCAAATCGCCGCCGGCGGGCCCGTTACGCTTACCCATCCCGACATCACCCGCTACTTTATGACCATCCCCGAAGCCGCCCAGCTGGTGATACAGGCGGGCGCGATGGGTAAAGGCGGCGACGTATTTGTTTTGGACATGGGCGAATCGGTGAAAATCATCGACCTGGCGCGGCAGATGATACGGCTGAGCGGCTTGGACGTGAAAGACGCGGCCAATCCCAAAGGCGACATCGAAATCCGCATCACCGGCCTGCGTCCGGGCGAAAAGCTGTACGAAGAACTGATTATCGGCGACAACGCCGTTCCGACAGGCCACCCCCGCATCCTGACTGCCAGCGAAACCATGCTTCCTTGGCCGCAACTGGAAAACCTGCTGGCGCAACTTTCGGCTGCCTGCGACAGCGGCAACCAAATCGAATTGCGCCGCATCCTGCTTGCCGCCCCAACCGCCTTCGCGCCGACGGACGGCATCTGCGATTTGGTATGGACGGCAGGGCAGGAAATCCATTAGCCTCCTATTTTTTCAGACGGCCTCTTGTTGATGCGGACGGCACTTTCTTTGCAAGCCGTTTGTAAACATCAAACGCGCCGGAGGAATCAATAAGGCATTATCAGCCTTTGCCTTCCATGCGATTAGACACAAAATCCCCCGTACTTTTCAGACGGCCTTTACTTCGGTAAAGGCTTTTTTGCATCCGGAATTTTATATTTTTAATTTAATAAAGGATTCAGTCGATTAGATGATTGAATAAAATAAAAATGGTTCTTATTATTTAAATTGATAAGAAAATCTATTAGAATTTACATTCTCAAATAAAAATTAAAATCAATTATCATTTTGAATAATTAAATTTTAATTTTTTAACATGATGTTGTATGTCTTCTTAACATTAAATAACTTGATTTGTTTAGAGCAGAAAAAATGACTCCGAATTTGAAGCAAAAAATATTACCGATTATGTTGTTAGCCTGTTATCAAAATACTTTTGCCGATACGGCCGAGCCACCCGTGCCGGAAAGCGGGTCACTCGAAAGCGTAACCGTTACTGCCACGCGGCGGAACGACAAAACCGAACAAAGTAAATCCTATACCATAGGCAGCATGTCCACCGCCACGGGCCTGAGAATTTCAGGCAAAGACACCCCGCAGTCTGTGAGCGTCATTACCCGCCAGCAACTTGACGACAAAGCCATCCATACACTTGAAGAGGCGATGAGAAATACCACGGGAGTAAACGTTGTACGTGATTCGGGCTTGCAGACACGGTTTTTATCACGCGGTTTTTATGTGGATCAAATCGGCGAAGACAGCATCACCACTAATGTGGCCGGACGCTCCGGCTATACGGCAAGAATTGATGTTTCTCCCAGTACCGACTTAGCAGTTTACGACCATATCGAAGTTGTGCGCGGTGCAACCGGCCTGACGCAGTCCAACTCTGAACCGGGCGGCACCATCAACCTCATTAGAAAACGGCCGACTTCTGCCTTTAAACATACGGGGGAGATTTCTACCGATCAGCGGGGCAGCAAACGCCTGATGCTTGACGTTTCCGGCAGTCTTAACAAAGAACAGAGCGTGCGTGGCCGATTAGTCGGCGTATACGATGACCATAAATCGTTCAAGGACAAAATGTGGGGCAAAAAGAATATGCTCTACGGCATTGTAGAAACCGATATCGGCGATCACGGCATTCTCACTTTCGGCGGCATGCATCAGAAAAGCAAAGAAGTTCCTGATTTTGCAGGAGTGATGCTGCCATGCGAAAACCCTAAGGCATACAGCGTTTTCGAAAACAACTGTAATAATCCCGTCAGGCTGCCGCGAAACACCTACCTTGGCATGGATTGGTCGCGTTTGCGTGCCGATAAAACCAATCTTTTTTCCGGCTTTAAATACGATTTCGACAATGGTTGGCGGCTCAATGCCGAAGCGTCCTATACAAAAAACCGTTCGGATGCCAAAGTCGGACAGTTCTTCCTGCGCAACGAACACACTGCCGGCATAGCGGGCAGCCCCGCCACGGGAGCCATCCTGCCTAACGGCACCATCGTACCGTATGACACGCCTGATGACGAAGTCAGACGGATATTGGCCGAAGAGGCACGAAAAGACAGAGAGGCATACGAACAGGCCAAAACGCAATACCGCGCCACACAATTCGACCGCAATGCCTATGAAGCGGCTAAAGCCAAAGCCGAAGCTGCAAACCCCTGGGCATGGTATACCGAAGACAGTTATATCGGTGAAGAACTGAGCAAGATGGGTATTGTCGATTACAGCTACGCTTATGGCATGTTCAACTACAATTTGGCCAAAAGAAAGCGCGATACCGACCACATTCAATTCAATGCCAGCACCATGCGGCATAAAAAGAAAGATGTCCAATACGGTTTCAAACTCGACCTTTCGGGTAAATACAGCCTCCTCGGCCGCAGCCACGATTTTTACACCGGCTATACCTATAATAACGAAAATATCCAGTCAGACTATTTGGAAATCTTCGATCGAAACTACCGTGTCAAAACTTCCAATCCGGGAGCGGGCGTATGTGAAGCCATACCTTTCCAAATGTCGCCGCTCGGCATGACAGGCAACGAACTGGCCGAACCGGATTGGGATAAATACAATGACAGGGGCAACGTTTGGTTCAAACGCAGGGGTTGTGAAAACGCGACCGTGGCCGTCGCCGGGCAGACCGACCCTTCGGCAGCCAAGGCCGCATACAACTATTCCCGCTACATCAACAAAAACGAAACCCATGCCGTTACGGTCAGCACCCGCTTCAACGCCACCGACAGACTGCATCTTTTAGGCGGCATGCATTACACCCGCTACAAGTCCTCTCAATCGAAAGATATGAGCGTGCGCAACGGCGACCCCGCATCCGCCTTCCAAAACCAATCCTCGCTGGCTGCCGATGCCGACCACTACACCGCGCGCATGAAGGGGCACAAATTCACCCCTTATGCCGGCATTACCTATGACTTCACCCCGCAGCAAAGCCTTTATGCCAGCTACACCAAGATTTTCAAACAACAGGATGAAGTGGATGTCAGCAGCAAACAACTCCTACCGCCGCTTACCGGCACCAACTACGAAATCGGCTGGAAAGGCAGCTTTTTGAAAGGCCGTCTGAACAGCTCGCTGGCAATTTTCGTCCTTGATCAGAAAAACCGCACGATTGTCGATTTCGGCTACGTCCGCGGCGACAACGGCCAGGGGCAATGGCAGACCATCGCCCGTCCGGCGGGCAGCGTCCGCAGCAAAGGTTTTGAGTTTGAATTGGCAGGCGAGATGACCGACAATTGGAAAATTTTTGCCGGTTATACATACAACAAAAGCAAATTTAAAAACGAAGATGAAGTAAACGCCCGGCAAATAGCCAATACCAAACGTGCCGACGATGCCTTCAATTTCAGCGGCCATACCCCCGTACAGATATTCCGGCTGGGGACTTCCTACCGCATCCCCCGCACCAAGCTGACCGTAGGGGGCGGCGTATCCGCACAAAGCAAAACCAAAAGTCTCTATAACGTCAAACAGGGCGGATATGGCCTGATTGACGGCTTCGTGCAATATGAATTCGGCCCGCATGCCAAACTCAACCTCATCGGTACCAACCTCGCCGACCGTACTTATTTTGAGAACAATGCCAACCGCACGCGGGGTATGAACAACTTTTATGGCGAACCGCGTACGGTCAGCCTGAAATTAGATTGGAAGTTTTAAATAAGGCACCTGCTTTGTTTGGAGGACGTCTGAAACTGCTTAAACGGTTTTCAGACGGCCTTTTTACCTCTTGCGGCCTGCCTTTTGTCCGCCAAACCGGATTGCGCCGCATCCCGTCTGTTTTTGCCTCACGGGAGGGCAGGGCATAAAGGGCCGAACGGTCAAACAAATAAACAGGCCGTCTGAAAAGCATTTCCCCGCTTTCAGACGGCCTGTTTGACCGGATTCGGCTGTGTTGCCGCATTTTCAGTCATGTGCGTGCCCGCATCCGCGCGAAACTTGTTCGCATGCCTGAACGCATGCCGTATCGGAGTCTGCCGGTTCGGTTTGCACGGTGATGTGGCTGATGCCGTGCGCCTGCACCACGGCCTGCACCTGTTTGGCCAGCGCGTCGGCTTCCGCCACGGTCAGGCCGCTGTGCACGATCACATGGCAGGACATGGCGTGTTTTTTGCTGGTAATCGTCCAGGCGTGCAAGTCGTGCACGCCCAATATGCCGTTGATTTTCTGAATGTCTTCGGCAATTTTCACCAAATCCGTGCCTTTGGGCGTGCCTTCCATCAGGATGTGCAGGCTGCCTGAAA
>ERZ772807.1672-NODE-1672-length-12129-cov-7.417177_pt1 | contig 12129 bp, 9 predicted proteins | sample MGYA00511472_ERZ772807 | MGnify/ENA primary metagenome ERZ772807 (study PRJEB29015, sample SAMEA2737947) | human oral metagenome | biome: human oral; feature: human-associated habitat; material: dental | place: China | collected 2039 ...
CCTTCTGCCAAAGCTCGTAGGCGCCGGTCACTTCCTGCGATCGGGCGCCGGCCATGGCCTTGGCGCTCTGTGCCTCGGCGGCAGATCGTACGGCTTCGGCCTGACGCAGTTTGGCATCTACCTCGGGGGTGTTCAGGTAAACTAACGTGTCGCCAGCGTGTACGCGATCGCCCTCACCGAAGCGGTAAGCCTCGATGCGTCCGGGCACCTTGCCGGAGATGCGTACTTGGGTGGCTTCTGCCTGACCCATGATAATGTCGTCGGGGGGAGTAAGCAGGATGAAGCCTGCCAGTGACACTAAGCCTATCACGATGACGACAGCGATGAAGGCCAGTAGCATGTTGTTGATCGAATATTTTTTCTCGCTCATTGTATGTAGGGTAGTTATGGGGCTTGGCCCCGGGATTTATACGTAGTAGAGGGGGAGCCTTGTGGGCGCCCAGAGTGGTTATATATAATAGGTATAGGGGTGGCGGAGGTCTTACTTCTTCTTTTCTTGCCTTGATGCAAGAAAGGCGTCAGGGACGCCAGCCGAGTTGGCTTGGTACAGGCGGGCTACTCTTTGCCTAAGCGCCCGAGGGCTTTGCTGAGGTAGACCTCGGTGAGCTTGACCTCGATTTGGGCGTCGATAAGCTGCGAACGGGCGGAGACCCACGCGGTCTGTGCCTCCATGAGGTTGAGTGCGGGGATAACACCCTCTTCAAAGCCGACATTGGCGTAGCGGAGGTTCTCTTCGGCGCGCTCCATGTTGCGCGTGGAGGCGATGAGCTGTTTGCCGGCCTCGTTCACCTTGTAGACGGATTGATTGACTTGCAGCTCCACCTTCTCGCGCGCCTCCTCCGTTTCGAGTCGCTTGATCACCGTCTCGGCGCGTGCGGCGTTACGCTTGTAGGAGCCTTCCCACCACGCCGAGAGGGGCACACGCACCAGCACGCCGACGTTGTACATGCCCGAAAACTCCTTCTTGAAACCGTGGTATGCGTTCGGATTCGTGACGAGGTAGTTGGCCGTCAGTGCGACGGTGGGCAGCATCTCGGCCAGTGCGATCTGCTCCTTTTTGCGGTAAATCTTCGTGGCCAGCTCAAGGCTCTTTAGCTCGGGTCGATGGCTGAATGCCTCCTCGGCGTTGGCCTGCGTTGCGGTGGGCTGGACGGCAAACTGCTCGATGCGTTCGTCAGCCAAGAGGGGCGGATGCTCCATGTCGAGCCCGCAGAGTTGCGCCAAGAGCATACGCGAGAGCGCCAGCCCGTTGTTCACCTTCGTCTGCGCCATCTCGGCCTCGTTGAGCTTCACTTTGACAGACAATTCGTCCGCCTTCGTGGCCACGCCGGCCGTGATCATGGCGGCGATGTCGGTGTCCATCTTGCGAAGCAAATCGACGTAGGCGTCGGCCAGCTTTTTCTTGTTAGCCAGCGAGATGACCTGCCAATAGGTCTCGTCCGTGCGGCAGATCACGTCTTGCAGCTTCGTGTCGTGCATCGACTCGGCCAACTCGCGGGCGTAACCCGTGATCTGGTTGTACGAGACGATCTTCCCACCCATGAATACGGGCTGCACGAGCGACACATCGCCGATCCAAACGTTCTGCATATCCACATGCGTGAGGTTCTTCAGCTCCTCCATGATTTGAGGGAGTGATTGCGCCAGTTGCGGATACTTCATCAGTAGCGGCGCCAGTTGCGGAAGCAGTTGGCCGGTCATGGCCTCAAAACGGGTGTAATCCACCAGTTCGAGCGGCTTGCTGTTGTGCATATACGAGCCTGTGGCCGAGAGTTGGGGGAAGTATTTCGTGCGTGCCGCGCGTCGTTCCTGCGCAGCGCGATCCACCTGTGCCTCGGCGATTTTCAGCTCCTTATTATTGTCAATGGCCAGCTGTCGGCATTGCTCCAGCGTGAGCGCCTCCTGCCCGTAAGCGGCACAAATGGGCAGTGAGAAAGTCATCCATAAAATCAATGAGTGCTTCATTCTTCGTGTTTATTTTTCAGGGGCGCAAAGATATTAGCGCATAAAGCCGCTGTTCCATAATTCCACCGAAATGGACATAAGACGCGCGAATCGTACAGTTCTATCATTTCGGCCCTATAGGCCCAAACTGATTAGCATTATACACCCAAACAGATCGGACCTATACACCCAAAACGATTGGGGCTATACACCCAAACAAATCGGACCTATAGACCCAAAACGATTGGGGCTATGCGTCCAAACGGATCCAATCATTAGCTATGGCTCCGCAATACTGTAGTCGCCGAAGTGAATGTATCGGTTGAAGCGAGATTGAAAGTCGGGATAGGCCGAGATGAAGCGCTTCATCTCGTCACCGGGCCTTTGAGAACTACTCGGTTTTCCAGCGGTGTAAACGTCTTCAGCTGCTTCAGCCAAGTTTTCTCCTGCTCATCCACCCGACCGTCGGCTTTGACTACCACGGAGACAAATTGGTGGAGGAGTGCCATGTATTTGTTGACGATCGCCTCATCCACGCCGTCAGCCCGTAGCACCTTGACGAAAAGGAGTTCGTCGTCGGGCTCCGTGAAGGGATAGACTTCTTCGGTCATGGACACGAGCCTTTTCGTGGCAGGGAGCACTTCCACCATTTTGTCTTCCGACATTTCCAGCATAAGGGCGTCGGGGAGGTACAACTCAGCCACAAAGACAGACAATGCGATGCACTCCCCTTTGGAAGGATCAATCTCGTAGCCCAGCTTCTTGTAACACTTCAACACGTCGATCCATACGGCAAAGGCGAGTCGCCCACTGACCGTAAACTTGATTTCCTCAGCAAAGTCCAGCGCCGTGTGTTTGCGGAGGGCCTCCCTCACGGCCGCCATGCTGTCGAGGCTCTTTATATAAAGGTATAGGTTGGTGGTCTCTTTTTCGATGGCCGAAAAACCGCGCACTGACACTACAGGTGTCTTCGGCTCTGCTTTCGGGATAGACTCTGTCGGCACTGCTTCCGGGATTGGTTCTGAAGGCGCAACTTCCGGAGCGGGTTCTGTTGGCGTCGTATTCGGGGCAGTGAGCAGGTTCGCGTAAACGGTATAGGCCGTGGCAAACTCGCTCGCCGTAGTGTAGTTCGAGAACATGAATTTGGCCGTGGTGTTCCCCGTGTTTACGAAGAGACAGCAGTATTTGAACACGGGATACCGCGAGTTGTTGGCGTACCTCTTGTCCGGCTCGCCGTTCTTATTGACGTACTGCCAGGTGTACTTAAGGAACTCGGCATCCACGGGTCTGGCTTCGCTCTCTTGGTAATTGACCGTAGCGGCGGTGAGTCTGTCCGGGTCGTGGGGATAGACGTAGAAGTGGCAGACGTCGGTGGCCTTGATGATGAACTTAGGATAGATGTAATAGCGGGCGTCGCCGGAGTCTAATACGGGGATATCGAAGGCAGACTTGAGGAAGTTGAAGACGCCGACGTAGATCGACGCTTCGCACCGTTTGATGGAGATGTTGGAGAATGCTTTTCGTTGTGTCGTGAGCATCTCGTCCGTGATGAGCCATATTTTGTCTGTCGAGAGCAGCGTCTCGAATCGCTCGCACAGCCGGCTGTACGCCGCTTTCTCCTCTTCTGACAACTGGGAGTCGACATTGATCTGCGTGGCCTCCAGCTGCCGCATGCGTTTCGTCAACACGCCACGACAGTCTTTCAGAAGGCGTTCGAGCTGCTCGTTGGGTTTCTTTGATAGCTTCTTTTCCAAGCCCTGCACAATGGCCGACTCTTCGTCGATTTGCTGCGTCAGCTCGTAGCATTGGATGAAGTTTTGGAGGATCGACCGGGCCGTGCCGCTCGTACGGGGTAACATCCGCTTCGCCTGATCCACCCAATTGATGCTCGGAGCTTTCGGCTTAGCTGAGATTGAGGTGTTTATTAGAATGGCTCCGACTACAACATAAAGGGCAAACGAGAGGAAGATTATACCGGTGAAAATCTGCTTTTCATCTATCAGCCATATCAAACCCATAAAAAGAAAGAGAAGTGCAAGGATCCCAGCACAACCATAGCCGAGAAGTTGGCCGCCACCGCTTGGCGATGTGTGGATGTTGCGTTTGACAGACGCATACGGCCGTCCCCTGTCGCCCGAGATCTTTTGCCGGTTATAGAAGCCCGTCCCAGGAATACCGGTGTTGACATACGTCCCTTTCTTCCCGAAGTTTACACTTGCCCCTCTGACGCCTATCGTGGTGCTCACACCCCTTCTGCTCAGATTTAGGTGTACACCCGGCGCAATTCTTACTCTCTTCCGATAGCTCCAAGCCATGATTGTTCTCTGTTTTATTGATGAATACAATGCGGTTTACCTGCCGCAAAGATGTTCCATCTGATTTATCCGCCCTTCAACGTATTCCGGAGCGCTATATATCCTCCACATACCCCCTCCAGAACCCGCATTCCATGCGGGTAATCACCAATATACCACACATATGGTATTGTCGGGCCTATGGGACGCCCGTACCTTTGCGCTCAAATTAAACACCGAAAGAAAATGGCAAGAGTTTATCAGAACCTGACCGCCCTCGTAGGCGGCACCCCGCTCCTGGAAGTGAGCAACATCGAGAAGTCAGAAGGCCTCAAGGCACGCGTGATCGTTAAGCTGGAGTATTTCAACCCCGGCGGTAGCGTCAAGGATCGTATCGCACTGGCCATGATCGAGGCCGCAGAGCGAAGCGGCGAGCTGAAGCCCGGCTCCATTATCATCGAGGCTACCAGTGGCAACACGGGTATCGGACTGGCCTGGGTGGCCTCCGTAAAGGGTTACAAGCTGATCCTGACCATGCCCGAGACGATGAGCGTGGAGCGTCAGAATCTGCTCAAGGCTCTCGGCGCTACATTGGTGCTGACGCCCGGTAGCGAGGGTATGAAGGGTGCGCTCCGTCGTGCTGGCGAACTGAAAGAAGAGCATCCGGGATCGATCATCCTGCAGCAGTTTGAGAATGAGGCCAACCCCGAAGTGCACACCCGCACGACGGCTGAAGAGATCTGGAACGATACGGACGGAAAGGTCGACATCTTCGTGGCGGGCGTAGGCACGGGCGGCACCGTGAGCGGTGTGGCCGAGGGATTGAAGAAACATAACCCGAAGGTGAAGGCCGTGGCCGTGGAGCCGGTGGGATCGCCGGTGCTGTCGGGTGGACAGCCGGGGCCGCACAAGATTCAGGGTATCGGTGCTGGCTTTGTGCCGAAGAACTATCACGCTGACGCGATCGATGAAGTGCTGCAAGTGCAGGACAACGAGGCCATCGGCGCCTCCCGACTGCTGGCTGCCCGTGAAGGTCTGCTCGTCGGCATCTCGTCTGGCGCCGCGCTGCACGCCGCGCTGGAGCTGGCTCGCAAGCCCGAAAACGAGGGTAAGACGATCGTGGCCCTGCTGCCTGACACGGGCGAGCGCTACCTCTCGACCGTGCTCTATGCCTTCGAAGAGTATCCGCTGTAATTAAAGCACACTGAAAGGGGGGCGCTGTGCCCCCCTTCAGTCGTCTCACCTTTCTCCCCTTATGATCACTTTCCTTCTGGCCGATAATCAAGACATCACGCGGGCTGGACTGCGTGCCTACATCGCCGACACCTTCGGCGAGGCAGGCTGCTGCACGCTCGAGGTGGCCAATAAGAAGGCGCTGATCGAGGCCCTGACGACGCACCGAGACAGCACGGTGGTGATCCTTGACTATGCGCTCTTCGACCTGGCCAGCGTGGAGGAGCTCTTAAACTTGGGGCGACGCTTTCCGGAGGTCGCGTGGCTGCTCTGCTCCAACGAGCTGAGCGACGCCCTCATCCGCCGCCTCAGCGCCGAGCACCACGTGGGAATGATCCTCAAGGATTGCACGGCCGACGAGATCCGCGCGGCGTTCCGACACACGGTGCAGGGCGACCGCTTCCTCTGTCACCGCATTGCCGACTTCCTGCTCACCGTGCACCGTCAGCCGGATACGCACGAGGCGCTCACGGCCACCGAGACGGAGATCCTCCGACTCATCGCCCGCGGACTGTCGGTCAAGGAGATCGCCTCCGAACGCATTTCCAGCACACACACCATCATCACCCACAAGAAGAACATCTTCCGTAAGCTGGGCGTCAACAACGTTTACGAGGCCACGAAGTATGCCCTGCGTGCCGGCCTGGTGGAGATGGTGGAATACTATATATGAGACAAAACATTCTGCCTTGACAGCGTGTTGCTCATGCCGCTCGCGCTGTATATGTGACGCTTTGTAGTTGAAAATAGTTCGCACCTGAGCAGAGGGGGAGCTGGAGTGATACGACTCCGGTTTCCCCTCTCTCTTTTTTTGCTGGGGGGCGTCTCCTGCCGATTGATCCAATCAATGAGCATACGCCCGCTATGCCGATTGACTCAGTCAATGGACTGAAACGGGTTTGATGCTCACGGGCCACATATGACAAAAGGCAGCCACGAACGGATGCGTCGTGACTGCCTTTTCTTATGCGCTGTGGCCTATCCCAGACCCTCTCAGAGCCTTACCACCTCACTGCTTCCGTCCGCAGAGTTGGGCATGATGAAGTCGGTGAAGCAGAGCGCGGCCAGGGCCGTGCCATAGCGGCGCTCGATGGTCATACCCTCGGTGACGAAGTTCAGATCGCCGAGGTAGAACCGGCTGTAGGTGCGCTGATGCAGGTCATTGATCACACGAATGAGACGCGCCTCCAGCTCCTCGATGCGGTAGCGGCCGCTGACCTCGCAGACCAGGCCGCCGGCCTTCTCGTCGAAGTTTTCGTCCTTATACATCCACGCATAGACGAGGCCGGCCGAGATGAACTCGTCCTGATAGCCGTGCGAAACGGCCATGATCGTCTTCAGCTCCGAGCCGAAGGGCGGCAGGTCGACCTCGTCCATCATCACCGGGTGCGCCGTGGCGGGAATCACGGACGAATACGTCATGATGTTGAAATCAGCAATGCCGGCGTCGAAGAGCGCCATGTGATACGACCCGGCGTGCTTCTCCAGGTCGGAGTCGCCACTGCCCTTTGCAATGAAAAACGTGTTCGGGATCAGGTTCCCCACTTTCTTTACCATCTTCTTTGTCTTGATCTTTTGAATTAAAATGAAATCGGTTTTGTTCTCTCGTTCCTCCGAGTCGGGGGGCGCATAGGTGCACACCCCTTTCGTCAAACAGGCCGCAAAAATACGGGGGGATCGAAAATGTAAAAGCGAACCGAGAAAAACGAACCGGTGAGACGCCGGGGTCGCTCTATTTTTGCCGCCCGTAACCCATTACTCCCCCCCCGATACGAAATGAAGATTCTCATCATCGAAGACGACCCCTCGCTGCGCGAACTGATCGCCCAATCGCTCACCGACCGCGAGCGCGCTGTGGTTGAAACGGCCGACAACCTTCGCTCGGCGCTCTACAAGATCGAGGACTACGACTACGATTGCGTCCTACTCGACATCATGCTGCCCGACGGCAGCGGCTTCACCCTTCTGGAGCGCCTCAAGGCGATGAAGAAGCGCGAGAGCGTGATCATCATCTCTGCGCGCGACACGACGGACGACAAGGTGGCCGGGCTTGAGCTTGGCGCCGACGACTATCTGGCTAAACCTTTCCACCTAGCCGAACTGCATGCACGCATCCGCAGCGTCGTCCGTCGCAGCCGACAGGCCGGCGAGGTGGATATCCGGCTGGGCAACGTCCGACTGCTGCCGGAGACGTTCCAAGTTTTTGTCGCCGACCGCGAGCTCAGTCTCGGACGCAAGGAGTACGGCATCCTGGCCTACTTCTTCCATCGTCCGGGCCATCTGATCAATAAGGAGACGCTGGCTGAGGCCGTCTGGGGCGACCATGTCGACCAGGCCGACAACTTTGACTTCGTCTATGCCCAGATGAAGAACCTCCGCCGTAAGCTCACCGACGCCGGCGCCACGATCCAGCTCAAATCCGTCTACGGCTTCGGCTACAAACTGATCGAAGACACAGAGGAATGAAGCTCATCTATCGCATCCTCCTCCACCTCTCCGTCGTTCTCTCGGTCGTCCTCACCGGGTGGGCCATTTACTTCTACGCCGGCATCGTGGAGGAGGTCAACGACGAGACCGACGACGCCCTCGACGACTACGCCGAGCGCATCATCCGTCGCTACCTGGCCGGCGTCCACCTGCCCTCCGAAGACAATGGCACGAACAACAGTTTCTATGTCCACGCCGTGACGGAGGACTACCTCCATCACCATCCTGCCATCGAGTACATCGACGAATCCGTCTTCATCGCTGAAAAAGGCGAGACCGAACCCGCGCGTACCCTCCGCACCGTCTTTCGCGACCGTGCGGGGCGCTACTTCCTGCTTTCTGTCAGCACGCCCACGATCGATAAAGACGACCTCAAGCAGGCCATCCTCTGGCGCATCATCACGCTCTACGTTGCGCTCCTCGTCACCATCCTCACCGTCAACGTCTGGGTTTACAGTCGCAGCATGCGCCCCCTGCACCGCCTCCTCCACTGGCTCGACACCTACACCGTCGGCCGATCGCACACGCCACTCACGGCCCACTCGGCCGTCACCGAGTTTCGCCGACTCTACGACGCCGTGCGCCGCCACACCGACCGCACCGAGCAGGCTTTCGAGCAACAAAAGCAGTTCATCGGCAACGCCTCGCACGAGCTTCAGACGCCGCTGGCCGTCAGCCTGGGCCGCCTCGAACTCCTGGCCGACAGTACGCCCGCGCTCACCGAAGCCCAACTCGCCGAGGTGATCAAAACGCAGCAGACGCTCCGCCGTGCCGTGCGCCTGAACCGCTCGCTGCTCTTCCTCACCAAGATCGACAATCGGCAGTTCCTCGACCAGACCGACCTCTGCCTCGACGCCCTCCTCCGCCGCGATCTGGAAGATCTGCAAGAGGTCTACGCCTCGCGCCGCATTACCGTCGACCTCACCGCCGTCGATCCGCCCCTCCGTGCGTCCATGCACGAATCTCTGGCCGACGCCCTCGTCTCCAACCTGCTCAAGAACGCCTTCGTCCACAACCACCCCGACGGACGCATCCTGATTCGCATCGCCACCCCCACCCTCACCATCGCCAACACAGGCCCCGCCGCCTCGCTCGATCCCACCCACCTCTTCGACCGCTTCCATCAGGGACCCCACCGCGTCGAAGGCTCCACCGGATTGGGACTCTCCATTGTCCGTGCCATCTGCCGCCTCTACGCCATCGACATCCGCTACGCCTTCACTGCCGACCGTCTCCACACCTTCACGCTCACATTCCCCCTCACCTCCCAGAACAAGACGCCGTAAAGTCCGCAGACTGGAGTCTGGAAATGATTGCAGGACTCCCGCAAACGCCAAAAAGTTTTCCAAGACACTTGCGGGGTTCCCGCAAACACCAAAAAGTTTTTCGAGGCACTTGCGGGGTTCCCGCAAACACCAAAAAGTTTTTCAAGACACTTGCGGGACTCCCGCAAACACCAAAAAATTTCTCGAGACACTTGCGGGACTCCCGCAAACACCAAAAAATTTCTCGTGACACTTGCGGGATTCCCGCAAACGCCAAAAAGTTCATCGCGGCCCTTGCGGGACTTCCGCAAACCCCAAAAAGTTCATCGCGGCCCTTGCGGAACTTCCGCAAGCATCAAAAAGGGGAAAGTGGCGTTTGCGGAACTTCCGCAAGCATCAAAAAGGAGAAAGTGGTGTTTGCGGAACTTCCGCAAACACCAAAAAGTTTTTCAAGGCACTTGCGGAGTTGCTGCAAGGGCGCTTTTCCCATTTTGACGCTTGCAGGAGTGCTGCAAACACAACAAATCCCCGACACGGGCCTTTACGAGGCTGTGCCGGGGATTCTTTCTGAAGGTGGGGCAGATCCTCTCTCTCAGTAATCCGCCCACACCAGAGGGCCCTCCATACAGAGGAACCCCATATACATCAATGCTTACTTCACGATCACCTTATGCACGGAACCGTCCTTGAGGGTGATCACATATGCGCCGCGGCTCATCGGGATCGACGTGTCGCCTTCGGGCAGGTCTACCTTACGGACGAGCTGTCCGGCTACGGAGTAGATGCTGGCGATGTCAGCACGATCAACGCGGATGTAGATCATCTCGCCGTGCGACCATACGGCTGTACCGGCCAAAAGCTCGTTGGCTACGTGGTCCGGACCGATAGACAGCGTAATGTCTTGCTGCACGTTCGGAATGATGTACTCATACTCGCCATTGGCATTCTTCGTGCCTGTCAGCATTTCAGGCGCGCCCTTCACCGTGCGGTTGGTGCGTACGGCCAGCGGTTTGGAGCCTGAGAAGGTGGCCTTGAACTTGAAGCTGCCACGACTCTTTACATCCCAAATACCTACGCCCGGATCTGTCTTCACACCCGATACGGATGGGATCGTCACCGTGCGGTTGATGTCTACCGGCTGAGCGTCACCGACGCAGACGTAGACAATGCCGTCGGTCGAGATGTTCAGGTTCAGCGGATACTCCTCGCCGTCGATCATCACCTTACGCGGATTGAGCTTGAGTTGGTTCAGGCTGTTGGGCGTGATGGACTTGTAATAGATGATCGGGTAGCAACGCTTCTCGATCTTCTCGCAAGGACGAATCTCGATGTTCACGTCTACGGAGCCGTAAGTCGTCAGACGATCCACCTCGATGGCGTCGCTATACTCGCCGTTCAGACCCTTCGTCGTACCGACGGAGAAGTGCAGCTGTGCTCCGACGTCAAGGCGGAGATCCTTCATGCGCTGCGTACCGCACATCTGCTCATAGCAGAGGCCGCGGAGGCGCAGTGAGGTGAAACCGGCATTCAGGTGCGCGCCGTTCTCCACGTGCACGTCAGAATGAATGAAACCGAAGCCACCGAAGATGGAAGTGGTGACTACATCGAGCGCCAAGTCGTCCGACGTCCAGAGTTCACTGTAGGGAACATCGCAGGCGCCGATCGGCTCCATGTGCAGATGCTTGGTGTAGATACCGGCGTAGTCCTTCGATCCCATTTGCTCCTCAGAGATGAGCTCGAGGTGTGCATCACGCTCGTGCTTCTCGTCGGCGAAGAGATCTACCTGATGGCGGATCTTGAACGTATCGGTGCGGATCTGCGCATTCAGCACGGGGGCTCCCTTGATGTGGTCGAAGGAGTCGGTGAGGCAGGTCAGCACGGTGTGATCGAAGATGACCGTGTTGAGGCGCTCCAAGTAAGCCTCGTCGCCAAACTTGATCGTGATCGTGTCCAGCATGTGGACCGGATCCTTGCTGCCACGGATGTAGTAGTGGCAAGGTTCGCACTCTTCCTCTGTATTGCAGTCGTCCTTTTTCAGCTCGCGGAACGGAGGCGTGTGGCGCATGTGGCCAAACTTCATGATCGGCTTGTCGTTCTTTAGGCCGCTCCATGTGGAGAGATTGATCTTTTTGCCAATCTTGACAAAGTCGTCGTGGAAGATGAGACTATCGGCCTGCAAGGTGATATCCGTGTTGCCGCCTGATTTCTCCTTCGTGTCGAGCTCCATCTTGCCGAAGGTCTCGATGACGGGCGAACCGAGATAAACCTGCTGATTGTGCGCCTTGATGATGGCGTTGTCGTGGAAGGTCATGCGGGAAACCATATGCAGGTAGTCGCGCTGGCAATGCTCATCGATACACGAAGTGGGGCAGCTGGGGATCTCCTTGAAGATGTTGATCGTCCAATTGTCTTTGTTGCCTTGCGTCTTCATGTAGAGGCCGTAGCCGCTGACCATCTCGCCGTGCAGCGTGCCTGTACCCGGTACGGAGCCCATACCAGAGCCCTTACCACCGCGATACTCCATCTCCTTATACACGTCGATATAGTCCGAAGCCACAGCGGCGAAACCGCCTGAGGTGATGGGCTTGTTCTGGCTGTCTTCGTCGAAGTAGAGGGTGAGCTTGCGGGCACGGTTGACCGATTCGATGGCGTCGCAATGGAGATCCGGCTCGCTGCAGGTTGTGCCGTTGTACCCGTAACCGATCTTGGCCACCTTACCGTCGCTGCAGACCTTATAATCCTTGCTCAGGAAGGGGTCGTGGCGTGTGCCGATGTTTTGCAGACCGCCGTAGTTGAGCTTGATGTTGTTGTCAGCACCTACGAAGACGCTACCGCCAGCGTTGTGCGAGCGATACTGGAAGTCTTGCAAATAGACGTTGTTACGCTCCTCTGCACAGCCACAGATG
>ERZ772807.1674-NODE-1674-length-12107-cov-11.921092_pt1 | contig 12107 bp, 11 predicted proteins | sample MGYA00511472_ERZ772807 | MGnify/ENA primary metagenome ERZ772807 (study PRJEB29015, sample SAMEA2737947) | human oral metagenome | biome: human oral; feature: human-associated habitat; material: dental | place: China | collected 2039 ...
GCATTTGGAAATGACCGAAATCGCCGACCGCGTGCTGCGCGCCGAAGGGCCGGCGCTCTTGTTTGAACACGCCGTGCGCCCCGACGGCAGCCGCTACGATTTTCCCGTGCTCGCCAACCTGTTCGGCACGCCCGAGCGCGTGGCGATGGGCATGGGCGCAGACAGCGTTGCCAAGCTGCGCGAAATCGGGCAGACGCTGGCGTATTTGAAAGAACCCGAGCCGCCCAAGGGCATCAAAGACGCATTCTCCAAACTGCCGCTGTTGAAAGACATTTGGAGCATGGCACCGAACGTGGTGAAAAAAGCGCCGTGCCAAGAAATCGTGTGGGAAGGCGGCGAGGTGGATTTGACGCGCCTGCCGATTCAGCATTGCTGGCCGCAAGACGTTGCCCCGCTGGTAACGTGGGGCTTAACCGTAACGCGCGGGCCGCACAAAAAACGGCAAAACTTGGGCATCTACCGCCAACAATTATTAAGTAAAAACAAGCTCATCATGCGCTGGCTCGCCCATCGCGGTGGCGCGCTGGATTATCAGGCGTTCCGCAAGGAAAACCCCGACACGCCCTATCCCGTGGCGGTGGTACTCGGCTGCGACCCCGCCACCATTTTGGGCGCGGTAACGCCCGTGCCCGACACATTGAGCGAATACCAGTTTGCCGGATTGCTGCGCGGCTCACGCACCGAACTGACAAAATGCATCGGTAGCGACCTGCAAGTGCCCGCCCGCGCCGAAATCGTGTTAGAGGGCGTAATCCACCCCAACGAAACCGCACTCGAAGGCCCCTACGGCGACCACACCGGCTATTACAACGAGCAGGACTACTTCCCCGTGTTTACGGTGGAGCGCATCACCATGCGCGAAAACCCGATTTACCACAGCACCTACACCGGCAAACCGCCCGACGAACCTGCCGTATTGGGCGTGGCGTTGAACGAAGTATTCGTGCCGCTGTTGCAAAAACAGTTCCCCGAAATTGTGGACTTCTACCTGCCGCCCGAAGGCTGCTCCTACCGCATGGCGGTGGTGAGCATGAAAAAACAATACGCCGGACACGCCAAGCGCGTGATGATGGGCTGTTGGAGCTTCCTGCGCCAATTTATGTACACCAAATTCATCATCGTGGTGGACGACGACATCAACGTGCGCGACTGGAAACAAGTCATCTGGGCAATCACCACGCGCATGGACCCCGTGCGCGATACGGTTTTGATGGAAAACACGCCGATTGATTATTTGGACTTCGCCAGCCCCGTAAGCGGACTCGGCGGCAAAATGGGCTTGGACGCCACCAACAAATGGGCAGGCGAAACCAGCCGCGAATGGGGTGTGCCGATTACGCGCGACGCGGCGGTGGTGGCGAAAGTGGACGAGATTTGGGGGGAGCTGGGGTTGTAGGCAGCCTGAAAGTAATTATATTTAATTATCTAAATTTTAGTTTTATGAAAAAATTATGAATCCAAATGAAAAAGAAAATTTAACTGAAAAAATATCAAATATTTTTAAAGAATGGATCAAAAAATTTCTTAATAATTTTTTTGAGAATGAAGAGTGCACATACAATTCATATATTGCATTTGTATCAATATTTTTTGGCGTGCTTTTTTTATTAATTCATTGTTTTTATTTGAAACGATGCGGAAATGGAGATCAAAAAATAATCTCTGGCATCATATATTCTTTCTTGTATCCATTTATTTCTGGAATATTAACTATATTACTATGGGATTGTTTTAAAATTTTACTAAATAACTATATTAGATATTACGAAGAGTTGTTTAAGAAAAATGATAAAGCATTTGAGCATTTAATCATAATTTCCCCATTAATTTATATTTTTGCTTTAAACAGTATGTCATTTTCAGGATGGAGCTTAATTTCATTTATCATCGGAAGCATTTTCATTAGTGAAATTTCAAATTTATTTAAAGAATGTATTGAATTCCATAATAACAATATCAAACCATAGTCCAAAAAATTCTGTCCCTAAACGTTTCAGGCTGCCTCTAATGAATGCCGCCTGAAATCTTTGCAAAACCTGCAACCAATGGAGCGTCGGCGGATCGCCGACATCTTGGCAAAACAGTCATGCGCTGTTTAATAAGCGATTTGGCGGCGAGCCGTCGCCGCTCCATTTTAGGTTTCAGGCTGCCTAATCATGTTTAGGCAGCCTGAAAACGCTTTGGCGACAAATCGCCACTGCTTGATTGTGTAGTGGACAAATCAATCCAACGCATTCTGAATTTCGCGTTGCAGTTTGTTCAAAAACCGTCCTTGGCGCACAAGGTCGCTGGCGGCGGGGTAATCTTGCTGGGCGAAGGCGTGTTCTAGTTGTTGATAAAGCTGGGTTTGGGCTTGGGCGATTTCGTTTTGCAGGGCGTGTAGTTCGGCGGTGTTTTGTTCAGCTTGGGCTTCGGCTAGGGTTTCGCGCCATTGCATTTGTTGCATCAGAAATTCGGGGTCGATTTGGGTGTTGTGCGGGTCGTCGGGGTTGATGTTGTGCTGTTGCAAAAGGTAGGCGGCGCGGTCTATGGGGGATTTGAGCGTGGTGTAGGCTTGGTTGATGGTGGCGCTCATCATCAGGGCTTGTTTTTGCTCAAAGGGGTTGGCGGTGGTGTATTTGTCGGGATGGAATTGGGCGGCGAGGTGGCGGTAGCGTTGTTCTAGGGCTTGGGTGTCTAGGGGGAATTGTTCGGGGAGGTTGAAGAGTTGGAAGTATTGGGACATGGTGGATTTCCTTGTGTGGGCGGTTGCTGGGGGGATTGAGGCAGCCTGAAAAGGGGGTGTGTGTTGTTTTCAGGCTGCCTTTGCTACGGCTGTGTATCAATCAACACAAATTGTTCGTGCTTGCTGCGGGGGCGTCGTCCTGTCCACAGGGTTTTGCCGTGGATTTCAGGCTGCGTTTGGGATTTGGGGTTGTATTGCAGCAGGATGTAGCGGCAGTTGGGTGTGCTGCTGGTGATGGGCAGGGTGCTGTATTGTTGCCATGCGATGCGGGTGTCGGTTTGATTGGGCGGGATGTAGAGACAGCTGGTGTGGCTGTGTAGCGAAACGAGAATGTCGTCGCTTAGGCTGTTTTGCATTTGTTGCACGATGGGGCGGTGGCTTTTGGCGGCATCTATCCACGGCAAAAAGAGGGTCATCAAAAGTGCCCACACGAGGGTGATGCCTGCTGCCCAGTTGGTTACGGCTTGCCGCCCGCGTATGTTTTTGCGGGTGATGGCGATGAGCCACATGGGGGTGAATAATAGGGCGACGATGATGGGCATGGGGTCTATGTCGCGGGTGTAGTAGGGGCTGAAATAGGCGGCGCGTTCGGCGAGTTTGGCGGGGATGCCGTAGTTCATGGCGATAAAGCCTATCCATAGGAATAGGGCGGCTGCGCCGAAGGTCATCGCGCCAAACCAGTTAAGAAAGGCGACTGCGCCACGGCGTAGGTTGTCTAGCTGGGCTGCGCCGAGCAGGGCGAGCGGGGGGAGAATGAGCACAAGGCTGTCTTGGTTGCGCTGGGGGTTGAGGGCGATGAACAGCGTGAGCAGGGCGAGGGTGTAGGCGGCGTAGCTGCCTGCGTTGGCGGGCAGGGTTTTGCGGCGGCTGGCTGTCCAAATAGCAAGCGGCAGGGCGGGGAAGGCAAACCAGAGGATGTGTTGCGGATAATAGGGGAGCTGAAAGGCAGCCTGAAAATGCTGTGTGCCGCCGTAGCCGCCGAATAGGTGGTAGTGAACATATTGGGCGAACGCGGCGGGGTGGGTGATGGCGAGGGCGATGGGGTGGATACTGGCAAGCGGCAGGGCGGTGAGCGTGGCGCAGATGAGAGTAATCAGGATGCGGTTGGTGCGCCATTGCGACGCGGTAAACCAAAGCAGCCAGCCTGTGAGCAAGGGGGCGGCGGCAACCAGAATGCCTGCGCTTTGCATGAGGAACACGCTGGCAAGGGCAATCAACAGCGCGGCAAGAATGGCTTGGCGATGGGCAACGGCGTAGCCCCACATCGCCAGCCCAATGCCTGCGAACAGCAGCGATTGGCTGTCTATAAAGTGGGCGACGGGCAGCAAGCCCGCCGAGCCAATCAAAATCAGCACCACGCTGCGCCCATAATGCCGCCCCAGAAAGCGGTAGCCCGCCATGCCGCTGCCCAGCAGCCCAAGGCTGGTGTAGAACACGCTGGCAAAGCGCGCAGCAGAATAGGCATCGGCTGCCCACGGCGTGAGCAGGCGTTGGAACAGCTGGGCGGTTTGCACATACAACGGGGCAGCCTGAAAATTGGCTTCGCCAAACAGCATCGGCAACCACGCGCCAAATGGGGTTTCGCTGATAGTGGTGTAGAGTTCAGGCTCGCTGGGCTTCCACAAATCGTGCGAGAACACGCCCGGCCACAGCCATGCGAACGCGAGCAGAAGTAGCAGCCAAGGGTATTCGCGGGTGGGTTGGACGGGGCGTTTGGGCGTGGGGGTGTAGGTGAGCATGGATGGGATGGGGATTTTGTGAGAGGGGCGATTATAGCGTATTTGGGGGAGGCAACTGGATGATAACGGTTGCTAATTGGGTTTCAGGCTGCCTTGGGCGGTTTAAGCAGCCTGAAAACGGTGCGTGGCTTTCCATTTTTAAGCAATCAATAGGGTTTTCACACAAACAACGGCTTCTGCATCAAAGCAGCAAGCCGTTTATTTGCGCTAATTGTTGTTAAATTACGTTCACAGGCAAACGATAAACCGTTAGAACGCAACATAATTTCTTATTGAGAAACAGTTTATTGCCCAAACATCGCTTTTTCTCCTTTTGGGCAACTCCTACAATGCACTCACTTTCTGAACGACAGCGCATTTGCAGCAAGCCATTTTCAATTAAACATTGAAAGATTTTTTCCAAAAGTCGTATTTTTCGGAAAAAATAGATGGTTTATGATGCACACACTTTCAGCGCAACGCCATCAAGGCAGCCTGAAAACACAATGACGCAAAGTTCACTTTTAACCCTTAACTTGGAGACCCTACCATGAACAAAATCGTAGCAATCGCATTGGCAGCCGTTATTTCAACTAATGCCATGGCAGGCGACAAAATTATTGACCGCCCTGTGCCTGCACAACCTAGTCATCAAGAAATCCCAGCTTTGCAAGCCATAAACACCGATTATGTTTCTTACCGCAATAATGACCGTGTGAAATTTATCTACGTTGGCGAGCAAGTTCGCGCAACGAACAATGAAAAATAAGCCTGAGGCAGCCTGAAACTGTAAAGGCAGACTGAAACGAAATTCAGCGCAGCTTAAATCAAAAACAGCGTGGATAACCTTTCTTCCCTTGGGTTATCCACGCTGTTTTGTGTTGGTTGTATTTCTGTTTGCATAAATGTTTTCAGGCTGCATCGGGTGGTGAAGGCAGCCTGAAAAGGGTTTTTACTATGGTGTGTTTTCAGGCTGCCGTTTAGCTAAGTGCAAGGCAAATCAGCCCGAGCAGGGCGGGGGCGGCTTGAATCAGCGCGGGGCGTTGTTTGCTGGGCTGGCTGTACCATAGGTATGCGCCTGCGGCGGTGGCGGTGCCGAGGGCGGCGAAGATAAGCCCGTTTGCCATGCCGTAGAGGTAGTTGCTGTTGGCGACGATGTGCAGCAGGATGCCGAGGCTGGCGGATAGGGCGAGGGCGATGTTGTAGATGGCGAGGTTGTTAAAGGGGGCGCGCACGATGGGGAGGTGTTCGGGTGGGATTTGGAACACGCGGCGGAAGTTGCTTGCGCCGTAGGCAAGCAGTTCTAGGTAGAAGATGTAGTAGTGGATGGCGGCGGTGAGGGCGGCGCAGAGTAGGGCGAGGTAGAGCATTTTAGTCTTTCATGTGGTTGAGTTTTTGGGCTTTGGTGTTGAGGTAGTTTTGGTTTTCGGGGTGGATGCCGACGTGTAGGGGCAGGCGTTCGGTGATGTGGATGCCGGCTTGTTGCAGGGTGTGGACTTTTTCGGGGTTGTTGGTAAGCAGGCGGATGCTGCGGATGCCGAGGTGGTCGTAGATTTCTTTGGCGAGGGTGAAGTCGCGCGCGTCGATGGGCAGCCCGAGGGCGAGGTTGGCTTCTACGGTGTCCATGCCTTTATCTTGCAGGGCGTAGGCGCGGATTTTGTTGATGAGCCCGATGCCGCGCCCTTCTTGGCGCAGGTACACAAGCACGCCGCGCCCTTGGGCTTGGATGGCTTGCATGGCGGCTTTGAGCTGGGGGCCGCAGTCGCATTTTTGTGAGAAGAGGGCGTCGCCTGTGAGGCATTCGGAGTGGACGCGGGAGAGAACGGGCTCGGCGGTGGTAACGTCGCCCATCACGAGGGCGATGTGTTCTTGCCCTGTTTGGCTGTCTTGGTAGCCGTGCATTTGGTAGATGCCGTGTTCGGTGGGGAGGCGGCAGGAGGTGATGTGTTGTAGGGACATGGTTTGCTTTCTTTTGTGTGTGGTTGGGGGTGGGTTTATGGTTTCAACCTTGCGCGTTGCGCTGCGGTATACCCCTTTATACCCAAATCAAAGATTTGGACAAAGGGGCAAGGCTGCATCAGGCGTTGAGGCAGCCTGAAAATGTTTTTTTGCTTGGAACGCGCGTCTTGCCGCGCACCACGCTTGGGTTAGTGCTTTGTGGTAAACGCTGGTTTAGCAATAGTCGTGATGTGCGGTTGTGTTTTTATTTTGACTTACCCTGTTTTCAGGCTGCCTATGGTTCTTCGCTTGGGGTTTCTTGGGGCAGCAGTTGGCTAAGAATGGGATGGATGCCGAGGGCGACGCCTATCCAGTGGGCGAGTTGGTCGTCGGTGAGTGGGGCGGGGGTTTCTAGGTGGAGCACGCCGTACACGATGCCGTCTTCGGTGCTGATGGGCAGGCTGGTTTGGCTGGGGCTGCGTTGGTTGTGCGCGCCTTTGAGTTCGCCGTTGGCAAGCCATTGTTGGGTGCTGGGGGCGATTTGCGCCCAGCCTGATTGGGCGGTGCGGGCGGGGAGGTGTTGCCAGTAGTGGTGTTCGTTGAGGGGCAGGGTGTCTTCTATGGGCGCGCCGTGTTGGATGAGGCGGATAAGGGTTTGGCTGGGGGTGTGGTTGCCGTAGAGGGCGGTGGTTTGGCTGGGGTGTTGGCTGTGGGCGGAGTCTAGTGCCATGTAGAGTTGTTTGAGCTGGGCTTCGGCTTGGGGCTGGTGTGCGAAGGGTTGGGCGAGATGGCTGGGCAGGAGGATGCTGCGGTCTATATGGGCTTGCCCGTGGGCGATGATGGCTTGGGTGGCGGCGCGGGCGATGGCGATGGCTTCGGGGTTGAGGCGGAGGGCTTGGGTTTGTAGGTAGTCTTGGATGGTGTGCATGGTTTTGTGGATGGGATTGGAGGTGGCAGGTAGGTGGGGGAGGGGGTGGGGATAATCAAGGTTGGCGGCAGCCTGAAAATGGGTTGGGGCTTTGTGGTTTGTGCGCGTGATAGGTTGAGGCAGCCTGAAAATGGGTTGAAGCAGGTAAACAAACACGTTTTCAGGCTGCCTAATCATTTATACCAAAGGCAGCCTGAAACCCATCTCCGCTTACTTATCCAACCCCTCCTGCACCATCTCCGCCGCGCGCAGCACCGCACGCGCTTTGTTTTGCGTTTCCTGCCATTCCGCCTCCTCCGCCGAATCCGCCACAATGCCGCCGCCGCTTTGCACAAACAGCGTGTTGTTTTTAATCACCGCCGTGCGAATGGCAATCGCCAAATCCATATCGTTGTTAAAGCCCCAGCAGCCCACCGCGCCGCCGTAGATATTGCGTTTTTCGGGTTCCAATTCCTCAATAATTTCCAACGCGCGCACCTTAGGCGCACCCGACAGCGTGCCAGCGGGGAATGTTGCCGCCAAAATATCCATATTGTTCACGCCCGCTTTCAGGCTGCCTTCCACGTTGGACACGATGTGCATCACGTGCGAATATTTTTCAATCACCATTTTATCGGTAACGGCAACCTTGCCGATTTGGCTGATGCGCCCCACATCGTTGCGCCCCAAGTCAATCAGCATGGTGTGTTCGGCGATTTCTTTTTCATCGGCAAGCAGTTCGCGCGCGTTTTGCTCGTCTTGCTCGGGCGTTGCGCCGCGCAATCGCGTGCCCGCAATCGGGCGCACAATCACTTGATCGCGTTCGCGGCGCACCAAAATTTCGGGCGACGAGCCGACAATGTGAAAATCGCCAAAATCGTAGTAAAACAAATAAGGCGATGGGTTAAGCGTGCGCAGCGCGCGGTAAAGATGCAGCGGCTTGTCGTAAAACGGCAGGCTCATGCGCTGGCTGGGGACAACCTGCATACAGTCGCCGTTGAGAATGTAGTCGCGCACGCGGCGCACATACTCTTTATAACGCGCTTCGCCCGTGAGGTGCTGCGGCTCGGTTTTCAGGCTGCCTAATGACAGCGGAATGGCAACGGTTTGGCGCAATTTTTCGCGCAGGTTTTCCAGCTTTTCGCGGGCGATTTCGTAGCCTTGCGGGTCGCTGGGGTCGGCATACACAATCAGGTGAATTTTGCCGCTCAGGTTGTCTACCACCGCCAATTCTTGCGACAGCATCAGCAGAATATCGGGCGTGTTCAGCGGGTCGGCTTTTTCAGGCTGCTGTAAGCGGTGGGCGATGTGTTCAAAATAGTAGATGCTTTCGTAGCCAAAGTAGCCCACCAAGCCGCCTGTGAAACGGGGCAGGCTGGGGATTTCGGGCGTTTTAAATTGGGCGTGATACTGCGCGATGATGTCTAGCGGGTTGCTGTGGTGCGTTTGGATAAGCTGGTGATTTTGGTAGATTTCGGTGCGGTTGCCCGATACTTTGATGTAGTCGCGGCAGGGCAGCCCGATAAAGGAATAGCGTCCAAAGCGTTCGCCGCCGACCACGGATTCCAGCAGGTAGCTAAATGGCTGGTTGGCGAGTTTGAGATAGAGCGACAGCGGGGTGTCTAAATCGGCGAGCAGTTCTTGCACCAGCGGAATGCGGTTGTAGCCTTGCGCGGCTTGGGCTTGGTATTGGGATTTGGTAATCATGGTTGGGCTTTCTGGGATGATTTTCAGGCTGCCTACTATATCAAAAATAGCGGCAGGGCTTGTTGATTTGGAACTTAATTTGCTTAATGTATGCGATTAAAGTATTTATTTTAGACGACCGAGTGGCGCATCGCCTATGCTGCACCATAACTGGTTATAATCTCAAATCTTCTTATAAAATACCGCTATGTTTATGAAGCCCAGTTTTGTTTCCCGTTTATTCAACCATGTTTCGCATCAAAGCCACGAAGCCGCCGCTTGGCTGAAACGCTATGCCCACAATCCGCGCAATGTGGGCAGCATTTTGCCGTCTTCCAAAATGCTGGGGCGGGCGATGACGGCGGCAGCGTTGCGTTATGGGGCGCGGGATGCGCTGTTTATTGAGGCGGGCGCGGGCAACGGCGCGATTACGCGGGTGCTGGCGCAATCGCTGGCGGGGAGAAACCGTTTGGTGGCGTGCGAATTTTTGCCGTCGTTTGCGCTGGAATTGCAGCGCAGGCTGCCTGAAATCGAGGTGGCGTGTTGCAAGGTGCAGGATTTGCCGCATTAGCAGGAGGCGGGCAATAAAACGATTGTGTCGTCGCTGCCGTTTCGCAGTTTGGCGAAGGACGAGGCGCACGCTATTGGCTTGTTTTTGCAAAGCGAGTTGCACAAAAACCCGCAGTCTGTTTTGGTGCAGTTTACTTATGGGCTGAAAAATCCGATTCCGCTGTTGGCGGCGGATGCAAGCATTGAGAGTTTTCGGCACGCGGTGGTGTGGCGCAATTCGCCGCCTGCGGCGGTGTGGGTGTATCGGCTGGCAGCGGGGCGGGGATAGGCAGCCTGCGGAGCGTAGCGGAGTTGCGAAGCTAAAATCAATTTATCCAGCAAAAACCGTTTGGCGTGATACCAAACGGTTTTATTTTTTCAGGCTGCCTCAACGCTACAAAACGGCGTTCGCTGGCTCGTAGTGAATGATTTCACGGATTTTGTTTGCGCCATCCACCAGCACCACTTTGGGCTGATGCGCGGCGATTTCGGGCTCAGACAGTATCACATATGACATGATGATGACTATATCGCCCGCCTGCACCAGCCGCGCGGCTGCGCCATTTAGGCACACGATGCCGCTGCCGCGCTCGCCTGCGATGGTGTAGGTTTCAAAGCGTGCGCCGTTGTTGTTGTTCACAATTTGCACTTTTTCGTTCACGCAGATGCCTGCTGCGTCTAGTAGGTTTTGGTCGATGGTGATGCTGCCGACGTAGTTTAAGTCGGCTTGGGTTACGGTGGCGCGGTGGATTTTGCCGCCGAGCAGGGTTCTAAACATGGTGGTCGCTCAAAAATTTTGAAAGGCGCGGATTATACGCGGTTAATGGGTTTCAGGCTGCCTTGGGATATGGGGCAGCCTGAAAAAATGATTGATGCTTTGTGGTTAATTTTGGGTGTAGCTTTAACCATGCGTCTCATGCCGACGGGGCACTTACTTTTCTTTGCTTCGCCAAAGAATGAGAACCTGCATTCGCTATCTGCACGGCTGCTTTTGCATTCATTGAACACGCCTACTGCGTTGCCAAGCCAAGCTAATAGAACCACTATTAACTTGGCTTGTCGCCTTGTATTCGTATTCACTGAATACAAAATCCGCTCGCGCAGATAACGAATACAGGTTCTGGCAAAAGAAAAGCGACCCCGACGTGCAGGTTTGGCTGCGCCAAACTTCCCTCACTCCGCATCCTTTTTCGGCGCGTGCGAACTAGCCACGCTGCGCGTGTCGTCGGACAAGCGCACGCTTTTTCCCGAAAAAAGAATGCTCCATTCGGCTGAACGTAGGGGAGAGGCAGTAGTATTAAACGTAGCTGATGGATTAGGCAGCCTGAAAGCCAATCCATCCAGCAAAAAAAATCGTTTGGCAGAATACCAAGCGGTTTTGTTTTTTCAGGCTGCCTTTGGGGTGTGGATGGCTGCTGGTGTTTTTGGGTTTACAAGATGATGAGGCAGCCTGAAAACGAGGCAACGGCAGTTTCCAATCAGTTCAACTGGTAGGGTGTGTGAACTTGTTCACGCACCGCTTGGCAATGGCTAAACGGTGCGTGGCAAAGCCACACACCCTACTTATTCGGTTGAACAAAAATGGCAGCCTGAAAACGCATCAAGTACGTTTCAGGCTGCTTTGGGGCTAGGCGGGCAGGGCGTTTGGTTTGCACAGCATTGAGGCAGCCTGAAACCGCGTATTCATCGCTTACACCGCGCTATTTCACCAATTTCAGGCTGCGTTTTTTGGACGGCTCGCTGTTTGCGTTGCTGTTATCGGTGGGCGTTTCAGGCTGCCTAGGGGCTTCGCTTGGGGTGTAGGGTTCTACTTCAAAGCCCATGCCTTCGCCTGTTTCTTTGGCAAATAGGCTGATAACGTGCCCGATGGGGATCCAGATTTCTTGTGATACGCCGCCAAAGCGGGCGTGGAAGTTTACCCATTCGTTGTCAATAAACAGGTCTTTGGTGGCGGTGGGGCTGATGCTGAGCACGATTTGGTCGTCTTGCACATATTGGGCGGGCACGCGGGTGTGTTCGTTTACCCATACGGCGATGTAGGGCGTGTTGCCGTTGTCCAGGCACCATTCGTATAGGGCGCGGATAAGGTAGGGTTTGGTGGAGGTGGATGAGGTCATGTTGGTCTCCTAAATTATTGAATAGGTATGCAAAGCCCCTTTGCGGGTAAACAAAGGGGCAGCCTGAAAACGATTTTATTTGCGCATGGCTTTTTCGGCGGGGGTGAGGGCTTCGGCAAACGCGGGGCGTTGGAAGATGCGCTCGGCAGATTTGAGCAACGGCGCGGCGGATTTGCCCAGTTTGATGTCGTAGTGTTCCAAGCGCCAGAGCAGGGGGGCGAGGGCAACGTCAATCATGGAAAAATCGTCGCCCAGCACATATTTGTTTTTGGCGTAAGCAGGGGCAATCATGGTTAGACCTTGCGCGATGGCTTCGCGGGCTTTGGCTTGTTCTTTGGCGGTGGCGGCTTGGTTTTCCAGCGTGGCAACGTGCACAAACAATTCTTTTTCTAGGCGGAACAGCACCAGCCGCCCGCGCCCGCGCATCACGGGGTCGGCGGGCATGAGCTGCGGATGGGGGAAGCGTT
>ERZ772807.1677-NODE-1677-length-12096-cov-5.862885_pt1 | contig 12096 bp, 9 predicted proteins | sample MGYA00511472_ERZ772807 | MGnify/ENA primary metagenome ERZ772807 (study PRJEB29015, sample SAMEA2737947) | human oral metagenome | biome: human oral; feature: human-associated habitat; material: dental | place: China | collected 2039 ...
GACGCAGGTGGCGGTGTCGTCGATGAAGGCGCGGTCATGACTGGCCAGCAGGACGGGTCCCTCCCAACCGTGGAGGGTCTCGGAGAGGAAGGCGATCGCCCCGTCGTCCAGGTGATTGGTCGGCTCATCCAGGACGAGCGCGGCGGGGCGGGCGATCAGAGCAGCGGCCAGAGCGAGGCGGCCGCGCTGGCCGGGCGACAGGGACGCCGGCTCGCGCGAGCGCGCCGGGGCCTCGGCAAGGCCTCCGAGCCCGAGACCGGCGAGCACCGAGGCGATGCGGATGTCCAGGTTCCATGCATCTGCCGCGGTCATGGCGGCGAGGAGCTCGTCGTAATCGCGGGTGAGAGCGTTGTCGTCGGGGCGCGAGGCCAGTCGTGCGGTGATCGTCTCGAAGCGCGCGGTCATGGATCGCAGGGGCGCGGTAACGGCATCGAGGTAGTCGCCGACGTCGCCGGTGCGGGCCAGGACGTCGGGAACGGGAGCGACGGCAGGGGCCCTGAGCGTGCCGGAGTCGGGGACGAGGTCACCCGTGACAAGGCGCAGGAGGGTGGTCTTGCCGCAGCCATTGGGGCCGACGAGGCACGCGCGCTCCCCGTCGCCGACGGTGAGGGTGACGCCATCGAGAAGCGGCTCCGCGGTGAAGGAGAACGACACGGACTCGAGTCGGATCGCAGGCACGGCGCATCCTTTCGGTAAGGCGGTGAGACGGGTCGCGGGATGCCCGAGCGACCATGGCGCTCGTCCCCGCGACCGTAGCAGCGGAGCGCGTTGAGGGGCGATCGGGTGCGCCCACCGCGGTTCCTCCCCGGCCCTCGCCGATGCTCTCCGGCCGCATCATCGTCCGCGAGCCGATGCCGAGCGGTCCCGCGCACCGCGCCGAGCACGTAGAGTGGTGGTTATTGCTGCCATCCCGCAGTAAGACACTCCCGGCACCGCCGGGCGCGAACGGAAATGGCCGGAGGCTCCTCCGGATCCACCCCGTCAATTCATAAAGGAGCACACGTGACTGAGAACACGCAGCCCGAGACCGCCCTGGATTCCACCACCACGTCCGCGAAGGAGTCCCCCTCCGCCATGGCTGCGACCACCGTCGACGCCGAGCCGCCTCGTGAGCACGCTGTCGAAGCGGGCGCCGGGGCCGGTTCCGACACGACTGAGTCGGCCGATTCGACCGCCGTCGACAACAGCGGGTCCGCACACGCGGATGAAGCGGCCGTCCCCCGCCCCCATGCTGATTCCGTCGAATCGGTTGAGGCTGATTCGGCCGAGTCCCCTGACTCCACTGACTCCACCGCCCAGGCCCCCACCGGGGCGGAGGAGGTCGCCCCCCAGCCCCCCGGCTCGCAGCCCCCGGAGGCGGGGAGTGGCCCGAAGCAGAGCCACGGGCAGGATTCGCCATCCGCTCCGCCGAAGGCGGTGAGCGTGCCCGCCGATCCCGAGATCGACCCCGAGGAGGCCATGGACGCCGCCAAGTGGGGCCGTGTCGACGGCGAGGGCAGGGTCTACGTCCAGGACAACGGCACCGAGCGCGAGGTCGGGCAGTTCCCCGATGCGCCCGTCGCCGAGGCCATGGCCTTCTACGTGCGACGCTTCCTGGATCTCAAGGCCACGGTCGACCTGTTCGCGACCCGCCTGCCGCAGCTCAGCGTCCGGGAGATCGACTCGACGCTGAAGTCGATCGAGCAGTCCCTGGCGGAACCTGCCGCCGTCGGCGATCTGGACGGTCTGCGCGCCCGATTCGCCGCCCTCAGAACCGTCGCCGCCGAGCGCCGCGCGGCAGTCGCGGCCGAGCGCGCCGCCGCGAAGGAGCAGGCCCTGAAGGATCGCACTGCCATCGTCGAGCGCGCCGAGGCCATCAGCGCCCAGGATCCCGCCCGAACCCAGTGGAAGAGCTCGGGTGCCGAGCTGCGCGAGCTGTTGGAGCGGTGGAAGGAGGCCCAGCGCCGCGGCCCGCGCCTGGACCGTCCCACCGAGGACGGGCTGTGGAAGCGCTTCAGTCACGCGCGCACCGCCTTCGACCGCCATCGCCGCCAGTTCTTCAGCGAGCTCGACGCCAAGCAGGCGCAGGTCAAGGCCGCCAAGGAGGCGCTCATCAAGCGAGCCGAGGAGCTCTCCGGCTCGACCGATTGGGCGGGGACCTCCGCCAAGTACCGGGGATTGCTGGAGGAGTGGAAGAAGGCGGGCCGCGCATCCCGCAAGGAGGACGATGCCCTGTGGGCCCGGTTCCGCGCGGCTCAGCAGGTGTTCTTCGACGCGCGCCGTGCCAAGGACGCAGCCGCCGACGCCGAGTACGCCGAGAACCTCAAGGTCAAGGAGGCCCTCCTCGCCAAGGCCGAGGCGCTCCTGCCGGTCAAGGACGTCAGGTCCGCCAAGAGGGCCCTGCGCCCCATCCAGGACGCCTGGGAGGAGGCCGGACGGGTCCCCCGCGGAGCCGTGCGTCGCATCGAGGGCCGCATGCGTGCCGTCGAGGACGCCATCCGCGAGGCGGAGAACGCCGAGTGGCGCCGCACCGACCCGGAGACCAAGGCCCGCGCCGAGGGACTGGCCGGCCAGCTCGAGAGCTCGATCGCCGAGCTGGAGAAGGACCTCGCGGCAGCCGCGTCCGCCGGCGACGCGAAGAAGGTCGCCGAGGCTGAGGCCGCGCTGACCGCCCGGCGCGCCTGGCTCGAGCAGGTGCGCCGCTCCGCCCGCGCCTGACGCGCATTCCACCGGTCTCCCCCGATGAGACCGGCGACGCGACGCCCTGAGGCCGACGCGAGACGTCCGGCCCCAGGGCGTCTGCTCGCGCATCCGCGCAAGAACTCCTGCGAAGACGATACCCGGGTGCCCGCCCCTGCGCTCGTCGGGGGGCGTGCCGACCTTATCCACAAGCCCCCGAATCCCTGGCGCAATGCGAACGAACCGCCCCACCATGGGATCATGCCCGTCCTCCCCGTGCTCCCCGCGCCGTCCACGACCTCCGCACCGAGTCGCGCCTCCTGCCCGCCAGGATCCTCACGCGACGTGAGCGCGCGAGCGGTGCTCGCCCGTTTCCGGCCCCGCGTCTTCGATCCCGCGCTGGGTCCCCTACGTCCCCAGGAACTGGCAGCGCTGCGCTGCCGTGGACTCGACGAGCGGATCCTGACATGCATAGGCGCCATCACGATGCCTCGCGACCTGGTGCGCACCGCCGGTGCGCGCGCCCGGGCGCTGGCTGCCGCCGTGCCCGACGGCGGCATCATCATCACGGAGTCGGCCATGTGGGTGCACCTGGGCGGAGAACCTCCCCCCACCATTCACGTGGCCCACCCGGGCCGTCGCGGCTGGACCCGGGCGATCTCCTACTCACGCATGGCGATACCGCCCGAAGAGGTCGAGGCCGTCGGGGGCGTGCCCTGCTCCGCACTCGCCCGAGCAGTGGTCGATGTGGCCAGAACCGCGCCGCCCGCACGCGCGGTGGAGGCGGTGATCCGGGCTCGCGACGCCGGGCTGAGCCGCAACCGTCTCAACATCGCGCTTCTGACCTGCCAGGGCGCGGCACGGCGCGGACGGCCCCGGGCCACCCGCATCATCGACGCCATCATGCCGCCGCACCACTCGCCTGGGAGGCGGCCCCGCCCCGTCGAGGCTCAGACGTGATGACGGCGCGTGGTGGAGGTCGTGCGACGTGCCTCGAAAACGCCGTCGATGCGCCGCAGAGACGACAGCGTGTAGTCCAGATGGCCCGCCTCGGCCAGCTCGACGACGAAGCGGGCCGTGACAACACGGTCGCGCGACGTGCCGATGGTGGCGCTCATGAGGTTGACATGGTTATCGGCCAGGACCCGGGTGATGTCCGCCAGCAACCCCCCGCGGTCCAGGGCCTCGACCTCGACCTGGACGAGGTAGGCGCTCTGGGCGTGCTCCGCCCAGTGCACCGACAGGATGCGCTCGGGCTCGTGCTTGAGCTGATCGACATTCTGGCAGTCGCTCCGGTGCACCGAGATGCCCGAGCCGCGGGTGATGAAACCGATGATCGGATCTCCGGGCATGGGGGTGCAGCATCGGGCGAGCTTGACGTAGACATCGCCCTCATCCATGCCGTCCACGATGACGCCGGTGTCGGCCGTCCTGGTTCGGTGGTGCCCCGTGGTGGCCTTGGTCGGCAGGACGCCCTCCGCGAGGGTCTCCTCCGCGCCCGCCTCCCCGCCCATGGCGTTCACGAGGGTCTCGACGACGTGCTGGGCGGAGACGTGCCCCTCGCCGACAGCCGCGTACAGGCCGTCGATATCGCCCTTGTCGAGCGTCTGGGCCACGTCCATGAGCGAGTCATGACTCATGAGTCGTTGGATCGGCAGGTCCTTCTTGCGCATGGCCCGGGCGATCGCGTTCTTGCCCGCCTCGATCGCCTCCTCGCGGCGCTCCTTGGAGAACCACGAGCGGATCTTGTTGCGCGCGCGGGTCGAGCCCACGAACGTCAGCCAGTCCCGGCTGGGACCGGCGCCCTGCGCCTTGGAGGTGAAGACCTCGACGGTGTCGCCGTTCTCGAGTCTCGTGTCCAGCGGCACGAGACGGCCGTTGACACGCGCCCCCACGGTGCGGTGCCCGACCTCCGTGTGCACGGCGTAGGCGAAGTCGACCGGCGTGGAGGCACTGGACAGCGCCAGGACATCGCCCTTGGGAGTGAAGACGTAGACCTGGGTGCCGGCCATCTCGTAGCGCAGCGAGTCCAGGAACTCGGTGGGATCCTGCGTCTCCTTCTGCCAGTCGACGAGCTGGCGCAGCCATCCCATCTCTCCCGCGTCGGAGTCCCCGGGGGCGCCACCCAACGGCGTGGGCCCCGTGGCATTCGGATCCTCCTTGTACTTCCAGTGAGCGGCCACGCCGTACTCCGCCATGCGGTGCATCTCCGCCGTGCGGATCTGGATCTCCACCGGCTTGCCGCCCGGACCGACGACGGTCGTGTGCAGGGACTGGTAGAGGTTGAACTTGGGCACCGCGATGTAGTCCTTGAAGCGCCCGCTCATGGGCGTCCATCGGGAGTGCAAGGAGCCCAGGACGGCGTAGCAGTCCTGGACGGAGTCCACAATGACGCGCACCGCCACCAAGTCGTAGATGTCGTCGAACTCCTTGCCCCGCACGATCATCTTCTGATAGATCGAGTAATAGTGCTTCGGACGGCCGGTGACGACTCCCTTGATCTTGCTGACGCGCAGATCCTCCTCGATCTGGAGGCGAACCTGGCGCAGGTACTCCTCCCGGGCGGGGGCCCGCTCGGCGACCATGTGCTCGATCTCGTCGTACACGCCCGGGTAGAGCGCCTTGAAGGAGCGGTCCTCCAGCTCCCACTTGATGGCATTCATGCCCAGCCGGTGCGCGAGCGGGGCGTAGATCTCCAGGGTCTCCTTGGCCTTGCGGGCGGCATTGTCCGCTGAGACGTATTTCCACGTGCGGGCATTGTGCAGGCGGTCGCCGAGCTTGATGACGATCACGCGGATGTCCTTGGACATGGCGACGATCATCTTGCGAACCGTCTCCGCCTGAGCGGCGTCCCCGTACTGGAGCTTGTCGAGCTTGGTGACGCCATCGACGAGCAGGGCGATCTCGTCGCCGAAGTCGCCGCGCAGTCGTTCCAGGGAGTAGTCGGTATCCTCCACGGTGTCGTGCAGCAGGGCGGCGGCGAGGGTCTGCGGGGTCATCCCGAGCTCGGCCAGGATGGTCGCCACCGCAACCGGGTGGGTGATGTACGGCTCGCCGGACTTGCGCCTCTGACCGGCATGCGCCTTCTCCGCCACCTCGTAGGCGCGCACGATGAGACTCGTATCGGCCTTGGGATGATTGGCGCGCAGGGCCCGCATGAGGGGCTCGATGGCCGCAGGCGTCGAATGCCCCCGTGATCCGAACCATGCCAGACGGCTGCGCACGCGCGACCCCGGGACGACGGTCTGCCCGCCGGCGTCGCTGCTCCTGGTCTCCGTCATGACCGGATCATAGCCGCGCCGGGCGGCGCGTTCTCGCCGGGATCCGCCCGGTCCGCGGTCCGACGGCGGGCCGGACGTCAGACGTTGGGGAAGACGACGACGGAGTCGATGCTCCGGCCGGGCAGCTTCGCGCGCCCGCCCAGGCCCGCCAGCTCCAGCAGCATGCACACGGCCTCGATCTTCGCCCCGGCCCGTTCGAGCAGGTTGATGGAGGCCGAGGCGGTGCCGCCGGTGGCCAGGACGTCGTCGATGACCAGGACCCTCTGGCCGGGCACGACCGTCTCCGGGCGCAGCTCCATGCGGGCCGTGCCGTACTCCAGGTCGTAGTCGACGCCCACGACCGGGCCGGGGAGCTTGCCCCCCTTGCGCACGGTGAGCATGCCGATGCCCAGGCGCACGGCCAGCGGCGCGGCCAGGATGAAGCCGCGCGACTCCAGCCCGGCGACGGCGTCGATGCGGCCGCGGTAGTGGCCGGCCAGCCCGTCGATGAGGGTGGCGAAGGCCTCGCCGTTGGCCAGCAGCGGGGTGATGTCGCGGAACAGGACGCCGGGCTCGGGGAAGTCGGGGATCTCGCGCAGGTTGTCCAGGACGAGCTCGGTCAGCTCGGCCGGCAGGGGCAGGGCGGTCATGAGCGCCTCCTTCTCTTGGTCAGGTTCTTGGGCTGGGCGCTCACGCCCAGGTGGTGGCCGGGCACGAGGGGCGAGGCGGCCGGGGCGGCGGCCAGGGCCTCGCGCTCGTCGTCGTCGGCGGCCTGCTCCAGGCGCCGGCCGCGGGCGACGGCGACCCGCTCGGCCTGCTCGCGCACGCCCTTCTCCCGGCTGCGCATGTCCACCAGCAGTGGTGTGGCCAGGAAGACCGAGGACAGGGTCCCGGCGATCATGCCGATGAACAGGGTCAGGGCGATATCGCGCAGGGTGCCCGCGCCCAGGATGAAGGCGCCCACGACGAGCAGCGAGGCGACGGGCAGGACCCCGACCACGGAGGTGTTGATGGACCGGATGAAGGTCTGGTTGACCGCCAGGTTGGCCAGCTCGGCGTAGGTCGAGCGGGTCTGGGCCTCGAAGGCCTCCGTGTTCTCGCGGATCTTGTCGAAGACGACGACCGTGTCGTACAGGGAGTAGCCGAGGATGGTGAGCACGCCGATGATGGTGGCGGGGGTGACCTCGAAGCGGGAGGCGGCGTAGACGCCCACGGTGATGATGATGTCGTGGGTCAGGGCCAGCAGCGCCGCCGCCGCCATCTTCCAGGTGCGGAAGTAGGCCCAGATGAGGGCGCCGACCAGCAGGAAGAAGATGACCAGGCCGCGCACGGCCTTGCCGGTCACGTCCGAGGACCAGGTCGGGCCGATCGTCGTGGCGGACACGTTGGCGGCGTCCACGCCGTAGGCCTGGGCCAGGGCGGCGCTCAGGGAGTCGGAGGCGGCCTTGCTCAGCTCATTGGTCTGCACCCGCACCGAGGACGAGCCCATGGTCGTCACCGCGGAGCTGGCGGACAGCCCCTGAGCGCTCAGGACGTCGTTGGCGGGGCCCTCGGAGGGGGAGGACACGCCGGTCACGGTCACCTCGGTGCCGCCCTTGAAGTCGATGCCGGGGTTGAGGCCGGGCCTGACCACGAGGATCGCGGAGACGGCGATGACGACGGCGGCGATGGTGTACCAGATGCGCCGCTTGGCGATGAAGGGGATGGAGGTGCGGCCCGAGTAGAGCTCGTTGCCGAGGGTGGCGAGGCTCTTCACTTGCCCTCACCGTCCTTTCCGCTGGTGGCCGCCTCGACGGCGTCGGCGTCGTCGGGCCCGGTCGATTCGGGCGGTCCGGGGTCGACTCCGGCCCCGGAGTCCGCGGTGCGCTCGGCGGCCCGGGCCTTGCGGCGGGCCAGGGAGCCCACGACGGCGTCGGCGGCCGCCTGGCGACCCCTGCCGTAGGCGGCCAGGGACCGGGCGCCCAGGTGCTCGGGGTCCAGGCCGGACAGGCGGTGGCCCTCGCCGAAGAAGCGGATGCGCAGGATCTGCACCATCATCGGGTGGGTGAAGAGGATGATGATGGCCAGGTCGACGACGGTGGTCACGCCCAGGGTGAAGGCGAAGCCCTGCACGCCGCCCACGGCCAGGAAGTACAGCACGATGGCGGCCACGAGGTTGACGGCGTCGGAGACGATGATGGTGCGCCGGGCGTGCGTCCACCCCTCGTCGACGGCGGCCACCAGGGTCCTGCCGTGGCGGACCTCGTCGCGGACCCTCTCGAAGTAGATGATGAAGGAGTCCATGGTGATGCCGATGGAGATGATGAGCCCGGCCACGCCCGCCAGGGAGAGCCGGTATCCCATCGACCAGGACAGCAGGGCGATGACCAGGTAGGTCGATGCGGCGGCCGCGATCAGGGAGGCCACGGCGACCACCGCCAGGCCCCGGTACTGCCACAGCAGGTAGACGATGATGAGCAGGAAGCCGATGAGTCCGGCGATGAGCCCGTTGCGCAGCTGCTCGGTGCCCAGGGTCGCGGAGATCTGCTGCTCGGACTGGACGGTGAAGGTCAGCGGCAGGGAGCCGAAGGAGAGCTGGTTGGCCAGCGTCTTGGCCTGCGCCTGGGTGAAGCCGCCGGTGATCTGCACGCGCCCGTCGGTGATGGGCGCCACGACGGAGGGGTTGAAGCCCGAGGCCATGATGGTCAGGCCGTCCAGGACGATGGCGAACTGCGCCTTCTGCGAGTCGGTGCTCTGGGCTCCGTTCTGGTCGGAGCCGGCGGCGGCGGCCTTGTCGCGGTAGGCGAGCAGCCGCTTGGAGACCTCGGCGAAGGCGGCGGTGCCCTCCTTGTCGAATTCCAGGGAGACGACCCAGTTGTTCGTCGTCGTCCCCTGGTCGGTGGTCTCCAGCCCGGCGTTGGCGTTGGCGATGTCCGTGCCGGCGATGTCCGCCGGGCCCAGGACGTAGGTGGCGCCCGAGCCGTCCTTGGCGCAGGAGATGACGGCCACGGACGGGTCCTGCGCCTGGCCGGTGAGGTTCTCCGGCGCCTTGCAGTCGGTCATGTAGGCGTCGTAGAGGAGCTGCTCGGTGATCCAGCTGTCGGAGGAGTCGTCCTGCGAGGTGGCCGGCAGCGGGTCGGAGCCGATGGCGCCGTCGCCGTTGACGTCGGCCATGGACGTGGCGACCTCCTCGGGGGTGACGGTCGTCAGGGCCGTCGGGGCGGGCGTCGGCGCCGCGCTCGCGCCCTCCTGGGCGCCCTCGGCGCCCGCCTGGTCCGTGGCCTGCTCCGTCGCGCCCTCGGCGCCCCCCTCCTCGGAGTCCGTCTGGTCCGCCGTGGGCTCGGCGGCGGGGGCCGTGGTCTGCGCGGGGGCCGTGGCCGGGGCGCCGGCCGAGGCGGAGGCCGCCTGCTGGGCGATCTGGTTGCGCACCTGGGCGAGAGTGGCGGCCGAGCCCTGGATGACGCGGATGACCGGGCGGAAGTAGAGCACGGCCGAGGTGCGCACCAGCTCCAGGGTCTCGGGGCTGGGGGCGCCGGGCAGCGAGACGACGATGTTCTGCCCGCCCTGGCGGGAGATCTGCGCCTCGGAGACGCCGGAGGCGTCCACGCGCTGACGGATGACCCCGATGGCCTCGTTGACGTTCTCGTCGGTGATCTCCGACCCGTCCGTGGTCGTGGGGGTCAGGATGATCTGGGTGCCGCCCTCCAGGTCGAGCGCGAGGCCCGGCGTCATGGTGGTGCGGTGCGTCGCCGTCCCGAAGGCCAGGGCGGAGTAGCCCACGACGACGGCGAGGAGCAGCGTCAGGAGGCGGCGCCCCGGGTGCTTGGTCTGCTTTCTGGACACGCGGTCTCTTCCTCAGGAGGGTTCTCGGTGGCGGGCGGTGGCGGCGGTCAGGCGCGGCGGCCCTCGCCCTCGACGGCGTCGGCGTCCCCCGCCCCGGAGGCGGCGTCGTCGGCGTCCTCCGCCTCGGGGGCGGCGTCGTCATCGGCGATGTCGGCGATGAGGCCGGCGACGTCGTCCTGGGCGTCCTGCGCCTCGCCGTCCTGCGCCGTGGAGGCGAAGGGGGGCTCCTCGGCGCCGAGGATGGCGCTCTTCTCCCACAGGGACTCGTCCCCCAGCGGCGTGGCGAGGGTGACGACGTCGCCGTCGATCTCCACGACCGTGCCGTAGAAGCCCGCCCGGGTCTTGACCCAGTTCCCGACCACCAGGGCCTCGTCGGTGCGGCGCTTCTGCTCCTCGAGCATCTTCTGCTGCTGCCTGTTCGCAAAGCGCGAGACGAGCATGAGGCCGACGAGCATGATCAGGACCATCCACAGCATCGAGTGTTCTCCGTTCCGGGGTCGGGGCGCCCCGGTCAAGAGGGGCCTCCGTGAGTCTAGGCCACCGGTCAAGCGCGCCGGGTGTGAGACGCGACCGCCCGCATCACGGGCCGGTCACGGGCGGGCTCACGCGAAGAGCGCCCCGCCGGGCGGGGCGGCCAACCCCAGGTGCTCGTAGGCGGCCGACGTGGCCTGCCGGCCGCGCGGCGTGCGCACCACCAGGCCCTCGCGCACGAGGTAGGGCTCGGCGACCGTCTCGACCGTCTCCGGCTCCTCCCCCACGCTGACCGCCAGCGTGGTCAGGCCCACGGGCCCCGCGGCGAAGCGGGTGCACAGCGCCTGGAGCACGGCCCTGTCGAGGCGGTCCAGGCCCAGGGCGTCGACCTCGAAGACCTCCAGGGCCGCGCGCGCGGCCACCAGGTCCAGGCGCCCGGGCGTGCCGTGGACCTCCGCCCAGTCCTGGACGCGGCGCAGGAGGCGGTTGGCGATGCGCGGGGTGCCGCGCGAGCGCCGGGCGAGCTCCCCCGCCGCCTCCTCCTCCAGGTCCACGCCCAGCAGGCCGGCGGAGCGGGCCAGGATGCGCGAGAGCTCGCCCGGCCCGTAGTACTCCAGGTGCCCGGTGAAGCCGAAGCGGTCGCGCAGCGGCGCGGGCAGCAGCCCCGCCCGGGTCGTGGCGCCCACGACGGTGAAGGGCGGCAGGGACAGCGGGATGGAGGTCGCCCCCGGCCCCTTGCCGACGACGACGTCGACCCGGTAGTCCTCCATCGCCAGGTAGAGCATCTCCTCGGCGGTGCGGGCCAGGCGGTGGATCTCGTCGATGAACAGCACGTCGCCCTCCTCCAGGGAGGACAGGATGGCGGCCAGGTCGCCGGCGTGCTGGATCGCCGGGCCCGAGGTCAGCCGCAGGGAGCCGCCGACCTCGGCGGCGATGATCATGGCCAGGGTCGTCTTGCCCAGTCCGGGGGGGCCGGACAGCAGCACGTGGTCGGGGCAGGTCCCCCGCGCCAGGGAGGCGCGCAGGACGACGGAGAGCTGGCCGCGCACGACCTCCTGGCCCACGAAGTCCTCCAGGCGCCTGGGGCGCAGGGCCGCCTCGGCGGCGCGCTCGGTCTCATCGGCGCCCGACCCGACGAAGCGCCCCTCAGACACGGCGACCGCCTCCGAGCCGGCGCAGCGAGGCCCGCAGCAGCTCGGGGACCGCCAGGACGGCGTCCTGCCCCGCCTCGTCCCGGTGGGCGGCCTCGGCGGAGGCGACGGCCCGGGTCGCCACGGCCTCGTTCCACCCCAGCTGGACCAGGGCGGCCACGACGTCGGGGTTCGCGGCCGCCCCGTCCGGCGGGGCCGTTCCGGCGTCCGCGGCGGGGCCGTCGCCGGAGGGCGGGCCGAGCTTGTCGGCCACGTCGATCATGACCCGCTGGGCGCCCTTGGGCCCCAGCCCCGGCACCCGCTTGAGGGCGGCGACGTCGTCGGCGGCGACGGCCCGGCGCAGGGCGTCGGGGGTGTGGACCGCCAGGATCGCCAGTGCCAGCTTGGCGCCCACGCCCTTGGCGCCCAGCAGGACCCGGAAGCAGTGGCGCTCGTCGGCGTCGGCGAAGCCGTAGAGGGTCAGGGCGTCCTCGCGCACCACCAGCTCGGTGTGCACGAAGCCCTCCTCGCCCGTGCGCAGGCCCGCCAGGGTCGCCGGGGTCGCCCGGAAGGCCATGCCGACGCCGCCGACCTCGATGACCGCCCCGGTCAGCGAGGTCTCGAGCACGGTGCCGCGCAGGGAGGCGATCATGCGGATCCTCCTTCGGAATGTCGAACGTCTGTACGAACTGTACCAGGGGCGGCGTCGGCGCCGGGCGCGGCGCGAGACCCGCCGGCGCCCGGTGTCAGGGGGC
>ERZ772807.1683-NODE-1683-length-12077-cov-84.036267_pt1 | contig 12077 bp, 8 predicted proteins | sample MGYA00511472_ERZ772807 | MGnify/ENA primary metagenome ERZ772807 (study PRJEB29015, sample SAMEA2737947) | human oral metagenome | biome: human oral; feature: human-associated habitat; material: dental | place: China | collected 2039 ...
AGGCAAAGGCTGCGGTAGCGAATACTTCGAAGAAGCCTTCTACCCACAGGTGAACTACCCACCAGCGCCAGTATTCCATCACGGCAATCGGGGATTTTTCGCCGTAGAACAGACCGGGTGCGTAGAACACGCCTACACCGACCATGGAGGCAACGAAGATTGCCAGCAGGTTTTTGTCCACGCCTTTTTCTTTAAAGGCGGAGATGGTGCAGCGCAGCATCAGGAACAGCCACAACAGCAGGCCGACCATCAGCAGGAGTTGCCAGAAACGACCCAAGTCGAGGTATTCGTAACCTTGGTGTCCGAACCAGAAGTTGAATTGAGGAGGAAGGACGTGCGTCAAGGCGAAGAAGTTACCTGCGTAAGAACCGCCGACTACGATGAACAGGGCGATGTAGAGGAAGTTTACGCCGGCGCGTTGGAACTTGGGATCTTTGCCGCCGTTAACAATCGGAGCCAGGAACAGACCTGCTGTCAGGAAGCCGGTTGCAATCCAGAAGATGGCGGATTGGATGTGCCAAGTACGGGTCAATGCGTAAGGGAACCAGTCGGACATTTCGAAGCCGAGTGCTTCGTCGATGCCGTAGAAACCTTGACCTTCGACGGTGTAGTGTGCAGTCAGACCGCCCAGTAACACTTGTACCACAAATAGGGCGACTGTCAGGAAGACGTATTTGCCCAATGCTTTTTGGGAAGGAGTCAGCTGTACTTTGGAAATCGGGTCTTCAGTCGGAACTTCTACTTCTTCGTGTTTGGTCAGGAAGGAGTAACCCCACATCAGCAAGCCGATACCCATCAAGAGCAATACAACGCTGGTGAACGACCACATATAGTTTTCAGTAGTCGGTACGTTGTTGATCAAAGGCTCGTGCGGCCAGTTGTTGGTGTAGGTGAAAGTTTCGTCGGGACGGTTGGTCGAAGCAGACCATGAAGTCCAGAAGAAGAAGTTGAACAGTTTTTCACGCGCTTCTTTACTTGGCAATGTGTTGTTTTTCATTGCGAAGTGTTCGCGGGTCGTCTGAAGGGCGGGATCATCGCTGTATACGCCGTGGTAGTAAGGCAGGATGCTCTCAATGGCTTTGACACGGGTATCGCTGATGACGACGCTGCCGTCTTCTTTAATACGGCTTTGGTTGCGATATTCGTCGGCAAGGCGGGTTTTCAGTACGGCTTGTTCTTCAGGAGAAACTTCGTTGAATTTTTTGCCGTAAGTCTCTTGCGCAGTCAAATCCAACCATGCGACAAGCTCGCGGTGCAGCCAGTCGGCTGTCCAGTCCGGAGCTTGGTATGCGCCGTGTCCCAATACGGAACCGACTTCCATACCGCCGGTGGTTTGCCAAGCAGACTGACCTGCCAAAATATCGTCTTTGGTCATCAGCTGAGTGCCTGATGCCGAAACGACTCTTTCAGGGTAAGGCGGGGCTTTTTTATAAACCTCGCTGCCCATGTAGCCAAGAATGGTAAAGCAGACTGCCAGGACGGCAAACAGCAAGTACCATAACTTCTTGTACTGTCCCATTTCAGAACTCCTTATTTTGGTAAAAAGTGGTTGCTTATAAATTCATACTATATGAATGTTAAAGATTGTAGCACTCTTTTCAGGCAAAAGAAATATTCTCTTAACAACAATCTTTAAAAAACAGATATATAGTTAATAATAATTCTTATTATCAAAAATACGATGGCATTTTTGTAAAGAATTGGATAAAACATGTGAACAATAATAGACGATTTGATGTAGTTTTATCTAGTTATTAAGTAGTAAAACAGGTAGTAAAAGTTCATCTTTGATGAACTAATTGATTTAGGTCAAGATATAGCGGTAAAACCACCTACATAATCCTACAAAAGTTCACAAGAGATGCCTTTCAGACGACCCGGAATAAAGCAGTTTGAAAGAGCCGAAAGCGGTATGCCGCGGACGACAAAGGTTGAAAAAATATACCCTGACCTTCTTAAAATAGTTATTAAAGGAAATGACAACTATGAAACGCCAAGCTTTAGCTGCAATCATTGCTTCAGTTTTTGCTTTAGCCGCCTGTGGTGAGCAAGCTGCCCAAAAACCTGCCGAGCAAACCGCTTCCGCTACTGCAACTGCCGAAGCTCCTGCTTCCAGCACTGAGGCTGCTGCCGAAACTCCTGCAGCCGATCTGCCTGTTATCGACGCGGTAACTACCCACGCTCCTGAAGTTCCACCTGCTATCGACCGCGACCATCCTGCACGCGTACGCGTCAAAATGGAAACCATCGAAAAAACCATGAAAATGGACGATGGCGTGGAATACCACTACTGGACATTTGACGGCGACGTTCCAGGCCGCATGATCCGTGTACGCGAAGGCGATACCGTAGATATCGAATTCTCTAACAACCCGTCTTCTACCGTACCGCACAACGTTGACTTCCACGCTGCTACCGGTCAAGGCGGTGGTGCAGAAGCCAGCTTCACTGCTCCGGGCCGTACTTCTACATTCAGCTTCAAAGCCCTGCAACCCGGTCTGTACATCTACCACTGTGCCGTTGCTCCTGTCGGTATGCACATCGCCAACGGTATGTACGGTCTGATCTTGGTTGAACCTAAAGAAGGTCTGCCTAAAGTGGACAAAGAGTTCTACATCGTACAAGGCGACTTCTACACCAAAGGTAAAAAAGGTGCGCAAGGCCTGCAACCGTTCGATATGGACAAAGCCATCGCCGAACAACCTGAATACGTTGTATTTAACGGTCACGTAGGCGCTATCGCCGGCGACAACGCCCTGAAAGCTAAAGCAGGCGAAACCGTCCGTATGTACGTGGGTAACGGTGGTCCGAACCTCGTTTCTTCCTTCCACGTTATCGGTGAGATCTTCGACAAAGTTTACGTAGAAGGTGGCAAACTGATCAACGAAAACGTACAAAGTACCTTGATTCCTGCCGGTGGCGCAGCGATTGTTGAATTCAAAGTTGACATCCCTGCAAGCTACACCTTGGTTGACCACTCTATCTTCCGTGCGTTCAACAAAGGCGCGTTGGGTCAATTGAAAGTAGAGGGCGCAGAAAACCCTGAAATCATGACCAAAAAACTGGAAGACAAAGCCTATGTAGGTAGCGGTGCAGCTTCAGCTCCTGCCGCTTCTGCTCCAGCTGATTCAGCAGCGCCTGCTTCCGCAGCATCTGCAGGTAAAGGCGGCTACTAATCTAGCGATCTCGGTATAGAAACAGAAAAAAGCCACTGCTGTTCCGGCTGATGCAAGGACAACAGTGGCTTTCTTCCACGACCAATCGAAAGATTGGTTTTTCAGACGACCTCTCAAGCATCAAAGGTCGTCTGAAAAACCGGTTTCAAGCATTCACGAACCCGACAAGCCAAAAGCACAATAATCAGACGGCTTCTAAGGATTTTTATCCGGTTTCGCTATATAATCAAAGCCTAATAATCCCCGTATTCAGATTAGAAAGCCCGTTATGAAACTCATACCACTCATCGCCCTATTTACCCTTATCGCAAGCGGCAGTGCAGCGGCGGCCGAAATGGCAAAAGTTGAAGGCGGCAGCTACCGCCCGCTCTATCTGAAAAAAGAGACCAACCTTATCAAAGTCAAACCCTTCCAAATCGACAAGTATCCCGTTACCAATGCCGAATTTGCAGAGTTTGTCAAAAAACATCCCCAATGGCAAAAAGGCAAAGTCAGTTCCAAACAAGCCGAACCTACCTACCTGAAACATTGGGTTAAAACCGGCAGCAACAGCTACGCGCCCAAACCCAACGAACTGAAACATCCGGTAACCAACGTATCTTGGTTTGCCGCTAACGCCTACTGCACTTCACAAGGCAAACGTCTGCCGACCATAGACCAATGGGAATTTGCCGGACTCGCCTCCGCCACTCAGAAAAACGGTTCTGCCGAACCCGGCTACAACCGCACCATTCTTGACTGGTATGCAGACGGCGGCAGAAACGGCTTGCGCGATGTCGGCAAAAGCAAACCCAACTACTGGGGCATTTACGATATGCACGGCTTGATTTGGGAATGGACGGAAGACTTCAACAGCAGCCTGCTCTCGTCTGGCAATGCCGATACGCAAATGTTTTGCAGCGGCGCATCCGTAGGCTCCAGCGACCCATCGAATTACGCCGCCTTCCTGCGCTACGGCATACGCACCAGCCTGCAATCCAAATACGTCCTGCACAACCTAGGCTTCCGCTGCGCCTCGAAATAACCGGTTTCATCACCAAAGCAGCTTTGGCGGTACTGAAAGGTATCGCCTTTTTTTTGCCACTATAAAAGGTCGTCTGAAAACATTCCGTTTCTCCGAAACCATGTTTTCAGACGACCTTTTTGGATGATTGGGTTCTATCGATCTGAATGGGTTGCGTACGTTCTATAAACCTTGCTTATCATTTTCTTCAGATGATTCAAATCAAATATTAATTACATATAATTAATAATATTGTAATAATTCTATACAATATAACTAATTCTAAATAGTTAAATATAATTATTTAGGATTAGTTGGTATTGTTAAAAATTCAAAAATGGAGAATGAAAAGATGAAACTAAACTTATCCGTCAAACCGCTGTGTTTAGTGTTGTCCCTTGTTTTTGCAAATGTTTGTGTTGCGGAAGGTATTGCGACAGGAACGATGCACAAAAACGGTTCGGTCGCGTTGGGTAAAGACTCGAAGGCTGGGGAGAATGCGACTGCGTTGGGCGACAAAGCGGCTGCGGCGGGTTATAAGTCTGTTGCTGCCGGCTATGATTCAAACGCTTCGGGTTTGAGTGCGTCGGCGCTTGGCAGTGAGGCTAAGGCGGAGGCATTGCGGACGGTTGCCGTCGGTTTCAGGGCGAATGCAAAAGGAACCAATGATATTGCCGTCGGCGGCGCATCGAAGGCTTCCGGTGGGCAGTCGGTGGCGGTCGGTTTGATGTCGCAGGCAACGGGTTTGCGTTCTATCGCAGTCGGTGAAAGCGCGAAGGCTGCCGATATTGATGCGGTTGCGTTTGGACGCGGCAGCGAAGCCAATGCGCTCAGTTCTACCGCTGTCGGGGATAGGGCAAAAGCTAACGGCACGCAGGCGGTTGCGCTGGCATCTGCTGCTGAGGCAAACGGCTATCAAGCCGTTGCGGTCGGTACGCGCGCGGTTGCCGAGGAAACCAACAGCGTGGCATTGGGCGTGGAATCCTCATCCACCGCGCTCAACGGTCTTGCAGCAGGTACGCGCGCACGGGTACGGAAATCCGGCGGAACGGCTTTAGGTGCAGGTGCTGCCGCATTTGAAGAAAAATCCGCTGCTTTGGGCTATAAAGCGGAAGCGCGTCAGCAAAACTCCGTAGCGCTCGGTACGGACAGCGTTGCCGATACTGCGGCAGGCGTTGCAGGTCATGACTTTGCTACCGGCGCGGCAAGTACGGAAACAGGCAGAACATGGGTATCGACTTTAGGTGCAGTATCTGTCGGTAGTGAACAAAACAGCCGCCAGATTACCAATGTTGCTGCGGGTAAGGAGGATACGGACGCGGTCAACGTTGCTCAAGTGAAGAGCCTTGCCCGCCAAACCCAAAGCAGCCTTGCCGCAGCCGAGAGCAATCACCAGACCCAAATCGCCGCTTTGCGCAACGAAGCCAAAGTCCGTATGGACAAACTTGAAGAGCGTGCTGATTCAGGCTCTGCCGCTGCAATCGCGGTCGGCAGCCTCGGACAGGCATATCAGCCGGGACAAGGCGCGGTTTCCGTCGCAAGCGGTATCTGGCGCGGTAAAAGCGGTTACGCCGTCGGTATTTCCAAAGTATCCGCCAGCGGCAAATGGCTGGTTAAAGGCTCGGCAGTCGGCGCGGCGAAAGGCGGTGCGGGCGGCGGCGCCAGTGTAACCTACCTCTGGTAATCGTTGTTAGGCGTATCGCCGAAAGGTCGTCTGAAAACATTCCGTTTCGTCGGAGCCGTGTTTTTCAGACGACCTCGTTCTTGATAATTCCCTATTTGTCCCAATTCTGTCGAAGTTATTAATTTTCGATAGAACAAAATGAATCCCAAATACGCTCCGCTTTTCCAACCCTTCACGCTGAACAACGGCGTAACCGTCAAAAACCGCCTCGCCGTTGCGCCCATGACCCATTTCGGCTCCCTCGCCGACGGCTTAATCAGCGACCAAGAGCGCACGTTTCTCGGCAACCGTGCAGGTGATATGGGGCTCTTTATCTCCGCCGCCACTTTGGTTCAAGAGGGCGGCAAAGCCTTTCGTGGACAGCCTGAAGCTACGGGCGAAAACTGCCTCGACAGCCTGAAAGAAACCGCCCAAATCATTCAAAAACAAGGCGCGCAAGCGATTTTGCAAATCCATCATGGCGGCTCCCAAGCGATGGTAGAACTCAACCACCGCGACAAAATCAGCGCGTCCGCCAGCGAAAAGGATGGGGCGCGTGAAGCGAGTGCCGCAGAAGTGGAAGAACTCATTGCTTCCTTCGCCCAAGCTGCCGATTTGGCACTTCGCGCAGGCTTTGACGGCGTGGAAATCCACGGCGCGAACGGCTATTTAATCCAACAGTTTTACTCCGCCCAAAGCAACCGCCGCAACGACCAATGGGGCGGCAGCTTGGAAAACAGAATGCGCTTTCCGCTCGCCGTCGTCGATGCCGTTGCCGCCGTCCGTGAAAAACACCAGCGCAACGACTTCATCATCGGCTACCGTTTCTCGCCCGAAGAAGCAGGTGAAGACGGGCTGACCATGGCTGAAACGGGCGCACTGATTGATGCTTTGGTGCAAAAGCCGTTGCAATACCTGCACGTTTCCTTGTGGGAATTCGACAAGAAAGTCCGACGCGGCGGCGATACGGCGCAAACCCGTATGCAGTTCATTCATGACCGCATCAACGGCAAACTGCCCCTTATCGGCGTGGGCAACCTGTTTACCGCTGACGATATTCTTTCGGCATTTAAAACCGGCTGGGCGGAATTTATCGCATTGGGCAAAACCGTCATGATCAATCCGCACATCGCCACACAAATCCGCGAAGGCCGCGAAGCCGAAATCGAAACGCAACTCGACCCGGCGCGCGCCGACCATTACGGCTTCCCCGACATCCTGTGGGAATTTTCCGCCAGCGGTACGCAATCGTGGCTGCCGCCGGTAAAAGGCGCGGACTGGAAGCCGGTAGATGCCTGATTGACTGTAACGACAGCTTAAAACGGCAAAGATCACGTTTGCTGTTTGATGAGGTCGTCTGAAAAGATTGCGGCATACGAATAACCTTTTTGCTATGACTGAGAGGTCGTCTGAAAAATCAAATACGAGATTTCAGACGACCTTTTTATTGTTTTGCTTCAAGGAAATGACGGTTGATGTCCCAGTCGGCTTGTGGTGCAGATGAACATGTTTTATCGGGCGAAGTAGGAGGTAAACAGCATGGTGTTACCGTTGTTTAGCCTATGGGTCGTCTGAAACGGGAAAAGGCAATGCGTGTGATGAGATGGTTTGGTGGATGCGGTTTTAAAAGTGTTGTTATATGTCATATATTATTTTGATTTAAATCAGGTAGTTGAAAAAAAGGAGAGGTTTTTTTAACTTGCGGTTTGGGTGCTTTGTCATATGTATGTTTTAATTCATGCTTTGAGTTGTAATGTTGTTATTTATAATCACTTGAAAACTTGCGGTTGTTTGTAATATAACTAAATTATTGTTTTTTATATTTTTTGACTTTGTGGGCAATGATGCAGATTGTCTTTGGCAGGGTTGGCGTAAGGAGTAAAAAATGCATGTTGTCGTTCTTCCATCGTGGTATCCGAAATCCGAAACGGATGTGGACGGGATTTTCTTCCGTTTGCAAGCTCAAGCTTTGCAGCGCAAAGGCTTGAAAGTAGGGGTTATTGCACCTTTGTTCCGCTCGTTGCGGACGGAGTGGAAAAGTATTTTGACCGGACCTTATGGAATGCGGCATCACCGGCAGGGCGGTTTGAATACTTATGTTTACGACAGTATGTATTTTTTCCCGCATTGCCCCGTCGTCGATATCGACCGTATCCGTTGGGTAAGGGCGGGCATGAAGGCTTTTAAGCGGTATGTGGCGGAAAACGGCAAGCCTGATGTCCTCCATGCGCATACAATGAATTTCGGCGGCGTTTTGGCGCATGAAATTTCTAAGAAATACGGTATTCCTTATGTGATTACCGAACACAGCAGCGCGATTGCCCGCAACCTGGTCCGTCCGAACCAATGGCCCAGTATGAAAGAATCCGCCCGACATTGTCAGGCGCGTTTTGCGGTTAGCAAGGATTTTTGTGCATTGCTGCGCGAGAAATACGGTTTGGACTGGGAATATCTGCCGAATATTTTGGGCGATAACTTTGCGCGTCCGTTCGAGCCTTTCGATAAGTCCCATCAGGATTTCACGTTTTGCTCCGTTTCCCACTTGCGCCATCTGAAAGGGCATGACTTATTGCTTCCCGCCTTTGCCAAGGCTTTGGAAAAGTATCCCTTCCTCAAACTCAAAATCGGCGGCAATGGCGCGGAGGCGGAGAATCTGCGCCGCTTGGTCGACGAGTTGGACATCGGTCATGCCGTCACCTTTTTGGGCGCGTTGAAGACGGATGAGGTCTTGGACTTGATGCGCCATAGCAATGCTTTTGTACTCGCCAGCCGTGTGGAAACGTTCGGCGTAGTGTTTATCGAAGCGCTGTCACAAGGCCTGCCGGTCATTGCGACAATGTGCGGCGGACCTCAGTCGATAGTTAATGAAAATAATGGTTATCTGATTCCGACTGAAAATATAGAAGCATTGAGTGAGGCGTTGATTCGGATGTATGAAGAACGCGAGAAATTTTCGGCGGAAAAATTGCGTGCGGATTGTTTGAACGAGTTTGGCGAAGATGCCGTGATTGGAAGGCTGATCCAAGCATTTGAAAAAGTGACCGGCAAATCGGCGGAAGCGTAAACCGATCACGCTATGTGAGAGCAGAAGGCTTGCGACCAGACTTAGAGTCTGGTGCAAGCCTTTATTGTTTGCGGATATGGGTTCTTTGTGATTAGAATTACCCGTTTTGATGATAAATTCAAATTTTGGGCAGGCAAAACAAGATTTATGCCGCTTTAAATACGCAAATATTAAGGAAATCCCAATGAAAATCAAACTTTCAGCCTTCGTCTTGTCACTTGCCGTTTGTACGCATGCCCATGCGCTGACTACGCGTCCGGTCGAGCATACTTGTCCGATAGGCGGCGAAAAATTCACATCGGTTATGGTAATGTCGGGTTTTTCGATCGATATGAAGACTGATTTGGAGCCGGTAGGCATGGTTATGGCGCCTGCCCCCATTCCGGTTTGTCCGAGCAATAAGTTTGTCATGTTTAAGGACGACTTTACGCAACAAGAATTGGATAAGTATGAAAAAGTCATCCGAAGCGAGGCTTATCTCAAGCAGGTGGCTGAAAAGGCCTCAGCGCAAAGGTTGGCGGGGGTGATGTTGGAGTTGGCAGGCGAAAATCAAAACGCAGAACAAATGATGTCGATATTTTTGCATGCCAGCTGGCTGGGCGGTCATCAGCAAGATCTGGAGAAAGTCCTGCATTACGCCGATTTGACTTTGAAAGATGACAGTCTGCCGGCTGAAAAACGTGTGAATACCAAGCTTGTGCGCGGAGAAATGTTGCGCAAATTGAGTCGGTTTGATGAGGCGAAAAAGCAGTTTGAAGAATTGACAAAAGAGCCGACGGTTAAAGCTTCCGAGTATTTGCAAAAACTGACGGAGCTGGAGTTGGAACTGACAGCAGAAAAAGACACCTATTCGCATCCGGTAAGGCAAACCTTGAGTTTGCGCGGCAAAATAAAAGACAAATAACCGTCATTGCAAGATTGGGGCGCATTGCTTTGCGTTGAATGTATAGTGGATTAACTTTAAACCAGTACGGCGTTGCCTCGCCTTAGCTCAAAGAGAACGATTCTCTAAGGTGCTGAAGCACCAAGTGAATCGGTTCCGTACTATCTGTACTGTCTGCGGCCTCGTCGCCTTGTCCTGATTTAAAGTTAATCCACTATATTTGACCGCCATATACGGCAAAAAGGTTGTCTGAAACCTGATTTGGGGTTTCAGACGACCTTTTGCTTTAGGGCTTACAGTTTATTTTGCTGCGGAAGCGCCGGAGTTGGCTGCGGAGGCTGCTGTGGCGCTTGCTGCCGAAGCGGTAGAAGCGGCTTCGGCTTTCGCACCGGCTGCTGCGTTTTCACCCCAGGCGGCAGGGTATTTGTAACCTGCGAAGCGTTGGCGCGCGTAGGCTTTGAACTCGTCGGAGTTGTAGGCTTCGGTTACGTCTTTGAGCCATTGGCTGTCTTTGTCGGCGGTTTTGACGGCTGCCCAGTTGACGTAGGCGAAGCTCGGTTCTTGGAACAGAGCTTCGGTCAGCTTCATGCCGCTGCTCATGGCGTAGTTGCCGTTAACGATGGCGAAATCGACGTCGGCGCGGCTGCGCGGCAGTTGTGCGGCTTCAAGCTCTATGATTTTGATGTTTTTCGGATTTTCGGCGATGTCGGCTTTTGAAGCAGTCAGCGGATTAACACCGTCTTTCAACTTAACCCAGCCCAATTCGTTCAACATGACCAGCGCGCGGGCGAAGTTGGACGGGTCGTTAGGCGCGGAAACGCTGCTGCCGTCTTTGACTTCGTCCAGAGATTTCAGTTTGCCCGGATACAGGCCCAGAGGCGCGGTCGGTACTTGGAAGGCTTCGGTGATGTCTAATTTGTGTTCTTTTTTGAAGTCGTCCAGATAAGGCTTGTGTTGGAAAATGTTGATGTCCAGTTCGCCTTCTGCCAAAGCGAGGTTGGGGCGGACGTAGTCGGCAAATTCAAGCAGTTTGACGGTATAACCTTTTTTCTCCAGCGCAGGTTTGATTTGGTCTTTGACCATGTCGCCGAAGTCGCCGACGGTCGTACCGAAGACGATTTCTTTTTTTGCGCCATTGTCGGCGGCAGGCGATGCGGCGGATGCGGCGGATGTACTGTCTTTTTGACCGCCGCAGGCTGCCAGTATCAAGGTGAGCGCGGCGGCGGAAAGGGTTTTGAAGAAGGTGTTTGTCTGCATGTTTTACTCCTGGTAAGTGTTAAGTCGATTTTTCAGACGGCCTCTGCCGTCGGGACAGTTGGGATTTTAAATCCATTTATGGGAAACGGGACGGTTTTTTATGGTGAGGTACAGGCCTTTGGCGGAACGGTAACACAGCCAAATCAATCCCGCTTTAAAAGTCAGGGCTGAGATGAGCTTGAGCCAATCCAACGAGGTGGCGAACGGAGAAATATCAAAGGCGGTATCGGCACTTTCATACATTTCATCTGTTCCGTCGATTACGGCGTGTCCGTCCATTTCATCATCATAGTCTTCTGCCATCATGGCACTTTCATCCGGCTCGCTGATTTCGCCCATTTCATCGATGTCCATCGTGCCAATTGATCCGTTCATTTCCCCTATGGAAACCATATCGTCAAATGAAAGGATGCCCCAGATGGGGACAGGGGAGGCGATAAGGGACCATATCATAAAGACAGCCAATAGCCCGACACACAATAAAATGAAGAAACCCATATCGTTACGCATCATTTTGCTGTTGTGCGCGTTGACGTCGGAGGGCGGGTGTTCTAATTTTTCCAAGATGACGAGTTGGGCAAGAAAGATGCCGATACTCAGGCCTATGTACCATATTTTCGGCATATGGTTCATGGGGCCAATAAAGTACCAAAGGATATTGCCGATATTGACTAAATAAACGGCAATTAGAATTTTTTTGGCGGATTTCATGTTGTATTTTTCACTCAAAAGGTCGTCTGAAAATGCATCAGGTGTATTTTCAGACGACCTTGTTTACGTTTGTGAGGTTTAACGTTTGTCCAATTTCCGCGCCAACGCGTTGCCGGTGCTTTGAATCAGAATAACGAGCAACACGAGGATGGCGACGATGAAGATGATGACTTCGGTTTGATAGCGGTAGTAGCCGTAGCGGATGGCAAGGTCGCCCAAGCCGCCGCCGCCTATCATGCCTGCTGCCGCGCTGTATGAGAGCAGGCCGATGGCGAGGACGGTGATGCTGGAAACCATGCCCGCGCGCGCTTCGTTCAAGA